>SERZ01000807.1_pt1 | contig 19959 bp, 18 predicted proteins | sample 3171461 | NCBI WGS metagenome assembly SERZ01 (sample SAMN06051861, study PRJNA518727) | freshwater metagenome | biome: subpolar coniferous forest; feature: holomictic lake; material: water; isolation source: holomictic Lake 227, 6 m depth | place: Canada: near Kenora, Ontario | collected... | reverse complement strand
CGCCAAGGCGTTTGGACAATTCGCGCTGTGAAATAGATTTGGCAATGCGAAGCGAAATTAAAAGGTGTCCAAATCCACGAAAGTTTTCTAACGGATCAAAAGCGTGTTGCTTCAGGCGCTCAAAGTTTTGCACTTCTTCTTTCAACTGAAGCGAGAATGATTTCATGGGATCTGTCACGCGCTTGATTTCGTCGCGCTTGAGACCAGATTTCTGAAGTTGCGCGCGCTGTGCCTTCAAGCGCTTGCTTTCCGCTGCCAATCGCGCAACGGCAATTGCGTATTCGCTTTCAGTTCGAATCATGGCTGGAATCCTTTCGAAGTTTAATAATTCCGCGTGGCGCTCCGTTGGAACGAGATTGTCTAAACGCGGATGGAAACTCTAATTCGTTTCCGTGTTGATCACGAATGCCACTGACTGCCGCAAGGTTTGACACATGCGGATACAGCTCAACACGATATTTGTGCCACATAGGAAGTTGGCGTTTGGGATAGCCCTGATATGGGCGGCGAGATCTGGGATCCCATGTCCAGATATTGCTGCGATCTAATGTGTTCAGCTCGCGCGCCAATGCTCCAGACTTCAGTCGATCAAGATCGCATGTGAAGTAGCCGTCAATATCGTTGGGGTGGTCCTTTGCTTCCGCAAATGAGCCGTCCGCAAATACATCGGAGATTCCAATGCGCCAAAGTTGCCGCGTGAGAATTTCAAGATTTGAAACCAAATGATGTCGCCACCGCGCATCCCAGTTGGACGAGAATGTGCGCGATGTTGTTCCCAGGACCAGCTGTGATTTTTTAAGTTGGTCAAAGGTCACTTCATAATCTCCGGGCGGAAGAAGTCCGTCACTGTTGAATGGCGGAATCAACGGCATGGGTGAACGCCTAATGTGACATAATAGTCAAGTATGACAAATATGGCAAGTAATGACTTGAGAGTGGCTGTGGACATATCCGCACCGTATGTCTGCGCAATCACATTTTTAAAAAACCTCCCTTTTTTCTTTGGAATTCCATTGGTGTTGCCGCCACAACCACTCCGCTTCAAAAGTGTAAACTTGAATTTGCTTGTGAAGCGACGCATTTTCTTCGCGTTCTCGAATTGTCACTTCCTCTTTTCTGAAAGCGATCTCCCAATGATCAACTTTGAAAAACGCTCCGCGACTTTGTTTCTGTCCTTCATGGTTCTTGCGACCACTTCTTGCGTGATTGCGCAAGCCACCAAAACGGAAACCGCCGCGAATAAATCCGCGGCCACGCAAGACGCGGCCGCAGCAGGCAAAGCGGATACAGATACTGACGCCGATGCCGATCTTGCCGCCATGGACAAAGCAACCGCGGCGAAGCCCGCTGACAAGGGCGCGAATAAAAGTTCCGCCGACAAAAGCAGTGCGCCAAAGGCGGAGGACGATGCTCAACAAAAGTTGATCAAGCAACTGCGCGCCGACGCAGAACTTCGCAACGAGCAATTGTCCGCCAAGTTGGCCGCAATGAAAGCGGAGAATGATCAACTACGACTTGCCAATGAAGTGGCCCAGCAAAAGCAATCGCAAGCGCTGCAACAACTGCAAGCGGAAAAAGGAAAGTTGGAGGCGGAGCTTGCGTTGCTTGGCGCCAAGGATTCAACCGCGGCCGCGCCAGACAAAGCCAAGATTGAATCGCTGCAGCGCGCGCAGAAATTGCGTGACGCGCAACTGACGGATGAACTTTCAAGTTTGTCCGCCGAGCAAAATCGCTTGAAACAAAATCAAGATGTGAACGCAGCCAAATTGCAGGCGGAACTAGCCGCCAGCAAGGCGGAGCTGGAGCGCGCCAAAGTCGCTGAAGACATGCTTGACATGAAGAGCCGCGTGAAGATTGCCAACTTGAAGCGCGAGCAAGATCAAATTTCCGCCGAGAACGGTTTGGCCGCCGAGAAGCGCCGCGCCGAGCAATCAAAAATTGCCGACGAGCAAATGCGCGCCACCGCCATGGCGCAAACCACCACCGCGCAAATCACCAATCGCGAAGCCGAGGACAAGTGGCGCGACGCCGTGAACGCGCCGCCCACCTACACCATGGAGCCATTCAAGGACGGCGTGCTCACCATCAGTGATCGCAAAATTGAAATGGACGGACCGATTGTCACTGGCACCGCCGACTATGTATGCGACCGCATTGACTACTTCAACAATCAAGATCGCACCAAGCCCATCTTTGTTGTGATCAACAATTCACCCGGCGGCAGCGTGATGCAGGGCTACCGAATTCTGAAGGCGATTGAAACCAGCGACGCGCCCGTGCATGTTGTTGTGAAAAGTTTCGCGGCAAGCATGGCGGCCACCATCGCCACGTTGGCCCCGCACAGTTACGCCTATCCCAACGCGATTATTTTGCATCATCAAATGTCCGGCAGCGCTGTTGGAAACATGACCAACATGGAGCAGGAAGTGGCCACCATGCGCGAATGGGAACGCCGTTTAGCCGAGCCCATCGCCAAGAAAATGGGGCTGACGCTTGATGAGTTCAAGGCCAAAATGTACGCCGCCAAAAAGAGCGGCGACTGGGACGAGTTCGCCGACAAGGCACTGCAACTGCACTGGATTGACAATATTGTCAATGAGATCCGCGAGGAAGGTATTCGCAAGAAGCCAACAGAAAATAAAATGCCTTCGTGGATGTTCATGATGAAGAAGGACGACAAGGGCGGTCCTTATATGTCGCTGCCGCCGCTTGAGCCGTACGACTGCTACTTCATGATCAATCCGCGCAATTTCTACAGAGTGGATGGTCGCTGATGGAAGTCAAAGACAGCAACGGAAACATTCTGGCGGACGGCGATTCCGTTTTGCTGATCAAGGACTTGAAAGTGAAAGGCACCACCGTCACGCTAAAGCGTGGCACGGTTGCGAAAAACATTCGCCTGACTTCCAATCTGGAAGAAGTGGAATGCAACGTGGAGAAGGTGCGCGGCTTGGTGTTGAAGACGTGCTTCTTGAAGAAGGCGTGAGCGGGCTTATCCCGGCCACATATCAAAAGCGCCTTTGTACATGTGCGCGCCAAATCCAAGGCAGATCAACGCGATTATCCAGCGTCCATTTTTCTCCATGAATTTTGTAAGCCAACTTCTCATCTGGGGAGCCGCGCCAGGCGTGAAAATACTCAAGCCCAGCGGAAATATCCAAGGCAATATTGCAATCGAGGCGAATGTCAGCAAGCACAGTGATCGCGTTGTGTAGGCGCGCTCCAAAGCAAGTTGATGGCCGACAAGCATTCCGAAGGGAATCATTTTGGGGTTCAGGGCCGTGCTGATAAATCCAATCACCAATGAGCTTAGGAAATAATGCAGGCCCATTTGGTGGCTTGCGATTGGCCGTTCCGAGAGTGTTGGGAACAGAACATCAAGAAGATTTTTAATATGCGATTGTTTTTCATTGGGCTTCTTTGGCTCGGGCGCGGCGCCAAAAAAATATTGCCACCCGCGAAAGATTCCCAGCGCAATGAGCGCGGTGCCGAAGGTTGCTTTCACAATGAAGCGGTGCATGGAAGGCTGGATTGGTCCCGTTGGATCGGCTGGAGTAAGCACCGCTCCCAAGATCACAATGGCGCTGAGACCAATGAATCCGCCAATGAAAAAGAGCGCGGTATTGCGCCGCGGCGCCGCGCGATTGGCGGCCATGAGCAAGCCCAAAATAAGAATTTCTGGACTCGCACAAATGGCAATGCCCATGGATGCGCCGACAAGCATGGCGTGATAGATGGTGGTGTCTGTCATGGCTGGCTAAGCGTAGCGTGATCGGCGGAGCGCTGAAATTTCTGACATGATGCGCGTGATGCAAATGACACGGTTTTTTTCAACGAGTAAGTCAGCGCCGCGCGTCAGACTAAAGACACTCATGACACGGAGATTTCAAGCGTTGATGCCGGTCTTGCATGTGATGTGCGCCAAGTTGGGGAATGCAGCTCATTGAACGCAATCATGTTCTTGCCACCATTGATTCAATCGTTGCGCGCGCTTCGCTGGAGCAAAGACTCCGCGGTTTGTATTGCGTACGTCGTGTTCACGGCGATTTTTATTTTCTTGGCGTGTCTGCCATTTTCTGTCGCGGTGCAAAATTTGCAGGTGCGCAAGTTGCATTTTGCATTGCATCCGTTTGCGGCTTGGGCGGCGGATCAGTTTGTTCCATCCATGTACAACTTTCACAATCGCCTAGTGATTTCGTACGCGCCGCTGCATGAGCTTGACGCGTCGCAAGAACTGGCGCCTATGCGCACCATGACGGTGAATCATTATTCTTTTCATCCAATGTATTTGGACACGGATCGTCAGCGGTTGATTTCAGATCAGCCGCTGCATTTGTACGCGTTGACCAGTTACCGCGGGCGCGAGTGGATGACTCCGTGCGTGCTGACTAGTGAAGGAAATGTCATTCATATGCAAATAGGAACAACCGATGAGCCTGCCCAGCGTTGAGTTGATTCCTGAGCGCTCAATTGTGGCCGCCAGAATTGTGGTGGCATTGTGGCTTGTGGGGTGGACGAGCAAGTGTGTTTTATTTATGGAATACTTTTTCAAGACGTTGGTCACTCATCCATTGGTCAACGATTTTTTTCCATCGTTTTTTCGATCGGCGTTGGTGGCGCAAGTCGCGTATCTGCTGCCGTTGTTGGCGCTGCCTGTATTTGTGTCGCGGCGGCAAGCGTGGTTTTGTTTGGCGGCCATTGTTATGTCCGCGTCGTCCGTGTTGCTGTTGCTGCACCAGGACAGCGCCAACGACGCGACATTTGAAACTTCATTTTGGGTGGGCGCGTGGTTTGTGTGGTTTTCATTCTCCATGCGCCGACGCGACTCCGAATTTTTTCTGCATGCGCGCTCGTTGGCGCTCTGTGTAATCGCCATTCAATTTTGCGGAGGCTTTGTTGGAAAGTTGACCTCTGAATATTGGAGCGGCCAAGTCTTGGCCGACATGTTTATGGAGCAGAAGCAGGGGCTTGCCGCAAGTTGGGTTCGCGCACACTTTGATGAGGCCACGATTCGAATTTATTTTCAGTGGATCTCCAAGTCCCTGATCGTGGGTGAAGGAGCGCTTGCGCTTGCGCCATTGCTTCCCTATCGGTTGGTGTGTTACACAGGCATTCCATTCATGCTGTCATTTGCGTTGTTTAAAACCTGGATGATTTATTCGGTGTTGTCGTGTTTGGTGGGCTTGCTGATCGCAGGCTGGGTGCTTATTGCGCAAGAAGTTGCTGATACAGATTCAGCATCTTTGCGCCGCAAATATCCCACGTGAACTCGCTTTGAATGCGCGCCGCAATAGCCGCGCGTTGCTGTTGTCGAGTGGTGCGGTCCGTATCCAGCACTTGCAAAATGCATTGCGCAACGGAGTGCGCCGAGAGCGCGCAGTTGAAACCAAATCCTTGCTGTTGCAATGTGTCCCAAGTTGATTCGCGCGAAGCCACCACGGGAGTTCCCAGTGACAGCGCCTCCAGAATGCCAATTGAAAAACTTTCCGCGCGCGACGGCAGAGCGAAACAATCGGCGCGTTCCAGCAACCAGCGAGCTTGCGCGCGCGTGATGTTGGGCAGCCAGGTGAGGTTGTTTGAAACACCTAGTGCGTTGGCGCGCTGTTGCAATTCAGACGAAATGTTGTCGGGATCGCCACCCGCGATCACCAGGCGCGCGTTTGGTTGGCGCGCAAGAATGGCTGGCAGGGCATCAATTAAAAGATCAAGGCCCTTGCGATAGGACAGGTAGCCAAAGAACGCGATCAGTGGGTATGTGTTGTTGAGCGCGTTGTTGAGTGTGTTATCAAGCGCGTCAATAATTTGCGGCGCGATGTCGATCCACTGCGCGCGGTTCATGCCAATGGGAACAACCACGGATTTGTTGGAGGTGATATTCGCGTATGCGCTGTCGTGGCGTTCAACTTGGCTGACAAAATGCACGGCGTTGGCGCGCGCAAGCAGGGGCCGCTCGACGAATGTGTCGTAGATATTTTTTTGCAGCGCATTGCGCGCCATGGTGAACGGCATAAGTTGCGCATGCGGAGTGACTACCACTGCAATGTTATTGCGCGCGGCCCACGTTGCGGCTTGCGCGTTGTGATAGCAGCGAAGCCCATGAATGTGGATGATGTTTGGTTTGACTTCAAGTTGTTGGAGCCACTGAGCAATTTCGGTGCGGCCCAGAAACGCGGGCCACTTACGCGCAAGAACAGTGGCACTGGTGTTTTCAGCGTGGCCACTGGTGTCGCACGCAATCACGCGTGAAGTCACGCCCGCTGCGACCTTGTTCTCATGAAGCCAGCCGTCAAGGTCCCAAATATATTTTGCAACACCACCGCCCGCCACGCCCGCGCTTTGAGTGACATGAAGAATGTGGAGGTGTTTGGGCATGAATGTGGATTGTTTTGTCATTATGCGCTTGAGTCCCCCAAGCTTAGGGGAATGATAGCCATCGACATTTTGCTTCACGGTGCATACATATTTCAGTTACAGTTGTCATTCAATCAGTAGTCCATGGATTGCCGTATTTCTGGGGGTTGGATTTTAGAAATGTTTTTGCACCAACCCGAACGCAAAGAAGTGACCGCGCTCAGAAAAACGGAATTCATATGACTGACCCAATCAATCATGCTGGCGATGTTGCAAGCACCAATGCGCAAGCAATTGCGCGCAAGCGATCAGAAGCTGAGTTGCATGAGGCGCAGATGTCGCAAAGCCGCAAAGCGCTTGTTGATTTCAAAGCGGCGCTTGACGCCCATGCCATTGTGGCCACCACCGACGCGCATGGACGCATTACCTATGTCAACGACAAGTTCTGCGCCATTTCCAAATACTCGCGCGAGGAGTTGATTGGCAAGGACCACCGGATTATCAATTCTGGGTACCACCCAAAAAGTTTCATCCGTGATATTTGGCAGACCATTAGCGGCGGAAAAATTTGGAAGGGCGAACTTCGCAATTGCGCGAAAGATGGATCTATTTATTGGGTGGACACAACCATTGTTCCATTTCTTGGTGACGATGGAAAACCACTGCAATTCATCGCCATTCGCGCCGACATTACCGAGCGCAAATTGGCGGAGGATGATCTACGGCAAACGCATGCTGCTTTAAGCGTGGCCAATGCTGAGTTGGAGGCCACTCGCCTGAAGAGCGAATTTCTGGCAAACATGAGCCACGAGTTGCGCACGCCGTTGAACGCCATTCTTGGTTTAAGCGAGGCGCTGCGCGAGCAGACATACGGGCCGTTGACGCCGCGTCAAAGCCAATCCTTAGACACCATTTACAGTAGTGGCGAGCACTTGCTTTCGTTGATCAACGACATTCTTGACTTGTCAAAAGTTGAGGCGGGCAAGTTGGAGTTGAACTTGGCCCAAGTAAACGTGAGCGAGTTCTGTGAAAGTTGCCTGGTGTTTGTGCGCACGCAAGCCATGCAAAAGAAAATTGGCGTGACTTTTGAGCATGATGACAATGTCGCGCAACTGTCGGTTGATCCAAGGCGCTTGAAACAAATTCTTGTGAACTTGCTCACCAACGCCGTCAAGTTCACGCCCAATGGCGGGCACATTGGGTTAAGCGTGACCGCGCCCAAGGGCGACGATGCGGTGCGATTTACCGTGTGGGACACGGGTATTGGCATTGCCTTGGAAGACACCGCGAAATTATTTCGCGCATTCACGCAAATTGAATCTGGTTTAACGCGGCCGCAGGAAGGCACGGGTCTTGGCTTGGCTCTTGTCGCCAAGTTGGTTGAATTGCACGGCGGCAGCGTGACGCTTGAAAGCGAACTTGGCAAGGGGAGCCGTTTCATTGTGACGCTGCCCATGGTTGACGCGGCCGCGGCCGCGTCCAAGACCAGCGCCAAGTTTATTTTTTCGTCGGTGATGGATGCGCCTGTTGACGGTCTTGTTTCAGGCGCCAAGCATGTCAATTTGGAAGTGAAAGACGTGGTCCCTGCGCGCGTGTATCGGCGCGCGTTGCTCATTGAAGACGATCCCACCGCGGCTGATTTGTTGGTGCGTCATCTTTGCGCGCTCGGATTGACCAGTGTGGTGCATCCGCGTGGCGAGCAAACAGTGGAAGAAGTGTTGCGTGAACAGCCTGATGTGATTTTGCTTGACATTCAATTGCCCAACGACAGTGGTTGGGTTGTGTTGACGCGGTTGAAGGAAAATCCGCTCACGCGCGACATTCCGGTGGTCATCGTGTCCGTGGTTGATGCGCCCGAGAAGTCACGCTCGCTTGGCGCGGCGGCGCATTTCACCAAGCCAGTTTCACGTGAACAGTTGGCGTTATTTTTGCAGCCATCAAGTGAGATAAGTGTTGCCGACACGGGCAAAGTGTTGGGGCAATCGCTCACGCGAAATTTCGCTCATGCCAAAGACAGTCCAATGATTCTCATGGCCGAGGACAATATGGCCAACATTCAAACTGTTGGTGGATATTTAGAAGCCAAGGGCTACAACATGCAATACGCGTACAACGGGCAAGTGGCCGTGACGTTGGCGCGCCAGTTGCAACCCAATTTAATTTTAATGGACATTCAGATGCCGGTCATGGATGGGCTGACCGCCATTAAGAAAATTTGCGCGGACATTTCCTTGAAGGACATTCCAATCATCGCGCTGACCGCGTTGGCCATGCCAGGCGACCGCGAACGGTGTCTGGCGGCGGGCGCCACGGAATACATCAGCAAGCCCGTGAAGTTGAAGGAACTTTTGGCATTGGTTGAGAAGCTGGCGCCCAAGGCTGTTGAGCGCGCCATGCGCAGCGCCGGGGCGTGACATATTCAATCTGAATAATGAAGCGGATTCACTCTGTGACAGAGTTCGATTTGGAACTTTTCACCAACTATGGACGCGCTGGCACAAAAAAAGCGCTGGCGTTTTACGCCAGCGCTGGTGAGCGATTGAATTTGTAGTGGGTCGTGTGCTTACTTCGCGGCTGGCTTTGTGTGCTTGCCGTGCTTCGCGCCTTTTTTATGCTTGGCTTTTGATTTTTTGCCTTTGGAGTGCTTGGTTTTTGCATGCTTTGTTTTTGCATGCGTGCCACTGGCTTTGGTGGTTTGAGGTGGGGTTGTTACGGTGTCAGACGGTGTTGGCGTGCTGGCTGAGGCGCTCAGGCCAAGAACAAGAGCCGCGAAAATTGGAAGAACAAGACGGGGAGAGATTCGCATGGTCGGTTTCCTAAAAAGAGGTTTCATGTGTGGCAAGGCTTTCATCCTGCTCGCACAAGTAGCAACTTATCGTCGGATTGTTCGCCGCGCCATCACATTCTGAAATAAAATGTATAAAAAATGTGTAACAGACACCGACAGTTGAAACCTGTCGCACGGCTGAAATTTTCATGGGGGTCAACGTCGTTGTAGTCTTGGGCAGTAATGGAAAGTTTGTCCGAATTTGCCGCTCAAAATGTATTCAGGAGTTGCCATGTCTAGAGGAATCATTTCTATCTATTGGGGCGATGAAACCAAGTTGCCCATTGAGCGTTTGAAGGCGTCGTTGAAGCGATTTCACCCTGAATTACCGCATGAAATCTTCAAAATCGAGGCGCCCGCCGGCGACGACTCCAGTCTGAATCGCAAGGCGGCCATGCATGAAATGACTCCGTTTGATGAGACGCTGTACCTGGACATTGACACGGTGGTCATGGGCAATTTGGATTTTGGTTTTGAGAAGGCGCGCGCGCACGGCCTTGCGCTTGTGATTAATGAATGCCCTTGGGCCAAGCGCTACCACAAGATTTTTAGCGGCGACCAAATTGAATACAACACCGGCGTCATGTTTTTCACCAAGAAGGTGGCTCCGGTATTTGAAAGTTGGGCTGCTCTGTCGCGCACGGTTGATTCGCAACTGGCGCTTGTGAAAGATGGCGTGCCGCTGATCATGAAGGCCAACGATCAGGGGCCATTTGCCTTGGCGGTGGAGCAGACGGGGTTCAATCCATTCACGCTGCCGCTGAACTGGAATTTTCGTCCCATGTATTACAAAAGTTTCTTTGGCCCGATCAAGATTTGGCATGACAACGCAAATCCGCCGCCCATGCTTGAGAAATTCAACAGCGATTACGCAAAGCCTGGCGCCATCATGCAGTTTCACGCCGCTGGTCCGCCGCCGCGCGCGTAAGTTGCGCCAACGCATTTCCTGATGGCAAATCTTTGTGCCCACGTAAAAATCTTTACCATGATCTCATAATGGAAATGCAACACAACAAGTTCAAGAAGGCGCTGAAGGAAGGTCGTTTGCAGATTGGTCTTTGGAGCAGTTTGTGCAGCACCATTGCGGCGCAGGTATTGGGCGACAGCGGCTTCGATTGGATTGTGATTGATGGTGAGCACGCGCCCAATGAGCTGCCCGACATTGTTGCGCAAATGCAGGCGCTTGCGGGCACGCATGCCAGCGCCGTTGTGCGGCCAGCGTGGTTGGACACGGTGGTGATCAAGCGCATGCTTGATAGTGGAGCGCAAACCATTCTTGTTCCGTTTGTGCAGAACGCCAATGAGGCCAAACTTGCGGTGGCCAGCGTGCGCTATCCACCCGCTGGAATTCGCGGTGTTGCGCCGGTGATTCGCGCAAGTCATTACGGACGGGTTGACAATTATCTCAAGTTGGCCGACGCGCAAATGTGCGTGCTGGTGCAAGTTGAAACCAGGGAGGCGCTTGCCAATTTGGAATCAATCGCAAATGTTGACGGAGTGGACGGTGTCTTCATTGGGCCTTCGGATTTGGCGGCGTCGCTTGGTCACATTGGAAATCCGGCGCACGCGGATGTGCAGGCCGCGCTTCATGATGCGGTCACGCGCTTGAAGGCGGTTGGAAAGCCAGCGGGAATTCTCACATCCAATCAAGATGAAGCGCGCCGCTACATTGATTGGGGCTACACATTTGTCGCGGTTGGATCGGACATCAATGTGTTGCGCTTTGGCGCCGACGCCTTGGTCAAAAACTTCAAGTTGTAGCGTGGTTGGCTACCATAATCACACATGCGTGATTTTGCGTTGATCTACTTGAACGGCGTAAGGCGCGAAATTCGCGGGCGTGAAGCGCTGATGATGTTGGCGGATTGGCTGCGCAAAGAAGCCGGTCTGACAGGAACAAAAATTGTGTGCGCCGAGGGCGACTGCGGTTCATGCACCGTGCTGCGGGCATTCCCAGATCTTGCCGCGCATGCCCATGTTGATGTTGGCGTGCAAGGTGGTGCGAAAGATGATGAAAATGTTGGCGCGAATGTTGGCGCGGACCACGCCACACGTAGTGCGCCGCTTGAATTTGAAGCCATGAATTCGTGCATTGTCACGGTGGCGCAAATGGATGGCTCACACATTGTCACAGTGGAGGGCATGCAATGCGGCGATGAGTTGTCGCCCGCGCAAGTGGCCATGAAGCAATGCCACGCTTCGCAGTGTGGATATTGCACACCAGGATTTGTCATGGCCATGAGCGCCATGTTGGAGAAACATGGCGATGCACATGGCGCGCGCGCAAATGTTGCAAGCCATGGCGGCGCGATTGCGGCGCAACACATTGATGCAAAGATGGCCGCGAATTATCTCACGGGCAATTTGTGCAGATGCACTGGCTATGCGCCCATTGTGGAAGCCGCGTTGACGGTGCGCGCGACGGAAAAACATTCGGTGGCGGGGCGCTATTCCAACATCGCGGCGATTGCGGACGCGCTGAACACGACCACCAAGTCATTGTTGATTGAACATGACGGCATGAAATTGTTCGCGCCGGTTTCGTTGCGCGAGGCCGTGACATTTGCGGCGAAGAACCCCGGCTTCAAGGTGTTGGCCGCGGGCACCGACATGGGTGTGCAAACCAATAAGGGCAAGCCATTGCCACGCGCGTTGCTGAGTTTGCATTTGATTCGTGATTTGTATCAAGCCAAGCAATCTCGATCGGGCATTGTTGTTGGCGCGCGTGTCACGCTTGCGCAACTACGTCGACTGTGTGAAACAAGCGCTCCGGAGTTGGCCAGCTTTCTAAATTTATTTGGCTCGCCGCAAATTAAAAATGTCGCCACGCTTGTTGGCAACATCGCCAACGCGTCACCCATTGGCGACACGCTTCCGTTCTTGCTGATTGCTGACGCGGTTGTGCATGTCGCCAGTCGGCCTGGCGGCAAGGGACCAATTCATAAGCGCAATATTCAGTTTACGGATTTATATGTTGGCTATAAAAAGTTGGCGCTTACGCCTGGAGAAATTATTACACACGTGTCTTTCAACGCCACGGATTCCAAGGAACTTCTGCGGCTTTATAAAGTTTCGCAGCGTAAGGACATGGACATTAGCGCCATCAGCGGCGCGTTCTCACTCACGCTTGCTGGGCGCGCCAAACATTCCAATTCCAGCAACGACTTGAAGTCTCTTGCCGCGCGTAAAACGAAATCACCGCCGCGTGTTGTGTCGGCGCGCATCGCATTCGGCGGCGTTGCAGCCACGCCTATACGTATGCCAAAAATAGAAGCCGCGTTAGTTGGCGAGTTCACCATGGAAAAAGCGCAAGCTGTTGCGCACATGATTGCAAGCGCCATCACGCCACTGTCGGATGTGCGTGGCAGCGCCGCGTACCGCCGCGTGACGGCCGCGAAGTTGTTCATGCGTTATGCAAGCGAGGTGTTGCATGCGTGACACTTCAAGTGTTGGAAAAATATCTGTGATGAATGAATTTTGCCGCTACTTCAGCGAGGTGTTGCATGCGTGACGCTTCAAGTGCTGGGAAAATTTCCGTAATGAATACATTTCGCCGCCGCACATGCGAGGTTCTCAGTGGCTAATTCTGTACATCAACAGTCAGACACAAATTCTGGGGAGCCATCATCAACATTATTGTTGAAGGATGTGGGCTCGCCGTCGCATGATTCCGCCACCACGCATGTCACTGGCAAGTCGGAATTTGTTGATGACCGACCCATGGTGAAAGGTGAACTGCACTGCGGACTTGTCTTCAGTCCGTTTGCTCGCGCGCGCTTGAAATTGCTTGATCTCGCGCCGGCGCTCAAAATTGCTGGTGTGGAGTGCGCCATCACGGCCGCCGATGTTGCGCACAATATGTGGGGCGGAATTTTTGCGGATCAACCTGTGATTGCCTCGCAAGAAACACATTTTGTTGGCGAAGTTGTGGCGGTGCTGGGTGCGCAAACCAAAGAATCCTTGGCGCAAGGCTTGGCCGCCGTGGTGGCGCAGTGGGAAAAACTTCCTGACATTCGCAGCATTGATGAGGCCGTGGCGCAAGAAAGTTTCATTGGTCACCTGCGAACTATTTCCAAGGGCGACGCGCAGGCCGCGCTTGCATCTTCGCCGCGCAAGATTGAAGGCGTGTTAAAGATTGAAGGCGCGGATCACTTTTATTTGGAAAGCCAGGCCGCCGTGGTGTATCCGCGTGAGGACGGCCAACTTGAAGTGCATTCATCCACGCAGCACCCAACGGAAACGCAACACGTGGTTGCCAAGGCGTGCGGAATTCCTTTCAGCGATGTGGTGTGCGTTGCCAAAAGATTGGGCGGAGGTTTTGGCGGCAAAGAAACGCAAGCGTCGCCATTCGCGGCGTACGCGGCGCTTGTTGCAAAGCGCACTGGCCGCGCCGCGCGCATTGTGTTGACCAAGGATGAGGACATGATCATGACGGGCAAGCGCAACCCGTTTCAAATTCACTATGAATGCGGCTTTGATGACAGCGGAAAAATTCTCGCGCTGGACGCCATGTTGTATTCCGACGGCGGCGCCTACGCGGATTTATCCACGGCCATCATGGAGCGCGCGTTGCTGCATTGCGACAACGCCTACTTTATTCCCGCCGCCAGATTGCGCGGTCAAGTGTGCCGCACCAACTTTCATCCGCACACCGCGTTCCGTGGTTTTGGCGGTCCCAAAGGCGTGGCGCTGATCGAAATGATTTTGGAGGACATTGCGCGCGTGCTTGGCCGCGACGCGTTGGATGTGCGCAAGTTGAATTGTTACGGTCCGGGCCGCGACACAACTCCGTACGGTCAACTTGTGGAAAATAATTGTCTGCCTGAACTGTTTGAAACGCTGGAGAAGAAGTGCGACTACCGCGCGCGCCGCCAGGAGATTGATCAATGGAACAATGATGGCGAGCGCAATCCGCATGTGCATTCGCGCGGACTTTCAATGACCGCGGTGAAGTTTGGTATTTCATTTTCCACGCGCTTCATGAATCAAGGCAACGCGCTTGTGAATGTTCATACTGATGGAACGCTGCAAGTTTCCACCGGCGCCGTTGAAATGGGTCAAGGCGTGAACTCGCGCATTGCGGCGCTTGTGGCGGAGCAATTTGGTTTGCCGATTTCCGCAGTTCGCATCATGCCCACTTCAACCGAGAAGAATGCGAACACGTCACCAACCGCCGCCAGCGCCGGCACGGACCTAAATGGATCCGCGGCAGTGATGGCGTGCGAGAAAATAAAGCAGCGACTTGCAGCGCTGGCGTTTGAGTTGCGAAATATTCCGCATGAACTTTGGCCCACCAAGACCGCGGGATTGGGAACGCAACCAGAGATTGCAATTACAAATTGCGTGGGGAAATACACATTGGTTTCAAGTGGAATGTTGAATCGCGCAAATGTTGGAGCAAATGCGGGGAAGAATGAGCGCGCGAATGATGACACTGATTCTCAATCGCAAAATCAAACGCTTGTGGAGTTCCGCGACGCATGCGTATTTGTCACTGAGCCCGCGAAGGCGACTTTCAAAATAGAATTCGCGCAACTTGTGCGCGAGGCGTATTTCAATCGCGTCTCCGTGAGCGAGTATGGCCACTACGCGACGGCGCATCTCACCTTTGACAAAATAAAAGGGCAGGGCCGTCCGTTTCTGTACTTCACGCAAGGCGTTGCGGCAAGCGAAGTGCAACTTGACAGCCACACTGGAGAAATCAAAGTGTTGCGCGTTGACATGTTGATGGATGTTGGCCGACCGGTGAACCACGCGCTGGACATGGGGCAAGTTCTTGGCGGATTTGTGCAGGGAATGGGCTGGGTCACCACGGAGCATTTGGTCTACAACGACAACGGTTTGCTTGTGTCGCATTCACCAAGCACGTATAAAATTCCAAGCGTTCAAGATACGCCGCGCATTTTCAACGCGGACTTTATTGTGAATCAAGGCAACACCGTCAATGTTCGTGGCACAAAAGCCACGGGCGAGCCGCCGTTGCTGTTGGCGATTTCCGTGTGGACCGCGGTGCGCGACGCCATTGCGTCGGCGCGATTGGTGAATTCCAAATCAAAGAACTCAGGCGATCTCCTGACTAGCGCAGTCAGTCATGATCACGCAACTGCGTCCAACAAAAATGCATCGTCGCAGTCCAGCGCGACGACAGATCTTGTTCAACTTGCCATTCCCGCCACAGCGGAGCGTGTGCTGCGCGGACTTTCTCCCGAAATGTTCGCTCAGTGGGAATCATCGCCAACCCCATGAGCCGCGTGATCGCCGACTATTTGGAGCAAGCCAGCAAGCTCGCCGACCGCGGCGTGGTGTTTGCAACGGTCACTTTGGTTCAACCAGAGGGACACGTGCCGCAGGACATTGGCGCCAAAGCGATCGTGACGGAGAGTGGTCTTGCGTGGGGAACTGTTGGTGGTGGGCGGCTTGAAGCGCGCGCCATTGAGCATGCGCTTGCCATGATTGTGCGCGTGAAGTTGGGCGCGGACACCAACAAGGTGGTGGATCCCGAAATGATTCGTTATGAATTACAGCGCGACCTCAACATGGTGTGCGGCGGCGCGGCGACGTTGTTCTATGAAATTTCCGCGGCGCGCAATTGGAACATCGCTGTCTTTGGAGCGGGGCATGTGGCGCAAGCCACTATCGCGCTGCTTTGCACTTTCGCTTGCAATGTGATTTGCGTTGATCACCGCGAGGAGTGGTTGGCCAAAATCACTGCACGACCCAACCTGCGAAAAATTCTGACCGCTGACATGGCGCAAGAAGTTTGTGCATTGCCCATCGGGACGTTTTGTGTGTGCATGTCGCAAGGGCACGCCACCGACTTGCCCATTGTGCGCCAAATCCTGAAGCGCAATCAGGCCGCGTTTATTGGAGTCATTGGCAGCGAGCCCAAAGCTCGAACATTACGCGGCACGTTGTTGAAGGAAGGGTTCGCTGAAGACGCCGTGAATACAATTCATTGCCCAGTGGGGTTGCCAATCGGAAGCAACGCGCCCGCGGAAATTGCGGTCAGTATTGCCGCCCAACTTTTGCAGACGCGTGACGCGCTGGCGCAAGTGTCGCCATAAAATTTATAATTGGAATCGGTTACAGTTCTTCAATATGAAAAATGAATCCACTTCGGTCGCGTCCCCAAAGAAATTGAGCTTTCTGAAAAAAATACTTTTAGTCTGCGCCGCGTCCGTTGTGCTGATTTGCGTCACGGCGGTTCTCTTTCTAGACGCCGCGGCGGCGCGTGTTGTTGCCATAGCGGGTACCCGCGTGCTTGGCGTGCAAACAACTCTTTCATCAGTGCACATCGCTATTTTGGGCGGAACAAGTTCATTGCATGAACTTGCAGTGGCGCAGCCAGAGGGTTTTGGAACGGATTCAATGTTCAAGTTGCGCTACGCCGGAGTGACGGCGAATCTTCCAGAATTGCTTTCAAGCGATGTTGTGATTGAAGAAATTAATGTCGATGGCGTGTTGGTGACTTTGGTTGAGAAGGGTGGCAAGGTGAACTTGCAAGTTGTTGCGGACTCGCTCAATCAATCTTCCGATGCCGCGCCAGCACCAAGTGCTGCTCCTGCACCCACAAAAGATTCTTCTGGAACAGTCACCATTCAGCAACTGAAAGTCACAGGTATCAAGGTGCTTGTTGAAGGCGATGCACATGTCAAGGCTGGAAAAATTTTAGAGGTGAATATTCCCGACATTATTGTTGCCGATCTTGGAAGCAAGACGCCGGCAAGCCAAGTGGCAGCGCATGTGACCGCGCAACTTATGAATAGAATTTTGCTTGCCATTGTGAAGGCTCAGATTGCTGGTTTGCCCAGCGCCATGGCGAGCGGCCTGCAGAGCGCGGCTGGTAAAGTTGGAAGTATTTTTAATGGCACCGCGGAATTTCCCATGGTGAAGGGAGCGGGAACCGCGATTAAAGACGGGGTTCAAGATCTGGGCAAAGGTATTAAAAATATATTTGGTGGCTCAAGCGACAGCGCCGGAAGTGCTGGCGCGGCAACTCAGCCACCTCAATAATTTCTTAGGCGCTTGAGTCACAGCAGCACGGTTGCAAACCAACGCGTCTATAACTGCGCGTTAAGCGGTACAATTTAAAACTTCAATATTTGCCTTCTCAATTGAGTTTTTTGCGTCACGAGTGGCGAACAATCCACATATACAAATGGATATCGTTTCAAAGACATGCTTGATCGTTGAGGCGGTCAAGTTTGTTTCAAAAAAATTCAAATACAAGGGAAATGCAAATGAAACTGGCAGACACAACCCATTTGGAAAAGCGTTGCGAAGATCATTTGTCCAAAGTGTTGAGCATGATTGATCCCAATGGGGACTTTGCGCAGTGGCGCGAGCAGACTCTGCAGGAGTTTCGCGCGCTTCGCTTGCAGAAGTTTGCAAGGGATATGCCCGAGCGCCGCGAACCACGCAAGCAAAGTTTGAATGATGGGCAGGCTGGTTCTTGTTGCTCATCGCAGAAGCCATGAGGAGTTGGGTTAAGAGCCCGCTGCATCTTTAAAGAAGCAGCGTGAGGATAATTACAAGTAACGCCCTTTAACTTTTTAAAATTTTGCCATGTTCACAATTTTAAAATAATCCCGGTCTCCACTCGCTTTTTCAGACGTAATGTCAAGATGTAAAGGGTCAAAATATGACAAATGATCAACGAGACAACTACGAAAGCCTGGAACAAAAATCTCTCAAACAGTTATCCGATTTCTTCAATTCATTCGACCCGAACGGGGACTTTGTAGAGTGGAAAAACAAAGTGATGTTGGAGTTCCGGATTCTACGAGCACAAAAATTTGGATCTCCTTTACAAACACAAACCGTGATAGTGCAGAATGTGCAGGAGAATTCGCATTCACTTGATTGGCGCGAACTTGATCGCCGTTGATTGCAAAGTTCTTACAAGCATGGTGCGGAATGTTGTTGAGTGGGTAGAAGAGCAACCCGCTTGGCAACGATTGATCGCCCGTTACTTCAACTTGCTGGCCAACGGATCGTTCGGCATTTTGTAAATGTGGTCGGCGTTCACAATAAACGCGCCGCCATCGGTTGGTTGCAACGTGCCTTCAACGGCGATCCACATGAGTGGCTTCAGCGATCCATCTGCGGCCAGTGAAATGGCCAGCGGCTTTCCTGATTTGTCCGTGATGTTGACGGACGCCATGGACTTGGCCAATTCAGTGGAGTCTTCGCAGCAATAATCCGCTGGAGTTGGACAATGCGCGGCGTCGCCCATTTCAAGGCAGGTCTTCACGGATGCGTCCACCATGGTGAACACGGCGCGGTTGCTCACAAACGGTTTCTCAGATCCACCAATGCGGCCGATCATGGTGACATGGTCGCCAGCCTTGGCGCTTTGTCGAACTTTCAACACGCCAAGCGCGCCCGCCGGTTCTTGCGTTATGAATAAATCTTTCGGCAGCGCGGAGGTTGTGGAGTTCGCGGCGTTCTTTGTTGGCGTAGGAGCGCTTTGATCGCATGCTATGGGCGCGATGATTGCAAGAGCGGTGGTGATGGTCAAAATACTGTGTGTGAGAAGTGATTTCATAATTCAGTCTCCTAAAAAAGTTTATACAAGATCAGATTTCAACGCCGACGGAATGTCGGCGCGAAGACAACGAAGAGTCGGCGGCAAACTTCCAATCAGTCCTAGCAGCAAGCCAGCGGCAAGACCACTGGCAACACATGCGGCGTCCACGCGCAGTGAAAATATTCCCATGGAGAAGCGAACGCCAAGGCCATCGAGTAGAAGAACGGCAATCAAGAGCGCGGGAATGGCGCCGGTGGCCACGGTGATCATGGATTCTTGGATTAGGTTTGCAACCACGGCGGCGCGTGAATATCCAAGAACTTGCAGCATGGCAATTTCGCGAGAGCGCGAGGCGAACGCGGCGTCAAGCGCGTTGAGTCCGCCCAGCATTGCGCCCAGTGCCACGATGAGCGCGCTGACGGCGATGAGAATTTGCACGGGCCGAAAAAACTTCGCAAGACCAGCGTAATACGCGGGTTCATCAATGGCGGCCAGTTCAAGATCTGGTCGCTGCGCCGCGAACATTTCAACATCGCCAATGTCGGCGCTGTCTAAAGAAATCACCGCCACGGAAATTGTTTGACGCTTGGTCAGCACCAACAGGTCGCTGATAGGCAGCCATGCTTCGCCGTCAATGGCAACACCGGGCGCGTCAATGATTCCAGTCACGGTGAACGGAATGTCATCGATCAGAATTTCTGGAGCGGGGGAGTTGACGCTATTTGAATTCGAACTGTTCTCAGAAAAATTAGTTGCATGTGATGCACTCGCGATCACATGATCATGGTGCACATGTATGTCGGCAATGCCAAGGCGATCCGCAAGCGATCTTCCAACAAGCGCCTCCGCGTGACCAATTTCTGGAAGTCGACCAATAGCCAGCCGCGCTTGCGGATGAACCATGAACGCACTGGGTTCAACGCCGCGCACCATGACCAAGTCGCGCGCGTTGCCAGTGGGAGCGGGTTGATCCGCGCGGCGCAAGGGAAGTGGAACATGAAGCTCGGGTGAAATAAACGCGGCGCCGCCCAACGATTTCATTCCGCGAACACTGGCAGCAAGAATTCCCGGAGTGCTTGCGGAAATTTCACTGCGCTCCACGCTCTCCTCGCTGCCCGCGCCAAGCAACATGACATTGCCCACGGTTCCGCTGGCGCGAATGCCGCGATCAAGCGCGCGCACGCTGGCCACCGCGCTGACCACCAAGAAGACAACAATCGCGCCACCACCCGCGGTCAACGCCAAACGCAAT
>SERZ01000803.1_pt1 | contig 20094 bp, 8 predicted proteins | sample 3171461 | NCBI WGS metagenome assembly SERZ01 (sample SAMN06051861, study PRJNA518727) | freshwater metagenome | biome: subpolar coniferous forest; feature: holomictic lake; material: water; isolation source: holomictic Lake 227, 6 m depth | place: Canada: near Kenora, Ontario | collected 2013-06-25... | reverse complement strand
GTGCAGATTCACTGCAGCCGGATTATATTTGTCGCACTCCAGTCCACAACCGCTCGGCGCGGCCGGCGCATTGGCCTTGAGGCTCAGAATACGACCAAACCGAATCACCGTCCAATCGCCCGCCGGTGCTTCCCAATCCAGCGTGCCGTCCGACTTCAGCTTATCAGTCAGATCCAAAATGCTCTCCGCCGCAATCGCCTCGCCGGGGCGCACCTCCTGATTGCGGAACGCGAACGGCGGGCGGGAATAACCGTATTCGTCGCGCATGGCCTTGGCGGACCAGTCCTCGATTAGCGCGCCGGTCTTCAGCGCGAGTTCGGCGATCATAAACGGGCCGGGGCCGGACACGCCGATGCGCCAATAGCGGGCCGGCGCGGCAGCGAACATCTTATGTACCGGTTGATCGCCATTCTTGCGAGGCGCCCATTGCGCGACGATCCGCCAGGCCGAGCCGTCATCGGACGCTTCGAGTTGAATTTGTTTGACCGGCGCATTCCGGGGAACGAAACTCAGCGACCGCGCCGGGAACGGCGCCGGATACTCAAACTGAAGATAAACCGGTTTGTCGGGTGCGGGATTGGCGAGTTTGGCGACAGTCCTAATGTCACCGTCGCTGACCGCCTCAGGCCGGAAATCCTTGTCAGCACAACTGAGCTTCGGCTTCGCGCCTTCCCAGCGCTCGGCCGCCAGTGTGGGGAACGCGATGACCGCCACGTCGCCGAGATAAGCGTAGGGCTTGACGGTCGCGGCGTATTCCTTGGAAAAACGCCAAAGCGCGGAGGTGTCCGCCGTTGGCGGATGCGGCAGGGGCGCGGACAAACGTCCCGGCTTCGTCACCCGCAGTTCGCTCCAGACGAGCGACTGCATCGCCATCTCCGGCGTGATCCACGGCCCGCCGGTGGAAGACCAGCCCGGCGAATTGAAGAAGCGGAGCTTGACGCCCACCCGATTGGCCTCGCGGGCGGTGTGGCGCATCAGGTCCCACCATTTCGGAGAGAGGACTGCGACATCGCCGATCGGCACGTCATAGTTGCCGATGAAACCGACAATCATTTCCCCGACCCCCACCCGCGCCATCGTTTCGAGATCGGCGGTAATCCCCTCTTTCGTGTGCAGCTCGTGCCGCCAATACCAAAGGGCGCCTGGACGCGCCGAGTCAGGCGGCGCGAGAAACTCGCTTTTCATCGTCGTATCCGCTTCAACGCCCAGCACGCTCACCAGTGCCGCAAAAACTAACAAACGTTTTTTCATTGTTGCTCTCCTTCTGCCTGTTTTATGAGTTGCAGGATTTCAGAACCGGCGAGCAGCAGGGCGCCTGTGCCATACTCGCGGTTCATCTTTTTGTACAACGGGGAGCGGGTGCTGTCGGCCTCGGCCTGGACATAACAGAGACAGCCGTCTTCAGCGACACAGGATGCGATGGCCTTCCACGCTTTCAAGGCCGGCGGCAGGAAAGTGTTTTTATCAGCCAAGCCATGGTTGATCGCCCACGCCAGTCCGTAACAGAAAAAGGTGCTGCAACTGGTGTCCCCCATGGGATAGCCGTCCGGGTTGAGCAGGCTGGTTGTCCAAAGCCCGCCGTCGCCTTGCAGCTTGACCAGGGAGGCCATCTGTTTTTTCAGGATGGCTTCATATTGGGGCCGGTCGGGATGGTCGGACGGGAGAACGTCCAGCACCCGGCACAAGGCACCGGTGAACCAGCCGTTGCCGCGACCCCAGAAGATTTTCTCGCCGTTGCATTCCCTGAGTTGGAGGCCGCTGGGACGCACGATGTAGGTCCGGTCGCGGTAAACCAGCCCGGCATCGGAGTTCCAGAGTTGGTCAACGGTTTCCCACCACCGGTCGTTCATGTGGTCCAGGTATTTGCGCTCGCCGCTGATCTTGGCCATCCGAGCCCAGGCCGGCGGCGCCATGAAAAGGGCGTCCACCCAACTCCAGTCAAACTGTCCGTGTTTGGTGCCAGCCATTGATCGGTCCAGAGCCTCGCGTGTCGGCGCGAGGTCCGCGCTTTCCGGGGTGAGCCTGTGCAGGTCAAGATACACCTGACTGATTGCCAAATCATCGGCCCCGTGCAGTTTGCCGGCGTTCAGCCCCGGCTTGCACTCGTTCTTGCGGGCCAGCTCCTGCGCCAGTTCCAGATAATATTTGTCACCGGTCGCCTTGTAGGCCGCCATGATTCCGACATAAAAAGCGGCGCGCTGCCAACTGGTATCGGGCGAGCCGCTCCCCTCTCGACTTTGATGCAGATGCCTCAACTGCCAGGCGCAAGCCCGGCGCATGAGTGCCCGGCTCTCGGCGGCGGAGGGCAGGGTCGCCTGGGCCAACATCGCCCGTTGTTCCTTGAGATCGTTGAAATAAACCGGTTCCCTCGTGTAGGGCTGCGGCACCGCCATGGCTTCCGACAGATTCAAGACTTGCCGGGCGGCGAGGAGGAACGTGCCCGCCTTGAGCAACGGTTCCGTATCGTCGCCGGCGATGCGGCCATCGTCGCCGACCTTGGACAGGATGCCCAGCCAACCTTCAATGGCGGGCACCCGGTAATAGTCAATCACCATGATGCCCAAGGCTTGATGCGCGCCCCACGCAACGGCATGGACGGCCAGACAGGCGTTGACAAAATCATTGTCCGAGCAAAGGCTCCGGTTGGACTGTGCGGTAACCACTTTGAACCCCGGAGCAAACCAGCGCTTTCCCGGCGGCAACGCCGCCATTTCCGACCATGCGCAGAGCAGATCCACCGCTTTTTTGCGGTTGCCTTTCACGTCGCCAAAATCACCCGCCCCGCACAGGAGACTGGCATCGCCCGGCACCTTGCCGACGGCCTGCAGCCCGGCGTTCCAGACCTTTCGCCCGCCTTCGGAATCCGCCGTGCTGTTGAGCGCCCTGTAATGCCCGGCAACCTTATCCATCGTCCTGACGATCACGTCCGGATCGAACTTGCCGGCAAACGGTTCGGGAAGAAACTTAGGCGGGACAGCCGTCGCAGGCCCTGCGAGGCAGATCACGATTAGGGATGCGAATATTACTGAAATGCGGTTCATTTAATCGCCTTCAGAAGTTCGGAGGCATAAGACTCCGGGTTGATGGTCTTCAGTTTGTAAACCCGCAGCATGGTCGGGTCCGGCCAGGGTTGCGGAACCTCCAGATCGCGGTTCGCCGGGCCATGTTCCCATCGCAGATAATATTTCGCCCCCGTCTCCTTGATGCTACCGGCATCTTCGACCCAGTCCACCGTCATCGGTCGCAAAGTAAAACTCGACTCCTGCTTCTCCAGTTCCACCGGCCAAGGAACCATCAGGTCCTTCAGGTGTTTGGGATAGTCGCGATTCGGCTCCTTGGCATAGACATCGAAGCGGCAGACCGCTGGCACCGGCAGCTCACCCTTCCGCTCGTGTGGCGTGGGCTTCTGCAGGAACGACTTGATGACCAGCCTCACCTTACTTGTCGTGATCGGACGAAGCGGATACATCCAGTCCACCCCGTGATAGGTGGTTTGCAACTTGGTGGACGTGTACGCCTCTTTCCATTTCACACCGTCCCAGTACTGCAATTCAAACGCCAAGATGTTCAGCCTAAGCTGCATCAGCGAAAAATGCTCGAAGGTGATCTCGCGGCCGAAGTCCAGCTCCAGCCACGGTTCCTTGTCGTCGGGCTTCGGTTGCCAGCGCGTTTTGTTGTCGGCGTCAATCGCCTTGGTAGCCTCGAAACCGGCAAGCTCGCTGCTGGCGGTGATCGTCCGTGTCAGCTTCAGCGCCGCGCTGGGAACCAGCGTGTACTCGTGCGTGCTGCCCAGCGGCTTGAGCGTCTTCTCATCCAAAACGATGAAGCCCTCGCCATATTTGACGTGCTTGAATGTCTGGAGCAGTTTTCCCTCGCACAGTGGCCGGACGGATCCAACCGAGATCATGTAGATCGAGATGTCGTTGGCCGCCCACCGGTTGCGATAATCCCAATCGGTGGCCTGAACGATATTCCATGCGCCGTTCTCGAAACGGGAATTGTAAATCTGGTTGTTGCCGGTCTCATCAAAATTGCTGTTGCTGATAATCGGTCGATTCTTGCCGTCAAAGCTCAGCAGTAGGCCGACGTTGCCCTTGTTGTGGGGAACCGGATTAGCCAGCGTTGCTGTGGTGTCATGGGTAATTGGCAGGGTCAGTTTCTCGCCAGCCGCAGTCTCCCAACTGACCAGATCTTCGCTCCGGATGTAGGAGATATTGTTGAAGTTGTCCGGTGTGCTTGCATCCGCCCAGAGATAAGCGACATGAACATAGCCGTCAGGCCCAAGCACCATGTTATTGTAAGCATAACGGTTATCAGCGATGCCGGCTGTTAGGACTCTACACGGTTGCCATTTGCCGGCATCTTCGTCATAGACAGTCCAAAGGTTGTCGCCCTTGACCGCGCTGCCTTGCCGGAACTTGTACATGAGCTTGTTGTCAGCCGACTGGATGAATGTCGGATAGCACGGAACCGGCACCGTGGTGATCGGGGGCGTCGTCCAGCGCGAAATGTCGTGCGGCATTTCGGAGCGGTAGTAGATCGGCCCCGCATGGGTCTTGGAGAAGCCCCGGTTGTAGGCCGAGGCATGGATCAGACCCCGCTTGTCGATCGCCAGAGAGAGGTTGCAGTGCGCCCCGTGGGCCCAGCCCAGCACCTCCTGGAACGTGTGACAGTTCCACGTGTCCGACGCCAGCTTACGCTGCGCCAGCGCGACATGCCGGTCCTTGTCGTAGTAGAGCACGTACTGGTATTCGCCGCTGGTCAGCAACACCGGCGTACCGGTGTTGTGCGTAGACCAGACCGGCGCCACGTCCAGCGCCGCCAGTACCTTGGCGTCGCCGGCATCTGCGGGAACGGCGTTCATCACGAAACCCGCCAGCACAACGGCGGCAAATCCCGCCAACATTCGTTTGTTCATCTGTGTGTTTTGCATAGTCGCTGTCCAATGTATGTTGTTTGTTCTATTCCGCCGCCAGCACCCGCACCGGGCCGAGCAGACCGGAGGGCAGCAGCGGATCGGTCTTCTTGTATTTTCGCACGGTGGCAAAGGTCAGTCGTCCGACCGGGCTGGGCTTGCCATCGAGCAGCCACTGCGGCCAATTCTTGAGCATCAGATAGTTACCGCCGGGATCGAGCCCGTGCGGGGTGCGCCACTCGGCGTCTTCGGGCAATTGCTCGTCACCAATGAGCCGGTTGGTCCAGAGGTTCACCACCCGCAGCTCCAGCGTGTTGTTTCCCGGCTTGACCATTCCGGTCACATCGAGCCGATACGGTGCTTTCCATACGATCCCGAGTTCCTTTCCGTTCAAGATGACCTCGGCCATCACCTCAACCCTGCCTAGATCGAGATACACGCGCCCGGCTGCGCCGATCTTTGGACTCTCGAATGTGGTTTGGTAAACGGCCGTGCCGGAGTAGTATTTTATGGCAGGATCAGAGTGGGCGGACCAATCGGACAGAGTGCCAAACGTAACCGGCGCTTCCGGGCCACTCCATTTCGGATCGAAGCTCACCGTCCACGGCCCGGTGATTTCCTGGACAGATGTGAACTCCCGCCAGTTCTTGCCCGTTGCCGCTGTCTGCTGCGCACCCGGTTTGCGGAATACAACGAACACCGACTCGGTGGGTTCCAACCGCAATGGCAAGATCGTGCGGCCATTCTCGATTTTGAATTCCGGCAAGTCGCGCATTTCGCCCGTCTCGGCCTGCCAGAGCTCCGGTTGGCGTCCTACGACCCGGAAGGCCCCGTCGACTTCCACGCGCTTCGAATGCGGGTTGCTGAGGAAGTAGAAATCCGCCTCCGCCGTGCGTCGGTGTATCCAGCGCAGCGGCAGCTTGGAACCGGCCGTCTCGAAGTCGGGGGCGAGCTCCATGCCCGCCACTACAGGCACCAGATCGCGCGCCAGCAGCACGCATCCCTGGCCGCATCGGAGCTCCTTGACACCGGTCGCGGGTGCGGCAGTGACGTCGCCGAACAACTCCCGGACAATCTCCTGCACTTCACGGTCGCAGGCGGGATATTTAACCAAACTCGGCGACGCTTGAGGCCGGGTCGTGGCCACGACCGTGGCGCCGGCCTTTACCAAATCACGCACCTTGCGCAATGTCTCCGGAGTCATCTTCTCCGTCGGAGGCAGAACCAACAGCCGGTAGCTCATTCCGCTGGGGAGGACCAGACGGCCGTCCTTGACGCTCATCCGCGAAATCACAACCTCAGCGGTGCAATAATCGAAGTCATAGCCAGCCGGAGGTGGCGGTTGCAAATGGGCGCGAACAGGAATCTCACCCGTATTCTCAATGTCCAAATAACAGAGATCGGCGACAAACAGCCCGCTCTGGAGCAACGCCTGACAGCGTGAGAGATACTGGTGCCACGCCCGGGATTGTTCCCACCAGGTCTGCCCCCGATCATACTGCGTGCCCCAGCCGCCGAAGGTCATGCCCGGAAAACGGCCCAGCCACGGCTGGTGAACAGGCGAGGCGATGTTCAGCCGGTTGAGTCCCTCGCAGAATCCCCAGTCGGCCGTGGTCTTCATCGTTGCGGGATGAAACTGCCACTTCGAACCCGGGCTGCTGGTGAACGCCTCGGCCGGCACCTTTGTCTTTCCATAGATGTGAGCGGCCGAAGCCATCGGCTTGCAGAGCTCCATCCCGCCGCCGGCCCAGAAGGTGCCCATAGGCATGTCCACTCTGCCAGCGCACTCGAGTGGGGAGAAATGCACATCGAATCCGTAGGCCTCCATCGAGAGCTGCAGACCGTGCCGTTGCGCCAGAGCGTGCAGATGATCGGTGTAGTTCGCCAGAACCAAGTCGTTGATTGTCCTCCGAACATCCCACGCAAACCGCCGATGCGTTGTCTCATTCTGTACCACACGGCCGAGCATCCCCGGCAGGAACGGAACGGGATCATAACCGCGCCGGCGCTTAAATTCTTCTCGGAAGGTTGGCGTCCAGTTCTGGAACCCGACTTCCCAACTGTCCACGTGGGTCGCAGTCAGCACCTTGCCTGCCAGCGGCCCCACATCGGCAATCAATTTTCCCATCATGCCGGCGAAATGCGCATCGAGCGCGACCGTGCTCAGTTTGTCGCACTCCAGGCCAACGCCAGATTTTGGCGCAGGCGCGTTGAGTCTCCCGTTGCTGGCATGGCCAATCCGCATGACATCCCACGTGCCGGCAGGGACATCCCACTGCAAACGTCCCTCGGCATCCATCTTCGCCGTCAGATCCACCGCCAGCGGCCGGTTCCAAAGCACCCGGTCCAACGTTGTTCCCGTCCCCAGATTTTCCTTTCGCAGCAACTCGATCTCCGCCACCTGCACCATGCGGCTCTCTTTTTCATTAACCGGGTGAGCAGAGAGAAAGAGAACGCGGAAATGTCTGCCTAACACCTCATCAAACTCCACACGTGTCGCCTTCCCCGGATCCGCGGTGGCTGTCTTGAGCGTCCGGTAGTTCTTACCATCGTCCGAACATTGCACCTCGATCTCCTTGGGCCCGGACTCTTCTCCCGGCAGGAGGTACAACCCGCTGACCGGCCATGCTTCCTCGTAGTCGAACTGGAGATATTCTGGATTCTCGCGGCTGGGAGCGGAAGCCTTCCGTCCTTCAGAAATCCACGCGGTCTCCCCCAGCCCGTCCAGCGCCAACTGAGCCGGTTTCATCCAGGCACTTGAACTGGCTTTGACCGTGGGTGTTAACGAAGCCGATGCTGGAATCGGCACGGCCAGCACCACGATATCGCGATAGAAACTCTTTTCCCCAACCGGACGCCGCAGGACCACATCCACGCGTCTGCCGCCCTCAATGCGGGACTGGAAAAAGACCAGTTTCTGCATCGAGTTTTCCGGGGTGTTCCAGGGCCCGCCGCTGCCGGACCATCCCCCGCCATTGTTGACGCTCACCTGCAATCCCAACCGGTCCGCCTCGCTGACCGTGTGTTTGAACAAGGCGCGCCATTCCTCACTCATGAACTTGACCGGACCCTCGGGAATTCCGCAGGTGACCTCCATGAGCAACACGCCGCCGATGCCGGCACGCGCATACGACTCCAAGTCGGTCGTCAGCCCTTCCCGTGTGATGTTGCCGTTCATCCAGAACCAATACAGCCAAGGTTTTGCCGAGTCCGGCGGCTTCTCAAAGTCTTTAGCCAACACTGCACCAGTGGTCATGAAGGGCGAGGCCGGTGGCTCCGCCGCGCACGCGGCGCTCCCGGCCAGCAAAGAACTAGACATCACTGCTGCTACTATGTTTCTTTTCCTTGTCATGTTTATTCTCAATAATCTCGCTTCATAATAAGATTTCTTCGCTTTGAGTTTTGCTACTGCGCCTTCTTCAGCCCTTCCCATTTCACCGTCCAGCTCCCATCATCGGGAAAACCGGGCGCGTGTTTGTCTGGTCCTGAATCCCATCCGACGGCCATCATGGCCACGGCATAGAGCAGACCGCCGTTGCCGGGAAAATAGGCGGCACCCGAGCCCATGTTGTTACCCACCGACGAATACTGGGCTTTCCCGCTCGGATGCATCAGCGCGTCAATGGCCAATGACGGTTGGCCTGTGCGGGCCGCGCACATGGCAATCATCGGATAGTCCCAGCCCCAGCAATCCTTCCAGTTCCACAGGTCCATAACCCGTTTGACCGTGCTCTTCATCACCGCCGGATCAACGCCATCGCCGGGCAACATGCCAAAAGCGCCAATCAGCCCCTGATGACTGCCGCCGGTCGTCCAGGCGGTCTTGGCGCCCTCCCATTGCAGGTAAACACCTTCAGCCTGCGGTAGCGGAGCGAGACGGTTCAGGACCGTCTCCCATTTTGCCTCGGACGCGAGTCCCAGCCGCTGGCGCCATTCGATGGCCGTGCGCAAACCATAGCGCCAATATCCCAGTTCAAAGGTCGGATTCTTCGTCGCCTTGCTATTATTGTTCTCCGGCATGGTCATGAAGGGCGGACCGAGAATGTATTTTCCCGTCGGGGCGTCGAGATAAACGAAGTCGGCCATGAACTCCGCCGATTCAAAAACCACATCACGCCATTTCTCCAGCGTTTCCTTGCTTGGATGAAGGCGGTAATCCAGCTCGGCGTAGAAAATCGGATGCGGCTGCTGCCAAATAATGAGAGGACCGCAATTAGAGGGTGAATCCATGCCGTTGGGACCAACCATCTTCGGCCAACGCGCGCCTTTGTAACCTTGATTCCTAGCCAGGTTCCGCGCCGCCGGGAGAATGTCGCGATACCAATGAAGACAACGGTCGAACAGCGGCCAACGATTCCACAGCGCGTAATGCGTGCCGTGCCACCAATGCATTTCCAAATGGAATTTCCCGTTCCAGCCGTTGGCATAAAGCCCCGCCTCCTGCGGTGGCAGCGAGCCGGCCTCATTGACCGCCAGCAGGTATTGCGAAAGCACAATCCGCCGCTCCAGTTCCCGCCAGCGCGGATCCTTGCTCGCCGACAAATCAATCGCGCCGCCGCTGTTCCAGAACTCCGGCCAGTGCTTGACCGAAGCGGCCTTGACCTCGGCAAACGCCGGCACAGGCGCTGTTGCCGGTTTCGCGGAAAACTCGCAGGCAAATTCCAGCACACCGGTATCCTTGTCAGGCTCCAACACAAAAATATGCGGTTTCCGTTCCCGCAATTTTCCCGTCTCGCCCCAGGCCAGAGCGACATGGTAGCGATCATTGTCAAGTTGCCGGTCGAACGTTGCCGAGTTACTCGTGCCTATCTTCAGGGTTGTCGTGTGCGCGTCCGGCTTGCCCCAGTTCGCCCCTGAGCCGCCCGGATCGCCGTAAGGGAAGGAGATTTCTACGGACAACCGGCGCGCGGCCACCAGCGGCGACGCGATGCTCACTGCCAGCATGTCGCGCGACGGATGGGCGCATGTTTCCACCGTGACCATCTGGCCGCCGAGCGTGTAGCGGCTCGAAATCACACCGGACCAAAGATCGAGCCGCTGCGTGACATTTGTCAGTTGCCACACATAAACCGCTTTACCGTCGAGCAACAGGCATAATTTGCCCAGGTTCATGCAATGCGGGTTCTCGCGCAGCCAGTTCCAGAGCGGCTCCTGGCCCTTGCGGTTGGTCGCGTAGCCGACCTTGCGGCCATTGGTGTCCCATTCCTCCAGCTTAAAGTCCTCCGGTTTCTGCCCTGCCGGCAACGGGTTCGTGTGCCAGCCCCAATGCGATAGGGTATTACCGGCAAACGTCTGCAGGCCGGTCAGATCAATGCCGAATGCGATCTCGCCGTTGCCCACCTGCAGCCAGGAGCCGCGCTCCATTTGCTTCAGCTCCACGTTATGTCGCGTCACCAGCGCCTGCCGGTCGATGGGTTGATTGGCAACAGGTTGCGGTTCCGCAGCATTCAACACCGCCAGCGGCGTTATCAGAAAACTGGAGAGTATGATGTTAGTCATTGTGTCGGTCGTCAATGATTCCTCGCATTTCTTTTTCTTTTCATGGTTTTGACGCTTTGATTTTCGTTTCGTTTTCTTGCTTCCCGTGGTTTTACCGTCTCCGTTTCAGTTGCCTCGTTATTCTGCCGCAATGATCCGCACCGGGCCCTGCAGTCCCGCCGGCAGCAACGGCATTTTGGCGCCGGGTTTGAATTTGTCGCTGCGCAGCTTGTAGCCGAAATCCACCACCCGCTTGTCTTCAGGCAGGAACTGGTCAAGCTGGATACGGTTGTACCAGGTGTTGCACACCTCGATCTCCAGCTCGTTGCTCCCAGCCTTGAGCGCGCCGGAGATGTCCAGCCGCCACGGCGGACACCAGGCCACGCCGACCTCCTTGCCATTGAGCCGGACGCGGGCGAGCGAGTGAACGACGCCGAGGTCGATGAACAGTTGGCAGTCGGCAGTCGGCAGTCGGCAGTAGAAGACCTTGTGATATATCGCGGTTCCAGAATAATACTTGATGCCTTCTTCAGACCTCTGGGTCCAATCCTCCAGTTTTTCGAAAACAACGGCCTTGCCCTTACTGCCGACCGCCGACTGCCCGCTGCCCACTGTCTCCCCCGGGCCGCCCAGCTTCGGATTGAATTGCAAAGTCCACGGGCCGGTAATTTCCTGTACCAGCTTGAGTTCGACAAAGGGTTTCGTGTCTTTCGTGTGTTTCGTGGTTCCCTTCTTGAAGACAACGAATGTCGAACCGTAGGCCGCCAACTCCACCGGCACGGTCGCGCGTCCGTCGGCCATCGTATAGCCGCGGGCTTCCGCCATCGTGCCGTCCAGCGGATTCCACAACTCGGGAGCCTTGCCCGTGACACGGAACGTCAGCTCGAAACGTTCGGCGCGGTTGCGGCGGTTGATCACGAAGTAGATGTCCGCGTCGCCGTCCTTGCGGTGGATGAAATCCATGAGCGGATCGAGCTGGCTGGATTTATAGGCGAAATCGACCGAAATCTTCAGCGCGTTTAGCACTTCGCTCTCGGTCTTGTCGGAGATGACCTTGCCGCTGTCCCACAGTTCGTCGGCGATCGCTTTCAATTCGCGGTCGCATTGCGGATAGCCGGTAAGCCCCGGCGTGCGCAGCGGCTTGGGGCCGACCACGACCGCGCCGGCTTGGACGAACTCGCGGATTTTTCGGGCGACAGGGAGCGTCAGGGTCTGCCGCTCGGGCAGAACCAGCACGCGGTAACTCGTGCCGTCGGGAGTGATTAACTGTTTGTCCTTCACGGTGAACCGGGTCAACAGCGCCTCGCTGTTGCAATCGTCATAGTCGTAACCGAAACGGCCTCCCTCGCGGATGCGCTTGGCCTCGATCATGGCCGGAACCTCGTCGCCGATGTAGTAAAGCAGGTCCGCCACGAACCGGCCGCGCTGCAGCAGCGCGCAACAACGGTGAATGTAATTGTTGAATGCGCCGATGTAGGGCCACCAAGTGTTCTTGTCGTTGAAATAGGTGCCAGCGGCATAGACCGTTCCGGGGGAACCTTCGGCGGCGGCGGTGGTGTCAGAGGCGTGATAACACATCCGGTTGACTCCCTCGCAGAAGGCGACGTTGGCACGGAGCAGCAGGTCGGAGAGCGTAATGGCGTTGACCCAACTCAGCGAGGTGAACGCCTCGGTATCAACCAACGGCTTGCCGTAGATGTGAGCAGTGCTGGCGGCCATCTTGATATTGATGTTCTGCGCTCCCTCGTCGAATTCGGCCAACAGCTTTTCGCCGTTGGGCAAGTTGGGAAGCTCCCGGGGCCGGTAGCGTTTCCAGATGCTGCCGGTCGGGTCAATGAGTTTGCCGTCCTTTTTTGTCCAGTTTTGCTGGACGCACGAGTGGGTCCAGAATTCGCCCACCGGCACATCCACCCGAGAGAGGTTGGCCATGGCATCCTGGCTGGGCGTGCCCGGGATGTAGGGACCGGAGGCTTCGGAACGGAACTGGATGCCTTGTTCATTGGCCAGTTTGCGGGTAAGTCCATAATGGTTTTCCGCCACGCAATCGGCCACGGTCCTGCGCACATCATTGAGGAAGCGGTCGGCAAGCTCGACCGAATCCACGATCTGTCCTGCCAGCGCCGCCAAGTACGGGCGCGCATCGTAACCGCGGCGTTTCTGGAATTCTTCGAGCATGTTCGGGGTCCAGTTGTACATGCTGTGGATCTCATTATTGTCCTCGTGGTAGTAGCGCAGGATTTTTCCGGCTTTCTCTCCCGCCACTTTGCCCATGAGACTCATCCCCTTGTCGAAGTCCTCTTGACTAGCCGCCGGGTTCATCAGGTCGGGAATGAATTCCATGCCGTTGACGATACTGCGGCGCAACCAGACGATACGCCATTTGCCGGCAGGCGGGCTTGCCGCGCCGGAGCGCTCTGGCGGAGGCGGGTCCCATTGCAGTGCCCCGTCCGGTCCCACTTTGTCCGTCAAATCAACACGCGTTTGGGAAGAGAGAACCCGGTCTGAGGAATCGGCTGTCAGCGGTTGTTGCACGAACTCGGCATCCTCCCGGATGAAGAGATGTGCGCTCGTGTACTTGAGTCGGTAACCCGGCTCGGAGGGCGTCCAAGGCCAATAGACCCCCATCAACCCGGATTTGGCGACCCGCAGGGCGCGGCGCTCCACCTCCGCGCGGGTCCCCAGCACCAGTTCGTTGACCCGCCCGTACACGCGCTTCTCGAAATTGAGCCCGGAGAATTGAACCCGGAAATAGCGGGCCGTGGCAGCCGGGAATTCCGAATACCCGCCGAAGAGTACCGACGGGCACGAGAAGACGTGCTTGAACGTGACGTTGTCGTCGGACGCCTGCACCTGCGCCAGACCGCGCGAATCGTACCAGATCGCCTCAACTTTTTTCGACGCTCCAAAATCGAAGAGCACCCATGGATTCTTGACCGCCGAGTTTGTCACCGGTCCGGGAATCCAACTGGTGTTCCAGTTTCCATCGAAGAGCGCCGGCATCCCCGCCGGATCGCTGCTGACCGTGATGACCGGCTTAGCGGGCGCGGGCGCGTCCGGCAGCCGGAAGGCTTGCACAGCAATCGTCGCGACCCCTTCTTTTTTCAGCCATTCCTGGAACTTGGCGTCGCCCTCGGTGGGCAGCGGCGGTTCGGGAAGCTTGCCGTTGAACGTCTTACCGCCCTCCACATCGAGTGTGCTGTACACCGTCATCCAAGGCCGATTCGTTTTCGAAACCCACGAGCCGCCGGAGGGCCAACTCCCGCAGTTGTTGGCGCCCATAACCAAACCCCTGCTCTCGCATTCCTGGAGCAACTGGGGAAGGTATTTACGCGACACCGTACCGGGTTCCCCTCCGTAGATGATGAAGCCGCCAAAACCCTTCTCCTTGATCTGGCTGACGTGACGGGTCAGGTCACCGGGGGTCAGCTTGTCATTGCCTCGCCACATGTAGACCCACGGCTTGGCCGCCTCCGGCGGACTGACGAAGGCGCGTTCAAGGTCACTGGCCGCCCTGACCTGAGCCGTCAGAAAGAAGGCCGGAAAGATTATTAGCAGAGTAGTGCAGGGTTGAAGCATTTTGAGTGTGTTCATCTTTTTTTTCTTTTAACTTTCCGGTTCACTTCCTGTACACTTCGAGTTCCTGCACCGCGACGGGGCACCCGTCCGGCACGGCGGTGAGGGTCGCCCGCACATAACGCCCCTTGGCCGTGAAGGCGAAGTACTGCATCCGCAGCGCCTTGGGCGGTTTGGCCCATTGTTCGGAATCTTCGCTGACGTCTTCGGCGGCAGGACGCCACGCGACACCGTCGTCTGAGAACTCGAACGCCACCTTGCCGACCCGCTCCCCCCGCCACATGACGCGCGCACCGCACAGGCTGGCCGCCTCGCCCAGATCCACGGTCAGCGCCTGCGGAAGGCTGCTGGACGCCGCCCGCCAGCTTGTGTTGTAGTCACCATCGACGGCATGATTTGCCGGAGAGTCCGGCGACTCGCTCGTGGCGGTGATCTTTTTGCCCACGGATATCTTCTCCTTGTTCCACGTCTTGGCCCGCGTGTTCTTCAGGTTCATTTCCTTGACCGAACGCTCCATGATCTCGAAATTGCGGTAGATCTCATGCCGATAGCTGGAAATCTTCCGGCCTTGTGCGTCGCGCAAGTCCAGCTCCAGGTCGAACAGGTCGCAATTGGCTGGCGGCAGCTCGCCCGGCCCCAGGCGGCCGAGGCAGACCGCGTCGAGGGCGGGCACGGCGCCTTGCAGACTGCCGGTTAATTCGCGTTCACCCGCACGGATGCGCCACGTCACCGTGCAGTCGGGGAACGCCAACGTCAGGTCGTTGGACACCCAGATCTCCAGGGCACTCCCTTTGTCCAACAGCCGATAGAGCGGCACCACGGGCTGGTTGATCTGAGCCATCTCGAAGAACGCCTTCTTGGGTACGAGGTCGTAACCGACAATGGACTTCGGCCAGTGCGCCGGCGAAAGGTCCATAAAATGGAACTGGTAGTAACCGACAATCGCTTTCCGAGACAGACGGAAGCCCTTGGTCGCCTCGGCCAGTAGATCCGCCTGGTGGGTCTGGCTGGACGCAATGCGCTCGGCGAGATTTCCCGCCGGCTTGCCGCGCAGCCCGAATTCGGTGTTCAGCGGCCACCCGGCATTCACCGGGAAGCCCCAATAGACATCGTTGGTCAGCGCTGGCGTCTTCCCCCAGTGGGCCGGGTAATTCAGCATGGTTTCGTAACTGTCCAGTGCCTCGCCGCCGTACTCGCCGCAGATCATCATGCGGTTCGGGGTCATGACCGGGAACCAATTGCGCGACGGTCTGGGATTGTTGTTGTGAAAATCGTCCAACACCCGGCGGCCCGGCACCCGGGGCGCGCCGGTGTCCCAAAGCTTGTACAGGCCGCCGTACCAGGCGGCATAATCATGAAACTGCCCCAGCAGGTTATCGGCGAATTCCGGCTTATCAAGCGCGAAAAGCGCGCCCGCGATCGGGACGATCAGGCGCTCCGGGTCCAAGGCCAACACAGCCTCGACCGGCTTGGTCATGTTGGCGTGGGTTTCGTTCATGAACGAGAAGAAGATCACGCCCGGATGGTTGTACAACACCCTCGCCATGGGGGCCACGACCTCGGCCAAGTGGTCCATGGTCGGCTCGTGCGCCTTCTTCTGCATTCCCGTGCCCTGCTCCTCCTGGCTCATGACGCCCAGGCGATCATAAAGCTCCAGGACTTCCGGAAAGGCGATGTGCTGGTTGTTGCGGATAACGTTGAAATTGCCGACCTTTGTGAGCAGCAAAATGTCGATAAGCCGGTCGTGCTCGCCCCAGTACCAGGCCAGGTCGGCGGAGGCGAGCGTGGTACCGCGCAGGAAAACGGCCTGGCCGTTCAAGAGGAATTGGCCCTCCTGCATGCCCGGCCGGGGATTTTTGGCGGAGACCAGGCCGGCTTCCCGGAATCCGAAGAGCGTGTCCTTCGCGTCAACCGCACGGTCACCGTCCAGCAACTTGACTCTGCATCGGTACAGGAACGGCTCCCGCGGCCACCACGCGCGCGCATCCGGCACAGCGACGGAAAACTCCTGCCGGCCCGCACCAGGAACAAGCTCAACCGTGCGGGTCGCCGTGAGCGGCTTCCCCTCGAAATTCTCCGGCATCACGCTGACTTCCAGCGTGAGCGTCACGGCCTTTGCCGCATCCGTCTCAACCGCGATCCGGGCCGTCTTCGCGAACGGATAGCCGCGCGCGAAAAGCTGCGTCAGATAAGCCTCGCCCGTTGTCTCCAGAAACACCTCGCGATGGATACCATATCCGCTTCCACCGGAGGACGCCTGCCCCAGATTAAACGTCAGGGGGTCCGGCTGGCCCATGACAAATTCCTGTTTCCGACCGGGCAGTTTGTCCGCCGGAGAAAACGGCAGCACCGCCCACTGGCAGATCAACTCGCCGAAGGCCGGCCCGTCGATCAACCGCACGGCCACGGTGTTCTCCCGGGCGAGGCACTCCGTCACGTCGAACCGGAACGGTTCCCAGTAGCGGCTGTGCTGCCCCAGGCGTTTGCCGTTCAGCCAGACCTCCGCCGCCCAGTCCACCCCGGCAAAGCACAGGAATACCCGCTTGCCGGGCATCGGCCGTTCAGCGCTGAAATGTTTGCGGTACCAGACGATCTTACTTTCAGGATACCAAGGGAAAGATTGCGTCTTGTCGCGCTTGGTGGACCAGCGCCAGTGCGGCACCGTCACGGTCGTCCACCCGCCGTTTTTCTCGTCGATTTTTTCGGCGAACCATTCGGGCGCGGGAGGGATCACCCCGTCATCGCCATCCTCGACCTCCACCTTGTTGAGCCACTCCCCGTTGAGGCTCTGACGCTGACGCACATCGAGTTTAAACGGCAGGCTGCGCAGGTACGGCGCGTACTCCTTGCGCAATTCAGCCAAGCGCTCCCGGGTTTCAGCCGCATTGCGAGGAGGCACCACCCACGGATCGGCCTTGTCTGCCGATTCGGCGGCAACGCTGGACAGCGCGGCCAAGAGTATGCCCCCCATCACAACCCAACGAATCCCCTCTCCCCGTTTCATCGCTTGCATCTGTTTTCCCCTGTTAATGACCCGCTTCCGCGCGTCCCCCGACACGCAGAAGCAAGCCCTTGCCGAATACCGCGCGAGCTACATAAAACTGATGAACGTCCCCTTTGTCGCCCATACCACGCTCACGGTTGTCGCGGTCTTGCGGACAATCAGCTCGTACGCATTCCCGCCATAGCTGGCCGTGACCTTCGAACTGGCGAAGGCACCCGCGAGCGTCCCCGCGCCGGTTGTCTGGATGACCGGATACTCAACGTTCTTGACCGGCGCGAAACCCAGCGTGACTTTCAGCGCGCCGCCCAACGTCAGCGCCCCAGAGGTCGAGAGCAGGCTGGAAGCGGCCGTGCCGTCCAGGCTCACGCGCAGCTCGCTGCCGGACTCGAAGGTCACGTTTGTGACCAGATAATTCGCCCCCGCCCCGACCTCCAGCGCACCACCGCTGCTGATCGTCGCCGCCCCGCCGCGCCAGCAGGCGCCGTTGAGCAACGATAAGGCGACAAAATTGGTTGAGCCGAGCGTGTTCGCGAAGGTGTAAGCCTGGCCGCCCGCCGCGTTGGTCGCCGCGTTGAGCCGGAAGGTGTTGCCGCCGAGCCAGAGCGCATTGGTCAGTTGGTTTCCGCTCTTGCTGCACAGCACCGTCGCGTTGGTGATCGCCCGGAACGACACCACGGCGTTGGTCAGCGTCATGCTGTTAGCCGAACTTTCGCTGTTGTTGGCGACCGTGATCGTCGGCGCGGCTGTTGTGAACTGCAGGATGCCGCCGGAGACGAGCACCGTGTTGTTCGTTGAACCTCCGTCCGTGCTCAGGCCCACCGTGATTCCGGTTTTGATCTCCAGCAACCCGCCGCTTGTCACCTGCGCGCTATTCCAAGCATTCGTTTTGTAATTGCCCACCGAGAGCGTGGTGATGTTGCTGACCACGCCGCCGGCGGTCACCTGCAAACTATTACCATTTTCACCATATGTGGTGTTGTCGGCATAGCTCACATAGAAAGCCTGTCCACCATTGTCCAACAACGAACTGGCGCCAGTCACCGTGACCGTATTGCAGAAACCCCCACGAGAGGTCAAATAGCTGGCAGCACTCTTCCCGAAGTACACTTTGCCGCCGTTGGTGATAATCAGGTTATTATAGAACCCCGCTATATTGAATGCGCCGAAATTGGCATTGACCAACACGCCGCCGTCCGTAACGGTGTTCGTAATGCTTGTGGCATTCCACTGAAGAGAGTAGCCGCCGTTATCAAACACCGAGTTGGCGCCAACCAGGATGTTGGCACTCGTGCCCTGGATTTTGGTTATTCCCGTGGAATAAAATTTTCCGCCGTTAGTGATGATCAAACTCGGTCTGGTATCCTTCAATATGTTGGAGCCGGCATTGGTCACCACGCCACCGTTATCGATGGTCAAATTGCAATCCGGTGCTCCCCCTCCCCCCCCGATCGTCAGACTGGCTTTGGCGAGATCCCACAGCGACGACTGCCCGTTCACGGCATTGGTTCCGGTGACCAGCACTTTATTGTTGCCACCGGCGGTGCCGCCGGCGGCCCCAATCAGGGAGCTATTTGTCGAATAAAGGCGGCCGCCGCCGCTGATCACCAAGGTATTTGCAACGGGGGAACTGCCGGTAGGCAGGGACCCAACATCGACGACGGCCACATTGGTCATGGTGGCGCCGCTCGTAATGGTGAAGACATTGTTCGTAGCAGTCCAAACACCATAACCGACGTTCAAATTGTTGCCGTTGGCATTCCAGTAGGCGCTGGCGCCGGTGAGCGTCACGGAATTGTTGGCGGAGGAGTTGCCGATGTAAATGGGGCCGACCGAGGCATTGGTCATTGTGCCGCTGCCGGAAAGCACGAAGGAACCACCGCCGGTCATGTTGGTCAACGCCGCACTGCTCGCCCCTTTCAGGACCAGCGTACCTGTCCCCGCCTTATTGTAGTCGCGAACTGAGAGTGCCGAGAAGACTTCGCCCGTGACCGAGGCACCCGTGACCGTGACCACCGGAGCGGCCGTGCCTGCGAACGCGAGCGTGCCGTTGGTGACCGTTGCCGCGGCGTCAAACGTCAGCCCGTTCGCGTAAACCGTGCCGCTGACCACGGCGCGCGCGCCGCCCGTGTTAAACTTTGCAACGTTCGTGCCGCCATTCGTTGCATCCCACGGAGTGCCCGAGACGCCCGTCCAGTGAGTCGCGGAGGTGTCCCACGTGCTGTCCGTACCGTCCCACGTGCCCGTCGCTGCCCGTACTGATCCAACGATTCCACACACCACCAGTATTCCCAACCCCACTCTCAACCGAGTTCCAATACCTTGCTTCTTTATTTTCATCATCCACTCCTTCTTCGTATGGTTGATTTTTTTGGCTTTTCCATAAATGCCCGTGATAATTGACTATCAGTATAGCCGTTTTACGCGACCGTGTCTTGTCATCCTTTTGTTGACAGGCGCGTCAGAGTGCGGGTTAGAATCCGCGCTTGCCCTTACCCTCTCGAAGGCCGAGATATTTGACGACCGCCTCCGTGCGGTTGACCACATGGAGCTTCTCGTAGATGCGGTGCAGGTAGGTGCGGACCGACGGCACGGAAACTCCGAGGGAAGCCGCAATTTCCTTATACATCAAGCCCTCGGACAGCAGCTTGAGTGTCTCCGTTTCACGGGGTGACAAGTTCTCCGTGGCCGATGCAAGTGGCCTCACCGCCTGAAAGTAATCCACCATCTTGCGGGCGACCGTGCTGGAAAAGGGTGCCCCGCCTTCATGGACTTCCCGGATGGAAGTCAACAGCCGCTCCGGTTCGGTGCTTTTCAGCAGATACCCGGACGCACCTGCCGCAATCGACTTGAAAAGCTGGTCGCCATCTTCAAACACAGTTAACATGAGCACGCGCACGAACGGAAGCCGTCGCTTGAGCGCTTCGACACAGGCGATGCCGTCCATCCCCGGCAGACGGATGTCCATCACAACCACATCGGGTGATTCCGCCGGAAGTTTCTCCAGCGCTTCCTCCGCTGTGCCGTATCCGCTGACAAAACACAGATCGTCCGCCGACAGGACAAACTCCCGCAGCGTCCCTCGCAGTTCGGCATCATCCTCGACAAAAGAAACGCGAATCGGTTT
>SERZ01000802.1_pt1 | contig 20105 bp, 14 predicted proteins | sample 3171461 | NCBI WGS metagenome assembly SERZ01 (sample SAMN06051861, study PRJNA518727) | freshwater metagenome | biome: subpolar coniferous forest; feature: holomictic lake; material: water; isolation source: holomictic Lake 227, 6 m depth | place: Canada: near Kenora, Ontario | collected... | reverse complement strand
TCCAGGTATAGAAAAAACTGATCTTATCGAGATTTATGGAAATGTGGTTCTCACCGGCGTACCTGCGTCTTTCGAGACATTTTTTGAACCGGCGCAGCGCCATTACAGCATCAATTGTTTCAAGATCGGCAACAGTCGGTTCGCCGTTACATTGGGGGACGTCCATGTTGATATCGCTGTTCCCAAGGAGGTCCTATGATGGATGAACGGCAAATCGCCCCTTCCTGGGATCGCCGCACCCCAGTGCGGCATTCTAAGTCATAATTCTCACTCCAAGGAAATTGTTCATGGAACAAAAAACAGTTTTGATTGTTGAAGACGATGCGATTCTTGCCGTCCAACTGCGGAATATGCTGGTTGACATGGGCTACAATGTTTTGGAACCGGTGGCCTCGGGGGAGGCGGCGATCGCCGCCATGGCAGCCGAGCGGTCAGAGCCGGGCTTACCCGATCTGATATTGCCTGATCTAATATTAATGGACATCCAACTGTCCGGGCCGATGGACGGTATCACTGCCGCCGAGCATATCCGCAAAGTTGCCGATGTGCCCGTCGTTTTCCTGACCGGTTACTCCCATGATCCTCTGCTCCAACGAGCCAAGACCACCATGCCTTATGGCTACCTGGTCAAGCCCGTGTCATCGCGGGAACTGGTGGCTACCATCGAAATGGCGCTTTACAAGCACACGATTGATCGGCAGCTCAGGGAGAGCGAGGATCGGTATAAATACCTTTATCGGATTGAAGTGGAAAAGGCGGAATTAGAGGCCCAAAACCGGCAACTCCAGAAAGAGGAAAGCCTGGGCCGTATGGCCGGAGCCATTGCACACCATTTCAACAATCAGCTCCATGTTGTGATGGGGAACATGGAAGTGGCCATGAATGGTATGCCGCAGGATTCAGACACTTTGGAGATACTGACCGAGGCCATGCAGGCGGCCCGCAAAGCGTCCGAGGTCAGCAGCCTGATGCTGACCTATCTTGGACAAACAACCGGCAAACGGGAATCGCTGTATCTTGCCGAGGTCTGCCAGCAAAGCCTGCCCATGCTTTGCACCATCCTGCCGGAAGATTTAACTCTAAAGGCCGACATGTCTTCACCCGGCCCTGCCATTCGCGCAAACGAGAACCATATCCGCCAGGTGCTTACCAACCTGGTCTGCAACGCAAGAGAGGCCAGCGATGCAGGCGGAATGGCCATTCATATTAATGTCAAACCCGTTTCCGCCGCGGAAATACCTGCATCTCCACGGTTTCCCATCGACTGGCTGCCGCAGGATACTACTTATGCCTGCCTTGAAGTATCGGATACCGGCTGCGGAATCTCCGATCAAGATATCAAGAAGATATTCGACCCATTTTTCTCCAGCAAATTTACTGGCCGGGGTCTGGGCCTGTCCGTGGTTCTTGGAATTGTCCGTGCTTATGGCGGGGTTGTAACAGTGGAGAGTGAACCTGGTCGGGGGAGTATCTTTCGCATCTTTTTGCCGGTTTCAACCGATGCCGTCCTTTCCCAGCCGCTTCCGTTCGCCACGACCGAAACATCGTATATGGACAAATCGGATAAAACACCAATGACTGGTAGCAGCGGCGCGTTGTTGCTGGTCGAAGACGAGAAACCGGTACGCAAAATGGCCAGAGTAATGCTCACTCGTCTGGGGGTTGCAGTGCTTGAAGCAGAGGACGGCGTAGAGGCAGTTGAAGTGTTCCGGCAGCACCAGAATAAAATTATCTGCGTCCTTTGCGATCTGACCATGCCGCAGATGGATGGCTGGGAGACACTGGCGGCCCTGCGCAAAATATCACCCGGCATTCCGGTAATCCTGTCCAGTGGTTACGACAAGGCTCAGGTTATGTTAGGCGAACATGCCGAATGGCCCCAGGCCTTTCTTGGCAAGCCTTATAAAGTGAAGGATCTGCGTGACGCGATCGACCATGTCCTTGGCCAACCAAACGAATTAATCAAGGTGCTATTGTGACAGAGAAGAAAAATGAAATACGCCGGCAGGCTGAAGGGATCGCCAGGGGAGAAGAGTCGCAGCAGCCGAAGAACATGGAGAACATGGGAGTACTATCGCCTGCAGAAACCCGGCAGATGCTCCATGAACTGCGGGTGCATCAGATTGAATTGCAGATACAAAACGAGGAGCTGCGCATAGCGAATGTGGAACTGGACACCGTGCGGACGCGCTATTTTGACCTATACGACCTGGCTCCGATAGGCTATTGTACTCTCTCCGAAAACGGGCAGATCCTGGAAGCCAACCTTGCCGCCGTTACGCTGCTGCTAAGCACCCGGCTTTCGCTGATCAAGCAGCCGATCGCCCGGTTCATCATCAAGGAGGATCAGACGCTCTACTACTTCTACCGCAAACAGCTCTTTGAGACCGGTGAACCGCAGGTGTGCGAGTTGCGGATGGTGCGCAAGGATGGAACGCTCTTCTGGGCGCGGCTGGAAGGAACAGTCGCAAAGGATGCCGACGGCGCGTCCGTGATCCGCAACGTGATTAGCGACATCACCAAGAGCAAGCAGGATGAAAATGCTCTGCGCGAAAGCAGGGATCGCTTTCGCGAGGTGCTTGAGAATTCGCTTGATTCGTCTTACAAACGCAATTTGCAAACCAATGATTATGATTATCTAAGCCCCGTTTTCGCTCAAATTTCCGGCTATACTCCGGACGAGATGAAGACATTGCCCATTGAAACCGTAAAGGGTTTAATCCATCCCGATGATCTGGCTGAAGTCGAAAGCATGATCGCCAGGTCCATGACAGGTGCTACTGGTGCGGCGTATCAAGTGGAATACCGTTTTAAGCATAAAGATGGTCACTATCGCTGGTTTCATGATCAATTCATCCTCTTAAGGGATGAGGGCGGACAGCCCTTGGCGCTTATTGGGAGCGTGCGTGACATCACTGCTCGCAAATTGGTGGAAGAGGCGCTGCATAAATCTGAGATGTCGCTACGGTCCTTACTGGCCGAAAAAGAGATTCTGCTTAAGGAAGTCCATCACCGGGTCAAGAACAACCTTGCCGCCATTATGGGGCTGTTGGATCTGCAGGGGCATTCGATCGAAAACGAACCGGCCAGAAACGCCATGACGGAATTAAGTAACAGGATCAGATCCATGGCTCTGGTCCATGAGCAGCTCTATGGATCTGAGGACTTATCCAAAATCGATTTTCAGAATTACCTCGTTACATTGACTGCTCATCTGCATTCGTCATATCAGCGATTTGGGGACATCCATGTAAGTGTGGATGCGGCAGGCGTCACAATGGGTCTTGACAATGCCGTTCCCTGCGGGCTGTTTATAACCGAGCTTATGACCAATGCTTTCAAGTACGCCTTCCCCGCAGACAGGTCCCGCCCCGGAAACGGCGGCTGTGAAATCGCCGTCTCCGCCAAATGGGATGGCGCTGCTTACACGTTGACCGTGGCCGACAACGGCGTGGGGTTACCAGCCGGACTGGACTGGACAAAAACGAAAACCCTGGGTCTGTCGCTGGTCAAAATGCTCGGCCAGCACCAGCTCCAGGGCCAAGTCAAACTGGATTGCACCAGCGGAACCAGGTTCCAACTCCGGTTTGCACCCGGAAACAAATGAACTGGGAATCTGGAATTAATTCATAACTCATCACTCCAAATTCATCACTCCAGGAATATTGTTCATGGAACAAAAAACAATTGATGTCATAAGAAAATCATGTCAATTTGCGAGTGAACCGCTAATATACATGTATATTGTTTAAAGCAAAACAAATGTACAAAAGATATCTTCGATTGCCTGAAAAACCAAAGCAAAGTTTTTTCCTCTGGGGGCCTCGCCAGACTGGTAAAACAACGCTGTTAAAGGCTTGTTACCCGGATGCCCTTCGAATTGATCTCCTCAAAACCGATGAACTCATGCGATATATGAAGGCGCCGTCCCTTTTCCGGGAAGAGGTGGCCGCCCTTTCGCGTGACCGATTGATTGTAGTTGACGAAATTCAGAAGGCTCCTGTGCTTTTGGATGAGATTCATTACATGATTCAGGAATGGCGAAGCGTTTTTGCATTGTGCGGCTCCAGTGCGCGAAAAGTCAGACGTGGACATGCCAATCTGTTGGGTGGCCGCGCAATTCGCTATGAACTTTTCGGCCTGATGGCGCAGGAACTTGGCGCTGATTTTTCCATTGAGCATTTCGTCAATACCGGCCCGCTTCCGAATCATTATGGATCTGAAAACCCTGCTTTGGCGCTTCGCGCCTATGTGGATGATTACTTACGGGAGGAAATTCTGGAAGAGGGCCTGACGCGCCGCTTGCCGATATTTTCGGACTTTCTCAGGGTGGCGGCCATTGGGGACACGGAAATGCTGAATATGTCCAACATTGCACGAGAAACAGGTATCGCAGTTTCCACGGTTCGTGACCATTATGGCATCCTGGTTGATTCTTTGATGGGCGCCTTCCTTCCTGCCTTCACATTACGGCCTAAACGCCGCACTATTCAGGCCCCGAAATTCTATTTTAGGGATCTGGGCGTAGTCAACCATCTGGCAAGGCGCGGAACCATCAGACCCGGTTCGGAACTATTTGGCAAAGCGTTTGAAAACTGGATGTTTCACGAACTGTCGGTTCACACAAAATACACCGAATTGTTCTATGAGCTTTCATACTGGCGACTGTCCAGCGGCATCGAAGTCGATTTTATTCTGGGGTCGGGTACGGTCGCCATTGAAGCAAAAGGCAAACCTGAAATCAACTCCGGTGATATGCGGGGGCTTATCAATTTCAAAAAAGACTTTCCGGAGGTAAAGTGGCTGATCATAGTTTGTCTTGAGAAAAAAATGCGAAAAACCGACGAAGATGTTTATATAGTGCCATATCATGAATTCACCAGATTGCTCTGGGATGGAAAATGGACCCAGCATCTGTGACGATCGTTGTTTCTAACACCCCTTGATGCCTTCTTTTCACTCAATGTCCATCCAAACAGGCGCTTTCAGAATCAGTTCGATGGCTTTTGACGCGGTTTCAGCGGCCTCAGGAAATGTCTTTGCCAGGCTCATGACATGCCGCAGATGATCGGCGGTTCGAAGCATCAGCATAACAAGATCGCCTTCCGCACCTTCGGAAATCTCCACCACTTCCTCCCAAGGCATGCCGACCGCCCATGCATGGACAGTCATTGCCGGCTTCAGGTAGAGAGGTCTGACGACAAAATCATGGTCATACATGTCCCGCATCAGGGGTTTTAAGGCTGTGTTGACGGCGATGAAGGCATCAAACAAAGGAGGCGGAACAGAGCGCCGGTCAACCCGGTCATCCATTTCCCGGTCCGACACAAAAAGAGACAGAATAGCCGCCATCAGGGCCGGGTTTGATTGAGGGAAAATACCTTTTCGAAATCCTTCTGCGATCAAAAGCGGTTGATCCACGCGAAGCTGGGATGCCCATCGTCCGTCCTGGGTCAGGCTGCCCTCAGGTGTAACAAATCCCGTCAGTTTCAAAAAGCTCAGGTGTCGGTTGAACTCGTGAATCAGTACCTTATGCCGGGTGCCAGAAAGGGCTCTGGCTTCGGTTCTTTTGCCACCGGCGCGCATCAATAAAAACGTGGCGAACGATCGCGTCAGAAGATCTTCAATCTGGTCCGGAGCATGGGACAGGAGAAGGTTCAGTACCATTGAAAAATCAATTCGTATCTGGCTTTTGACATCCGATGGCGTGGCGGTAACGAGCTGTGCGCAAAGCCGTGCGTCCAGGAATTTTCCAGGTATGGCGATGGCAAAGCCGATGTGATCCATGCCCCGACGTCCGGCTCTGCCGGTCATCTGATGAAATTCCGTGGGGCTGAGCGGCATGAACTCCCTGCCGTTAAAGCGGTCGGTGTTCAGGAACACGACGGTTCGGGCCGGAAAATTAACGCCTGCGGCAACTGTGGATGTGGCGAATACCGCCTGAAGTAACCCCTCTGTCATCAGGGTTTCGATAACCTGTTTCCAGGCTGGAAGCTGTCCACTGTGATGCGCACCGACAGCCAGGTGTTCCAGATGCCAGAGCTGACGGTGTTTTGCCAGATGAGGATTCTGGGTGATAATATCGTCGATTCGCTGGTGAAGGATTTGCATCCGGTTTGGATCATCCACCCAGTGTTCTTTACACAGATCCAGAGCATGGTCGCAATCGGCGCGGGATTTAAGAAAAAATATGGCGGGAAGAAGATTGAACTTGTCCAGAATCCCAAGAATTTCACCCATTGGCGGCAAAAGACTGTAAGTGGATGTAAGACGCTGCGGTTTTTCTTCAAACAGGTATTCCCGAACCTTTTTGGAGATGCGGCCTTTTCCCCTTGCGTCGGAAGCAAGAAGTGGCAACAGGGTTCCTGAAGGGTGAAGGAAAATGGGAAATAGCGGTACCGGCCTTTTGGTTTCTTCAATGACCTTGCAGTCTTTGGATCGAATGGCGCTAAGCCACTCGGCGATTTTTCCTGCGTTACCGATGGTCGCAGAAAGCAGCAGAAGGGGTATTCGTGCCGGCAGATAGATCATGGTTTCTTCCCAGACCACCCCGCGATCCTCATCCCCCAGAAAATGGGCTTCATCCAGGACCACAAAATCCGTATCCAGGGTTTGGCCATGGTGCATGGCGTCATAAAGCTGATTGCGAAGAATTTCGGTTGTACCGACTATTACCGAGGCATCCGGCCGTTCTTTTCGATCCCCTGTCAGAATGCCAACCTGATCATGACCGAAGATTTCGGAAAATTCGTGAAACTTGGCGTTTGAAAGCGCTTTTAAAGGTGTTGCATACCACGATCGCCCTCCTGTTTCCCGAATTCTGGAAATTGCCTGAACCGCAATCCAGGTTTTTCCGGAACCCGTGGGCGCCGTTACTAAGCAATCGGCTTTCTCGATGGCCTCAAGAGCTTCAAGTTGAAATGGATCGGGAGAAAACGGCCGGTCTTCCGGTACGCCGATGGTTTTGAATATGGCCTTCAGACTGGGGTCGGCGCCGGCTTTCAACTTAATGGCAGGGGCGTGTTTGCCAGAAGATCTTTTGGCCGCCCCTACTGACGCCTTAATAATCTTTGGCCTGATCTTGGGCCTGGCGGAATAATCTTTGGCCCGGACTCTGTTTCCTGGTTTCATGTTACGAGCTGCTGAATGATCGCATCCATAAGAGATTTGGCAAGAGCATTGGTGTCAAACGGGGATATGCCATTGAGATCAGCCTCAATCAGGGTGTTGTCATAGGGCAGAAATCCCAGAAAATCAAACTGGGGCATATTTTCGCGGAGAAACGCAATATCCGCATCCCCCCGGATTTTATTGCCCACCACTGCAATGCGCTTAAGCCCGATCTCGGAGGCCAAGCGCTGAATGTTTTCAGCGGTGTCGATACTTCTTCTGCCCGGCTCCACAACCACAATGAGTTTGTCAACAGCCTTTGCCGTTGCTCTTCCCAGGTGCTCAATACCGGCTTCCATATCCATAACCACCACCTCATCTCTGGCAAGAACAATGTGGGTGATCAGGGCTCTTAAAAGCGTACTTTCCGGGCAGATGCACCCGGAGCCGCCTTTTTTGATGCCGCCAAGACGCATCATCTTGATGTTGCCCAGCTTTGCAGACAATACATCCGGAAGATCATCCACACGGGGATTAAGCTTGAAAAATCCGCCGATGCTACCCGGCAGGGCCTCAGTGCGTTCATACGCCAGGTCTTTCATTTCGGAGATCGGAATGATTTTATCAGCATTTGCAATTCCCAGCGCACCTGCCAGGTTCGCGTCCGGGTCTGCATCAATTGCCAGAACGTGCTTTCCCTGTGCATCAAATGTTCGAATCAGCAAAGCGGAAAATGTGGTTTTCCCGACTCCGCCTTTGCCACTGACAGCAATTTTCATGAGAGTATCCTTTTCAACTATATTCCGCCTCTGTATTTGTCTGCATCTCAATACGGGCGTGTATGACGGCTGCTTTCATCTTTTTCATGGTGCAATTGATGTATCACTTATGCGATACGATATCAATATCCAATATCCCATGTGATTGGGGAGGATGTCGCAATGTATTCAAGGATACATAAACCTTTAACGCAATGTTATACTTTGAGCGGTCAATGACTTAATCTTTATTCACCGCAAAGGCGCAAAGATCGCAAAAAAATATTCTGATTATAATGAATTTGGGGGATTTTAACATGCTATTTTGAAATATAATTTCAATTACTATTATTTTTATTATAAATACAGCATGTTACTCTTACCACGCAAACCTTATACAATAAATCAGCAAAACTTATAACCTATTGATAATACAATCAACCCCCAAATCCGTTATAATCAGATTCATTCAAGTGATATTCTAATGATATCTTCCGGAATATCCACTTCGGGCGAGTCATGATCCGTAACCATCACGCGAATGCTATGCCCATATTCGAGAGCGCGGAGCTGTTCGAGTTTTTCGATGTTCTCCAGCCTGCCGTCCGGAAGACTCCTGAAGACATCCAAAAATCGCCGGGTATAAGCGTAAATACCCAAGTGCTTATAGGTATCAAAAACCGTAGAAGAATCCCGGTCAAAAGGAATGGCGGAGCGTGAAAAATAAAGAGCGTTTCCCAAGACATCAAAAATTACCTTCACATCCTTGGGATTGGTGATTTCTTCGGGATTGATGATCTTGAAGGCGAGCGTACTCATCTGAATATCAGGATTTTCGATCAGCGGGGCTGCAACCTCCTGAATGCATGATGGATGGATGCAGGGCTGATCTCCCTGAATATTGACGATGATGTCATTGGCTAACAGGTTCAGCTTCTCAGCGGCTTCAGCAACCCTGTCCGTACCTGATCGGTTTTCAGCACCCGTCATGATCGCTTTACCGCCAAAGCCGATAACGGCCCCATAAATCCGTTCGTCATCGGTCGCCACCACCACCTGATCCACAATCTCAGAGATAGATGCGCGTTCATAAACACATTGAATCATGGGCTTTCCGAAAATCCGGGCCAAGGGTTTACCCTCGAAGCGGGTCGATCCATATCGGGAAGGAATGATTACAACAATTTTCATTTCGTATCCTCTATCTATAGCCTCTATCGAATCCATCCGCCCATCAAATGCAGATGAAGGTGAAAGACCATCTGGCCGCCGCCACGCTCGACATTGAAAAGAAGCTTATAACCCGATTCCTCGACCCCAACCTCAGTTGCCATGTTCCTGGCAGCCATAATCAGCTCCGATACCAGTGGCAGATCAGTTGCAGTCAGGTCATTAATGCTGCGGATATGCTGTTTGGGGACAATCAACAGATGAACCGGTGCATGGGGTTTGATATCCTTGAAGACCACCAGGTACTGGTTCTTGTAAATCAGTTCTGTTGGCGTTTTTTCCTGGGCAATGCTGCAGAAGATACAACCGTTTTCCATAAAAGCCCCCCTTTTTTTTGTATGAAATACGTTAAAAATAGATGATAAGTCAAAAAGCTAAAAAACGATATCCCCCTTTGACATCCCCCATTTGCCTTTTTGAGTGGGCGATTTCAATGATAGCTTTAATTCAGCCATAAACTGCTTTCTGGGAATTTCTATTGCACCCAACTGAACAAGATGGTGAGTGGTCACCTGGCAGTCAATGAGGTTGAAAGACCATTTTCGAAGAAGATGCACCAGAGTCGCCAACCCGACTTTTGAAGCATTATTTTTACGGGCGAACATGGATTCCCCGAAAAAACATTTCCCCAACGAGACGCCATACAGGCCGCCTGCCAGCTCTCCCTGGCTCCAGACTTCTACTGAATGGGCGAATCCTGCTTCATGAAGGCGGCAATAAGCATCCATCATATCGGCTGTGATCCAGGTTCCAGGCTGATTATCTCTGGGCGCACAGGCGCATGCCGCGATCACCTGGGCGAAATCCTGATCCAGGGTGACGATAAAACGGCCCTGTTTAAGGGTTTTCATCAGGCTTCGGGAAACGTGAAGCGCGCTCGGATACAACACGAGCCTGGGATCAGGAGACCACCAGAGAATAGGATCTCCGTTGGAATACCATGGGAAAATACCCATGCGGTAGGCCCGAATGAGGCGCTCCAGGCTGAGATCGCCTCCCACTGCAAGGAGGCCATCTTCACGCGACAATTCCGGTTTCGGGAAAATGATTTGATCTGACAAACGGAATACCGGCATATATTTTGTCAGTGAATATCAAATGTGAGATTATCGCCATCCAGACCGACCTGCACGACTCCGCCTTTTTCAAGATTGCCAAAAAGAATACGGTCAGCGAGTACATCCTTGATTTGATTTTGAATCAGTCGGGATAAGGGTCTTGCGCCATACTGGGGGTCATATCCTTTTTTGGCCAGCCAGATTCTGGCTTCTGGTAAAAGCTGAATGTTTATTTTCCTCGGTAAAAGCTGTGCATTGATTTCGGCCATGAACTTGTCAACAACCTTCTCCATGGTTTCAATGCTTAGTGATTTAAAGGAGATGATGGTATCCAACCGATTTCGGAATTCCGGACTGAAACATTTTTCAACCGCTTTCATTCCCTTGCTCAGGGAATCGGATCTCACATCCCCGAATCCGATGGTCTGCGTGTTCATCTCCCGGCTTCCGGCATTGGATGTCATGATGACGATCGTGTTCCTGAAATCCGCTTTTTTCCCGTTGTTGTCGGTCAGAGTGGCGTAATCCAGAACCTGAAGCAAGATATTGAAGATATCCGGATGCGCTTTTTCAATTTCATCCAGAAGCAGTACGCAATGTGGGTGTTTTCGTATGTCATCGGTTAAAAGCCCACCCTGGTCGAACCCAATATAGCCGGGAGGCGCTCCGATGAGCCGGGCAACTGTATGCTTTTCCATGTATTCGCTCATATCATAGCGTGAAAAAGATATGCCCAAAGCCGCTGCTACCTGTCTGGCCACCTCGGTTTTACCCACACCGGTAGGACCAGTAAACAAGAAAGATCCCACAGGCCGGTCCGGTGCGCCCAGTCCGGCGCGGGACCGTTTGATGGCGGTCACCATCGCACGAATGGCATCTTCCTGGCCGAACACGACCTGCTTCAGCCGATCTTCGAGGGTTTCAAGCCGTGTGCGGTCGGATGTGGTCACCCTTATCTCCGGAATTCTGGCGATTTTGGCGACAATTTTTTCAATGTCCGCCGGCTGGATTTTTTTTCGATGGGGTTGTCCGGCAAGCCTGACCCATGCCCCTGTCTCGTCCATTACATCAATTGCCTTGTCCGGAAGGAACCGGTCATTGATATGTTTGGCTGACAGTACGGCCGCCGCTTTCAACGCAGCATCGGTATAAACAATTTGATGGTGCGCCTCATAACGGGACCTCAGTCCTTTTAAAATGTCGATGGTTTCAGAAACCGTCGGCTCGATGATATCAATTTTTTCAAACCGCCTGGACAGCGCGCGGTCTTTCTGAAAATGATTTTTATATTCTTCATAAGTGGTCGAGCCGATACAACGGAATTCCCCGCTGGCAAGAGCTGGTTTAAGAATATTGGAGGCATCCATGGAACCACCGCTAGTGGCTCCCGCACCCACAATGGTATGAATCTCGTCAATAAAGAGAACGGCGTCTTTTTGATTGCAAAGGGCGTCGATCACCCCTTTCAGTCGCTGTTCAAAATCCCCCCGGAACCGTGTTCCCGCCAAAAGCGCTCCCATATCCAGAGAAAAAAGCTTCAGGCCTTTGGTGGGTTCAGGAACTTTTCCCTCGAAAATTTTCAGAGCCAGACCCTCGGCCATAGCTGTTTTCCCAACACCCGGATCTCCCACGTAGATGGGATTGTTTTTTCGCCTGCGGCAGAGAATATGAACGGTTCTTTCGATTTCGAGTTCCCTGCCGATCAATGGATCTATCTTGCCATCAGCAGCAGCGCGCATAAGGTTGAGGGTATAGAGTTCAATGGGATTCGATTTTTTTGGCTTGTCCGGTTTTTCGGTCTTTGTTTCTGGTCCAGGGTCCTGGATCAACGGGGAAGGGCTGGCGTCATGCGAAATATAACGTAAAATATCCAACCGGCTGATTCCCTGTTCAGTGAGAAAAAATGCTGCGAAAGAATCATTTTCCAGAAAGATGGAGGCCAAAATATCGCTGATAGCCACTTCCTGCTTTTCAGCGGATCGCACATGGTTGACGGCGCGTTGGATGACTCGCTGAAAGGCAAGGGTCTGTTGAAGCACATAATCCCGATCCTCAGCAATTCTTTCCATCCGTTCTTCGAAAAACTTCTCCAGGGAAACCATAAGGTCCTGTACGTTTCCCCCACAGTTTTCGATGATTTCAACGCCGCTGCTGTCATGTAATCCCGCAAACAGAATATGCTCAACCGATACATATTCGTGCCGGCGTCTCTTGGCTTCCCGAACAGCAAACCCAAGGGTCTCACTGAGTTTTTTACTGATCATGGTTCACATTTCCTCTATGGTGCACCGCAGTGGAAACCCCATTTCCTTTGCAAGGGAATGGACGGTTCCGACCTTGGTTTCAGCGATTTCAAGGGTATAAACCCCGCAAACCCCGATTCCTTTACGATGAACATTCAACATGATTTCCGTAGCCGCTTCGAGCGATTTTGCAAACACAAGCATCAGGATTTCGACGACAAACTCCATCGTGGTGTAATCGTCATTCAGGATAAGCACCTTGAACATCGAAGGTTCTTTGACAATTTCCTGAATGTCCTCATCAACACCACCTTCAGTTTCCGGGTTAAATGGATCCATTCCAGCAGAACCCTCCTCGCAGTCACACTGCAAACTATAATAATCTGACACACCTCCCCTTAATCCCTATCAAGGGGGGACTTAAGGGAGTTATCCATCGGGAGAAATGAGTTTGCAGTTACTCACTTTCCGCAGCATTTTTTGAATTTTTTACCGCTCCCGCAGGGGCAGGAGTCGTTTCGACCTGTTTTTTCATTTGCACGGCGAACCGGCTTTTTTTTCTGCGGTTCACCGTCGGAACCTGAAAAAATCAGATTCTGTTCTTTGGGCCTGTGAATGGCTTCAATTCTTTCAGGTTCAGCCTGCTGTACGCGAAAAAGAATGGAAATGGTTTGCTCCTGAATGCGGGAGATCATATCCTGGAACATCTCAAATCCCTCTTTTTTGTACACGATCAGCGGATTCTGCTGAGCATATCCCCGGAGCCCGATTCCCTCCTTCAGATGATCCATGGACAGCAGGTGATCCTTCCAGAGGGTGTCAACCGTGTTTAGCATCATGTAGCGTTCCAGTTGTCTGAAATTCTCCTCGCCAAATTCATTCTCCTTTTTGGAATACAACTCAAGAGCAGAGCCCGCAATGGCTTCCGCAAGACCATCAGCACTCAGTCCATCCAGTAAGTCTTCGGAGAGACCAATTTGGAAATTATACTGGTTGAATACGGCTTCACCAATGCCTTTGAGATTCCATTCTTCAGGTGCAATTTTATCGTCCGCAAAGGTTTCGGCAATTTCCTCGGCCTTATCCCGAATCATGTCCTGAATGGCCGGTTTCAGGCTTTTCCCATTCAGGGCTTCGCGGCGCTGTCTGTAAATGACTTCACGCTGCTGGTTCATCACGTCATCATATTCGATCAGGTGTTTACGAATATCAAAATTGTGCGCCTCCACCTTGGACTGGGCATTCTCAATGGCCCGGCTGATCAGATTGTGCTCAATCGGCTCGCCTTCCTCCATGCCCAGCCTCTCCATGATGCTGGTCATTCGCTCGCCCCCGAATATCCGCAGCAAATCGTCTTCCAGAGCCAGATAGAATCTGGATGATCCCGGATCTCCCTGCCTTCCGGATCGGCCTCGCAACTGATTGTCTATGCGCCGACTCTCGTGACGTTCCGTGCCGATGATCCGAAGTCCGCCAAGCTCGGTAACGCCTTCTCCCAGCACGATATCCGTACCACGACCCGCCATGTTGGTGGATATAGTCACAGCCCCTTTCTGGCCTGCCATGGACACGATTTCAGCCTCTTTCTCATGATTTTTGGCATTAAGAACCGTGTGGGGAATCCCCCTTTTTTTCAGTTTATGGCTAAGGTCTTCAGACACGTCAATGGAGATGGTGCCGACAAGGACAGGCTGTCCTCTTTTATGAAGTTCGGCAATATCATTCATGACCGCTTCAAATTTTTCTTTTTTGGTTTTATAGATCATATCCGGAAAATCATGCCGGATCATGGGCTTGTTGGTGGGAATCACCGAAACATCCAGGTTGTATATTTTTTTGAACTCAGCCGCCTCGGTATCAGCCGTTCCGGTCATGCCTGCAAGTTTATCATACATTCTAAAATAATTCTGAAAGGTTATCGTGGCAAGGGTTTGATTTTCGTTTTCAATTTTAACGTTTTCCTTGGCCTCAAGCGCCTGGTGAAGGCCTTCGCTATAGCGCCGTCCAGGCATAAGGCGACCGGTGAACTCATCCACAATGATGACTTCACCTTCCTTGACGATATAGTCAACATCCCGCTTGAACAGAGTGTGGGCCTTTAGCGCCTGATTAATGTGGTGAAGCGTTTCGATGTTGCGGGGATCGTAGAGGTTTTCCACCTTGATCAACTGCTCGGCCTTGGCGACTCCCTCTTCGGTAAGGACTGCTGACCTGGCTTTTTCATCAATGACGTAATCCGCATCCTGAGAAAGGCGGGGGATGATGGTGTTGATCTCATGATAGAGGTTGGTGGATTTTTCCGCCTGGCCGGAGATGATCAGAGGAGTTCTGGCTTCATCGACAAGAATACTGTCCACTTCATCCACGATGGCGTAATTGAGCTCTCCCTGAACAATGCTCTCCTTATAGAATTTCATGTTGTCTCTCAGATAATCAAATCCGAACTCATTGTTGGTTCCGTAAGTGATGTCCGAGTGATAAGCAGCTTGGCGTTCGTTATCATCAAGGCCATGAAGTATGCATCCTACCGAAAGACCCAGGAAACTGTAAATCGTTCCCATCCATTCGGTATCGCGTCTGGCCAGATAGTCGTTAACGGTAATGATGTGAACCCCTTTGGCGGTCAGGGAATTCAGATAGGCCGGAAGGGTGGCTGCAAGGGTTTTGCCTTCGCCAGTCTTCATTTCTGCGATTTTCCCCTGATGAAGCACCATGCCACCGATGAGCTGAGCATCGAAATGACGCATGTTCAGGGTTCGAACTGATGCCTCCCGGACGGCTGCAAATGCTTCAGGGAGCAAATCGTCCAGGGTTTCGCCCTTTGCAATCCGCTCCTTGAAGCGCAGTGTCTGTGCCTTAAATTCATCGTTGCTGAGGGTTTTCATGGAGGGTTCGAAGGAATTGATCTGATCAACCACAGGCCAGAGTTTTTTTAATTCCCGTTCGTTTTTGCTACCGAATATTTTTGTTAACCAGTCGAAAAACATTTAAATATGAATTCCTTTGAAAGAAGGCAAAAGTCTGTCTTGTGAATAGTTGCAGCCTTAAATTATTTTTTCAGGGCGCCGCCCTGATTCAGTGCAGAAGCTCAGCCCTTGATGGAACATGCCTCGGCCTCGTCCGCCAGGTTTTCAACATTGGCGCCAAAAGGCCTGGAAGCCAATTCGGTTTTATCCGACAGGATCAATTCAGCGGCGATCTTTGCAGATTCGGTAATGATCTCACGGCAGTGCATGGCATGGTCGCGGCAAAGCCAAGTCTCTTTCCAGGGTTGGGTAAGGTCCCGACAAAGGGTACTGCCAAATTTTTCTTTGATCCGGTTGGGAATCTGATTAAAGAGCCGATACAGACCGGGTTTACCATACAGCTCCTGGGCGGCCATTTTTGATGCCTCTTTTGGCTCGCCTTCAGGAAGCGAGCTTCTGCCATGGACGGCTCCAACTGCCAGAACCGCCCCTGCAATGGCGCCACAGGTATCTCCATACAGCCCCACGCCCCCGCCAAAGCCCGTCGCCAGCTTCAGAATATCTTTAGGAAGGCCAGTCTCCACCAAGTTAACAACAGCTTCCACAACGCATTCCGCGCAATTGAATCCTTTTGAAAAATTCTTTCTGGCCCGTTGTCTGATGGCCTCGATTTGTTCTTCTTGAGTCATAAAATTTCCTTGTTTGATTTCACTCTAAAAATACTTTTAAACCACGAAAGACACGAAAGACACGAAAAAATATTCATCGCGCGAGAAACGCTCTTGTAGCCGACACAAGAGCGTCGGCTATTTTTCATTTCCGGGGGCGGCATAGATCATGCAACGAACGTTTACCATAAGCAAACACCGATAGCTAACTCATCTGTGTGTATCGGTGTTCATCTGTGGTTCATTTTTATTTTTCATTATTAACTGGACTATTTTCTGCGCCAGATCCATGGAACTGGTAAATGCCGGCGAAATAGGATTAAGCAGATGCAGACAATCCCCGTCCTGAATCACCTGAAAATCCTGTACCAGCTCCCCAGTGTTCCAGTTCACAAGCTGCGCCCGAATTCCCACTTTGGCGGCAGGCTCAACTTCGGAAGGATCCAGGGTTTTTACCAGCGCTGCAGCATCCTGAAAAAACCATGGAAAAAAGTATTTCCTGGGCTCGGTCAATGCCACGGTTCGAAACTGCGGGTTGTTCAGGAAAAGATGTGCATCACTGAGCAAAATATCAATGGCTTCTTTATCAATTCCTTCAAAAACACCATAATTTTCACGGCCAAATGCCGGAATCGCCGTAGGTCCCAGGTAAACATCCCCATGAATATTCCGGGTAAAATGAACTCCCAGAAAAGGATTGCGAATGTCAGGAACTGGATAAATACTGCCCCGAATCCGCCAGGCGCTGTTTTTTTTCAACTTGCGGTAGATACCTTTAAAGGGAATCAGCCGATACTGAACTCCGATGCCAAATGCCTTTGAAACGCGGTCGCAATGGGCGCCAGCGGCATTGATAAAACGATTAAACCGAATCCTACCGCACTGTGTCTGAACGACATCGCTGCCAACAACCGTTTCAAATGCGCAGTTGAACAAAAACCGCACTTTTCCGGACCCTTCCAGATCGCTTTTCAGCGATTTCAGGATTTTATTTGGGTCAACCACCGCGGTATAATGGGAATAAATCGCATGTTGAACGGTTTTGGCATTGGGTTCAATTGCGGCCAGCTCTTTTTCATTCAGCATATCCACTTTTGCGCCATTGGTAATGGCCCGTTCATAAAGTGTCTTAAGCACGGGAAGTTCGTCTTCGCTTCGGGCGACGATTACTTTTCCTGTTTCAGAAAGCGGAAGCCGTTTTTCCCGGCAATAGGCTTTCATCAGGAAATTACCGTTCAGGCAGGACTTTGCCTTCAAACTGTCCGGGGCATAATAAATACCAGCGTGAAGCACGCCGCTGTTGCGGCCGGAGGCATGTTTTCCGGTCTCAGCCTCTTTTTCAATGATAACAATGTTTTCCCAGTTGTTCCGGACAAGTTCCCTTGCAATCGTCAGGCCCATAATACCGGCGCCGACAATCAACACATCAGCATCAACTGCAGGTATCATGTGGATCATACAACCCCGGCGATAATGCCGGAGTCGTTCAGGCTGTCAATGGCGATCCTGTGAATATCCCGGACTCCTGCCTTGGCCAGCATGTCGCTGAGCTGCTGTTCAGAATATGCCTGACCTGATGGGGTGTGCAGGAGCATATTCAGCGAAAAAAGGGTCGGAAACAGCGGTCCGCTCATATCGTTGTTTAGAATAAATTCGTGGATAAGGATCATGCCGCCAGGAGAAAGGGCGGAAACCGCCTTTTGAATGATTCCTTGACAATCTTCTGGTCCTTCCCCGTGCAGGATATGGGAAAGCCAGGCCACATCATGGCATCCTTCAACCGAGTCATCCAGATAACTGCCTGCCTGAAAGCGAATCCGATCTGACAGACCAAATTTTCCGATGGTGGTTTCGGCAAAAGGCCGGGTGGTCGGCAGATCAAAAACGACAGCTTTCATTTCAGGATTGTGCAGACAAAACTGGATGGAATATGTTCCAGGGCCTCCACCCATATCCAGAAACGATCTGCAATTGGAAAGATCAATTTGGGGGACAATCCTGGGTGCAAGGGTCATGGCCATATTGAACATGCCCATCAGAAAGCTTTCGCGTGCATCTTCGCTGCTGTTCATCGTCTGAGTCCGAACCGGGTCGCCACTAAGAACGGCCTGATCAAGCTGGCTCCATGACGCCACAAGATGGTGATGATGTTTAATGATATACCCGATATAACCGGGGGACGATTTACAGAGAAAAGTTTTGGCCTCAGGCGTATTGGCATAAAGGCCGCCAGATTTATTCAAAAGATTCATGGCGGTCATGGCATTCAACAGCATGGCCAGCGCCCTGGGTTCCGCCTGAAGTTTTTCAGCAATGTATTCAGATGAAAGCCGCTGATCTTCTATCACCGTAAATACATCTAATTGCACTGCGGCATGAAGAGCGCAGGTTTTCCAATATGCTCCGGATGTTTCCAAAAGTGTACCCGGATTCCATTCAACATGTTTCATGGCATTCTCCTTGTCAAACGATATCAAAAAAAGTTGTCGCATTTCAAATTGTTTAGTTCAGTCTGCCTGATTGAGCTGCCAATCAATAGTAAAGTTATCATACAAAGTCAACAATGGGAACTGGCCTGACAGGATAAAAGCAGCAGATATATTGGTTTTAACGAAAAAAATATCGCTTTTTCAGAAGACATCAGATAAAGAGATGCACTAAACAATCAGAGGAGGGCGTTCAGTCATGTTGCGTGTTTTTCGGGATGATCTGTTTGATCCAGGTCAATTTGTCGTTACACTGGAGCTGGTGCCGGGTCGTGAGCACGGCGGAAAATCCGTTGACACGGTCATGCAGATTGCAGCAGACGCTTTCTCGGATGGCCGCATTTCCGCCGTGTCCATGACGGACAATCCCGGTGGCAACCCCTCGCTTAGCCCGGATGTTCTGGGATATGAAATCTTCAAGCTCGGTATGGATGTGATAGTCCATTTTACCTGTCGGGACATGAATCGGGTCGGACTGGAAAGTCGGGCGATTCAACTTGCCATGATGGGCATGAAAAATATCCTGGCTCTGACTGGAGACTATGCCGGACAGGGCTTTGCCGGACAGGGTGCGCCTGTATTTGATCTGGATTCCGTTACGCTTCAATGTCTGATGGCCATGTTGAGCGAGCGCATCAACACTGCCGGTGATCCGGACGGTTTTTTGAGCGGTTGCGCCATTTCTCCTTTCAAATATACCGAAGCGGAAAGTTTTGCTCAGTACGCCAAGCTGTGCCGCAAGGCGAATTCCGGGGCGCAGTTTATCATAACCCAACTGGGGTATGACGCGCGTAAATTTCAGGAGCTGATGCGGATACAGGCTCTTATGGGACTTCATTTGCCGACCTTGGGGGCAGTATATATCCTGACACCAAATGTTGCAAACCTGATGAATCAAGGAAAAATTCCAGGCGCAGTCGTGCCGGATCGGCTTCTGAAAATAGTCCGGGACGAATGGGCTGATCCGGCCAGAGGCAGGGCGGCAGGTATTGAGCGGGCGGCCAGGCTGGGAGCAGTTTTAAAAGGCCTGGGGTATCGGGGCATTCATATTGGAGGAGTTCACAAACGATTTGAACCCGTTGCAAAGATTCTGGACCGCATGAAACAAATCGAGAATCACTGGCCAGACTTTCTTTCGGATTTTGATTTCTCACTTCCCAGTGGGTTCCATGCTTTTCCGGAACCCGCCGAAGCAGTTGCCGTGCAGCACAACTACGGACGAAAACCGGTACAAGTACCATTTTGGGAAAGGCTCCAGTTTCGCATGCTTGAACTGTCCCACGTTCTTTTTTTTAATACCGATGCCTCTCTTGCACCACTGTATCAGCGGTTGAGTAAATGGTTCGATGGCGCCCATCCTGCGGGCGCCATCCTGCATTTTGCCGAGAATGTGGGAAAACAGGTTATGCTGGATTGTCGGCAGTGCGGTGACTGCGCCATCCAGCATCTGGCTTTCCAGTGCCCGGAATCAGGCTGCCCCAAACACATCCGCAACGGCCCATGCGGCGGTAGCCGCAACGGATGCTGCGAAGTGTATTCGGACAGATGGTGTATCTGGTATCAGACCTATCTGCGCTGGGCTTATG
>SERZ01000799.1_pt1 | contig 20151 bp, 10 predicted proteins | sample 3171461 | NCBI WGS metagenome assembly SERZ01 (sample SAMN06051861, study PRJNA518727) | freshwater metagenome | biome: subpolar coniferous forest; feature: holomictic lake; material: water; isolation source: holomictic Lake 227, 6 m depth | place: Canada: near Kenora, Ontario | collected... | reverse complement strand
TTCAAGAAGTTTGCTCATCAAACTTTATGGGCAGCATTCAATATGGTATCACCACACATATCTTTTTCGAATATCAGAATGATAATAAGTGCGATATGGGATTTTTGTAAGGCTATTGGTGAAGCATTCAACCATCTCATAATAACTTTACATTTAGAATTACACCCCAAAAAACATCAATAAAATCATCAAGTTATTGCTCGAAATAGGAGGGCAACACTGCTCATCTTGGCGTTCTCCTCCCGCGTTGGGCGGCGCCGGTTCCCTGGGTCCAGTGTGGCCGCATTCCGTCGCCGCCACGATGGCCCGCGCCGCCGATTCCCGTGTCCCAGCCCCTTCAGACTGAGGTCGGCCCTTAAGGCAACGGCGCCATATTCCGCCAAAATTTCTCGTCAGGCAATACGTTTGCCCCCTTGGCGCAGCCGGCCGACCGGCAGGGCGCGGCTGATGATATTATGAGACACCAGATAAAATTTTGCCCCGTGAAGGTTATTTTTTTGTAGACAGCCCGGCGATGGCTGCCCTAGACCCAAAGAAGTAATGAATATTTAATCATTGCCGAACAAAGTGGCGCCTTGATTGCTTGTTTCGAGTAGCTGTCTGCTATGTTATTGGATTTATTTTAGGATAAATTGAAGAGAGTGTGGTACGAGAGTTTTAATCTTAAATTTGGTCAGGGCGGGCGGCTGGTGGAGCGGGCGCGGGGCGCCGCGCGGCGAAGGGTGGATGCAAGGATGACGGAGCTGTTCGGGGATGGGCCGGGGCTGAGGACGGGTGGCGCCGGCATGGCCGACGAGCCGCCGTTTCCGGCTTCTCTTCTGGCCGGGGGGGTGACGTCGGCGTCGTGGCGGGAATTGTCCGAGACCGTCGACCCGCTGGTCGGTGACGGGGTGCTGATGGTGGATGACGCCGACAGCGTCGTGTTCGCCAATCGTCGCTTTCGCGAGATGTTCGGGCTGCCGGTCGGGGTCGCGGTCAACGGGCTGTCGCGGTCGCGGCTGCTCGGGCGGCTCGCTGAACGCGGCGTCACCGCCTCTTTGCCTGACGGCACGGCGATTTCCGACTGGCCGGCGCCCGAGGCCGCGGTCGGGCAGGTGCTCTGCCTCGCCCGTCTGCCCGACGGCCGGCTGTTTCAGGTCAGCGGCTGGCGGCTCTCCAATGGCGGTGTCTGCTACGGCTGCACCGATCTCTTCGACCGCCGGGTTGCGCGCGAATTGCTGCGCCGGGCCAACAAGGCGGCGGCGGTCAATCTGGCCACCCTCTCGGAGTTCTGGGATGGCGGTCTCGGCGATCATCTCTACCGGGTGGCGCGGATGGCGGCCGAGATCACCACCGCGCTGTACCGGGCTCGCCAGTTTCCGCTGGTCATCGACGAACGGTTCCGCGAAGAGATCGCCGCCTCCAGCATCCTTCACGATGTCGGCAAGTTTGCCGTCCCCGAGAGCGTGGTGCGCAAGCCTGGCCTCCTCACTCCGGCCGAGCGGGAGCAGATGCAGCGCCATACCGTCGGCGGGGCGCATCTGCTGGAGCGCAGCGCCCGCCTCTGGGACAATGCCGGCTATCTCGCGCGCGGTGCCGAGATCGCGCGCTATCATCACGAGCGCTTCGACGGCAGCGGTTATCCCGAGGGTCTGGCGGGTGAGGCGATTCCGCTTGCCGCCCGCATCGTCGCCGTCGCCGACGTCTATGACGCCCTGATCAGCGAGCGCAGCTACAAGGCGGCCTGGGAGCCGGCCCGGGCCGCGACGCTGATCCTCGAGGGTCGCGGCAGTCTCTTCGATCCGCTGGTGGTCGATGCCTTTCAGCGCGTGTTGCACCTCCGCGCCGCGATGACCGTGGTGGTGTGGTCGGAGTCGATGGCGGTGGGGGTGCCGACTCTCGACCGCGATCACAAGGCTCTGGTCGGGCTGCTCAATCAGCTCGCCGCCGCCGAGGACCGCCAGGACCGGATCAATCTCGAAGAGGTGCTGGACGAGCTGGTCAGCTACACCCTTTATCATTTCGAGAAGGAAGAGCGGCTGATGGCCGAGGCCGGCTATCCCGATCTTGCCGCTCATGCCCTCCGCCATCGCCGCCTGTCCGACCGGGTGCTGGCGATTCGCCGCCGCTTCTTCGACGCCGATCAGCCGGCGCTGGGCGACGAGGTGGTCGACTTCCTGACCAGCTGGCTGCGCAGCCACATTCTCGGCGATGACCTGCAATACGTGCCCTATCTCCAGACCCTGCCGGGCGTTGCGGCCGTGGTCACGTCCTGAGCGGCGGCTCCGGCGGCGCGATCCTGGGCAGGGTGAGCACGAAGCGGACGCCACGGCCGGCGCCGCCCACCAGGTCGATCCGCCCGCCCAGCTTCGAGGTCACCAGATTATAGACGATGTGCAGCCCGAGACCGGTGCTGCCGCCGCTGCGCCGGGTGGTGAAGAACGGGTCGAACACCCGCTCGCGATGCTCGGGGGCGATGCCGCGGCCGTCATCGCTGTAGGTCAGGATCAGGGTCTGGTCGTCGCGCTCTCTGACCGTGATGGTCAGGGTGCCGGTGTCGCCGCCGGGAAAGCCGTGGGGCACGGAATTGACCACCATGTTGGTGATGATCTGGGCGATCACGCCGGAAAATCCGTCCATCACCAGACGGTCGGGGCAGTCGACGACCACGGTATGGCCGGCGCGGCGCCAGGTCGGCTCCAGGCTGAGCACGATTTCGCGGAGGTAGGGTTTCAGCTCGAAGCGCCGCTGCTCGTCGCGGGCACGGTCGGCCGCGACCTTCTTGAAGCTGTCGACCAGATACACCGCCCGACGGATATTGGTGACCATGATCTCGGTGGTTTCGCCGAGGGTGGCAACGAAGGCGTTGAAGTCCGAGCGGCGGATGTTGCCCGCCGCCGCGGTCTCCCTGAAGCGGTGGGTGGCTTCGGCGAGGTAGGTGACGCTGGTCAGGGCGTTGCCGATCGGGGTGTTGATCTCGTGGGCCATGCCGGCGACCAGTTGGCCGAGAGAGGCCATCTTTTCCGCCTGCACCAGCTGCTTTTGCGCCGCGCGCAACTGATCGTGGGCCTGACGCTCCGAGGCCAGGGCGGCGGACAGCTCCCGGGTCCGTTCGGCGACCTGGGCTTCGAGGGCCTGACTGAAGTCGCTGAGTTCGTCGTAGAGGCGGGCATTTTCCAGGCTGATCGCGATCTGGGCCGCCAGCAGCCGGGGCGCTTCCAGCCGGTCGCCGGCGAAAGCGTCGGTGGCGAGGTTGTTTTCGAGATAGAGCAGGCCGACGCGCTGGCTCTGGCGCAGCAGCGGCAGGCACAGCACGGAGCGCGGCTTGCGGGCCTGGATGTAGGGATCGCTCTCGAAGCGGCTGTCGGCGGCGGCGTCGGCCAGCACTACGGTTTCGCCGCTGCGCATCGCCAGGCTGACCACCGTCGCGGGCAGTCGGGGCAGGCCGCCGTCGGCCGGCGTGTCGAGGGGCAGGGCGGGCAGGGGCGCGAAGCGGTCGCTGCCGGCGTCGCCCTCGGCGGCCAGCACCAGCCGGTCGCCCTGGCTCAGCAGCAGCAGGCCGCGCTCGGCGCCGGCATTCTGCAGCACGATGCGCAGCATGGTTTCGAGCAGGGCGTCGCGGCGGATTTCCTTCGAGATCGCCTGTGCCGCCTTCAGCATTGCCGTGACATCGAGCGAGCCCGAAGAGAACCGGTCGGTGGTGGTGCTGACGGTGCGCCGGTCGTCGCTGGCGGCTCGGTTGATCACCACCGACACCAATTCGGGATGCCGGTGTTCGAGCTGCCGGACCTTGGCCCAGGCGCCCCAGCGGCGATAGGCGTCGCGGGCCTGCTGGCGATAGGCCCGTTCCAGGGTGGCATGGCCGCGTTCGGCGTGGAAGCCGGCGGCGCGTTCGTTGGCGATGCCTTCCTCTTGGAGGTGTCCGCTCTCCGCGGCGGCGGCGACCGCCTGCTCGAAGCGCTCGGCGGCCTCGCTGCCGCGGCCGTTCAGGCGCAGCCATTCGGACTCCAGCAGCATCAGCCGGTGGCGCTGGTGGGTCGGACCGGCCGCGGCGGCGTTGCGCAGCAGGCGGAGGGCCGGCTCCAGCCGCGCCGCCAGCCGCCGCCGGGCGGCGCTTTCGGCCGGCGGTCGCGCGGTCTCGGCCAGCGCGCGCAGGAACAGCGCCACCGGATGGGTGGCGTAGCCCTCGATGAACGGCTCGTTGGGCATCTGCTCGGCGAGGATTGCGCCGGTCTCGTCATGGTCGTCGAAGATCACCGCCAGGGCCAGCTTGACGGTCAGCAGGTTGGTCACCACGATGCCGTTGCCGGCCTTGCGGAACTCGCCGAGGGTGACGCTTTCCTGGAAATGGCCGCCCTCGAGCCGGGCCGGATGGTCGCTGCCGGTCTCCAGAATCTCCACCGCCTGACGCAGGCCGGCGATATAGCCGCTGTAGGGGGTGGTGCCGAGCCGGCCGAGAATGCGGGCGTCCTCATCGAGTTCGGCCTTGAACGGCGCCAGCTCGACCCCGCACTGCCAGCCGGTGCGGGCGCGGAAGGCGAGGCCGTAGACGACATATTCGCGGTCGCCCGCGGCCAGCGCGACATGGTGGGCCTCGAGAAACACCTGGCGGATCTGCAACGGCGGCACCGACCAGTGCAGGGCGGAATAATGGGCGATCACGACCACCCGGTTGTAGCGCTGGCGCAGGGCCTCGCTGTCGAGTTGGGCCAGGGCCTGGGTGCCGGTGTGCACCGCCCCCGCGACATCGCCGGTGACCGAGCGGATCAGCGCCCAGGCGAAATAGGCGAACGAGGCGGTGCCGATATCCCGCGACGGCAGCGCGACCTCGAGCAGCCGCACCGCCACCGGCACCAGCAGATGGCGGGCGTGGATGATCGCGGTGGTGACCATGGCCATCAGCATGCGGGCGGTGATCGCCCGATGCGGCGGGTCGGCGCCGCGCTCACGCCGGATCAGGCCGAGGCGGGCGCGCAGGATGGCGGCGCGTCCGCGCGCGACCTCGCCCCGCAGGCGGAGCCGCCCGAGCGCGCCGGGCAGGGTGACGCCGTGGGCTTCGAGGGCTTCGAGGCCGATGGCCACCGCCGAGGTCGGATCGCCGCGCCCGGCGGCGGCGGTCAGGCGGATCATCTGAACCTTGGCGGCATCGACCGGACTGTTGGCGTTGGCCAGCACGGCGTGGGCGTGGCTTTCCATGCCGGAGAAGTCGTCGACCATCAGCGCCGCTTCCGCCGCCTCGAGATGAAGGCCGAGGAGGGTGGAGTAATCCTCGCGCCAAGCCTGATCCCCGAGTCGCGACAACCCGGCCCGGGCGTAGGCCAGCGCCGGTTCGAACGCCGCCGAGGCCTTGGCCCGCCGGGCCGCGTCCAGGGCCAGTGCCGCGAAGGCGTGGCGCTCTCCGGGGTCGGTGATCAGGTCGCGGCCCAGGGTCAGCTGATCGACGATGTCGAACAGCCGGTCATCGCGACCGCAGGCCGGGCTTTCGGCGCGCAGCAGCCGGCCGATACGCAGATGGGCGGCGGTGCGGTCCTGCTCGGGGATCAGCGAGTAGGCGGCCTGCTGCACCCGGTCGTGGAGAAAGCGGAAGCGCACCGACAGCGGCACGCCGGCTCCCATGCCGGCTCCGATGCCGGGGGTCAGGCAGCGATAGGCGTTGTCGAGGGGCAGGATCAGCCCGTCCTTCAGCGCCGGCCAGAGATCGCCGGCCAGCCGCTCCGGGTCCTCCTTCGAGGCGACGGCCAGCGTTGCGAGATCGAAACTGTTGCCGACGCAGGCGGCGAGGCTGAGCGCCCGGCCGGTGCCGGCCTCAAGGCGGCGGATCTTGGCCACCATCAGACTGACGACGTTGTCGGTGCTGTTGCGGCCGGCGATGGCGGCGGCATCCCAGGTCCAGCGGCCGGCCTCGCGATCGAGGGTGATCAGGTCGTCGTCGTGGAGGGACTGCAGGAACTGGATCAGGAAGAAGGGGTTGCCTTGGGTCTTGGCGTGGCAGAGATCGGCCAGCCGGTCGACCTCGGGGTCGTCGCGGCGGGTGGTTCCGCCGACCAGCCGCCGGACGTCGGCGGCCGAAAGCGGCCCGATGTCGAGCGTCGCGACCCGCCCGCCCGCTTGGGTGATCGCCTCGACCGCCCGGCCGAGCGCGGGATTGGCCTCGGCCTCCTCGCTGCGGCAGGTGCCGATCACCATCAGGTAATGCATCTCGGGGTCGGCGATCAGCTTGGCCAACAGAGCCAGCGACGAGCGGTCGGCCCATTGCAGATCATCGAGGGCCAGCACCAGCGGTTCATGGGCCGAGGCCAGCGCCACCACCAGATTCTGAAAGGTCATCTGAAAGCGGAATTCGCTTTCGGCCGGCGGCATCGGCGGCACCGGCGGCTGCGGCCCCAGGATCGGGATGAATTCGGGAATCAACTCGGTGACCAGGGCGCCGCTGGCGCCGATCGCCCGGCTCAGCACGGCGCGCCGGGCCGCCATCTCGGCCTCGCTCTCGGTGAGCAGGCGCCGGGCCAGCCGCTGGAAGGCCTGGACCAGCCCGGAATAGGGAATGTTGCGCTTGAACTGGTCGTATTTGCCCTGGGGGAAGAAGCCGCGACGGCCGATCAGCGGCCGCTGGAGTTCCTGGACCAGCGCCGATTTGCCGATTCCGGGCGGACCGTTGACCAGCACCAGCCGGGCGGCGCCGGCGGCCACCTCTTCGAAACAGTCGAGCAGGCGGGCGACGTCGGCTTCGCGGCCGTGGAGCTTTTCCGGAATGTGGAAACGCGGCGAGAGATCACGGCCGCCGAGGGCGAAGCCGGGGATGGTGCCGGCTTCGGTCAGGCTGTCAAGGCAGATCTCGAGGTCGGCGGCAACGCCCTGGGCGCTCTGATAGCGCCTCTCGGGGTCCTTGGCCATCAGGCGCAGCACCAGGTCCGAGACCACCGGCGGCAGCGCCGGGTTGAGCTGGCCCGGCGGTATCGGGGAGCGGGCGATGTGGCCGTGAATCACGGAAAGCGCGTCGCCGCCCTCATAGGGTGCCCGTCCGGTCAGGAGGTCGTAAAGGGTGGCGCCGAGCGAGTAGAAGTCGGACCGCCAGTCGAGGCTGCGGTTCATCCGTCCGGTCTGTTCGGGCGCGATATAGGCCAGGGTGCCTTCGAGCTGGTCGATGTCCGAGGGCGAGGTTTCGCGCGCCAACTCGGCCGCGATCGAAAAATCGATCAGCTCGATGACGCCGCTGTCGCGGTTCCAGACGATGTTGGCCGGGTTGACATCCTTGTGGATGACGTGGCCGGCGTGGATGCGGGAGAGGGCGCCGGCGATGGCGGCGCCGATGCGCAAGGTTTCGCGCAGGGTCAGCGGCCGCTCGGCGCGGGCGCGCGCCACGCTGAGGCCGCCGCTGTCGGCCAGAATCAGGACCGGCCCCTGGCGGCCGGTCGCAAAATCCAGCGCCGTCACCGTGCCGGGGCCGTTCAGCCGCCGGGTGATCTCGTATTCCCGCCGGAAGCGCGCAAGATCGCTGGTGCCGTCGCGCGGCCGTTCCAGGCACTTGAGAATCACCGGCGCACCGTCGGTGACTCTGAGTGCCCGATAGATGGTGATGCGCATTCCCTGGTAGAGAACAGCCGTGGTTCTATAGCCGGAGACTGCAAGCATCGGTCTTGTTTCTCGGGTGGCCGGCCCTGGGGGCCCGGTCTGGCGGCTCACTTTCCGGCGATTCGCGGACCCGAGAGGCTGGGTCGGCACCGAACGACCCAGATTTCATAGCACGAGAAACATTGAATGAGAAGTGGTTCGTGCGTAAAAACACGTATTCCGAGTGTTGGTTATGGGCGGAGTTTGAGAAATCAGAGCTATTCGAAATAGACCGAATAGGTCTGCCGCTCTTCCTCGTCTTTCTTCTCGCGCTTTTTCGCCAGCTCTTCCTTGCGGTGTATCCGTTCAACTTCGCGTTGTTCCTGCCGCTGCTGGCGTCCCATCCACCATTCCCGGCGCCGGGCGGTGGCTTCGCGCGGCACGGTGTCGTGAAGGACGGCCCAGGTCCAGGCCCGGTGCAACCGCTCCCAGAGCGGATGGAAGCGCGACGCCGTCAGGGTCTCGTCGATCATGGCCAGCAACCGTTGCGGCAGCGGCCGGGGGTCTTCGCGCCAGCGCCGCCAGGCGCCGGCCCAGTCGACGGTGCGGAGCCGGTCCTCCAGGCCGCGGCAGGTGGCCATCACGGCTGCCGCCGTTCGCTCCAGCGCCGGGCGCACCCGGGAGAGCAGGGCGGCCACCGGTTCGGACCACGAGTCCAGGCGCTTCATCTCGGCGCTCTCCCTTCGGGCAGGTTGGCAGAGGACTGCAGGCAGCAATATAGGCGATGCCGGCCCGCTTTTCACCCTCCCATCCGTTCTGCGGCCCGGGCTTGATGTCGCGGCTCCGATACCGGAAAGTTGGGTATCTGTTAATGTTTTGGGTCTAAGATGTAGTGAGGTAAGGTACCGCCCCGGCCGCGGTTGGTGGTATGGGGCGATGGTTTCGGGGTTGCAGGGATTGTGTTGATGGCTAAGAGGATGCTGATCGTCGACGATAGCACCACCAGTCGCCTGATGATCCGGACTTATGTACGGAGAGTCCGGCCCGACTGGGCGTTCGTCGAGGCGGCCGGCGGCACCGAGGCGATGGCCGCGGTGTTCAAGGAGCGGGTCGATGTCGCCTCGATCGACTACAATATGCCGGGGATGGACGGTCTGACCCTGGCGCGCCGGATCAGGGCGCAACTGCCGGAGTTGCGGATGGTGATCTTCACCGCCAACATTCAGCGTCATCTGACGACCGAAAGCGCCGAGGTCGGCGCCGGTCTTGTGATCAAGCCGGTCACCGAGGGCTCAGTGGCCACGATGCTGAGGCACTTCGATGCCTGACCGGGTGCACTTTTCCGAGCCGGAGATCGGCTTCCTCAAAGACCTTTTTGACCGGGGCGCCCATCGGGCCGCCCGCTCTCTCAGTCTGCTGACCGATCAGGACGTGGCGCTTTCGGTGCCGGTGGTGCGGCTGGCTACCGCGGCCGCCTTCGCCGAGCAGATGGCTGGCCTGACCTCGATCTGCGGCGTCACCCAGCGGTTGCACGGGGCGCTCGAAACTTCGGCGATGCTGCTGTTCGCGGAGGAGAAAAGCCTCGAGATCGTGCGCTATATGCTGGAGCGCCTGATGCCTTACGAGGTCCTGAGCGAACTGCATCAGGACGCGATCACCGAGGTCGGCAACATCATGCTCAATGCCTGCGTCGGCAGCATCGCAAAACGCCTCGACGTTGTGATCGGCGTCGACCCGCCCGAGTTCTGTCTCGGTCCCAAGGAGAGCTTCTTCGCCTTCGAGGCGGAGGGCGCCGGGACCACCTATCTCGATGTCCGGATCGATCTGCGGATGATCGCGACCTCGGTCGAGACGGTCTGGATTTTCGCCCTCCACGAGGAAACGTTTCACACCCTCAAGACCCTGATGGCCGGCCGGCTCGGCAGCGCGCCGGTTGGTGCCGAACTCGAACTGGCGGGGGGCTGAGTCTGTCGATGCACGGTCCGCTGCTTGACAGCCTCGGCATCGGCATCATCGTCCTCGATGTGGGCGAGCGGGTGATCGGCTGGAACGAGTGGGTGGTGGCCATGAGCCGGATTCCCGCCGCCACCGCCAGGGGCCAGCGCCTCGACGTCCTGTTTCCCGAACTTGATGAAGACTCGCGCCTGATCCGGGCCGTCCGCGAAGCCCTGACCGAGAACATGGCCTCGGTGGTCAACAGCGTGTTCAACCGCTCGCCGCTGCCGTTGGTCAACGCCCGCCGGGGAGAGCGCATCCCCCAGAACATCGTGGTCCGGCCGCTGGAGGATGACGCGAATGGCCGCGTCTGCCTCATCCAGATATTCGATCTTTCCACCGCGAGCCAGCGCGAGCGGGCGCTGGAAAATCAGGTCCGGCTGCGCACCCAGGCCGAACAGGCGCTGCGGCTGAGCGAGGCGCGGCTCAAGGACGCCCAGCGGCTGGCCCGGCTCGGCAACTGGCTCTGGCTGCCCCAGGCGCGGTCGTTCTGGTGGTCCGAGCAGTGCGCCGCCACCTTCGGCGCCGGTTTCGACCGGCGGCCGTCGGGACTGGACGGCTTTCTCGCCTTCGTCGATCCCGCGGACCGGGCCGAGATCGCGGCGGCGCTGGAGCGGGCGCTGGAGGTCGGCGGCAGCGAGAATTCGCTGGTATTGGAGCACGGCATCCGCACCGCCGCCGGCGAGCGGCGCCATGTCCGCAGCGTCGTCGAAGTGTTGCGCGACGAGCGCGGCGCCCCGGTCAGCCTGCATGGCACGGTTCAGGACGTCACCGAGCTTGAACACCGCGACGCTCAGCTCCGCCTCGCCGCCCGGGTGTTCGAGACCAGTCCCGATGCGATTATCATCACCGACGCCCGGCGGCGCATTCTCTCGGTCAATCAGGCCTTCTGCGCCGTGATGGGCTACAGCGCCGCCGAGGTCGCGGGCAAACGCTCGGCCATGCTGTCCTCGGGGCGGCATGAGTTCGGCTTGACCAGCCAGCTCTGGCGGGCGGTGCTGCGGGTCGGGTTGTGGCGGGGCGAGCTGTGGGCGCGGCGCCAGTCGGGCGAGGTGTTTCCGACCTGGAACAGCCTGACCAAGGTTTGCGACGGCACCGGCCGGGTGATCAACTACATCGGCATCTTTTCGGACCTGACCGAGACCAAGATCGCCGCCGAGCGTATCGAATTCCTGTCGCGCTACGATCAGCTGACCGGCCTGCCCAACCGGATGCTGCTGGAGGATTACTTCGCCGTCGCCCGGGCCGCCGCCGACCGCGGCGGCCATCGGCTGGCCCTGATGGGGTTCGACCTCGACAATTTCAAGCAGATCAACGACACCCTCGGCCATGGCGCCGGCGATTTTGTCCTGCGCGAGGTCGCCGAGCGGCTGCGCGCCGGCATTGGCGCCGAAGATACCATCAGCCGCCATGGCGGCGACGAGTTTCTGATCCTGCATGCCGGGGTCAGCACCGGAGCGGCCGGGCGGCTGGAGGTCGATGTCCTGCTGGCGCGGCTGGCGCAGCCGATCCGGCTTGGCGAGCACCGGGTTTCGGTGGCGGCGAGCGTCGGCATCAGCCTTTATCCCGACGACGGCAGCAGTTTTGAGGTGCTGTTTCGCAAGGCCGACACCGCGGTGTTTGAGGCCAAGCGCCGCGGGCGCAACGCTGCCGCCTATTTTACCGCCGCGATGACCGACGACTCGATCGAGCGGCTGGTGCTGCACGCGGATCTGCGCCAGGCCCTCGGCCGCCAGGAGTTCTCGCTCCACTATCAGCCCTTCGTCGATTTCGCCACCGGCCGCATCGTCGGCGGCGAGGCGCTGCTGCGCTGGACCAATCCCGATCACGGCTCGGTGCCGCCCGGCCGCTTCATTCCGATCGCCGAGGAGAGCGGCCTGATCGTGCCGATCGGCAAATGGGTGCTGCGCGAGGTCTGCCGCCAGAATCGCCAGTGGCGGGCCGAGGGCGGGCCGGAGCTGTGCCTCGCGGTCAACGTTTCGGCGCTCCAGCTCCGGGCCGAGGGCTTCGTCGAGATGGTGGCCGAAACCCTGGCCGAAAACAGGCTGCCCCCCGAGGCCCTCGAGATCGAGCTGACCGAATCGGTGCTGATTTCCGAGGCCGACCGCATGATGGAGGTGGTCGACCGGCTGAAGGCGCTCGGTGTCCGGCTCTCGATCGACGATTTTGGCACCGGCTATTCCAGTCTCGCCTATCTCAAGCGGCTCAAGGTCGACAAGCTCAAGCTCGACCGCTCCTTCGTCAGCAACATCACGGTCAGCGAGGATGGCGGCGCCATCGTGATCGCGATTCTCCAGATGGCCGAGACCCTGCGCCTGACCACCATCGCCGAGGGCGTCGAGACCATCGAGCAGGCCGAGTTCCTCAAGGCCCACGGTTGCCGGGAGTGCCAGGGCTACCTCTTTAGCCGTCCGGTGCCCGCCGAGCAGTTCGCGATTCTGGTCGCTTCGGAGCGGGCGCGCCGGGCCCGCGTCAGCCGGGCCTGACCGGGCGGTGCCGGGACTCTACAGCGCGTCGACCAGCATCAGCGCCCGGTTCAGCAGATCCACGGTGTCGGCGGGAGTCTTGCCGTGGACCAGCGGCGGCACCACCGTCGGCGTCCTGATGCCGAGGGTTGCCTTGACCGCGCCCAACTCGGCCAGCAGGTTGTTTTCGAGATCCAGGGCGTGGGCCGGGGTGAGGGGAGGCGGGCGCCGGTTGGGCAGGACGATGCCGCCGCGCACCATCAGCGCCGGGTCGGCCTCGATCCGGGTCTTGAGATGGTTCAGCACCTCGAAGGTCTTGCCGTAGGAATCCTCGGGGCTCATGTCGGTGCTCGGCGTCACCGCGACCGCCGGATAGCGGTGACCACGGGCGGCCAGAATCGCCTCAAGCTCCTTGACGATCATCACCGCGACCCGGAAGACGTCGTTGGGCACCGTCCGGGGCACGCCGAGCAGGTCGAGGGTGTCGCTGACCCGCTGGAGGCTGTCGTAAACGTCGGTCGGGGTTTTGTCCGGGACTGCGGGCGCCGGTGGTACCGGCTCGGTGATGTTCAGCTTGGTCCGCAGCTCCGCGATGTCCTGGGAGATGACGTCGACCATCCGTTTGGAGTCAGACGGCGTCGCTTCCTCGACCGGGAAGGGCGGCACCGGGTTTTCCGGCAGGCCGTTGAGGGTGCGCAGGGTCTGCACCTTCAGCATCACCTCGCGAGCCTTCTGGACGACATGGTGCGGCTGGCGCGGAGTCAGCGGCGGGGTGGCCTGGCCCCGATGGGCCACGATGTTGGTGACTCCGAGCAGCACCCCAAGCTGAGCATTGATCGTCTCGACCACCTGATGGACGTCGGCGGGCTTGATTTCGCCGGTGGCGGCGGGGTTGCACGAGCAGGCCAGCAGGAACCCGAGGATGGTGACCAGCCGGCGGCCCCGCCACCAGCGGCGGCCTTGGGACAGGGTGCGCGGAGTCATGGCGTCTCCTTCCGGCCGGCGGCAGTGGGCATGAGGGCGCTCAGCACCTGCATCAGGCCCGCGAGGTTGAACGGCTTGTGCAGGATCACGGCGCCGGCGGTGGCGGCGTGGCGCAGCTGATGCTCGTCGGTATCGCCGGTGGCCAGCACCGCCGGCACCGGGGCGCCGATCAGGGCGCGCATCAAGGCGATCGCCTCGACTCCCGAGAGCGGCCCGGGCAGCCGGAGGTCGCTGATGATCAGGCTCGGCTTGAGCGGCGTCGCCTTGATCAGATCGCCGGCCTCGGCCGGGCTGGCCGCGGCGAGGACGCTGTGGCCGGCTTCCTCCAGCAGCATCCGGAGGGCATTGCGCTGCATGTCATCGTCTTCGATCACGAGGATGTGCTGGCGCGGCAGGCCTTCGGGATCCTCGGGCGGCGGCTCGGCGGCCGTCGGGCTGTTGCCGGCGACGGTGGCCGCGGTCACCGAAAACACCGAGCCCCGGCCGGGCGCGGAGCGGACGGCGACGGTATGGCCGAGCAGCGAAGCGGTGCGGGCGACGATGCCGAGGCCGAGGCCAAGCCCCTGGGTGAGCCGGCGCTCGGGATTGCCGACCTGATAGAAATCCTCGAAGATGAGGTCGAGCTGATCGGCCGGAATGCCGATGCCGGTGTCCCAGACCTGAATCTCCACCCCGGCCGGGCGGCGCCGGCAGCCAATCAGGATGCGGCCGTTGCCGCCATAGCGCAGGGCGTTGGCGAGCAGATTGCGCAGGATGCGCTCCAGCAGTACCCGGTCGGAGCGCACCGTCACCTGGGTTGGCACCAGCCGCAGGCCGATGCCGACCAGGGCGCCCTGTTCCCTGAACTCGGCGACCAGAGCTTCCAGCGATGCCTGGAGGGGGAAGCTGGTCATCTTGGGGGTGACGATCCCGGCGTCGAGGGTCGAGATGTCGAGCAGCGCGGTCAGCAACTCCCGCCCGGCCCGGATCGAGTCCCCGAGGCGGTCGCACAGCTCCAGGTGCAGGGGGTCGGCGAGACGGCTGCGCAGCAGTTCGTGAAACAGCAGCATGGCCTGGAACGGCTGGCGCAGGTCATGGCTGGCGGCGGCGAGAAAGCGCGACTTGGCGGCGTTGGCGCGCTCGGCCACCGCGACGGCGCGACTCAGCTCCTCCTTCATCAGCCGGGCTTCGGTCACGTCGATGGCGACGCAGATGATGCCGGTGATGGCTCCGGTGCGGTCGTGCAGCGCCTCGATGCGCAGATCGCGGACGTATTTCCGGCCGCCGATCATCAGCGGCACCTCGCGGCGGGCACTGATGCCGCTGGCGATCACGTTTTTTTTCAGCGCTTCCATTTCGAGGTTGCCGCCCTCGGGGAACAGGTCGGTGTGTTGCCGGCCGATGAAGTCCTTGGGCTCCAGGCCGATGACGTTGGGATTGAAAATCCAGGTGTAGCGGAGGTCGCGGTCCTGGCTGAACACCGAGACGTTGGAGTCCCTGAGCGCGAGGCGGAAGCGGTATTCGCTGGCCCGGAGGGCCTGCTCCAGCTTGAAGCGGCGGTCGACCTCGGCCATCAGGTGGCGGGTCGCCGAGCGCTGTTTGGCCAGGAAAGCGGTGAGCGCGGCGGTGAGCAGCAGGCCGAACACCAGCACCGCCCAACCGGCTCCGGAACCATAGGTGGTCCAGTGGCGCGGCCTGGGCACGAACATCAAGGTCAGTTCCAGACCGCCGACCTCCATCCAGTGGCTGATCGCGGCCAGCCGGCTCGCGGCGTCGAAGCGCAGGGGCTCGAAGCCGGGGGGATGCTGGGTGGCGCCATAGTAGCCGATGACCCGCTGCCCTCTGGGGGCCCTGGGATCGGCCAGATAGATGTCGGCCTCGATCTGGGGCTGGGTGCGGAAGGCGGTGACCATCAGGACGTCGAGCCGCATCAGCGCGGTAAAATAGCCGGCCAGTTTCGGACAGGCCTGATAGGGGAACAGCCCGGCGAGGTCGGCGTCGTAGACCGCGAGGTAGAGAATGAGGTAACCGAGGCCCTGGCTCTGATCGAGCAGGGTCGGCCAGTTGGCGGCCAGCACGTCGCCGCTGGTGCAGGCCCGCTGCAAGATCTGGCGGCGGCCGGGCATCGAGAGCAGGTTGACGCCGGCCATGCTGCGGCCGCGGTCGAAATTGCCGCTGCCCCGGGCCTCGAAAAAGACCACAAAGAGGTCGTCGTCGGCGGCGGCGTCCGGCACCGGGCCGTCGAGATTTCTGATCTTGAAGGCCGGCAGTCCGGCGGCGGCGGCGGCGCGCTCGGTGGCGGCGATGTCCCGGACCTTGATCCGGGGCACCCAGGCGACGATGTGAAGGCTGGGAAAGAATCGCTTCAGCTCGGCGGCCAGCGACTCGAAGCCGGCGCGGGAGACCGTTCTGGTTCCGGCATGGTTGCCGCGCAGCGAATAGAGCAGAATCTGGGCGCTGGAGAAGTTTTGCTGGAGGGCGTCGCGGTAGTTGCGGGTCTGGGCCTCCCAGACCGCTTCGGCGTTTCGCCACGACTGGAACGACAACAGTGCGAACGCCGCCAGCGACGCCGCGACGCCGAACAGGGCGCAGGCCAGAATCCAGATGCCCCGGATCGGCTTCTTGCGCGCCGGGGGCTCGCTGGCGGGCAGGGCTTCGACCAGCGTCTCGAGATCAGTCGGCCCCTCGGAGGGATGAAAGTCCTGTTTGAGGGGGCGGAGCGACATGCGTGCGGGCCACTTACACCAGAAGGACGGTTCTCTGACCGCCGATCTCTGCGGCAGTGCGGCGCGGGTGTCAAGGTGTCGAAGGGTCCGTCTGCCGTGGCCCCGCCCCGGGCCGCGGCTGGCGGCCCGGGGCGGGGTCTCAGAAGGTCAGGGCGACCGCGGCGACCACGCCGGGAGCGCCGCGGATTTTTTCCAGCAGCGCGCCTTCGACCGCCTGATCGACCGAGACCAGGGCCACGGCGTCGGCGCCGGGAGCGGTGCGTCCGAGGTGGAAGGTGGCGATGTTGACCCCGGCATCGCCGAGCATCGCCCCGAGGCGGCCGATGTAGCCCGGCTTGTCCTCGTTGCGGGTGAACAGCATGCGCGGCGACAGCTCGGCCTCGACCGCGACGTCGTCGATGCCGACCAGCCGGGGCTTGTCGCCGCCGAACAGCGAGCCGGTCAGGGTGCGGGTGCCCTGGTCGGTGGTGACGGTGACCCGGATCAGGGTGTGATAGTCGGTGCAGCGCTCACGCTTGGTTTCCGAGACGCCGATGTTGCGCTCGCGGGCCACGAGCGGGGCGTTGACGGTGTTGACCGACTCCAGCAGCGGCGCCAGCAGGCCCTTCAGGACCAGCTGGGTCAGCGGCTTGGTGTTGAGATCGGCGACCTGGCCTTCATATTCGATGGTCACGGCCTTGATGCCGGCGTCGGTGATCTGGCCGGCGAAGCTGCCGAGCTGGTCGGCCAGTTTCATGTAGGGGCGCAGCTTGGGCGCGTCCTCGGCCGAAACCGAGGGCGAGTTGAGGGCGTTGACCACGGCGCCGGTCATGAGGAAGTCGGAAATCTGCTCGGCGACCTGAAGCGCGACGTTCTCCTGGGCTTCGGTGGTCGAGGCGCCGAGATGAGGCGTGCAGATCACCTGCTCCATGCCGAAGAAGGGGCTCTCCTTGGCCGGCTCCTTTGCGAAGACGTCGAGCGCCGCACCCGCGACATGGCCCGACTCGATCGCCGCCTTCAAATCCGGGTCGACGATCAGGCCGCCGCGGGCGCAATTGACGATGCGCACGCCCTTCTTGCACTTCGCCAGCGACTCGGCATTGAGGATGTTGCGGGTGCCGTCGGTCAGCGGCGTGTGCAGGGTGATGAAGTCGGCGCGGCCGAGCAGGGTGTCGAGTTCGACCTTCTCGACCCCGAGCTGCTGGGCGCGCTCGGCCGAGAGGAAGGGATCGAAGGCGATCACGCGCATGCGAAGGCCGATCGCCCGCTCGGCGACGATCGAGCCGATGTTGCCGCAGCCGATGATGCCGAGGGTCTTGCCGGTGACCTCGACGCCCATGAAGCGGTTCTTCTCCCACTTGCCGGCGTGGGTCGAGGCGTTGGCGGCGGGCAGTTCGCGGGCGAGCGCGAACATCAGGGCGATGGCGTGCTCGGCGGTGGTGATCGAGTTGCCGAACGGCGTGTTCATGACCACGACGCCGCGGGCGGTGGCGGCCGGGATATCGACATTGTCGACACCGATGCCGGCGCGTCCGACCACCTTGAGCTTGGTGGCGGCGGCGATGATCTCCTTGGTGACCTTGGTGTTGGAGCGGATCGCTAGGCCGTCATAATTGCCGATGATCGCCTTCAGCTCATCGGGCTTCAGCTTGGTGTTGACGTCGACCTCGACGCCGCGTTCCTTGAAAATCTCAACCGCGCGCGGGCTGAGGCTGTCGGAAATCAGGACCTTGGGCATGTCTCGGGAATCCCTGGTTCCTCCGGCACCCTTCCCCGCGACACCGGGGAAGGGGGGAGGCGATGGCGGTAATTACTTGGTGGCTTCGGCATAGGCCCAGTCGAGCCAGGGCAGCAGCGCCTGGATGTCGCTGGTCTCGACGGTGGCGCCGCCCCAGATGCGCAGGCCCGCCGGGGCGTCGCGATAGGAGCCGATGTCGTTGGCCACCCCTTCCTTCTCCAGCAGCGCGGCGATCTTCTTGGCCACCTCGGCCTGAGCCTCGGCCGGGACCTTGGGATCGACGATCTTGAGGCAGATCGAGGTACAGGAGCGGGTCGCCGGATCCTTGGCGAGGAAGCCGGCCCAGGGGCTCCGGGCCTGCCAGTCGGCGATCGCCTTGAGGTTGGCTTCCGAGCGCGCGATCATCGCGGGCAGGCCGCCGATCCCCGCGGCCCAGGTCAGGCCGTCGATGGCGTCTTCGACCGCGAGCATCGAGGGCGTGTTGATCGTCTCACCCTTGAAGATGCCCTCGTTGATCTTGCCGTCCTTGGTCATGCGATAGAGCTTGGGCAGCGGCCAAGCCGGCTTGTAGCTCTCCAGCCGGGCCACCGCGCGCGGGCTCAGCACCAGCATGCCATGCGCGCCTTCGCCGCCCAGCACTTTTTGCCACGACCAGGTGCAGACGTCGATCTTCGACCAGGGAATCTCCATCGCGAACACCGCCGAGGTGGCGTCGCAGATGGTCAGGCCCTGGCGGTCGGACGGTATCCAGTCGCCATTCGGCACGCGCACGCCCGAGGTGGTGCCGTTCCAGGTGAAGACGACGTCGTGGGCGAAATCCACCTGCCCGACATCGGGCAGCTCGCCATAGCCGGCGGTGAAGGCGCGGGCGCCCGGCAGCTTCAGCTGCTTGGTGACGTCGGTCACCCAGTCCTTGCCGAAGGCTTCCCAGGCCAGGAGATCGACCGGGCGGGCGCCGAGCAGCGTCCAGAGCGCCATTTCGACCGCGCCGGTGTCGGAGCCGGCGACGATGCCGAGCCGGTAGTCGGCGGGCAGGCCAAGCACCGAGCGCGAGAGATCGATCACGCTCTGCAGCTTGGCCTTGCCGATCTTGGCCCGGTGAGAGCGGCCGAGCGCGGCCTTCTCCAGGGCGGCCAGCGACCAGCCGGGACGCTTTGCGCAAGGACCAGAGGAAAAATTTGGGTTGGTTGGCCGTGTCGTCGGCTTCATCTGTACTATTCCTTCCAGAATAGAGCGCCCCGGCGGGGGGGCGTGACCCGGCGCCGACCCTAGCCACTCGAAGCGCCGGGGTCAACGGGTTCTGCCGCCGGTTGCCGCGGCTCTCAGCCGCGGCGGCCAGGCCTCTGGCCGGCCTGCGCCAACTGGTCGATGACGCCGGCCATGACGCTCAAATGGGCGGTGTCCATCGGGAATTGCAGGCGGGTGCTGCGCTCGGCGAGGCCGGCGATGCGCGACTTGATCGGCCGCGGCACCCCGGCCAGGGTCATCTCGACCACCGAGCCCAGCGGCTGGTCGATGCGGGTGCCGATCCAGGCGCCGCCGATCGAAATCTGGTTGGCCCGGGTGGCGATGCGGGCGCCGGCGGCGGTGATGATTTCGGCCGCGACATCGACGGTCAGGCGCTGGAACTGGTGTCGGGTGCCGGCGCCCTTGATCGCCGAGAGGAAATCCTTGACCTCGACGCTGAGCTTGTCGGCCTGACCCGCCATGGTATCGGAGGCGTCGCGGACCTTGGCCGAGGCGGTGATGGTCTGATCCGCCGAGTCGCGGACCAGCACGATCGACTGGGCGATCTCGTCGGCGCTCGATGAGACGAACTGGACGTTGCGGGCGATCTCGTCGGTGGCGCTCTGCTGCTCGGTGACCGCGGCAGCGATCTCGTTGGTCGATTCGTGAATCTGGGTGATGGTCTGGCCGATCGCCTGCACGGCGTCGACGGTGCCCGAGATCGAATTCTGGATTTCGGTGACCTGCTCCGAGATGTCGACCGTGGCCTTCTGGGTCTGCTGCGAGAGGTTCTTGACCTCGCTTGCCACCACCGCGAAGCCCTTGCCGGCGTCGCCGGCGCGGGCGGCCTCGATGGTGGCGTTGAGGGCCAGGAGGTTGGTCTGGCTGGCGATGGTCGAGATGATGCCGATGATGTTGCCGATCCGCTCGGATGCCTGGCGCAGCATCTCGACCTTGGCCACCACGTCCTTCGACTGGCTGGCGCCGTGGGCGGCAACGTCGCTGGAGGCGTGGATCAGGCGGCCGATTTCGCTGATCGCGGCGGTGAGCTGCTCGGAGGCCGAGGCGACCGACTGGGCGTTTTCGCTGGTCTGGCCGATGGCGCGGGTGACGATGCCGACCTGGACATTGGTCTCGTTGGAGGCTTCGTTCATCGAGAGGGCGGTTGCGGCCATGGTCGTCGAGGCCTTCGAGAGGCTGTCGAACACCCCGGAGACGCTGGAGCCGAACATGTCGATCAGTTCCTCGGATTCCTCCTGGCGGCGCTGTTTGGCCCGATCCTCAGCCTCCTGCGCCTGTCTCAGGCGCTCGTTCTCGATCGCGTTATCCTTGAAGACCTGGACGGCGCGGGCCATGCCGCCGATCTCGTCGCGGTTGTCCAGCGCCGGCACCTCGATCGTGTGGTCGCCGGCGGCCAGGGTGGTCATGGTCCGGGTCATGCCGATGATCGGGCGCGAAATGCCGCGGCCGATCACCCAGGCCAGCAGCACGCCGGCGATGAAGATGCCGGCCGAGAGCGCGACGGTGG
>SERZ01000798.1_pt1 | contig 20154 bp, 15 predicted proteins | sample 3171461 | NCBI WGS metagenome assembly SERZ01 (sample SAMN06051861, study PRJNA518727) | freshwater metagenome | biome: subpolar coniferous forest; feature: holomictic lake; material: water; isolation source: holomictic Lake 227, 6 m depth | place: Canada: near Kenora, Ontario | collected... | reverse complement strand
CGTTGCCTCGTTCCTGCTCAACGAGAAGCGCTCGGAAATCGCCAAGATCGAACTCAAGCAGCGCATCAACGTGCTGCTGGTGCCCAACAAGACGCTGGAAACCCCCAACTACCGGCTTGAGCGCCTCAAGCACGACGACCCGCGCCTGGACAACATCGAAGCCAGCTACAAGCTCGCCGACGAGGTGGAAGACCCCACCGCCGTAACGCGCCGCTCGCAAGAGCCCACCAACCGGCAAACGCCGGTCATCAAGGGCGTGTTGCCAGATGCGCCCGCACCCCAGGCGGCACCGCGCCCCGTGGCAGCACCCGCTGCCGCACCGGCAGCGCACGCCCCAGCGGCTGCAGCGCCACGCCCGGTGGCCAAGCCCGCAGAAAAGGGGTTCTTTGGCTGGATCAAGAGCCTGTTCTCCGAGCCCGCACCCCAACCCGCCAAGCCCGAAGCAGCACCCGCTGCCAAGCCGGGCGAAGCGCGCGACGCCAAGGGGCGCGATGCAGGTCGTGGTCCGCGCGGCGAGGGTCGCGGCGATGGCCGTGGTCCGCGTGGCGAGGGCCGTGGTGAAGGACGCGGCGAGGGCCGTGGCGGTCGCGGTGGACGCGGCGGTCGCGGTGGCGAGCGCTCGGGCCCACGTGAACGCCTGGACGCCGAGGGCAAGCCCCTGGCAGCCGATGCCAACGCCGCCAGCGGCGCAGCACCCAACGGCTCGGCCGAGCCGCGCCAGGAACGCCCGCCACGCAACGACCGTGGCGACCGTGGCGACCGTGGCGAGCGCGGTGACCGTGGCGAACGCGGCAACCGCCCACCCCGCAACGGCGAACGCAGCGAGTCTGCGCCGCGCCAGGAAGGCGAGGCCGACAAGCCGGTAGAAACCAACGCCGAAGCCGGTGCAGACAACCGCAACGAAAACCGCGAAGGCCGTGGTGGCCGTGGCCGCAACTCGCGCCGTGGCGAACGTGGTCCGCGCCCACAAGACAGCACCCAAAACGGCGAAGAAGGCCAGCAGGCACAGCTCGGCTTTGCCGAGGGCCCAGCCCCTACCGAGGGCGAGGCCGATACCGACCCCAATGCGCAGCGCGAACCGCGTTCGCGTGACCGCTATGGCCGTGAGCGCCGCCCGCGCCAAGACCGTGCCGAGCGTGGCGAAGAGGCCGCAACCCAGGCCTCCGATGCAGCGCCCAGCAACGCTCCCGCCGAGTCGGCAGTGCACGCTTACGCAGCGCCGGCACCAGCAGCACCACAAGCCGTGGCCGCACCCAGCCACAGCAGCGCCCCGAGCAGCGCCGCAGCCACACCAGCAGCCATGCCAACGGTTACGACCTACGCCTTGCCGCTGGACACGCTGCAGGAAATTGCCACGCAGTCAGGCTTGCAGTGGGTCAACTCGGATGCCCAACGTGTGGCAGCGGTGCAGGCGGCGATTGCTGCGGAGCCCAAGCCGGTCCACGTCCCGCGCGAGCGCCCGGCACCCGTGGTGCTCGACACCGGCCCGCTGATTCTGGTGGAAACCAAGCGCGATCTGCGCGACCTGACGCTGCCGTTTGAGCAGACGCCCAGCGCCTAAAGCAAACCGACCTCCCGGCTGCGGCGGGGGTTGAAACTACGGCGTGAACAGTCCACGGCGAACCAGTTCGCCGTGGCTGGCCACCTGGTTGGCACCACTGCTTTGGCAAAAATCCACCGCTCGCTCGGCACGAGCGAGCGTGCTGTCGGGTGAATCCTCGGCGCTCACGCGCGAAAACCCGGCACAAATGGTGACGCCGCCCACCTGCGCAGTTTTGAACTTTTCCACGTTGACGCGAAAGCGCTCGAACGCCGCCAACACCAAGGCTTCTTCGGGGCAATGCATCAGCACGGCAAACTTATCCCCGCCCAGCCGGTACAAGCGGTCGTAGGTGCGGAAGGTGTTGCGCATGATGCGCGCCACCAGCAGCAGCACATCTTCGGCAACCAGGTTCCCGTACTTGTCGTTGATCTGGTCAAAGCCATCAACGCTGACGCTGCCCAGCCAGTAGTTGGGCGGCACGCGGTGGCGGCGCTCCTGGCCGGACGCGTCCACAGGTGCAGGAGCGGCTTGCTGCGCCTGAATGCTTTCGCCAAGTTCCTCCAGCACCGCGCTATAAAACGTGTCGTCCAGCGCCTTGCGGTTGAGCAGTCCGGTCAGGGCATCGCGGTCGCTATAAGCCAGCAACCGGTACATATTGCGAAACACGTGCAGCAAGGCGTCAGTCGTCGCCTGCTGCTCGGGCTTGAGCACTGCGCCCGAATGGATTTCGACCACGCCCTCGTCATCGTCCGGGTTGTCGGCAAATAGCGGCAGGTAGGTAATGCGCGGGCCTTCTTCGCCGGCCCAGGCCAGTTCCACCTTGGCCTGGCTTTGCAGGCACTGCAGGCGGCTCTTGTCGTCGTCCACGGAGCGCAACGCGCCAAAATCCACCCACAGCGGGTCGATCAATTTGCCGCCACCGCGCGCATCCAGCGAGGCAATTTCCAGCCAGCGTCGGCTGCCTTCTTCACTTAGCACGCGTGCCATCACCACGCGCTCGATCGGCAACAGGTCGATCAGCGCCTTGGAGAGGGTAAGTTCCAGATGGTCCCGATCGCGGTGATCGGTGAGTTTGAGCAGGTGGTCCAGGAGTGTTGCCATGCCCACATATTAGCGAGCAATCAGGGCAACGTCACCTTCTTGCGGCTTCGCGGTAGGCTGCGCTGGCCGCCTGCGTGTCCTGGCGCTGCTCGGCCAACTGCGCCAAGGCGCGCCAGGCGTCGCGCCGCAAGTCGGCGTCCTGCAGCAGCGAGAGCGACTGCTTGAGCATCTGTTGCGCCTTGCCCCAGAGTTGCAGGTGCATGCAGGCAATGCCGGCCAGGTATTGCAGCACCGGGTCGCGCGGCTGCGCCATCTGGGCGCTCTCGATGCGGCCCAGCCAGGCGCTGTCGGGTTGTGAATCGGGCACAGCAAAGCCGCGCTCGAGCACCCGCACCAGGCGCACGCGCTCGGCCGCGCTAAGGGCATCGGCGCGCCGCACCATCGCCTCCCAGGGGGCAAGCAACCATTGGCGCGACAGTGCCACGTCGCCACCGTGGTCCAGCAGGCGCTGCGCTGCCTCCAGTGCCACGGCGGGCATATTCTGCTCGGCGCTGTCCAGCGCACCCCAGGCCTGCGCAATCTGCACCGGGTCGTGCGCGGCGCGGATCAGTTCCAGTGCCAGCCCGCAGGCAATGCTGGCACCAGCCATTTCAGAAAACGCGCGGTGCTTGGTGAGCAAGCGCGCCGTCTCCAACGCCATGCGCGAGCGCCCGGCCAAGCGTGCCGCCTTAAAACGCAGACGCAGTGCCAGCGTGCGCCGGGCCGCCCCTTGGGGCAGTTGCTCCATCCATTGCAGGGCGGCGGCAGCGTCGCGGTCGTCCAGCGCCCAGCGCGCACCGCGCAGTTGCACGCCTTCGCGCGCGTCCTGGGCATCGCGCGCTGCGGCGTGCTCCAGCGCTTTTTGGAAGTGCGCGTCGCGCACGCTGCGGTCTTGCAGCGCGTGGGCGCTTTCGGCCGCCAGCAGATGCGCGGTAGTGGCCAGCCGCCCGCGGTAGGCCAGATGCTCGCCGCTTTGCTCCACCGATTCTTCCAGCGACACCACCAGCTCAGCCGCCTTGCGGGCGCGCACAAATCGGCCCGCTGCCAGGTGTGAGAGCGCGTCGAGCAGCGCGCTGTGGATGGCGCGCTCCTTATGCAGCCGCCGCCAGTTGCGCGCCTGTTCGGGAATGCGCAGCAGCGCCGTGAGCGCGCGCAAGGCGTAATGCAGCGTTACAAAGCAGCCCGCCAAGGTCAGTAGCACCAGATTTAGCGACAGGTCCACGCGGTAAGGTGCCCAGTAAACGGTCACGGTGCCGTGGTCGTTGCCGGCAAACAGGGCCAGCGCCACGGCAACCGCGAACAAGGCCATCAACCACAGGGCGGCGCGCATGTCAGCGTCCGGACGCAGCGGTGGTCAGCGCCGCCAGGGTGTCGTCGATGCGCGGCAACTCCAGCGCCTTGATTTGTGCCTGCACCTGCTGCAGCAGGGCAACGGTGGTCTGGGTCTTGCGCGAACCGGCGTCAAAGTAGCGCGTAAGCATGACCGCCGCCGTGGCCAGGTCGGAGCGCGCCGAGTCGATATGGCGCGCCAGCAGGCTCAGGCGCGCATTGAGCAGTTTGAGCTTGAGGTTTTCACGCAAAAAGAACGACTGCTCGGGCGAGAGCAGCGCCGCCTCGGGCACTTCGATGCGACTCACGCGCACCAGAGAGCGCACTTCGTCGCGCAGTAGCAGGCCCAGGCGCACCCACCAATTGGCCACAGATTCATCGGGCTTGCGTTTGAGCGGCTCAATCGGGTGCGCCGCCGCCACGGCGTTGGCCAGGGGCACTTCGTCGGCCAGCAGCACCAGTTCGTCGAACTTGATCAGCAGCGTGGGCGTGTCGGCCAACGCGGTGGCCTTGATGCGCGCCAAGTCACGCGCAATGGCGCGTTGCACCGGCGTCAGGCGCGGTTGGGCAGCGCGCGTGATGCGCGTATCGGCACTGCGCAGGGCCGCAAGCAGTGGCTCGGCGCTGCCGGTCAACTGCGACTGCTGTTGCGCCAGACGCACAGCCGACTCGATATCGACCACCATGTTCTCGTCGCGCGAACGCGACAGGCTCTGCATCAACTCCTCCAACTGGGTGCGCTGCAGCGACACTTCGCTCAGGCGCGCCTCCATCACCGAGGCCTTGGCCGCAGTTTCCAGCGACAACTCTTGCGCCTGCTTGGCAACCACGGCGGCCTGGGTTGCCTGAACACCGCTGTCGGCGCTCTGGCGCGCGAGTTGCTCTTGCATCGACGAGAGTTTTTGCCAGAGCATGGCGTTCAGGCCCAGCGCCAGCACTGCCACAGCGGCCACCACCCATAACAGCCAGGGCGCACCCTGTGCTTCTTCGGGTGCGGGGTCGGCCAAAGGCGTTACTGCGGGGAAATCGGCGTTCATGGCAGCGATTCTATCGACGCCGTCACCGCAGCCAGGGTGGGAAGTGACTGGCAAACCACTTCAAAACCGGCCTCTTTGGCGCGCTGCGCGATGCGTGGATGGGTCGCCAGGGCCTTGGCTTTGCGCCACGACTGGCGCGGCATCTTGGCTACCAGGTTGTCAATCGCCTGCGAGCTGCTCAGTACCCACAGCGAGCCGTCGCTGGCTGCCTCGCGCACCAGCGCGCGGTCGGCGCGGCTCCATACCGGTGCGCAGCGCTGGTAGGCAGCCACAAAATCCACGCTGCCGCCCGCTGCGCGCACCTTGTGGGCCAACCAGTCGCGCCCGGCACCTTCGCCGTCGTCGGAAGCCTGTGCCCCACGCACGATCAGCAGCCGAAAGCCCGGTCCAACCTGCAAACCCACCACCGCCCACAGCGCCTCCGAATCGAACTGCGGCGCGCGCCCGTCCGGCGCGTCGATGCGCTGCGCAGCTACCCCCACGTGCAACAACGCGGCGCGGCTGCCCGGCCCTGTCACAAAAGCCCGGGTCGAGACTGTGGCCTGTTCGGAGAAAACATCGGTTTGCGCCGGTTTGCGCGCAAAAAACTGCGCCACTGCGGTGACGCTGACAAACATTACCGCGTCGTAACTTGCCACACCCTCCCAGGCTGCCAGCACGGGTGCCGCATCCGGCACGGCCTGTACCACCATCAGAGGCAACGCCATCGCGTCAATGCCAGCGCGGGTCAGCGAGCGCACCCACTGCGTCGCTTGCGGCTGGGGACGCGTGACGATGACACGCATGGGCCTAGCCTGCGGCGCTGGTCTGTGCCTGCACCCCGTGCTGCAGTTGCCGTGCCACCTGCTCGCCCAACTGCACGGCGGCTTCGGTCTGCGTGACTTCGCCCTCGGCGTGGGCACGCACCAGTGGCAGTCGTCCTGCGGGGTCGCCCCAAGTGGCGTCGATGCGCAAACGGTTGCCCTCCAGCGTGGCATACGCTGCCAGCGGCATGGAGCAGCTTCCGCCCATCACCCGGCTGACTGCGCGCTCAGCCGACACCGCCAGCCAGGTCGGTGTGTGGCGCAGACTGTCGAGCACCGCAATCACGTCGGCGCGGTCGCAGCGCACCTCGATCCCGAGCGCGCCCTGACCGGCAGCGGGCAACATCAGTTGCGGATCAAAAATCGCGCGGATACGCGACTGCAACCCCAGACGCTTGAGCCCGGCGGCTGCGAGCACGATGCCGTCGTACTGGCCCTCATCGAGTTTGCGCAATCGCGTATCAAGGTTGCCGCGAAGCGCCTCGATCTTCAGGTCGGGGCGCAGTGCGCGCAGCAGCGCCATGCGGCGCAGGCTGGACGTACCCACCACCGCACCTTGGGGCAGATCGTCGAGCGAACCATAGCGGCTGGATACCCAGGCGTCGCGCGGGTCTTCGCGCTCCATCACGCAAGCCAGCGTAAAGCCTTGCGGCAACTCCATTGGCACATCCTTGAGCGAGTGCACCGCCAGGTCGGCCGTGCCCTGCTCCAGTGCCACTTCCAGCTCTTTTACAAACAGTCCCTTGCCGCCGACCTGGCTCAAGGCGCGGTCCAGGATCTGGTCGCCCTGGGTGGTCATGCCCAGCAGGCTGACTTCGTGGCCCATCTTGCGCAGGATGGACTGGACATGCTCGGCCTGCCACAGGGCAAGCCGGCTCTCTCGGGTAGCGATCGTGAAATGGTTCAAAGCTGTCACCTGTGTGGGAAAACCGGTAGGGAGGGTTCGATTGTCTTCGATGCTAGCACGCCTCACCCAGCCATCCGCGACCCTTCTCGCTGTCATTGCGAGCGAAGCGTGGCAATCCATGACTTTTGGATACATGGACTGCCACGCTTCGCTCGCAGTGACGCATCACCTCACTGGTTATTGGCAGGCACTTTGGGTGCTGCCAGCTTGGCGGCATTGGCAAAGTCGCCCGCGTACACGTGCACCAGCTTGGCAGGATCGAAGTATTTGGCAATGGCGGCATTGGCGTCGGCGCGCGTTACGGCCTGCAGGCGCGCTTCGCTGTTGGCAACAAACGCCATGGTGCGGCCCTGGAACAACTGAGCGGCCAACGTAGCGGCCAGCGTGCCGTCCTGCGTGCGGTTGATCAACTGCCCTTGCAAAATGCCGCTCTTGGCGTCCTGCAACTCCTGATCGGTGATGCCGTCCTTGAGCAATCGCGCCAGCTCCTGCTCCACACCAGTCTTGAGCTTGGCCAGGTTTTGCGGCGCATAGATGGCGTACATCCCCAGCGTGCTGTTGGCGTCAAACGGGTTGAGCTGCAGGAACGAACCCGCCCCGTAGCTGATGCCGTCGCTCTGGCGCAAGCGGTCGGCCAGGCGGCTCTTCAAGCCGCCGCCGCCAAAGACGCGGTTGGCCACCATCAGCGCCTGGGCGTCGGCGTCCTCGTCGGTCACCGGCAGGGCCACGCCAGCCATGTAAAAGGCGTTGGCCTTGTCGGGCGTTTCAAAACTCAGGGAGCCGCCCTTGGGCGTGCGAAACGGCTGCGGCACACGCACATACTTGGCCGGGCTCTTCCAGTCGCCCAGCAGGGCTTTGAGCGCTTCCTGCGTGGCCTTGGCGTCAAAATCGCCCACCAGGGCTACCTGGCCAAAGCTGGCACCATACATGGCGCGGTGGAACGGCTTGAGGTCGGCAGCACGCAACGCCTTGAAGGCGGCGATGTCTTCGTCAAAGCTGGCGGCGTAGCGCACGTCGCCGGGCTTGTAGGGGTTGTCCCAGCGCGCCAGTTCGTTTTGCGCCACGGCGTCGGGCTGGCGGCGCTGCTCTTGCACGGCGGTAATCACCTCGGTGCGGTACTGCTCAAACTCGGTGGCCGGGAAGGTCGGGTTGCGCAGCACCTCGCGCAGCAGTTGCAGGGTGTCGGCCAACTGCTCGCGCCGGGTTTCAAACTTGACCGTGACGGTGTTGCCGTCGCGGGTGGCAATTTCCACCTTGGCCTTGAGTTCTTCAAGACGGTCGGCAATCTGCTGGCGGCTCCACTTGCCTGCGCCGCGCAGCAGCATCTGGGCCACGCTTTGCGCCAGATCGCGCTTGCCAAACAGGCTGCGTTCGTCGCCCATGCGCAAGATGATCTGGCCGTTGACGGTGTTGCCGCGCGTGGACTTGGGCAACAGCGCCACCTTCATGCCGTTGGGCAGCTCTGCGCGGATGGTGCGCTGGTCGATGTTGGCGGTGGACGGGTCAAACACCTCGCCCTGCGCCAGCGCCGCCTTGCCCTGGTAGTTGGCCAGCAAAGTGCCCAGGTCCGGCACGCCAGGCAATGCAGCGCGCACCGGTTTGTCGGTGGGGAGGAACTGGCCAAAGGTGCGGTTGCTCTCGATCAGGTAAGCCTCGGCCACGCGCTGCACATCTTGCAGCGTGGCTTTTTCGATGCGGTCGCGGCGCAAAAAGTACAGCCGCCAGTCGCCCTGGGCCACCGACTCGGATAGCCCCACGCCAAACGACACCGGGTTGGAGAGGGACTTTTCAAACGCGTTGAGCATCGCCGTCTTGGCGCGCTTGAGTTCGGCCTCGGTCAGCGGGCTCTTCTGGATGCCCTCCACCACCTGCAGCAACACCTTGCGCGCTTGCGTGCGCGACTGGGTCTTGTTCATGCTCACAAAAAACGCCAGGTAGCCGGGGTCGTGCAGCGCCAGTGCCTCGCCATTGACGCTGGTGGCTTTCTTCTGGTCCACCAGTGCCTTGTGCAGGCGGCCATTGGGCGTGTCAGCCAGCACGTAGGCCAGCAGTTCGGCGTAGGTGGCGTCGGGGTGCGCGCCGGGTGCAATGTGGTAGAGCGCGCCCATCAGGTGGCTGTCGCCCACACGCACCACGCTGACCTCACGCGCGCCGTCCTGCGCCGGGTCAAGCGTGTACAGCACCGGCAGCACGCGCGTGGGCTTGGCAATCGGGCCAAACACTTTTTCGATCTGCGCCAGGGTGCGCTGGGGGTCAAACTTGCCGGTGACGATCAGCGTGGCATTGTCGGGCTGGTAATAGGTGCGGTAGAAGGCCTGCAGGTTTTCGATGCGCACGTTTTCCACGTCGGCACGCGCGCCAATGGTGGACTTGCCGTAGTTGTGCCACTGGAAGGCGGCCGAGGTCATGCGCTCCCACAGCATCTGGCCAGGCTCGTTTTCGCCCGACTCCATCTCGTTGCGCACCACGGTCATTTCGCTATCGAGGTCGCTGCGCGCAATGAAGCTGTTGACCATGCGGTCGGCCTCCATGCTCAGCGCCCAATCGAGGTTGTCGTCGCTGGCGGCAAAGGTCTCAAAGTAATTGGTGCGGTCGTAAAAGGTGGAGCCGTTCATGCGCATGCCCCGGCGCGCAAACTCTTCCACGATGGTCTTGCCCGGCAGCTTGGGCGTGCCCTTGAACACCAGGTGTTCGAGCAAGTGCGCCATGCCGGTTTCGCCATAGTTCTCGTGGCGCGAGCCCACCATGTAGGTCACGTTGACGGTGGTGGTGGGCTTGGACGCATCGGGTGCCAGCAGCACGCGCAGCCCGTTGGGCAGGCGGTATTCGGTAATGCCCTCCACGCTGGTATAGAGCTGCGCTTGTGCGGCGGCAGGCGCAGCCGTTGCAGCCTGAGCCCAGGCTGGCGCATTCAGCAGCGCCTGGGCCACCAGCCCGATGGCACACACGGTGGCAAAAGAAAAACGCATATTCATCGCTTATTCATCCCTTGTGACAATAAAAAACCTTTCCCGCTGACCCGGCCCCAGCGGGCATCAGGCCGCAAGCAACTCCTTGAGGGTGGCGTGTTGGCGGCGCGAAACCGCCAGCACCTCATCCACGCCCTCAATCTGCAGCGCCCAGCCCTCGCCCTCGTCCGGGTCAAAGTGCTTGATCAGCGCGCGCACGGCACGGCGCGCCACCAGGGCGTTGCGGTGCACGCGCACAAACTGCGTGGCAAACTTTTCTTCCAGCTCATTGAGCGAGGCGTCCAGAATATAACTGCGCGCGGCGGTTCGCACCGTGATGTACTTGAGTTCGGCCTTGAAATACAGCACCTCGTCCAAGGGGATGCGCTCGGTGCGGCCACGCTCCTGGATCCGCACAAACTCGTCCTCGGCGCGCTCGGCCAGCGCCGGGCCGCGTGCCTGCAAATAGCGCTGTGCTTTTTGCAGCGCCGCCTGCAGCCGCTCCAGCCGCACCGGCTTGGTGAGGTAGTCCACCGCCTCCAGTTCAAACGCCTGCAGCGCGTGCTCGGCGTGCGCGGTGACAAAAATCAGCGCCGGGGGCGACGGCTGCTGTCGCAGTGCTCGCGCCAGCGCCAGACCATCGGCACCGGGCATGTGGATGTCGACCAGCGCCACATCCAGCGCCTGGCGCTGCAGGCACTCCATCGCCTGCACCGCGTTGCCGGCCTCGGCCACCACGCGGGCGCGCGGGCTGACGCAGTCGCGCAGCAGCGTGCCCAGGCGCGTGCGCGCCAGCGGCTCGTCGTCCACCAGCAGCACCTTGAGCCGGTCGCTCACAGCGGCACCTCGATGCGCACCTGGTACACGCCGTCGCGCAATCCGCTGCGCAACTGGCCTTGCACGTCGTACATCAAACCCAGGCGCTCGCGCACATTGGCCAGCGCCAAGCCCTGGCCCGCAGGCCCCGGCCCGGCAGGCACCGTGTTGGTCACCTTGATGACCACCACGTCACCCCGGTGCTGGGTCGAAATTTTGATTTCGGCACCGCTCGGGCTGGGCTCCACGCCATGGCGCACGGCGTTTTCCACCAGCGGCTGCAGCAACAGCGACGGCAGCTTGACCGCATCGGCGCGCGGGTCGAGCGCCCACTGCACCTGCAGCCGCTGACCAAAGCGCACCTGCTCGATGGCCAGGTAGCGCTGCGCCAACGCAATTTCTTGCGCGAGCGTCACCGCGTCGGCCTGGTCGCGCAGCGAGTAGCGAAACAGGTCGCTCAGGTCTTCGAGCAGCGCCTCGGCCTTGGCCGGCTCGGCGCGCACCAGCGCAATGGCGCTGTTGAGCGTGTTGAACAAAAAGTGCGGCCGGATGCGCGACTGCAACTGCGCCAGCCGCGCCGACGCATCGGCGGGCCGCCTCCCCTTGGCGCGCATCACCAGCACCCCCACCAACAGCGCCGCCAGCAGCGCACCACTGCAGGCGCTGGCCGCCCAGGGCGGGTTGCCCAGCAAGCCCGCCAGCACCAGCAAGCCACAGCCATACACCCCGGCCAGCGCCCCCAGCAGCACGCCTGCCAGGGTTTGCACACGCACCGGCAGGCGCGCCAGCAGCCGCTTGCAGGCGCAGGCCACCACCACCCAACCCAGCACCGCCGGCAAAGCCGCTGCCGTGCCCAGGGACAGCCGCAGCACCCAGTCGCGCGCGTCCGTGGCAACAAACATCACCGCCACCGCCACGCTCAGCTCCACCAACAACACCGCACGCAACACCACCCCAATCTGGCAAGCGTCAAACACCAGCACCGGCTCCACAGGCGCAGCCTCGGGCACAGGCGCGGGCTCCTGGAACGCGGACAGGATCTGGGTGTCTTTCATGCAGACGGATTTTGGACTGAATTGGGGGAAGGCGCTCGGAAAGGTTACGTTAAGCTGAGCCGCATTTTCCAAAATACGGCTCACTTTCTGAGCCGTTTCACCTAAAATGCGGCTCATGACTCCCTCACCCACATTGATCTGGCAATCCCCCGAGTGGCCGCAACTGGTGGCCCGGGGGGAGGCTGTAACTGCGGCCATCGCGCTGGCGCGCCACAAGCAAGGGGCGCTGGCGGGGCAGCTCCTAGCAACAGGCATATCCGACGCCATCGTGCCATCGCTCTGGGTGGACGAAGTGGTTGCAACCTCGGCCATCGAGGGCGAGGAGTTGAACCCGGCCTCGGTGCGCTCATCGGTCATGCGGCGTCTGGGCCTGGCCGAAGACAACCCAACGCCCAGTAGCCGCCAGGTGGATGGCTTGGTGGACGTGGTCAACGATGCCACGGCCAATTTTGCCGCCGCGCTGGATCAGGGCCGCGTGTTGCGCTGGCATGCGGCGCTATTCCCAACTGGCACTAGTGGCTTGCAAGCGATTGCGGTGGGCCGCTGGCGCGACCATGCCGACCCGATGCAAATTGTCAGCGGTACGCTCGGGCGCGAAGTGGTGCATTACACCGCCCCACCCTCGGCCCAGGTAGGACAAGAGATGGCTGCGTTTCTGGCGTGGTTTGAGCAAACGCGGCCAAGCAGCAGTAGCGCCCCGCTGGACGGCCTGGCGCGCGCTGCCATTGCCCACCTGTGGTTTGAGAGCATTCACCCGTTTGAGGACGGCAATGGCCGCATCGGGCGCGCCATTGTGGACCTGGCCATGGCGCAAGACGCAGCCGCGCCGCAGCGCGTGGTGAGCCTGTCGCGCCAAATCCTGCTGCACCGGCGCGACTACTACGCCGCGCTGCAGCGGGCTCAGCACGGTGGCTGCGATGTGTCCGCCTGGGTGTGCTGGTTTGCGCGGATGTGGGCGCTGGCCTGCGAGGATGCCAGCCGCCAGGTGGGCGATGCGCTGGCCAAGTCACGCTTTTGGGCCAGCCACGCGCAAACCGCCCTTAACCCACGCCAGCGCAAGGTGATTGCGCGCCTGCTGGACGACGGCAATGGCGGTTTTCTGGGCGGCCTCAATGCCGACAAATACATGAAGATGACCAGCACTTCCAAAGCCACCGCCACCCGCGACCTGGCCGCACTGGTGCAAGCCCGCATGCTTTTCACCCAGGGCCAAGGCAAAGCGCTACGCTATTACGTGCAGGTGCCGGGGTGGACGCATGGCACACAGGCGCAGTGAAGAAATTCTTGCGAAACGTCGGTTTCGATGTGAATCACAATTCCACGCGAGCCATCAAGGGGAAGCCCTCAGGACGGCGAATCGAATCCACCGACAGATCGACATCGAGACTAGGCCAGTACAAATGGTTCGGGGTCGGCCAGGCGACATCCGTGATCTGCTCCACCGTCGCCTTTTTGAACCAGGGAAATTGCGCAAACGGCACCAGCAACTCCTCATCGCCCAACAGCATCCAGAAGCCATTCTTGGAGATATTGGTGACCTCAGCGACTGAAGTGGTGGTTCCAGGCATCGTTAATCTCCTTGAGGTGCGCTTGAACAACCGCTTGCGCTTCGGTAATCTGGCTGGTTGTCAATCCGGTCGATGTGGCCAGATGCACGATCGGTGTAAGCCAGAACTTGGCCTCGCCATCCGGATGCGCAACATGTACGTGAATGCGTGACTCCTCGCGTGAGAAGAAAAACAATCGAAACGGACCATCGCGAACCACAGTAGGTGCCATTCGCTTACTTTAGCCTATTCGCGCAACCACGCGCAACCACGCCACCTCGCCCCGATAAAATGACCCGCTATGACGAACCAACTCGATAAAAAGTCCCAGGCGTGGTCGGCGCTGTTTTCGGAGCCGATGAGCGATCTGGTCAAGCGGTACACGGCCAGCGTGTTCTTTGACAAGCGCCTGTGGCGGGCCGATATTGCCGGGTCGCTGGCGCATGCCGAAATGCTGGAGGCGCAGGGCATCATCAGCGCGCAGGACCACGCCGCCATTGTGGACGGCATGGCACAGATCCGCGCCGACATCGAGGCTGACCGGTTTGAATGGAAGCTCGACCTGGAAGACGTGCACCTCAACATCGAGGCGCGTCTGACGCAACTGGTGGGCGACGCGGGCAAGCGCCTGCACACCGGGCGCAGCCGCAACGACCAGGTGGCCACCGACGTGCGCCTGTGGCTGCGCGACGAGATCGACCTGATTGGCGGCCTGCTGATCGATTTGCAAAGGTCGCTGCTGGACGTGGCCGAGGCCAACGTCGAAGTGATCCTGCCGGGCTTTACCCACCTGCAGGTGGCGCAGCCGGTGAGCTTTGGCCACCACATGCTGGCCTACGTGGAAATGTTCAGCCGCGACGCCGAGCGCTTTGCCGAGGTGCGTCGGCGTACCAACCGCCTGCCCCTGGGCGCAGCGGCGCTGGCGGGCACCAGCTACCCGCTGGACCGCGAGCGCGTGGCGCGCACGCTGGGCATGGTCGATGACGCAGGCCACGCGGCGGTGTGCCACAACAGCCTGGACGCCGTGAGCGACCGCGACTTTGCAATCGAGTTCACCGCCGCCGCCAGCCTGTGCATGCTGCACATCAGCCGCATGAGCGAGGAGCTGATTTTGTGGATGAGCCAGAACTTTGGCTTCATCCGCATTGCCGACCGCTTTACCACCGGCAGCTCGATCATGCCGCAGAAGAAAAACCCCGACGTGCCCGAACTGGCGCGCGGCAAAACCGGGCGCGTGGTCGGCCACCTGATGGGCCTGCTCACGCTGATGAAGGGCCAGCCCCTGGCCTACAACAAGGACAACCAGGAAGACAAAGAGCCGCTGTTCGACACGGTGGACACACTCAAAGACACGCTGCGCATCTTTAGCGAAATGGTCGGCGGCCAGCTCAACCCGGCCACCGGCCACAAGGAAGGCGGCATCACCGTCAACCCGATCCCGATGGAAGCCGCCGCGCGCAAGGGCTACGCCACCGCCACCGATCTGGCCGACTACCTGGTCAAAAAAGGCCTGCCGTTTCGCGACGCGCACGAGGTGGTGGCCCACGCCGTCAAGGCCGCCACCAGCCACCAGGTGGACCTCTCCGAACTACCGCTGGCCGTGCTGCAGGAGTTCCACCCCGCCATCGGCAAAGACGTGTACGAAGTATTGAGCCTGCGCGGCAGCCTCAACGCCCGCAACACCCTCGGCGGCACCGCGCCTGCGCAGGTGCGCGCACAGATTGCGCGGCAGCGCGCGCGGTTGGGCACGTAAGTCCTACCAGAGCCACGGCTTGCGAAGGCATGGATCGCCACGCTTCGCTCGCGATGACGCCTTCGTCACTGCGAGGCCGCAGGCCGTGGCAGTCCATGCATGGATCGCCAAGGGCCTTCGGCCTTCGCGATGACGGTGCAAGGTTAACGGCGTAACTCTTCAGGCGTACACCTGTAACCTCCACACGGCGCATGCCAGAACTAAAAGCAGCAGGCCTCCGCCCAGCCTGCGCTCAGGAAATTTGGGCGAACCCGGGCGGCAAGGGCAATCACGCCCCTGGCTGCAATCGTGGTTACAGCAGGCGGCGTGCACCTTCTGCCTGGTTTCGGTTGACTCAAAGGCGCGCAAGTTGGAGATGGTGGCCGTCATGGTTCGTTCCGTTCTCGCTGCCTATTTGGCTTTAGGTTGCGGGTAAAACCATTCGTAATACCAACCGCACGCCTTCTTGATGAGTTCCTGCACGCGTACCGGAATTTGGTGGACTTTGGGTGGCGCAATTTTGGCCTGCTGGCGGTGCAGGTACTTGTAGCGGAAGTGGCTGTCGCTCTCGTGCGGGCGCACGGTGAGCCTCTTGGGGTCGATCTTGTGTTCCGACACGCCCAGCCACTTATAAACCGCCACCATCGTCTCGGCCGGTTTGGCCATCAGGTCTTCAAAGCGCACGAAGAAGATGCGGTCTTTCACTGCTTGCGGCAAGTCCTGCACGGATTGGATCGACGACAGCGGCGCACCAATGGCCTTGTCCTTGGCGAACAGCTGGTCGGCACGGCCAAAGCGGTCGAAGTCTGCCAGGTGGTCGATGAAATCGAGCAGGATGGTCTTCTGGTGTTGTGCCTCGATGGAGCCGTACACCTGGCCCAGTTCGCGAATGGACACCAGCAATTTGGCTTCTGGGTCCAAGGCCAGCAGGAACTCGATGCAATGCAACCAGGCGCGGTTCTTGTCGGCCACCATGGGTTTGCTGCAGCCGGCGTGCCAGCCGTGCAAAAAGCCCTGCATGGCCGTCTTGAGGTGCCCATAGGTGGTGTCAAACTGCACATCCAACTGCGACAGCATGAACTGGTCATCGCTGACACTGCGCCGGGTCATTAACAGCGAATTGCACAGCGGCGAACTATGCCCCTCACAATAAATTTCCGGGTGCTCGGCGAGCAACTGGCACAGCAGCGTGGAGCCCGATCGGGGTAGACCGGCAACGCCAACAAACTTCGGATGCTGGAGCAGCGCATGTCCTCAATGCGCAATGAAAGCCCAATGCACGCCCAGTGACTACCGGCGCATCTCGCGCTGGGAGCATGAGCACGTATTGGAGGCTGTTCAAAACCGTATCGACCACAACCCCAATGCCATGTCCATCCGAAGACGCACCGTCGAGCATGTCTTTGGAACGCTGAAGTACTGGATGGGTTCAACGCACTTCCAGACCCGACGGTTCGAGCAGGTGCGCACTGAAATGAGTTTGCACATACTCGCATATAACCTGCGGCGGTTCATAAGCATCTTCGGTATCACTGGAGCGATTGAAGCAATACAGGCCTGAAGGGAGTTCTATTCAATTGAGCCCCTTTAGAGTTCATGAAAGGCTGCTATCGCTCAAAATGCGCATGAAGACAGCGAACAACCTACTGGATGAAATTCACGCCGTATCCGGCGTCACACTGAGTTCACGGATGGTCAAGAAGCAATTGCAATTCGCAAGTCTGTTTTTACACAGCCTCTGCCCTTAGCGGTCAGCCACATCAAAATGGAGCGGCCACGGCTATGAAGCGTTGTGAGTTGGAAAGCGGACTATCGTGATAGCCACTTCAGTTTGTTTTTGGCGATTTTCTGGCATCGGTGCAACGGTTGCTGTCATTGAGCAGTTCAAACCGTTTACTGGATACTGACAAAGCTCCTAGCGAGACGCGGCCATTTGACGGTGCAAAAGTTCACGAAAATGGGCACCCAAACAGCGCCAACTCCATCCTTTAGCAATGCGACAAGGCGGTCGTCGTGGTGAACTTCAGTTTCAAGCTGGTTGAGGGTGCCGAAATGCACTAAATTCTCGAATCCTTGATGCTCAATATCGGTCGGCCCTCAGTCAAGGCGCTTCGTTAGCCACCATGACCTCTCTCATGCCCTCAACGGGATGCATGGATTCAGCCGGCTGGCAAAAAATGTTTATTGATACCAGGTTCGGAAAATAGTTGTCCGGGTTGTGGAAGAAGTTGTCTGGATTGAAAAGCGGCGGACAATGCCACCAAATCCTGTAATTGAGGTCCATAAGCCGGCGCAGCAAGGCCGGGCTGCGCTCCGGGCGATCATTTTCTAGATAGAGCAGCGGTCTACAGCGCGCGATCGTCTCGATGGCGCCAAGAATGACGTCTTCTTCCATCCCCTCCACATCAGCCTTGATCAAACGGCAGCGAGGGAGTTCGAGCGAGTCGAGCGTTACCACGTTGACCGCCTCGCCCTGGCCATGCTGCAACAATGATAAACCACCAAAGTTATTGGGCTGACTTGGATCGACTCGCGGCGTGGCCATCCGTGTCAGCGTGCGCCCAAGCCCCAGGCTTTTGGCAACGACGTTGTAGCATTGGTTCAACGCCAGGTTGGTGCGCAGGGTCTGAAACATCGATCGCTGAGGCTCGAACGCGTAGACAAGGCCTTGGCTACCAACGAATTTTGAAAGCGGAACGGTGAGAGTGCCGATATTGGCACCTGCCTCCACCACAACGTCCCCTGGTGAAACAAGTTGTCGGAAAAGCTCAACTTCCCCCTCTGAGTACTCCCCATACTGCGCGAGCGATCTACCGACATACTGGTCATGTCGGTTGAAGCGCAAGGTGCCGTGACGTGTATCAATCTGCCGGTCATATTGCTGCTCGATCGCCTTCACTTCTGAAACCGACTGTAAAGGTGGTGGCGATTCTCGGGCGGCCGTCGCCCCGACGACAAGTGTTTCCAGCGCGCACCTGATACCACCAAACGTCGGCGCCCAATCGTTGAATTCCATTTGATTGAAAATTTTCATCGACGGATACCAGGGACTATCTTCGCGCCCGTCCATCCAGCGCCACTCGCTGCCCAATCGATTGAGCATCCACACCGGAACCCCCAGTCCGCCAGTCAGATGCACCAGCGCCGTGTCTACCGAGATCACCAGGTCGAGATTGCTCACCAGCGCCGCCGTGTCGGCAAAGTCTGTGCATTCACGCCCCCAGGGTAGTACCCGTCCTGAATCGGGAAAATCGGCGTCGCGTTGTAAAGAAACGAGTTGCACGTCCGGCATTGCCAGCGTCGCGAAGAGTTCCACAGGGCAGTTTCGCAGCGCGCTCTTGCTTAGCGTCGGCCGCCCCTGCCAAGCAATGCCTACTTTCAGTCCGTCGAAAGAATCCAGTCGCGTACGCCAGTGTTCGACTCGCGCGGGCAGCGGCGCGAGGTAAGGAATGGGACCGGGCAAGTCCACCAGATCGATTTCGAGCACCAGAGCGAGACTCAGCAGGGGCAGTTCAACGTCGACAGAACGCGCTAGATTGGCGTCGATGGCAGATACCAACTGCAGACGCTCGCTGCTGAAACTGGCCTGGAAAAGTCCTAGAAGTTCCTGTGGCACCTGCCAGAGCACATGATGGAACTGGTCAAGCAACTGCGGCACAAAGCGGGCGAACTGGAGCTGATCGCCAAAGCCTTGTTCCGGCAATATTGCAATACAAGCGCCTGGCAACATGGCTTGACCATGCCACTGCGGCCGGCCGAGCGTCGGCTGTTTTTGCTGCTCGGCACGGTCGGACCCCACCCAGCGCGACTCGTAGGCAGCAAATCCCTCCCTCAGCCGTCCCAGCGTCAGAAATGTCAAAGCCAAGCCAAGCCGCGCTGCTGGATAATCCGGCTTGGCCGCCAGGGCCTCGCGGTCTAGTAGCTCCGCTTCCCTGTGGCGCCCCGTAGCCGAGAACAGCATGGCCCGGGTGTGAAGCGCCTCCGGGTTGGCCGGATCTCTGGCAAACGCATTTGCGAGATGACTGGTACAAGCCTCGTAATCATTGAGTTCGAAATCGATAAGCGCCAGATTGGCATGCAGCACCGCTCGCTCAGGGGCATCGGCCACGGCGTGCCGCATCCATTCCCGTGCCTCGGCCTGACGTCCCAACGTGCGCAGACAGCAGCCCGCGTCGTTCCACGCCGCCCAATCACTGGGATCGAGTTCCGTCACGCGTCGCAAGCAAGCGATCGCCTCTTCCAACTGTCCATTACCCGCTTTCAACAACCCTCGCTGACGCCAGCCCTCCACATGCTCGGGGCAGATTTCAAGCACGCGATCGATCAGCCCGAAGGCTGCTTGTGTCATGCCGAGCTGATTCTCCAGCTTGCTCCACAGGAGCAGCAGGTGCGGCGATGAGCCGATCAGACTGCGATGAGCGTTCAGAAGATTCCGTAGCGCAGTGCGGCCAACAACATCCAGCGAGGCGCTTTCCAAAAACTCGTCGAGTGCATCGGTCGCCTCAGCAATCGCCGCGCGCGCAAACAACGCATTGAGCAGCGGTAGCAGCGCATCCATATTTCCCGGAGCGGCTTCCCGAGCATTCCAAAGAGAGCGCAAAGCAGCTTCCGGGTTCCCCAGTCGCAACTCAGCCTGCGCTAAATTATGGTGAAATTCCCACGCCATCGGTTCCATTTCGATTGCGCGCTTGAGCCAGTTCGCAGCTTCATCAATGTCCCCTCGGTCGAGCAACAAGCAGCCCAAGTTGTTGGCCAGTCCAGCACGCGGGGGCGTCGTTTCCTCGTATAAGGCGCGCAGGCGGAGAATCTCGTCTTGCATCACAGCAACAGCGGGCATGTTAATTCTGGCGCTCTGATATCACGATGGTTGTGCGTACATTGCGGATAGTCACAATTACTTGCAACGGGAAGGCACCATCAGGCACGGCTGAGGCAGCGAACGCTTTAGTCTGCGGATTGAACTTCAGCCATCCTGGCAAAGGGTCGCCTGATGTCGTGGTGACACGGATTACTGCATTTGGGCCTCCCGAGTCGGTGACCTGCGCCGGCAACGGGAAGCTGAAGCCGCCGCCCGCAGTCGCCATTTCCTTGGGGACAGAAACCGTGATGATGCCGGTTTGCTGCACCGAGGGTTCCTTCACCAGCGAAACGGAAACACCTCCGCTGTTCGGGCCGCCAACTGTTGTTTGCCCGCTACCATCGCTGGCCACATTGGGTGTATCGGGCGCACGACCAGCAGACTGACCTCCGGTGGGTGGTTTCGTATCGCCTGATCCTGTATTGGGCGTGTTTGGATCAGAAGGTGCCGGACTAGGCGGCGGCGGCGGCGGCGGTGGCGGTGGTGTCGGCGTTGACGG
>SERZ01000796.1_pt1 | contig 20157 bp, 12 predicted proteins | sample 3171461 | NCBI WGS metagenome assembly SERZ01 (sample SAMN06051861, study PRJNA518727) | freshwater metagenome | biome: subpolar coniferous forest; feature: holomictic lake; material: water; isolation source: holomictic Lake 227, 6 m depth | place: Canada: near Kenora, Ontario | collected... | reverse complement strand
GGCATATCTTCTTGGATACAGCCATCTTTGACGATACGAATGGTATCATTGATTCTCCTGAACCATCCGGCAGCCATAACAATTTGCAATATGTAATCCGCGGAGGCCATCATGCAAAAACACCTCTGCACATCTTCTTGCTTCCGTTGCATGCTTAAGCCGTCATTTTAACATTCATCCTGAATCACTTTATGACACTGCCGTCGTTCCTGTCAAACAAATAAACGAATTGAATTCCAGACATCGACAAATTCCTCGACAAATCTGGCCAGGTGTTATCATTGCGAGAAAATGTACCCCATCGACATGGTGATGGCTGTCAAAGCAAGCCAGTTTATCGACAGCGCCACTTACCTGCAAAAGGTTCTGAGCCGTAGCCGGCAGGTTAAGAAAATGATGGCAGATATCGACGCAAGGGCATAAGCGATGAATCGTTTGGTCCATCTTGAGACGATTATTGAAACGGAGCATCGCTGTTTTTATAAATTAGTGACAAATTTCAGTTCTGCCTCATACGCCAAATCAAAAATATTCTCTTCGATTGTTCTGCTTACGCCCGAAATACGGACAAATATATCAATATCTGAGTGAACGTCACCCTCTCCGCGTGCCTTGGAACCGAAAAGACGCATTTCTGTCAGTTTATATTTTTGCGATATTTTATTCTTTAATTCAATAAGGATGTCATTTGTCTGTTTATCCATCATCTTATCCTAAACTAAATTCGGTTGTGAGGAATTTTTCACGGACATGGGCATAACGTTAAATTGAGGGGTTGGCGTAGCCAGTCCCTCTCGAATGTAAGATTAGGCTTTTTGCTACGGAGAAAGAAATGATTATTTGCACCGGAGAATGTATCTTGAGCCAGCTGCACACAACATTTACCCTATCAAGCGTGTACAGTTTTGGCTTGTAACGATACACCCAGCGCACATACCACTTTCAGCACGGTGTCGTAGCGCGGTTTTGCGCCGGGGGCAAGTGCCTTGTACAGACTTTCACGGCCAAGCCCAGTATCCTTGGCAAGTTGGGTCATGCCACGGACACGAGCCACGTCCTTAACTGCAACAAGGAAAATGTCTGGGTTTTCGTCTTCCAGCGCGGCGGTGAGATATTCGGCGATGATTTCATCGTTGACAAGATAATCTGCGGCATCGAATGGTGCTGTTTCGATCTTCATGGCTCACTCTCCTCTTCCAAAGTGCGCGCCATTTCCTTGGCACGCTTAACATCGCGTTTCTGGGTAGAGCCCCTTTCCAATCTTTAAGGGCTGCCAGCCAGTCATCAAAATCTTCCGTGCGGTGAAAAATGTTCATGCTCACATTGTATCCGTATGAATACGAATGTCAAGCAGTTTGCAACCAAAACAACTGCGATGCCTAACCTATCTATTCTTGGCAGTCTCAGTACATGCTTCCTGCGCCATAGCCAGAAGTTAATTCGTGAATTGCTGGTAAGTGTGTATAGTTCCAGGCAACCGTCCTGGCCGGCGTATGTCGTTGCGGCAAGAGTACATTACGGAGAAATCCGATTATTCTGCTTTTGAACCAGCTCATTCCATTTTCGATCTACTTTTTTCTGGGTGTAATCAATCATCTCATCCGTAATCAGTCCGAATCGCCCCTGTGATTTTAAATACGCTTTTACAGAGACTTTTCTTTCAGGAAAGACGTTGATGGTGTATTCCCAATCTTCTTCAAATCGCTGATTATCCGTTGAAAACCGCAATTTACTCACTTCATAAATGGGAAATACATTGGACTGGGTCGCCATGCGCATAACCTGTATCGAATTGGCAGGGTCGATACGCCACCCTGGGGGGCAGGCGGACAAAAGGTGAATAAACTTCATGCCGGTAATTTGGCGCGCCTTTTTGAATTTTCGGAACATGTCATCCGGATAGGCCGCCGAAGCTGTGGCCATATAGGATATGTGATGAGCCAACATTATCTGCTCTATATCTTTTTTGGATTCTTCCTTGATGGACCCGGCAGGAGTGGTCGTTGTCCATGCACCCATGGGGGTTGCACTGGAACGTTGAATGCCGGTATTCATATAAGCCTCGTTATCATAGCAGACAAATAGAATGTTCTCGTTGCGTTCCGCAGCTCCGGAAAGAGCCTGCATGCCGATGTCGAAAGTGCCGCCATCCCCAGCCCACGCCATTACCACCACATCCTTTTCCCCCCGGACATCCAGCGCTGCAGCGGCGCCCGAAGCAACAACAGCGGCGGTTTCAAAGGGACAATGGATAATTGGAACCTTGAGGCTCGAATAAGGATATCCGCCTACAAACACAGCGAAACAACAGGCAGGAAGCACGACAACCGTTCGTTCCCCCAAGGCTTTCAAGGCGATCTTCATGGATATGGGCGCTGCGCAACCTTGACATGAGGTCATTCCAGGCTGCATCAATTCCTCTTCAACCAACACTTGCCGGGGAATATCAATCATTTTTTGCATAATAGGCCTCTATTGTTTCAAGCCCCAGAACAAGGGCTCATCGGATGGTTTGTCATGGGTAAGTACATGGTTCAAAATCCCTTCCACATCCTCCGGAGTGACATCGCGCCCGCCCAAACCGGCGATCACGGAATAAATCGGGGGCCGATTATCCGAGGCATAGAGAGCGGAGCGGATTTCACTGGCGAACACTCCCCCCAAACCAACGGACATGTTGCGATCAATGACCACTACCTTCCTGGCTTTTCCCAGAACATCCCGCCAGCAATCGACGGGAATGGGCCTGAACATGCGCAGCTTCATAAGGCCGACTCTTTCGCCCTTGGCCCGTAATTTATCAATGGCGATGCGGGATACCGAGGTAATAGCGCCTGCAGTGACCAAAATGACTTCCGCATCTTCTGTTTGATAGGTTTCAACCAGACCATAAGCCCGGCCGAAAACACCATGAAATTCCCGACAAACTTCCGGATAGTAGCGCAATGCCTCGTGAGTGGCTTGCTGCAGGGTATAGCGGTGTTCGTAAAAGTAATCAGTAGCAAAAAAGCCTCCGAACATCCTTGGTTCATCGAAATTCAGGCTTACCGGCGGAACATAAGGCGGGATGAACCGATCTACGAGATCAGCATCCGGAATATCGACAATTTCCGTTGTATGGCTAAGGAAAAATGCGTCGTAGGCAATCATAACCGGGAGCATAACTTTCTCCGCCAGTTTGTAGGCCATGATGACAGCATCCAGAAGTTCCTGACTGGATTCGCAGTAAATCTGAATCCAGCCAGTGTCCCGCTGCGCCAGGGAATCGGTTTGCTCGGCCCAGATGTTCCATACGCCGCTAACGGCCCTGTTGACATTGGCCATGACAATGGGTAAACGGGCGCCTGCGGTCCAGTGCAACACCTCGTGCATCAGTAGCAGGCCGTTGCCACTGGTCGCCGTAAAGGTGCGCACTCCGGTAGTTGCAGCGCCTATCAGGGCCGCCATTGCCGAATGCTCGCTTTCAACCTTGATAAAGCGCGCATCCAGGTCCTTGCTTGCGCACATTTCGGATAATTCTTCCACGATCGTCGTCTGCGGGGTGATCGGATAGGCCGATATGACACCCACCTTACTCAGCTTTACGCCATAAGAAATCGCGTGATTTCCCTTGATTGCCTTTTTCAATTATACCTCCTTCAGTCTTTAGCTATAACATGCCGCCATTCCGGCCTTTAGCCTTCAGCGACCATGGTAATGGCATGACGCGGACATTCCGTAAGACAGATGCCGCATCCTTTGCAATAGTCATAATCAATGGCGTATCCGAATGTTTCACGGGTTTGATCCAGAATCGACACATCTGGGCAGAAAATCAAGCAGTTATCGCATTCCGTACAACGACCGCAGTGCATACAGCGCTCTGTTTCATGAAGTGCTTCTTCCACGGAAAGAGTAGAGTGATAGGGTTCAAAGGAATCCTTACGCAGATCGGCTGGTTGAATGGTTTTTTCGCATCCCGGCATTTTGATGAAATAATCGTAAACGATTTTTGTTGAATCCACCACTTTCTGGTCATTCTGTAGTACGGGATTCACCGGAGCCCAATTCATATACCTGGAAAAACTGAGAGCATCGCCACTGCCAATGCGAATCTGATTCAGGACATCGGAAAATGCAATACCTCTTCGGTCACAGTCCATGGCGATGGCGGCTTTTTTGCCGGAAGCAACGGCATGGACAACCGTATGCGGGATGTCGATCATGTCGCCGCCCGCAAACACCTTCGCTCCATCGGGATGATCTGATAGAATGGCTAAATCATCCCCGGTGCGAATGATGGTATCGGTTGAACAGACGCGCCTGCCAAGATAATCGAAATCCGGATTTTCCCCGATGGCGATCAGGATGGTGTCTGCTGGTACGTCAAACGTCACGCCCTCCTTACGGATGGGCCGACAGCGTCCACTCTCGTCAGTTGGGCCCAGTTCCATTTCACAGCATACGAGATTTTCAATCGTAGTGTCCGCATTAATCGTAATATCTTCGGGGGCCGCCAGAAAACGAAAAATGACGCCTTCTTCCTGGGCTTCACGGACTTCTTCCGGATGAGCCGGCATTTCCGTTAATGATCTTCGGTAAATAACCGTGACATGGCATCCCATGCGAATGGCTGTTCGCGCTGCATCAATTGCGGTATTGCCGCCGCCGATCACCGCCACCCGCTTGCCCAGTGCAACAGTTTCTCCCCTGGCTACCTGCTTCAGAATGGTCATGGCGCTCATGATTTGACAGCAGGAGATGTTTGCCGTCAGTTCCATCTGAATGCTTCTATGCGCTCCGGTGGCCAAAAACACATAGTCGAAGGTTTGGGTAAGGGTTTCCAATGGGATATCTTTGCCGATTTCCGTATTCGGCCGCAGTTCAACGCCCATAAGGGATAGCCCCTCAAATTCAGATGCAACGACCTGTCTGGGGAGGCGATAGTTAGGGATACCCAGCCGTAGAATACCGCCCAGCAAAGCTTCTTTGTCAAAAATCGTCACCCTGAATCCGAGCAGTCTGGCGAAATAAGCCACAGACATGCCGGACGGACCCGATCCGACAACAGCCAGACTCCTTATTTTGTCAGACTGGCCGTTGTAATCGGGCAGCTCCGGATGGGGGGTTGCGGGAGCGAATTGATCTCCGACAAACCGCTCCAGCTCCTTGATCTGGATACAATCATCCAGGACCGTCCTGTTGCAGGCATCCTCACAGAATTTAAAACAAACCCGGCCCAGGATCGCCGGAAACGGCTCTTCCCGCTTGAGGTGCCAATAGGCTTTTTCATATTCCTTGTTATTGAGCAGCTTCACCCAGCCTTCGATATCATTACCAGCCGGACAGGCGTTCTGGCACGCCGGAATCTTGTCTTCATAGATTGGCTTGATGAAACGCCAACCGCCGGTTTTATTGTGAAGCATGTTTCCCAGGGAAACATGCATCGGGGTTATGTCACGATACGATTTGAACTCGTGTTTTATCCCCATCTCACTGCGTTTTTTCGCCGCCATAAATTCTCTTCCTTTCCCCTGGCTGATCTCTGCAAAACAGATGTCTCTTTTTTCCGGAAACCCGTCAAACTTTCACCACCTGATTATATGCTGCTTGCGCCGCCTGCTGGTTCTGCGCTTTTTTTACCGGTACATAAGCTTCAATGGCCTGCAGAATGGCATTGATTCCAACCAGACCCGTGGCTTTCGAAAAAGCGCCTAAAATGGCTGTGTTTACAATTGGGTTGGCGGCGGAACCGAGACGATGCGAAACAGCGATGGCAGCCGCATCAATCACGAAAAGCTGGTAATCGTCGCCAAAAAATTTCTTGTAAAATTCCGGCGCACGGGATGAGTTGATAACGATGCTGCCATTTTTCTTCAACCCCTCTATCACATTCACATTTTCAAGCATGGAAGCATCCAGCACCACCACATGATCCGGGTGATAAATTTGGCTCCGCAGGTTGATATGCTGGTTGTCAATGCGGCAGAAAGCCGTGACCGGCGCTCCCCGGCGCTCCACACCAAAAGCTGGAAATGCCTGAACAAATTTGCCCTCGATAAAAAATGCCTGTGCAAGAACCTCTGACCCTATAACAGACCCTTGACCGCCTCTTCCGTGGAATCGAATCTCCTGCATACAATCCTCCATAATATACTTTGAGCGGTCAATGACTGAGTTTTTAGAATTGAAAAGTGCAGTTTATGCCCGTGTACAGTATGTGTTGACCGTTCACCGTTAACGGTCAACGGCTTTTGTTAGTTTTTCTTTGGCTCCCTGACAGGGGGTCAGTTCTCCCTGTCAGGATGATCCTGCGCTGGCAGTACAGGCAAAACAATGATTCAGAATCATGATTTCCCGGCTCGCCAGTTTATCGAAATCAAAATCACGAATATGCCTGGGGGAGTCGCTGTTTACCGATAGATTCAACATCTGGTTAAAATCACAATCAAAAAGATGTCCGTTCCATCCCACAGACAACGTGGTCCGGCACATCACATTTTGCACTGCATCAGGATTGAAGGATTGTCTCAGTTTACACATGTAATTATCAAAATTGTCACTTTTAACCAGATAATCCAGATAGCGACCCACCGGACAGTTCGTCAGGCAATATAAGCGGTTGAACTCGATCCCGTACTCTTCCCGAAGACGAAGCCGGTACTCATGTTCCAGAGATGCCTGGCCAGCAGGCAGACAGGCATCGGGTGGGTTGTGAGCAAGGTTTAGTATCAGCCCGCTTCCCTGCATTCCATACCCTCTTTGATTCAGATCACGGATGGATGCAATGGTCTGCAGAAATGTGTTCTTCCCGCGCTGAAGCTCGGCGCGATCCAGTTGATAGTCTGGCATGGAACCTATGACTTCAATGCCCAATCGAGCATAGAGATCAAGATAAGAAGAATATTTCAAATCCTGGAGAATGACAAGGTTGCTTCTGACAATGACCCGGCGGCCGATCCGGGTTGCCTGTTCCAGAAGCCACGGAAGATCCGGGTGAAGCTCCGGAGCACCGCCGGTGATGTCCAAGGTCGGGATATGGTGCATATCGGCCGCCAGAAGACACAGCTCAAGGGTTTCCCTGTCCATTCTCTCGTTTCTGTTCGGACCGGCCTTCACATGACAATGGCTGCAACTGAGATTACATTGCCGGGTAATATTGATCTGCAGAATTTTAATCCCGTCTGCGCGCAATGAACAAAGCCCCGATTCCCGAACAATGGACGAAAAGGATTCTTTGCTGCATTTACCTGATAAGAGCGCCATCTGTCTCGACATCGGCATCACATTCCTTTTTTTCTGATGATCTTACGGGTATGTATCGCATGAGCCAGAACATAAGTATCAACAAGGAAAAGAAGGACGTCTTCTGGCCGCTTTCCAAAATTTTGGTAATATTTTCCGGTTTCATTTGGAATCAGCTTATACAATCATTGATGTTATATTTACAATCAATTATGCTTGAAATTCAAATCTTTTTTGATTACAACAAAATTCAGAAACGATACGTAATAATTATATATTTTGATTACCATGACTTATTGAGAATTGAGGTCATCATCGGACAGCAAAGAACCGGTTCTCCATGCCTTTATTTGCCATTGACTCTCGGAGCGCCATATTCTATGGTACCCCTAATACCGTATTTAATGACCAAACAAGGAGGTCTTATGAAAAAATATTTTATCGCCCTTCTGATAGTTGCGTTAGGGATAGCCCCCGCCTGGGCCACGGAAATCCCTAAAAAAAAGCCAGTCGCGCCCACCAAAGCATCGGTGCAGACTTCCTCAAAAAAACCGGCTGCTTCGGCCAAAGCCTCGACGCAGGCCACCAAAAAAAAACCGGCTGTTCCGGCCAAAGCCTCGACGCAAGCCACCAAAAAAAACCCGGTTGCTCCGGCCAAAATCGCCAGGCAACCCGCACCCCTCAAAAATGTCCCCGCACAAAAACCAGCACCAGAACCACCGGTGCTCTACAAGGCATTTATTGTTGTGGAAGCGCAAACCGGTAAAATGCTGGATGGCGAAAATGTTCACCTGTCCCTGCCCCCGGCCAGTATCACCAAGCTGATGCTGGCAGCCATCGTGATGGACAGGTTGGAAAGCGGCCAGATCAAGCTCAATGACAAGGTGACCGTATCCCAGGAGGCGGCCAGAATGGGCGGCAGCCAGGTTTTTCTTAAGCCAGGCGAGGTATTTTCCCTGGAAGAGATGATGAGGGCTGTCATGGTGGCATCGGCCAACGATGCGGCTTTTGCCGTGGCCGAATTTGTTGCCGGCAGCCGGGAGAATTTCGTCGATCTGATGAACGAAAAGGCCAAATCTCTCAACATGGCCGATTCCCGATTTCACTCCATGCACGGACTGCCCCCTGCCAAGGGCCAGGAACCGGATATGACATCCTGTGCGGATCTTTCCATTCTGGCTGAAAATCTGCTCACCCATCCCGGAATTCTGGAATGGTCATCCCTGAAAACCGCTCCTTTCAGGGATGGTACCCTGATCATGCGGAACCACAACCAACTGATGAACCGTTTTTCCGGCATGGACGGCCTTAAGACGGGCTTTTATCGTGAGGCCGGCTACAGTATCGCCGCCACTGCCAAGATAAACAACTTTCGCCTCATTGCCGTGGTCATGGGCAGTTCCACAGCCAAAACCAGAGATAGCTTCGCCGAAAATAAGCTAAAAACGTATTTTTCACAGTATGAAATGATGACGGTCGTCAAAAAAGGTGATCCCGTGGACAAAGACGTAGCCCTTCCGGACGGCAAGCAAAAAAGCCTCAAGCCGGTGGCTGCTAACGATTTTTTCTATCCCGTTCCCCGCGATAAGAAAAAACAGATTACCAAAAATATCGACCTTCCAGATCAGGTTAGAGGAGAGATCAAAGAAGGTCAACGTCTCGGCGAAATGGTTATCCACTTCGACAAGGACATTGTGGGCAAGGTGGATCTGATCTCACCGGTGTACATACCCAAATCCGGATTTTTTTCAAGATTTTTCAATAATTAAATATCTTAAAATCACTCACTTAAAATGAACAAGAGGAAAATGACAGATGCCATCCTTTTCTGAAGAAGAACTCCATGAAGAAGAACTTCCTAAAGAAGAACTCCCTACGGAAGACGCTGAACCCAGTTTTGCAGATCTACTGGAGTCATACAGCTCCAAAATCACACGAAATATTGAGATCGGCAATAGAATATCCGGCCGCATCATTTCAATTGGAAAAGATTCCGTCTTCCTGGATACCGGAACCCAAATAGATGGAGTGGCCAACAGAGCTGATCTGCTCAATTCCAAGGGTGAATTTCCCTACGTCATCGGAGACGTTGTTGAGCTCTACGTGGTTTCCGTCAAAGAGGACGAAATCCGGCTTTCAAAAGCCATTTCCGGATCAGGGGACAACACCCTGCTCATTGAAGCCTACCACAATGCAATTCCGGTAAACGGAAAAGTCATCGAACAGTGCAAAGGCGGATTCAATATAGACATTCATCATACCCGCGCCTTTTGCCCTATCAGCCAGATGGACGTGTCTCATATTGAAAATCCGGAATTATTCATCGGGCAGTCCTTTGATTTTTTGATCCTTCAGTTTGAAGAAAGAGGCAGAAATATCGTTGTTTCCAGGCGTGAGTTGTTAAAACAGGATATGGATAGTAAAAAAGAGCTGTTTCTGGAAAAACTCTCCGTAGGCTCCGTCTGTATCGGAAGGGTCGCCAGAATCATGCCCTACGGCGCATTCGTCGAACTAATACCTGGGCTGTCGGGCCTGGTGCCAATATCCGAAATCAGTTGGTCACACATCGAAAAACCCGAAGATATCCTTAGTCCCGATGATACGATTCAGGTGGTTGTCACCTCAATTCAGCCAAGGCCGGAAGATGATCCCAAGATTGCTCTGTCTATCAAACAGGTTCTGGATAATCCATGGAGCCATATCAGCGATCAATTTCATGCCGGCGATCGGGTAAAAGGGAAAATTACCCGGCTGGCGCCTTTTGGGGCCTTTGTGGAACTGGCGCCCGGTATTGATGGACTGGTTCATCTTTCTGAAATCAGCTATACCCAGCGGGTCAATCGTCCGGAAGATTTTCTTCGGCCTGGAGAGTTGGTTTTTGTCCTGATCAAGGAAATCGACCTGTTGAAAAAGCGTATTTCCCTCAGCATCAAGGATGCAGAAGGAGATCCGTGGATGGATGTTCCGGAAAAGTATAAGACAGGGCAGACCCTGGAGGGAATGATTCAGAAACGGGAAAAATGGGGATATATCGTCACCCTGGAGCCTGGTATTGTCGGCATCCTGTCGCTTTCCAGAATCCGGTCATCGGGACAACCTTCCGCCATGGATTCCCTTAAACCTGGCCGCGCCATGACTGTGGTGATTGACGAGATCAAGCTGGCGGAAAGAAGAATCACCCTGAGACTGGATGCCCCGGAAGATGATAACTGGCAGCAGTATTCACCTCAGAAATCTTCTCATCCTGTTGGAACCTTTGGGGACAAATTGCAGCAGGCGCTCGACTTGGCGAAATCAAAGTGACTCGCCGGTGCGCCAGCACTCTTCTTGTGGATATACCGATTTTGAATTTTTACGATTTCATCGTGCTTGATAATTCCTGTAAAAAGAGTATGCTGTATGCAGATAGAAATAAATGGATCGTTCCATAAAAAGCATGTTTGTGGCATTGGAACGCCCTCATATCGGGAAGGAAACGGGGATTGTTTCCCCGGAAGCCATTTAAAGGAATATCTTTAATAAGGATAATGAATGACAGACATACTTGATGAACCCATTTTTGAACCACGGGCAGACAAGCCAAAATTTCTTACACATACCTATTTTGACGAAATGACTCTGCCCGAGCCTGTCCTGAAAGGATTATCAGAGGCGGGATTTATCCAGTGCACCCCGATTCAGGCTCAAACCCTGCCCCTTTCCCTTTCCGGCAAGGATGTGGCAGGGCAGGCTCAGACCGGAACCGGAAAAACCGCCGCCTTTCTGGTAACCGTTTTCACCCGCTTGCTTACCGAAGAAGCAAGGGTTCCCGGCGAGCCGGGCGCCCTGATCGTGTCCCCCACCCGCGAACTGGCGCTTCAGACTTATGAGGAAGCCTGCCTTATCGGAAAATATACGGGCCTTACGATCGCCCAGGTTGTCGGCGGCGTGGATTATCAAAAACAGGCGGATATTCTGCGAGGCGGCGTTGACATCGTTATCTGTACGCCCGGAAGAATCATTGATTATTTCAAGCAGGGCATCTTTAAAACCGGCAGCGTTAAAATCATTGTGATTGATGAGGCGGACCGGCTCCTGGACCTTGGTTTTTCCAAAGACATGCGGTTTATTCTTCAGAAACTGCCCCGCTACGACAAGCGCCAGTCCCTGCTATTTTCCGCAACCCTGTCCTTCCGGGTGATGGAACTTACTTATGAGTACATGAACCTTCCGGAATTTATTTCCGTAACCCCGGAGGATGTTGCGGTTGATGGCATCGAGCAGTCCCTTATTCATGTTGGCTCCGACCAGAAACTATCTCTGCTTCTTGGGCTTCTGGAAAGGGAGACATGGGAACGCATCCTGATTTTTGTAAACACCAAGTCCGGAGTCGAATGGCTGGCTACCAAACTAAAGGGCAATGGATGGCCAGCCGAGGGAATTACCGGCGATCTGCCGCAGCAAAAGCGCTTCAAGCTGATGGAACAGTTCAAGGAAGGAAAGATCAAGATGTTGATTGCCACGGATGTGGCATCACGGGGTATCCATGTGGAGGATATCAGCCATGTCATCAATTTCGATCTTCCTCAGGATCCGGAAAATTATGTCCACCGCATCGGTCGAACGGCCAGAGCCGGAAAAACCGGCAAGTCCATTGCCTTTGCCTGTGAAGCATACGTCTTTCACCTTGAACCACTGGAAGCCCTGTTGAATGCCAAAATTCCAGTGGTATGGCCTGAAGACGACTGGTTCAAGGAAGACAAGGCAGGGCCAGTCCCCCGAAACCGCTATTCCCAGGATAGAACACGCAAACCTGAACGAAAGCCGCGCGCTGCTGCGCCCAAACGCGGTGAACGCACCGACCGACCGGATCGACCGGATCGCCCAGACCGGGTTGACCGTCCTGCTCGCCCCGATCGCCCTGATCGCAGAAAAGAGATACCTGCCTTTAAATTTACCATTCCGCGGGGAGATGATTATTTTCCTGGAACTTTTTTTGGATTTGCCCCGGAACCGCCTGAAGGGTTTGATTTTTCCGCATCATCCGCCGATCCGATTGAAGACGACGATATCATGGATTTTGAGGAAACGTCCCCTTCTGAGATTCCAGAAAACTTGCCTGCACCTATTGATGAAATTGATGAAATCGAATCCGATGATCCCCAAAAATTGCCGGAGGAGTTGCCCGCAGAATCATCTGATTCTCCGGATTCGCCGGAGGAGCCGCCCGCAGAATCATCTGAATCAGCACCCGTCAAAAAGAAACGCAGGCGCCGTCGGTACAACAAGAAAAAGAGTCCGGCCACTGCATCAGAATCTTCTGTTTCTTCGGATTCCACGAACAATTCAGAATCCGCATAATTGACAGATCGAATATTGCCGATCCGTTCGCCCCTTCTTCCCCCTTTTTTCATAAGGGGGAAAAAAGAACACGGCCAAAAAATATTTTGGCCCCATTGTCCACATCATGATGATTACCTTTCCAAACAATGAATCCACGTTTAGTAAACCCTCATCATCAAGCATCCGCCGGTTCAAAACCGGATCAGGCACCGACGCGACTCATAAGAGCCAGCCTTCCCAAACGCGTTTACGACCCAGCCCTTCCCATTATTGACAAAAAAGACGAAATCATCCAGGCCATTTCCGAATACCCGGTCGTGATCGTATCCGGAGAAACCGGCTCCGGAAAAACAACTCAGCTTCCTAAATTCTGTCTGGATGCAGGCCGTGGGCTAAGCGGCGTTATCGGCTGCACCCAGCCGCGAAGAATTGCCGCCATAACCGTGGCAAACCGAATTGCAGAGGAGCTTGGCGAGACTCTCGGCCAGTCCGTCGGGTATAAAATACGATTTACAGACAAGACCAGCCGCCATTCGATCATCAAGGTTATGACCGATGGCATCCTGCTGGCTGAAACCCTGAATGATCCCTTTCTGAACCGCTACGACACCCTTATTGTGGATGAAGCCCACGAACGAAGCCTGAACATTGATTTTACCCTGGGAATTGTCAAAACCCTGCTTCGGAAGCGCAAAGACCTGAAACTGATCATTACCTCCGCTACCATCGACACGGATAAATTTTCCAAGGCATTTGATAATGCACCTGTAATCGAGGTGTCCGGACGCATGTATCCGGTGGAAGTCCGCTACTTGCCGCCGAATGCACCATCAGATGAGGACGGTGAGCCGTCCCCTGTCGAACTGGCGGTGAAGGCAGTTGACCGACTCTGCCGGCAGGAGCCTTTTGGAGATGTACTCATTTTTATGCCTACCGAACAGGACATTCGGGAAACCTGTGAAATGATTGAGGGCAGAAGGCTGATGCACGTCACCGTTCTTCCCCTGTTCGCCAGGCTTTCTGCAAAGGATCAGGCCAGGGTTTTTTCCCCTGCTGTGGGACGGAAAATCATTGTAGCCACCAATATCGCCGAAACATCCCTGACCATTCCAGGGGTAAAATATGTGATTGATGCAGGTCTTGCCCGGATTTCCCAATACACACCCCGATCCAGAACCACATCACTTCAGGTGCGGCCCATCAGCAGAAGCAGCGCAGATCAGCGCAAGGGACGCTGCGGGCGCCTGGAAAATGGTATCTGCATCCGTCTCTATTGCGAAGAAGACTATTTGTCCCGCCCCCAGTTTACGCGCCCGGAGATACTCAGATCCAACCTGGCCGAAGTCATCTTGAGAATGATGGCCCTGAAGCTGGGAGCCATCGCGGATTTTCCTTTTGTTGATCAGCCAGATTCCCGCAGCATTACGGACGGCTTTGACCTACTGACAGAGCTTGGGGCCATTCGTAAAACAGACGATTTACCGTTGACGGTCAATGGCTTTACACTAACCGAACAGGGCCGGCTCATGTCCAGAATACCGGTGGATCCCCGGCTGTCCAGGATTCTGATTCAATCCCGAACCGAGGGGTGCGTTCCGGAGATTGCCATCATTACCGCGGCGCTCTGTATTCAGGACCCCAGGGAAAGACCCGTGGAAAAGGCACAGCAGGCGGATGCCATGCACCGGATTTTCAGCGATCCATCATCGGACTTTATCGGTCTGCTAAATATATGGAACCAGTACCACCTACTTCAGGAAACGGATAAATCCTCCGCCAGGTTGAAACGGTTCTGCAGCCAGCATTTTTTATCGTTTAAACGGATGCGTGAATGGCGGGATATTCATTCACAGCTTTCAGCGATCGTTGAAGAATTCGGGATAATAACGTCCAAAACAAACCCCTCCCCCCTTTGTAATATGGGGACTGTGGGGGATTTAGGCGACCCGGAAAAGGACTCTCCATTGATCCCCCTTTTGCCTAAGGGGAAGCATAAAAATGCCACCGATTTCCCGGACCGCTACAGCGCAATCCACCGCTCAATCCTCAGCGGATTTCTTTCCAACATCGCCATGAAAAAGGAAAAAAACATATTTAAAGCAGCACGGGACCGGGAAGTCATGGTTTTTCCGGGATCCAGCCAATTCAATAAGGCCGGAAACTGGGTCGTGGCGGCCGAAATGGTGGAAACCTCGCGCCTGTTTGCCAGGATCGTTGCCGGCATTGATTCCAAGTGGCTGGAAGAACTGGGAAAGTCCCTTTGCCGTTACACTTGGAGCCAGGCGCACTGGGAACGAAGCCGGGGCGAGGTTGTAGCGCTTGAGCAGGTCAGCCTCTTTGGACTCATCATCGTCAGCCAGCGTTCGGTTTGCTATGGCCGGATTGATCCGGTGGAAGCCTCGAACATCTTTGTGCGAAGCGCGCTGGTGGAAGGTGATGTCAAAAAACCTTTTGCCTTCATGATCCGCAATCAAAATTTGATTGAAGAAATTCAGGATATGGAGAACCGGTTCCGGCGAAAAGACCTGCTCGTCGGTGAAGCAGACCTGTATGATTTTTACCGCCAGCGTATTCCAGCAACAATCAGTGATATCAGAACATTTCAGAAATTCTTGAAGGATAAGGGGGACGAAGGTTTTCTGCTCATGAACCGGGAAGACCTGCTGCAATATGCTCCCGATTCCGGAGAACTGGCGCTTTATCCGGACAAGGTCACGCTGGGAAATAACCATTTTTCGTGTTTGTACAGTTTTGAACCCGGAAGCAAGGAAGACGGACTCACCGTTCATATTCCTTCGGCTGCGGCTCCGACCATACCCAAGGAATCGCTCGACTGGATGGTGCCTGGCATCCTGAAAGAAAAAGTCGGCGCCATGATCAAGGCGCTTCCCAAAATGTACCGAAAAAAACTTGTACCTATCTCCAGAACAGTGGAAATTCTCGTCACAGAAATGCCCAGGGAATCCGAAATTCTGGCAAACGCCCTCAGCCGGTTCATCCACCAGCGTTTTGGCATTGATATTCCTGCCTCAGCCTGGTCCGAAGAAACGCTTCCGGATTATCTCAAAATGCGCATTGCCATTACCAGTCCCGAAGGCAAGGTGATCTGCAGCGGCAGAGACCTGTCGGTACTCGATAACCTGGCGCCGGATCGCATCAGCAACGCAGCCCTTGATCTTGCCAGAAAAAACTGGGAACGCCCGTCCGTCACGGGATGGGAACTGGCGGAACTTCCTGATGTCATCAATATCCAGGGAGAAGCCGGGGTTATCTGGACGTTATTTCCCGCCCTGGTCAAGAATTCGGACAGCAACTGCGTTAGTCTTAGGCTCTTTGAAGAACCTGGAGAGGCGATTTTGGCCCACTGTCTGGGGGTTGCCGGACTGGTTGAGATCGTTTACGCCAGAGAAATGAAATTCATGCAGAAATATCTGTCGATTCCCAGACACCGAACACTTCTGGCCGAACAGTGGGGCGGAGCAAAAAAGATTCAGAAAAGACTTTATAATGCGCTTTTAATACGGCTGTTTTCCAGAAACATCCGATCAGAAAGCGAATTTATCGCCTACACGGAAAAGACGTTTCCAGACATGCCGTCCCTTGCCAAAAATTTGTTGGATGCCAGCATGGAAATTCTTGAAGCCATTACCGAAGCCGGCGGCAGCATCGAAGGTCTGATTCGAAATAACCTGGCCAATGCCGTTGCCAGGCAGTTCTGGACAGATATGAAAGAACAGCTTCGAATCCTGATACCCGAAGACTTTATGATTCAGTATGAACCCGAACGATTCCCCCACCTGATTCGCTACATTCGCGCCATTGCGATCCGTACTCAGAGGGCTTGGCTCGATTTTGACAAAGATCAGATAAAAAGCCGGGAAATTCAGATACTGTCAGACAGATACCAGGTTCTTCAGGACGAGCTGTCTCATCATGCAACGAATAAAAAGAAGCAGGCTATTCAGGATATCTTCTGGATAATCGAAGAATATAAAGTCTCACTTTACGCACAGGAACTGAAAACCGCGTTTCCGGTTTCCAGGAAACGCATTGAAAAAGCCTTTGAGGAAATCGACAGGATGATATGAATAAAGCCATGACAGTCTGTTTGCGATGGGATACTGTGAACGGGTATAATTTTGCGTTTTTGGCCCCTACCCCAACCCTCCCCCGCTGGGAGAGGGAGTTTATGGAAGGCTCGGATTATGCCCGTTTACAGTATAGTCCAATTATAAGTTGCAGAAATTTAGCATTCGTTATATGCAGAAAATTTTGATTATATCTGATTATAGTGGATTTTGTTTCCGCGTTTCCAATACAATTGATTGTTTTCATTTCCAGTTGCTCTGGCGTATTCAAAACGTAAGGAGGAGAAATGGCGTTTTTTGAATGGAAAAATGGCTACAGTGTGGGAATCGCCAAAATTGATGATCAGCACAAAATATTGGTGGGTTTTCTAAACGACTTGTACGAGGCGATGCAGGCAGGCAAGGGCAAGGAGACACTTGACACTGTTCTAAAAAACCTGGTGGAATATACCAAAACCCATTTTACAACCGAAGAAAGTATCTTGAAACTGTACAAATTTCCCGATTATGAAGAGCACAAACAAAAGCATGACAAAATGACAGAACATGTTCTGAAGCTGAAACAGCAGTTTGATTCCGGGCAGATAGCCAATCCTATTCAAATCACCAATTTTTTAAAAGACTGGCTGTCAAAGCACATCATGGGTACGGATAAAGCATATGTGACTTTTTTGAATGCAAAAGGGGTTCGATAATATCAACGACTGACACAAAGTTGATGAACTCGTAAAATATCAAGGCAGAACTTTTTTCACCGTTCACTCTCAACGGTCAACGGTTTTTGGGAATATAATGATAAAACAGAAGACGATCTTGGTGGTGGATGACAGCTCCGTAATTCGAAAGATCATCCGAAAGGAGCTAAAGGATAGCGATTATCTGATAGCCGATGTGGCTGATGGTGAGTCCGCACTGAGATTGGCAACGCAATCCAGGGTGGATTTGGTAACCCTTGATATCGAAATGCCCGGAATGGATGGTTTTGAAACTTGCCAAAAACTCCATAGCGTGCAAAATGCCCGTTTTTTTTCCCACATCAAGAACGGCAAAGTACCCGTCATATTCGTAACCGGAAAAGACAATCTGGAGGACCGCAAAAAAGGTTTTAAGTTAGGGGCTGCTGATTTTATAACCAAGCCCTTTGCACGAGGTGATTTGCTCTTGGCTGTCAACAAGATTCTTAAACATGACAGCCGGTTGGAAGGACTATCCGCGTTAATCGTGGATGTTAGCGCTACTGCGCGCAGCATTATTTCGGGAGTCTTGGAGCGAGAGGGACTGAAGGTCATCGAAGCGGAAGACGGAGTTCAAGCCTTTGAGATCATTTCAAGCCGCATGACGGAAATCGACATGGTGATTACTGATTTTAACATGCCGCGGATGCAAGGCATCGACCTTTGCAGAAAGATCAGGGAAGAATTGAAGATGATGGATACGCCGATCATCCTTCTGACAGACATGAGCGATCGATCCAGGGTGCTTGAAGTTTTCCAGGCAGGGGGGACGGATTATCTTGTCAAGCCCTTCGTGAAGGAAGAACTGCTTGCCCGCCTGACCGTTCATCTTGAAAGGACCCAGCTTACACATCGCCTTCGGGAAACGATCAAAGATGTTAATGACGCCAAAATAATAGCTGAGTGCGCCAATCAGGCTAAGGGTGAATTCCTGGCGAATATGAGCCACGAAATCCGTACGCCCATGAATGGGGTGATCGGCATGACCGGGTTATTGCTTGATACTGAACTCAGCGACGAGCAGCGGCGCTACGCCGAGACCGTTCGCAACTCCGGTGAATCCCTGCTGGCGCTTCTGAACGACATCCTTGATTTTTCAAAGATTGAAGCCGGTAAACTGGAGCTGGAGATACTGGACTTCGATCTGTCGATCCTGTTAGACGACTTCGCCGATACGCTGGCCGTGCGAGCTCATGAGAAGGGGTTGGAACTACTATGCTCCACCGATCTGAATATACCCACGCTTTTGAGCGGCGATCCGGGCCGTCTGCGCCAGACCCTGACCAATCTGACAGGCAACGCCGTCAAGTTCACTTCTGAAGGCGAGGTGTCTGTCCGCGTCTCGCTTGCGGAAGAGACCGAAAACGATGTTATGCTTCTCTTCTCGGTACGCGACACTGGCGTAGGCATTCCGGCAGACAAGATCGGCTTGCTCTTCAACAAGTTTAGCCAGGTGAACGCATCGACCACAAGACATTACGGCGGTACCGGTCTGGGCCTTGCCATCTCCAAACAATTGGCAGAGCTAATGGGTGGTGATGCCGGTGTGAACAGTGAAGAAGGCAAAGGCTCGGAGTTTTGGTTCACAGCGCGCCTTGGCAAACAGGCCATAGAAACACAAGTGGAAAATCTCACGCCCGCCGATCTGCGCGGCGTACATGTGCTGATCGTAGATGATAACGCTACCAACCGCGAAATTCTGACTGCCAGGATGACTTCCTGGGGCATGCGCTCGTCCGAGGCGGAAGACGGCCCCAAAGCGATTCTGTCTCTCTACCAGGCGCTGGACGAGAACGACCCTTTTCTGATTGCTGTTATCGACATGCAGATGCCAGGTATGGACGGCGATGCCTTGGGCCGTACCATCCGGGCGGACGAGCGCCTGGCGGACACCCAAATGGTAATGCTGACTTCAATGGGGACACGTGGTGATGCCCGACACTTCAAGGAGATCGGTTTCGCGGCTTACATGAACAAGCCGATACGGCACCATGAACTGAAAGCGGTTCTTACCTTGGCGCTGACGGATCGGAACAAGGTGGCGCCAGAACCGCAGTCCATAACCACGCGTCACACAGCCCTTGAAACACTGAACAGCTTGTTTGTCGGCCGCAAGGCTCGCATTCTGATGGCCGAGGATAACATTACCAACCAGCAGGTGGCATTGGGCATCCTGAAGAAACTGGGTCTGCGCGCGGATGCTGTGGCTAACGGAGCTGAAGCACTCAGAGCACTGGAAATCCTGCCCTACGATCTGGTGCTGATGGATGTGCAAATGCCAGAAATGGACGGGATTGAGGCCACGAAGAGAATCAGGAATTACAAATTAACAACAAGGAATGAAAAGGCTTCTGTAGAAGGCGTGGTTCATTCGCCACTCATCACTCATCGTTCATTGCTCTCTCCCAGCATTCCGATTATCGCCATGACCGCCCACGCCATGAAGGGCGACCGGGAGCGATTTCTGGAGGCTGGCATGAATGACTACATCACCAAGCCGGTTTCTCCCCAGGCTTTGGCGGGAGTTCTGGATTTATGGCTTCCAAAAAGCAATGATGAAAAGATAATGGTGGTGGTCAATGATGCTTTAGCGGGAGTGCTGGATTTATGGCTTCCGAAAAACAATGATGAAAAGAAAATGGTGGTGGTGAATGATGAAAGGGAGAGGATTAAAAAGAGTGAAACAGAAAAAGACGAGGCCCAATCATCACTCATTTTTGACCGGGAGGGCATGCTGGCACGGCTGATGGATGATGAGGATCTGGCCAAAATGATAGTCAAAGGTTTTC
>SERZ01000795.1_pt1 | contig 20210 bp, 9 predicted proteins | sample 3171461 | NCBI WGS metagenome assembly SERZ01 (sample SAMN06051861, study PRJNA518727) | freshwater metagenome | biome: subpolar coniferous forest; feature: holomictic lake; material: water; isolation source: holomictic Lake 227, 6 m depth | place: Canada: near Kenora, Ontario | collected 2013-06-25... | reverse complement strand
TTATTTGCAAGATCCCATGACCAACTATTGATAGCACTTGTTTTTCCATCACTCAAATCAGTAAACTGAATAGTAGTATTTGTACAAATTTCTACATTAGAAACCGAGAAATTTGCCTTCGGTTGCGGATAGATGGTACTGATTGTTTTGGTAGTGCTATCCACACAATTATTATTTGTACGAATAATGAGTTGAACCGGATAGGGTCCAAGTGCAGAATATTTGTGAATCGGATTTTGCAGCGTTGAACTAGTTGGGTCGTTCGGGTCATTGAAATTCCAGCGATAACTAAAGAGTGCTTCAGTTGCGTCTGCAATGCTACTAGTGCTTGTAAACTGTCCCCTTCCATCTGGCAAACAAATAGAAGGCAAACTGAAATCAACCTTCGGAAGAGAATGAATAGTTAATGGTTGAAGATTAATAGTACTTACACAACCACTATCAGTGATCACTTTTAAACTTGCCTGATAAATTTTTGCAGTAGCGTATACATGCGAGAAGGTATCTGCAATTGTTCTTGTGATACTAGTGCCATCATCGAAGATCCATACACGTTGCACAATATTGCTAAAATTCGCAACAGAACTATCTGTGAAAAGGATTTGATTTTTTTCGCATAGCGTTGCGCTTACGCCCCATTTTGCATTGGGTGAAGGCCACACCGTGATGGGTTGTGTTACGGAATCTTTGCAACCCTTATCGCTTACTTGCAAGAATTTAATTGGAAAAGTTCCTGCTCCTGTAATGGAAGGATCAAAAAGACCACTGGTATTATTTATAATGCCTTTGCCTGAATAAGTATTTGATGCAATAGGAAAACCAGCAAACCAACTTGCTTGCGGAATAATAATTCTTGGACTCGCATCTAAACATATATCGCGTGGCTTGATGAATGTTATTTGCGGACTCCTATTGATCGTTACGATTTGTGTGGCTGTATTCTGGCAACTCGATGCATTACCTGAAAAAGCAATGAGTTTTACAGAATAGGTCTTCGTTGCCGGATTAGGAAAATTTGAATACTTAGTAGCATAGATAAAACTGTCGATCGGATTTTCATCTGGAACTTTAACGGCAGGCGCATTGATAGCATCCCATACAATATCAAGTCTGGTAACATTTCCGAAGTCAACCGTAGATGTATTCATGATCCTCACTGAATCATTACTGCATAAACCAACAGCATTTTGAATCACAAAATTTGCTTTTGGAGTGGGTCCGTTTACCGTTAATTGCTGATACAAAGAATCTACACAACCATCCTTACTGGTAACTTTCAAAAGCGTTTTGTAATAGTCCTCCTTCGTAACAAGCACTTTGGCATTTTGAGCTGTAGCATTTACAAAAACAGGTTGTCTATTGTTATTGGTACCTGCAAATATTTGCCAGCTCCATGCAAATTGCGATTGACTACCATCAGCAATCGTTGTAGTGTCGGTAAATGTAGCGGTACCATCTGATACACATACTTCTGGCAATACAAAACCAACATGTGGTAATGGATTAATGGTTTTATTAATTTTTAAGGTATCGCTTTTGCAACCATTATTTGTCTCCACCATTAATCGAACAGGGTAGTTACCCCAGGCATCAAATATTTTTCCAAAACTTGCGCCGCTTGTTGTATCTTTTTTTGTTCCATTACCAAAGTCCCAATTCCAACGCGTTAAAAATCCTGCATTAGCCAGAGAATTATCTGTAAACACGACAGTTCTGTTTTCACATTGAACGGATGAAAAATTAAAGGCTGCAGTTGGTAGTGGATTTATTTTAACTAGTCGCACTATATTCAAAGTAGCACTAACTGCTGCTGTACATGAGTTTGAGTCGGTTATATGGTTTAAAGTATAGGTTGTATTAACAATAGGATTTACAATCAAGGAATAGGGAGAACTAATAATTTGTTTGATCGTATCTGTTTTGGTTCCATCCGTATAACTAAAGTTCCAGGGCGCTGTGCCAGTAAAACTCATGGTGAATGTTTTAGAATCATGCAAACAAATTGAATCACCATTCGACATGTTTACTGTTGGCAATGGATGCACTGTAACAGGAATACTATCAGTAAAAGTTCCGCAGCCCAAAATATTTGCAGCTACTTTATAAGTGCCACTATTAACAGGACTGATATTAGTTAGCGTAACATTGTTTGTAGTAGCACTAAAACTATTCGGTCCGCTCCATAAGTAAGTGGCACCCGCAACCAAGGTTGATGTTAGATTAATATTACTACCCGTGCATTGTAAACCAGCAGCGATAGGCGATAAAGTTGTTTGGGCGTAGTTGGAAAAATAACCTAGTCTCGTTCCAGTTCCGTCAGTTCCATTCAAAAAACCCAAGTGAAATAGTCCGGTACTATTTGAAACAGTTGTACTTACTCCTGTTTGTATATAACCATTAATTCCAGGAAGGTTAGAAATGGAAATTGCAGCATACATCCATTCGCCATTGGTTCCGGGCACTTGCGAGAACATGCCCCCTGAAATAATGCCTGATTGGTTATTCAATGTAAAACTATTGATATCAGCAGCCTTGCATAAAATATTCAAATAAAATTCAGCGCTCACCGAGCGAACAAAAGATACTAACGATGAGCCTGTACATCGAATACTTGGTAGATCGGTCGCTGCCATTTCACAACCAATGCCTGTTAGTTGATTTACGTATGCTGGATTGCTAGTAGTGATATAGGCACTGGGTTGATTTAGTATTCCTTCATATACTTCGCCTCTATTGATCGTTCTTACAAGCGTGCCATTCACTTTCACATCAGTTGCATCAACTGTTCCCAGCACATAAAAGTAATCTCCGTTCTGGGGACTAATATTGAGTTTCCCTTTAATAATTACAAACTCTTTTCCATTCGCATCTTCGGGAATAATTTGATCGCCTACTAAATCTTTACAACCCGAATCAGGTCCGATGGAATCGTCATAGATCGTAATGCAAATGGGTTTGTCAGATTTTACGCTACTGCCCACTAAATGTTGTGCACCAACGGTAGCAGATGCTATCACGGTGTAAGCCTGACCTCTTTGTAAAGTCACTGTAAATGCGGTACCTCCAGAATGACCTACTGCATTGGTTTTAGGAATGATTTCAACCGTGGTATTGTCTTGTGTTGCAACAATAACAAAACCATTATGTGGCAGGGGATTGTAAGAAGTTCCATTTGCAAAACGGTTCTGTCCTGGTATTAAAAAATTTAATCCCTTACTAATATTTCCCTTCAATGCAAAAATTTCTGGATTATAAACATTACCACCAGGTGTAACCCCCTGCTCCTCATAGTAAGCAGAAATATTATTTGTTGCAGTAATTTTTAAAGCGTTATTTAAAACAGTATTCTCTGGCTTTGATTCCACAATACCAATAAATCTGGTTAAGTCAACCGACTGAGCAGAATAGGCAGCTAAAGAAACTACAATCGGCGTAAAGCCAGGATTAGCAGGCATTGATATAGTTACCGTGGCAGGCTGATCATAACTAGATAGTCTTATTACAATCGGACTATTCGCATGTCCGGATGAAATTGCCGGCGCACCAAACCAGAAAGCAGTATCGGTCTGTGCCATCGCAATCAATGATAGAGAGCAACATATTAAAAACAATAGAAGGCGCTTGTTCAGAATCATATAAAAAATAGGTGAACCCAATTTAGAAATTAAAATTAAACTAATTCGAACGGCTCCTTTTTATTAATTTCCTATATGCACAAAATTCAAAAGCCTACCATATTTGGATACCTAGTGATTATTTTGCTTGGTTGTAAATCGCCTGTTGAATGGACCAACTATGGGGGCAATAAAGCCAATAACCACTATTCAAGTTTAACTCAGATCGATACCAGTAATATTACAAGTTTAAAAAAGGCCTGGGAATATCATACTGGAGACGCAGACGAAAAAACACAAATTCAAGTAAACCCCTTAATAATTGATGGCGTTCTATATGCTGTTTCTCCTAAACTAAAATTATTTGCATTAGATGCTGGGTCAGGAAAAGAAATATGGGTGTTCAATCCAGCTGAGCCGAATTCGGTTTCAGCAAAAGGGAATGGCTATTTTTCTATGAACGTTTGTCGAGGCGTTTCATTTTATAAAAATGGGAAAAACGATCAACGACTATTTTATTCTGCAAGCGGATCTTTGTATTGCGTAAATGCAGTAACGGGTAAACCTATAACATCTTTTGGAACTGATGGAAAAATTGATTTGCATCAAGACTTAGGAGTTGATGCAAGTAATCTATATGTTGCATCAACTACCCCGGGAATGATTTATAAAGACTTAATCATTGTAGGTACAAGGGTTGCAGAAGAAGCTGCTGCTGCTCCCGGGCATATCAGGGCTTATGATGTTCATACTGGAAAAATGCGTTGGATTTTTCATACCATTCCGCAACCTGGAGAAGCTGGATATGAAAGTTGGGATAATAAAGAAGCATATCTGCATATTGGTGGAGCAAATGCATGGGCTGGATTTAGTATGGATGAGGAAAAAGGAATTGTTTTTGCACCAATTGGATCAGCTTCATATGATTTTTACGGGGGAAAAAGAACAGGCGACAATTTATATGCTAATTCTGTTTTGGCTTTAGATGCTTCAACCGGTAAACGGATCTGGCATTTTCAAACAGTGCACCATGATATCTGGGATAGAGATTTGCCAACTGCACCTGTATTGGTCAACATCACTAAAGATGGAAAAAAAATAGATGCGCTTGTTTGTGTTAGTAAAAGCGGGTTTATTTTTCTATTCGATCGCCAAACAGGGAAACCTATTTACCCGATCAATGAAACACCTGTACCTAATGTGAGTGAACTTGCTGGAGAAAAACCATCAACTACTCAGCCGATTCCTTCATTTTTTAAACCTTTTGCCCGCCAAGCATTATTGGAAAAAGACTTAAATAATCTGGTTCCAGATTCTTCTTATCAGGATATAAAAAATAGGTTGGCTACTTACAAAACAGGAAATATGTTTAACCCTCCTTCTAAAGCTGGAACTATCATTTTTCCAGGCTTTGATGGTGGTGCAGAATGGGGCGGACCAGCATTTGATCCATCAACTGGAATCTTGTATGTAAATGCAAGCGAAATGCCTTGGGTGCTGACCATGGTTGACCTAAAAGACAAGCCAGCTGTGGCGGAAACCAATTTGATGGCAGGAGAAAGATTGTATCAAACAACCTGTATGGCCTGTCATGGCCCCGATCAAAAAGGAGCGGGTAATTATCCGCCATTAGTTGATATCAATAAAAAATATTCCGAAAAACAATTCGATTCCTTATTGAGTACGGGAAGAAGAATGATGCCAGCATTGCCTCAACTAGCTCCATCAGAGAAAAATGCTTTGGCAAGTTTTATGTTAAAAAATGAGTTGTTGCAGAAACAAAAATTTGTAGTACCAGTTCGGTCATCAGACGATTGGTATAAGATGCCTTATTCTGCCACAGGATATAATAAATTTTTGACGAAAGAGGGATACCCAGCTGTGGCTCCACCCTGGGGCACATTAAATGCCATTAATTTAAATACAGGTGAAGTGGTTTGGAAAGATGCCTTAGGCGATTACCCGGAGTTTAAAGCAAAAGGAATTCATACGGGTACAGAAAATTATGGTGGACCAGTTGTTACAGCAGGTGGATTAATTTTTATTGCTGCTACAAAAGATGCTAAGTTTCGGGCATTTAATAAAAGAACAGGGAAACTATTATTAGAATTAGACTTACCAGCTGCTGGATTTGCAACGCCTGCTGTTTATGAAAAAAATGGAAAAGAATATGTGGTGATAGCATGTGGAGGTGGAAAACTAAAAGCAAAAACGGGGGATTCTTATGTTGCATTTGCGTTAGAAAAATAAGCTGTTCAATTTTCTAAAACTTCTTTTTCTAAAGCGATAAAAATTTTGTCACCTTTTTTCGGATGCTTTTGCATGGTTCTAATTGTTATAATTGTATCTGCAAGTACCAATTCTAACTCATAGATTCCGGCCATAAAATATTTCTCTTTTACGAATGCTACAAGTCCTTCGTTTTCCGATACGATTTTAAAATATTCAGGTCTTACAAAAATTCCATTGCCGGTTTCCCGAACCTCCGATATTTTTCTAAAGGCATCCGATAGTTTGGGTGACAATGTATAATAGTTTCCTAATAAGCCTGCTGCGTACGCATTTACAGGGTATCTATATACATCTTCGGGTTTACCTTGCTGAACGATCTTTCCAGCTTTCATCAGTATAATTTCGTCGGCCCATGATAAAATATCTGATGGATCATGTGATACCATTAAACAGGTTATTTGAAGACTGTTTCCAATTTCCCGAATTACATTTTTTAAAATGTTTTTATGAATCAGATCTAGATTCGAATAAGGTTCGTCTAGGATCAATAATTTAGGCGATCCAATCAATAATCTTGCAATAGCAATTCTTTGCCTTTCACCACCCGATAACTGATCGGTTCTTCTTTTTACCAAATGACTGATCATACAAACTTCAAAAATTGCAGTTGCCATTTCTTCAGATAGCTTATTCGCATATGACAAAAGCTCTTCAACACGATAAGAGTTGCGTAATTCAAAATGCTGTGATAGGTATGCAATATCGGGGTGACCAGGAATGAGTTTAAAATCAGGTCCTAAAACATGTTTATCATTAAAATAAATCATTCCCTGATCTGGTTGCACCAGGCCTGCAATCATTTTGAGCATGGAGGATTTGCCTGACCCGGTTTCACCTGCAATTGCCATTTTTTGAAAAGCTTTTTGAGAAAAACTAATATCATCAACCACGGGTTTGCCATCATGGTATTTACTGATATTTGAAATTTCTAAGAAGCCCATCCATCAAATATAGGCAAGCCTAACAATGTACTTTAGGAAAAAAACTTTGAAATCACCTTGTTTCAAGAATGAGTATTTCAGAATGATATGTAAAAAATTAGCCATTTGGGAGATGAATTCTTTTCCAAGTACTCAATTTGTATAACTATTTAATCTATTTTTTAATTATTTATTAAACAAACCTATCTTCCAATTCAATGCTTGCAATGAATAACGAAAATATTAAGGGATTAATAAAAGAAATAGTACTTAATAACGATCAAAAAGCGTACAAAGAACTTTTTGTATCTACTCATGAGCATTTGCATCGTTTCGCTTTTTCTATTCTTAGGTCAAAAGAAGATACAGAAGATGTAGTATCAGAATTTTTCATTTCAGTTTGGCAGAAAAGATTATCATTAATCGATATTGAAAATATCAAGCTTTATTTTTTTGTATCCATCAAGAATTTGTCCATCAATAAGCTTCGTCAAAAAAAGAGAGCAACCGCTAGTTTTAACGAGGATTATCTTGTTCATTTCAAGAGTCCTTTTTTTAATCCTTCCGAATTATTACTGTCAAAAGAAGCAGTTGGCAAAATCCTGGAATCTATAAATGACCTTCCCCCAAAATGTAAACTCATTTTTCGCCTAATAAAAGAAGATAATTTAAAATATGCTGAAGTTGCCAAGCTTTTAAATATCTCTGTAAAAACTGTAGAATCACAAATGGCAATCGCTGTTAAAAAAATTGGGGACTCTTATAATTTTAAAATTCAGTTTCCTGAACTACATAGGATACTGACAGAAAAAAAATAATTAAAATATTTTTAGGGGTTTTTCTTGCATTTTGTGTTCTATTGGGTAACGATGCCGTTCTATGCCTGAAGATAGATTGTATATATTGCTTGCCAAAATCTTATGCAAGGAGGCCACTCCTGCAGAAATTGCTGATTTTCAGTTGGTTATATCTGAAAGCGATGAGAGCAAAGAACTATTCCACAACTTAAAAGAATTATGGGGTACACCTGCTTCTGATGCAAATTCATCAACAGAATCTGAGGAAGCCTTTTTAATACATATTGCTAAACTAAAAGACCAAAGTCCAGATTTTGCGGAACTAAACTACCATGAATTAGATTCAGAATCGGAAGATTTTCAATTATATCCCACAAAAGCACACGGGTATCAGAGATGGCAATCTCTTGCTGCTTTTTTGATATTCATTGTGTTTACTGTATCGGCTTATCAATTATATAGTCATAAAAAAACAAATGAACTTAATGGGTTGAGTCAGTTCAATGAAATTAAAGTTTCACTTGGAACAAAAACAAAAATTCAATTACCCGATGGGTCAAAGGTTTGGGTAAATTCTGATAGTAAGCTTTCCTATCCTGAAGCTTTTAAGGGTCATACCCGTGAAATTTATTTGGAAGGAGAAGCCTATTTTGATGTAGTTAAAGACAGCAAGCATCCTTTTATTGTGCATACATCTGGAATTGATATTAGGGTATTGGGCACTGCTTTTAATGTAAAGGCTTATAAGGCAGAATCTACCATTGAAGCAACATTGGTACATGGTTTAATTGAAGTTACAAAAACAGAACATCCCAACGAATCAAAGATCATATTACATCCGCACGAAAAATTAATTTTCGATAAACTAGCAAAAGAAGAGAGTGTTATTAAACATCCTGCAGCTTCTACCGAAAAACTTGCTGCTAAATATAGTTTGCCAAGTCCTGCCATTATTATTTCTCCTCTATCAAAAAACATTGCAGACTCAGCGATCAAAGAAACTTCTTGGATCTATAATCGTTTAACTTTTGAAGATGAAAGATTTGAGGATCTAACTATAAAGATTGAACGTTGGTTCAATGTGCATATTACTATTTCAAACGAAAAAATTAAATCATATAGAACAACTGGATCATTCGAAAACGAAACGATTGATGAAGCATTAAAAGAATTACAATACCTCGTACCGTTTAATTATAAGTTGAATGGAAGAGAAATTATGATAACAAAGAATTAAAGATCAGCTTGCTGATAAAAGATAAAAAGGGAAATGCTGGACACATTTCCCTAAGATGGTCAAAAAAAAGGAATCCCAGATAGCTAATAAAATCAAGGATTTCGCTATTTATTTAACGCCAAAACCAAAATTATGCAAAAAAGCGTACTTCGAGACTACAAAAAGTGGTCAAAGAGGCTTCAAAAAACACTGCTTATTATGAAGCTAGCAATCTTTATTCTTTTATTTACTGTTTTTCAGGTTAGTGCCGGTACAAGTTCAGGGCAAAGCATAAGTCTTTCAATGAACAATTCCGACATTAAAAATGTATTAAAAACCATCGAACGTGATGGAAACTTTCGTTTTTTATTCAATTCTGACTTAAAAGACATCAAAAAGAAAGTAAACGTTTCAGTAAATAACCAAACAATTGTTGAAGTGTTGAACACTTTATTCAGTGAAACAAATTTGACCTATAAGTTACTGAATAATAATTTGGTGGTTGTTTTGTCAACTAACGCTGCTGAAAATAAAGCCATCAAAATAACTGGTAGAATTACTGGTGAAAATGGGGAAGCTTTAGCTGGTGCATCAGTTTTGGAGAAAGGAACTAGTAAAGGAGTTTCTGCAGATAACAATGGTGTTTTTACTTTAACTGTAGATAATGAAGCTACCCTTGTGATCAAGAGTCTTGGTTATGAAACACAAGAGATAAAAGTCAATAATCGTTCAGTTATTGATGTGAAATTAATTGCTGCAACTAAGGTAATGGATGAAGTGGTTGTTATTGGTTATGGTACTGCAAGTAAAAGAGACCTAACCGGATCAATTGTAAAAGTTGCTGGTAAAGATGTTCAGGACAAACCAAATACAAACCCCGTTGCATCATTACAAGGGAAAGTTGCAGGTTTATCTGTTGTAAATAGTGGTACTCCAGGTCAAGCACCTGATATCAGAATTCGAGGAACCATCAGTATTGGTTCTGTACATCCATTGTATGTAGTTGATGGAGTATTCAATGATAATATCGATTATATCAATCCTAACGATATCGAATCAATTGAAATTTTAAAAGATCCTTCATCACTAGCCATTTTTGGAGTTAGAGGAGCAGCGGGTGTAATTGCGGTAACTACTAAAAGAGCTAAAGCAGGCCAAATGATTATCAACTTCAATACTTCTTTTGGTACAAAGCAGTTGGTTGATAAGATTCAATTAGCTGATGCAAACCAATTCAAAACTTTATATGAAGAAGAAAAAGTAAATATTGGTGCGGTATCTCCATTTGATTATTCAAAATGGACTGCCAACACAGATTGGATCGATGCAGTTACAAGAAAGGCAATGTTTAATACCAATAACTTAAGCATGTCTTCAAGTACTGAAAAAAATAAATTTAATATGGGCTTCGGTTATACAACAGACGAAGGCATTATTAAGCATGAAAAATTAGAGAAGCTACAATTATCAGTTAGTGATGATGTTAAATTGAGCAAGGCGCTGAAAGTTGGTTTCAACTTAAACACAATGCGTCAGGTTAATCCATATAACGCCACTTATATTTTAGACCAAGCAAGAAAAGTTGCACCAATGGTAAGTGCTGATTCAAAATCTATCATCGCTAAAAATCCATACGGGTTAGATAGCTTTAGTCAGAATTTGTATTATGATTTGCCTTCAATTCAGAATTCTGGTGTTGTTAACCCATTAATTCAATTAGAGAATGAGTTTAATAAAACAACTAGTATCGAATATAGAAATGTAGGAAGTGTTTATGGAGAAGTAAATTTTCTTCGTGATTTCAATTTCAAAGCAACATTGTATGCTGATATAAGCAATGTAAATTCTAGGCAGTATATTCCTGTTTATAATGCTTACGATGCGAGTATTGATAAGGCTTTCTTATATAGTAGAACAACCTCAGTAAATGAAAGTGATCAGACTTACAAAAAATTCCAACAAGATTATATCTTGAATTATAAGAAGTCAATAGGCGAGCATCACATTACTGCAATGGCAGGTTGGACAACCTACTACTTTGGAAACTTCAACAGAAATGCATCTGCAAAACAAAGTGCTACAGGTGCTGCAATCCCTAATGATAGCAGATTCTGGTATATCGATAACGGATTTTCAGATCCTACTTCAAAAGTTTCTAGTTCAGATCAAAGAGAAAGAACTACAGCATCAGCATTAATTCGCGGTTTGTATAATTACAAAGGAAAATATTATTTGAATGCATCTTTCCGTAGAGATGGATCTTCACAGATTTCTCCCGATAACCGTTGGCAGAATTTCTGGGCAGTAGGTGGTGCATGGGAAATTTCAAAAGAAAAATTCATGTCCAAGCAAACCATCTTCGACTTTGTTAAGTTGAGAGGTTCTATAGGTGTATTAGGTAATCAAAATACTTACGGATACGATTATCCATTTTATCCAGGTTTAGTTGGCGGTAATGCTGCGGTATTTGGAAACTTAGTATATAATGCTTACTCACAATCATACCTTCCAAATCCAAACTTGAAATGGGAAACTGTTAATGCTAAAGAGATTGGATTGGAACTAAGTGCACTAAAAGGGAAGTTACATTTTGATATGGCTTATTATGATAAGCTTACAAAAGACTTAATGACTTTCATACCTGGTAACAATGGCGCTAAAAATGGCTTGGATAATATTGGCAGTATTAAAAATAGCGGTTTAGAATTAGCTGTTAGTTATAGAACAGAATTAGCAAAAGATTTTTCATTAACAGTATCAGGAAACTTTACAACCTATCATAATGAAGTAGTGTCTTTGGCAACCCCAGAGTTCTCTATACAATCAGGAGTAAATAGAACAACTGTTGGTCTACCAATCGGTTATTTTTACGGTTATGAAGTTGAAGGTATTTATCAGTCCTATGCAGACAAATTATCTTCTCCAGTTAATACAGAATTTTCTTATGGTCCTGGTGATTTGAAATACAAGGATATAAATGGTGATGGAAAAATCAACACAGCAGATAGAAAAATGATCGGCAAACCAACTCCAGATTTTGCTTATGGTGGTACAATTAATTTAAGATATAAAAATCTTGAATTGGGTATTGACCTTGGTGGAGTTTACGGAAACCAAGTTTTCAGAAACTGGGGTGGAACAGAATCTCCATTTCAACGTGTAAACTATGCTGCATTTAAAATGAATAGATGGACTGGTCCTGGGACTTCAAATTGGGATCCAATCTTAGGGCAGGATCATAGAATTAACTATGAAGCTTCAACTTATAATATTGAAGATGGAAGTTATTTCAGATTAAGAAACGTTCAGGTTGCTTATAATCTAACTGGCGCTTTCTTAACAAGAGCCCATATCAAAAACTTGCGTGCCTTCTTGAATGTTCAGAATTCTAAAACCTGGAAAAACAACTCAGGTTATACTTCTGAATTTGGAGGTAGTGCAATTTCTTTTGGTGTAGATAATGCAGGTGGTGCAATACCAGTTGTTGCTACTATTGGTTTGAATGTAACTTTTTAACTTTTTTAATTTATTAGTATATGAAAAAATATATGAAAATAACTTTCACCATACTTGCAGTATCATTTATGATATTGGCAATTGGTGGTTGTCAAAAATTTCTTGATAGAAAACCTTTAACTGCTACCCTTGATGATTTAAATCAAGGTGGATTAGAAGGACAGATTTATGGCTTATACTCAAACCTTAGAAATAGTGCGGGGTTTACAAGTATTCCCTGGTTAGCGATGCACGACTTTAGGTCTGATGATTCTGAAAAAGGAAGTGATCCTTCTGATGGAGCTGAGTGGGTTGCACCTTTTGATCACTATGCATATGTAAAGGATCTATGGGCTTCAAATCAATATTGGGATGACCACTTTTCTTTGATTAATTTAGCCAATACTGCTATTCAAAATGCTGATTCTTTAAAGCTAACTGATCCTGCTTCTTTGATTAACATAGCAGAAGCAAAATTTTTCAGGGCATATTCTTATTTTGATTTAGTAAGATCTTATGGAGATGTTCCTAAAATTGATTTTCGTGTGTATAATGCAGCTCAAGCTAATATTGCTAAATCTCCAGCATCTGCTATTTATGCATTGATTGACGCAGATTTACAATTTGCAGCTGCAAACCTTCCAACAGTTTGGGGTAATCAATATCCAGGACGTTTAACAAGTGGTGCTGCAAAAACCTTACTAGCAAAAGCTTATTTATTCAGAGGACAATGGGCTTCATCTTTGGCACTTTGTAATCAGGTAATAAGTTCAGGAACCTATTCATTGAATAGTAGCTATTATGGAATTTTTAAAGACTTGGGAGAAAATAGTGGAGAGTCTATTTTTGAGATTCAAGCCCATGTAAGTCCAAACGGCTCAATTGATAATGGATGCATCTATGCTACTACAATGGGTGTTAGGGCATCAACTGCAAGTGGTTGGAATCTAGGATGGGGTTGGAATACTCCAACAGATAACCTTGCTGCCGCATATGAAACAGGTGATGTAAGAAAAGGTTCCACTATACTTTTCTCTGGTCAGTCAGATGATCCTTCAACTGGTGGATATGGAAGGGTTTTGCCAAATTCTACTTTCGATATCGTTGCAGGTCCATTACCTAGAAAATACTGGAACAAGAAAATCTATGCTGACCCAGCATATAGAGCTTCAACTGGTCACTCTGATAATCCAGACTGGATCAATAAGAGAATCTTGCGTTATGCTGATGTTATTTTAATGGCAGCAGAATGTAATAATGAATTAGGTAATGGTGCTACTGGTTTGCCATTTGTAAATCAAATTCGTAGCCGCGCAAGTTTACCTGCTATTTCTTTCACCAATCAAGCTCAATTAAGAACAGCTATTAAGCAAGAAAAAAGAGTTGAATTTGGTGTAGAAGGGGAAAGGTTTTTTGACTTGGTTAGATGGGGTGATGCAGTAAATGTGTTAGGACCACTAGGTTATACAAATAGATGTAGATTCTACCCAATACCTCAACCAGCTATTGATAAATCTGGTGGTTTGTTAATTCAAAATCCAGAATGGTAATTCAAAATCACGCTATAAAAAATTATATGAAAATTAATATTAAAATATTTTTATCACTTGCATTACTACTTGTTTTAATTAGTAGTTGTAAGAAATTAGACAAACCTGCATTAGGAGACTACCCGAAAGATGCTAACGCTCCAGGTGGGGCACTTAAATTTTATGCAGCATTTGATGGCACTACTGCAGATCCATTAATGAATGCAGTTGATAGTATCAGAGCATCATTTGCAAGTTCAAACGCTTGTACTAGTATTAGCGGTATTTCTGGAAAGGCAGTTTTAGGTAATGGTTCACAGTTCGTGAAATATATTAACCCAAACGATTTTGTAGGAACTGCAAAAAACTTCACAGTTGCATTTTGGGAGAAAAGAAACGGTATGCCAATCGGAGAAGCTGAATTTCCTTTCAGTATTGCCTCTAACAATGGTCACTGGGCAGGTACTTCTATGATGCTTTTGTTTGATCATGCTGGAGCAGGTGCAACAGATGGCTTAGCGGTTATCAAATTTGTAATGGTCGATAAGAATATGAATGATACATGGCTTACTTGGGAAGGATCGAATAAAGTATCAGGGATTCAAGATAATAACTGGCACCATCTGGCATTTGTTTATAACGCTACAAGTTCAACCCTATCATTATATGTTGATGGTGTTGCAAATACTAACGTAGCAGCATGGCCTGGTCATGGAGATGCGAATATGGATGCTTCTAATGTATCGGGATTTATTGTTGGCGGAAGGCCTAAAGAAGATTTAGGTTGGGGTAGGTCATGGACAGGTGGAATTGATCAATTTAGAATGTATAATACTGCACTTAGTTCAGCTGATATTGCAGCTCTATATAGTGGTAAAAAATAGTTTTTATCGTTAGGAACTTGGATGTTAAAAGGGCTGATCAATTTATTGAATCAGCCCTTTATTTTTTAAATATGAATTAATATGCAAATGCCATTTGTTTTCCGGAAAAAATTCCTAGTGAGCCTTATGCTTTTTTCATTTTTTGTTCTTTCATGTAAAGACAAAAAAAAAGAACTTTTTTCTCAACTCGATTCTTCTGAAACACATATCAACTTTGTAAATAACCTCAAATCAGATACCTCGGGTTTAAGCATCCTTTATTATCTCTATTATTATAATGGCGGTGGCGTAGCAATAGGAGATATTAATAATGATGGGCTACCAGATATCTATTTCACTTCAAATATTAAAGCAAAAAATAAACTCTATTTAAATAAAGGAAATTTTCAATTTCAAGATATTACCGAAGATGCAGGCGTTGCAGGTATTTCAGATTGGTGCAGTGGCGCTACAATGGCTGATATTAATGGGGATGGGCTTCTCGATATTTATGTTTCAACTGTTAGTCAGAAATATGAATTGAAGGGGCATAATGAATTATATATAAATAATGGTAACGGAACTTTCTCTGAAAAGTCTGAACAGTATGGGTTGAATACAAAATGTTTTACTACACAAACTGTATTTTTTGATTATGATCATGATGGAGATTTAGATTGTTACATACTCAATCAATCACATCGTCCACATAGCAATATTGTTGATACAAGTGCAAGAAGAAAATACGATAGCCTCTCTGGCGATCGATTATATAGAAACGATCTAAAAACTACGGGAAAATTTACAGACGTATCGGAACAAGCTGGAATTTCTCAGAGTAGTTTGGGTTACGGACTTGGTATTTCAGTAGCAGATTTGAATAATGATGGTTGGGATGATATTTATGTGGGAAACGATTTTCACGAAAACGATTATTACTATATTAATCAAAAAAACGGCAGCTTTAAAGAAGATGGTGCAAATCATTTTAAACACTATAGCCGCTTTAGTATGGGTAATGATATAGCCGATTATAATAATGATGGACAACTTGATTTGGTAACTGCAGATATGTTGCCATCAGATGAAAAAATATTAAAAACCTATGGCAGTGATGAAAACGCAGATATCTATAAAATAAAACTGGAGATGAATGGTTTTCAAAAACAGTATTCCAGAAATATGCTGCAAATGAATAATGGCAATGGAAATAGTTTTAGCGAAACTGGTTTAATGAGTGGAGTAAGTGCCACTGATTGGAGTTGGAGTCCGCTTTTTGCTGACTTTGATAACGATGGCAAAAAAGATCTTTTTATTACCAGCGGAATCTTGAAACGCCCTGTTGATCTTGACTACGTGAACTATATCTCTGATATGCAACGTACTAAAGGTCTAAATACAACAAATAAATACGACAAAGAAGCTATAGAAGCAATGCCTGATGGTAGTTCTCATCCTTATTTATTTATGGGCAATGGAGGGCTTAATTTTAAGGATAAAAGCGTAGAGTGGGGAATCGGTAAAATGAAAGGTTATTATACAGGTGCTGCTTATGCAGACCTTGATAATGATGGCAATTTAGATATGGTTATCAATGCTATCAATTCTCCTGCAGTTATTTTAAAAAATAATTCGCCTAAGAGAAATTATCTGACTATTTCTTTTAAGGGCGATAGCATGAACAGCTTTGGTATCAGTACAAAAGCATATATTTTTGAAAAGGGAAGAATACAATATCAAGAACTCATGCTTACGAGAGGTTTCCAATCCTCTTCAGAACCACGCTTACATTTTGGTTTGGATTCTACAAAAATAATTGACAGCATCTTAATTGTTTGGCCAAATCAGAAATATCAAACCCTTAAAAATATTTCAACTAATCAACAATTAAAGTTTGCTCAAAAAAATGCATCAGGAATATTCAATCATGATGCCTACTTTAAACCATCTGCTGAACTGTATGTTGATATAAGTAATAAGGTTAACCTAAAATGGCAACATCATGAAAACGCTTTTTTTGATTATAATGTCCAATACCTGATCCCCCATGCAGAATCTACACGTGGACCAAAAATGGCGGTTGCTGATGTGAACGGAGATGGATTAGATGATATTTATGTTTGTGGTGCCTCAGGATCTCCAGGCTCATTAATGATTCAAACAAAAGAAGGCAAATTTGTTCCCACTTTACTAAAGGTTAAAGACCGGATTAAAATGACAGAAGAAGTAGATGCTGTTTTCTTAGATGCAAATAATGATGGATTTCTAGATCTTTATGTTGTTAGCGGTGGAAATGAATATGGAGATGGTAACCCTGCACTATTGGACCAATTGTATTTGAATGATGGGAAAGGAAATTTTACGCAATCTCTTAATACTATTCCAAAAATTTATAAAAATAAATCCTGTGTAACTGTTGCAGATTTTGACAAAGATGGAGATATGGATTTGTTTGTGGGGGGCTTAGCAGACGCAAAAAAGTATGGTATTCCACAAAACTCATATTTATTAGTAAACGACGGGAAAGGCTTTTTTACAAAAGCTGACCTATCCACAATTCAATTAGATAGCTTGGGTATAGTAACCACAGCCACATTTACCGACCTTAATAAAGATGGCTGGCCAGATTTGGTTGTTTCAGGTGAGTGGATGCCAATGAAAATATTTATGAATCAAAAGGGAAAATTTACAGAAACAGAAATTCCAAAATCAACAGGCCTATGGCAAACCATATATTCAACAGATGTAAATGGTGATGGATTTCCAGATTTATTGGCTGGAAACTGGGGACAAAACTCAAAATTGTTTGCCGGCAAAAACGGGCCATTGAAGCTCTACGTTAAAGACTTTGATAAGAACGGTTCCCTTGAGCAAATCATGTGTTATACAATTGATGGAAAAGAATATACTTTTTTAGCAAAAGACGAATTAGAAAGGGCTTTGCCCGTTTTAAAAAAAGCATATTTAAAATATAGTGAAGTGGCCGGGAAAACAGTTCAGTATATGTTCTATGATCTATTCACAGATTATCTAGAATTGAAAGCCGAAAGCCTAAGTTCCGCTTGCTTTATGAATGACGGGAAAGGGAACTATTCAAAAATTGATTTACCCCAAATGCTTCAATTAGCTCCTATTTTTGCTTTTACAAATTCAACTATAAATTCAGGAAGCGGTATTTTAGCTGCAGGAAATTTTTATGGAGTAATTCCATATGAAGGTAGATACGATGCACTTTTGCCTACCAATATTTCTTTTAATCAAAATCAATTTCAAACTGGATCACGCATACCAAATGTTGATGGTGAAGTAAGAGATGCCAAATGGATTAAATATGCTGGTGGTAAACAAGTGTTGGTAATTGCAAGAAATAATGCCGGAATTTTATTCTTACAAAAAGGAAAATAAATCATTATTTAAAACTTTAAAATGAGCGGGATTAAATTCAAATATTTTATTTTTTGTTTTATAATAAATATTACTGCAATAGGATGCGGCAAACAGTCGCAAGGAGCAACTTCTCCCCCAGTTGTTCCACCTATTGATTTTGTTTTGAATAGTCTGGAAATAAATAATAGTAGCATTCCTATTGGTTCAACTAGCTATAGTATTCCAAGAAATACAATTGTAAAATTGTATTTTAATGCTGCAGTTGATAAAAACTCTGTGACAAGTACCAATGTTTTGATTACTGAAAATGGAATTACAAGTGTTGCTGCAAACCTGACCTACGAAAAAAATGATAGCGTAATTGTAATTGCAGCAACCACTTCTCTAAAGGGACTTACCCGCTATTTTATAGCTGTTGATAATAGTATACAGTCAGTACAAAAATCTAAACTAACCACAGTAGTTAATTCTCCCTTTATTACTCAAATTGATTCAACAGATAAGTTTACACAGATATCGGATAGTGAACTGCTCGATTTAATACAGAAACAAACTTTTAAATATTTCTGGGACTTCGCACATCCAGTTAGTGGATTGGCAAGAGAGCGCAACAATGGCAATAATGAAGTAGTAACAACAGGAGGATCTGGATTTGGAATCATGTCAATACCAATTGCCATTAATAGAAATTTTATTACTCGTGCTCAAGGACTTGTTAGAATGCAAACGATTGTAACATTTTTAAAAGATAAAGCCGCAAAATTCCATGGTGCATTTCCGCATTGGATCAATGGTACAGATGGCTCTGTAATTCCTTTTAGTACCAAAGATGATGGTGCAGACCTGGTTGAAACATCCTACCTCATGGCAGGATTACTTACCGCACGCCAATACTTTAATGGTACCGATAATGCTGAAACCAATTTGCGAATCGACATTAATACCCTCTGGGATGCCGTTGAATGGAGTTGGTTTAGACAAGCCAATCAAAATGTGTTGTATTGGCATTGGAGTCCGAAATATAATTGGGACATGAATCATAAAATCGAAGGCTGGAACGAATGTTTAATTACTTATATTCTTGCTGCATCGGGCAATAAAGATTCTATCCCATCAATCGTGTACCAAAATGGTTTTGCAAGAAATGGAGCCATGACAAATGGCAATAACTATTATGGGTATCCGCAACCACTTGGTTCTGCACAGGGTGGTCCCTTATTTTTTTCACACTATTCTTTTCTTGGAATTAATCCAAACGGATTGAGTGACACCTACGCCAATTATCAAACACAGGTTGTGAACCATAGCAAAATCAACTTTAGTTATTGTGTAGCAAACCCCCATGGATATTATGGGTATAGTAATCAGTGCTGGGGCCTAACAGCAAGTGATATTCCGAATGGATATACAGCTAGTGAACCAAATAATGATGTAAGTGTGATTGCACCAACTGCAGCCATTTCTTCTTTACCATATACTCCTGTAGAAAGTATGAATGCTTTGAAGTTCTTCTATTATAGACTAGGCGATAAAATATTTAAAGACTATGGATTTGTTGATGCGTTTAGTTTACAAAATTTATGGTATGCACCTTCTGCACTTGCAATTGATCAAGGCCCTGAAATAATTATGATTGAAAATTATAGAACGCAGTTGATTTGGAATTTATTAACCAGCGTGCCTGAAATAAAAAGAGGCATGAAACGCTTAGGTTTCAATGCCCCTTATTTATAATAATAAAAGCGGATTATTATTATTTCAATTCTTTTAATAAAGCATTAATGGCAGCTTCTAATTGCTGATCTTTTCCTTTACTTATTAATTCAAATTCGTTCATGACTTTAATATCAGGTTCCGTAGGAGAATTTTCTAAATAAACGCCCTTCATATTCTTTACGCCAACTGGTGGTACACCCCATCGGATACTAGCATCTTGTAATTGCTCCCATCCAGCGAAAGTGCAGGTTCCGGGAACAGGCATGCCTACCAACTTTCCGATTTGCAAATTTTGATAACCATAAGAAAAACAATGGCCATCACTATAGTTGGCTTCATTTACCAAAGCGATTGAGGGTTTTGTCCAACGGAAAGTAGGTT
>SERZ01000793.1_pt1 | contig 20217 bp, 20 predicted proteins | sample 3171461 | NCBI WGS metagenome assembly SERZ01 (sample SAMN06051861, study PRJNA518727) | freshwater metagenome | biome: subpolar coniferous forest; feature: holomictic lake; material: water; isolation source: holomictic Lake 227, 6 m depth | place: Canada: near Kenora, Ontario | collected... | reverse complement strand
GGTTTCTTAAGTTCAGCCCACGATGGCACCGGCGCCACAGGAGGGGTGGCGACCACCTCAGATATGCTGTTTTCCCGCAATTGATCTGAACTGACAAATTGGACCAGTCTGGCAAGTCGCTGCTGTTGCTCTGCATGCCTTTGACGCAAGGCCTCTCTTTCGGCTGCGACCCGTTCTTGCTCAATTGCCCTTTCTTTCTCAAATTGCGCCAGGAGTGCTGCTGTGTTATTCAAAAGTAGTTCGCGCTCAGCTTGTGTCAATGGCCGACCGCCGCCACCACCGAATCCGCTGAAATTTGAGGTACTTCCAACCCCGTACCGCTTTGCAAAACAGTCGGAGCCTAGAACAATCAGTTGCCCCGCTTCCTCAACAATGTGGATTCTTGCGTAGACGCTGTGTCCGCAATGGGGCTGCTGGCAGCGGATGCGATGGGCCGGTTCAACCGCCACTATTGCAAGCAGTTTGTACGTCATAACAAAATACTCATTGCAATCCTCCCTTTCATCCTTTGCAGCGCTAGGGCATCGGTATTTGACGTCAGGTTCTCCAAAAATGCCAGACCAACCAAGCTAACGCTGTACAAATAATCGGCCACGATTTTATTGACAGCTTCCAATCGGTTGAACTCGGCAGGCACATCGCCAGAATCGGTGCGGCCAAGGCCCAGTGCTTGCAGTCTGAGAACTGCGGCGACCAGTCCCTTGATGCTGGAGCGAATAACATGGCTACTCCGATCGCAAGCAATGGCGCAAGTGCAATGAACACTGCGTTGTACCAGCGCAGATTTGTAAAACCTACAGCCCCCAATATCCACTGACCTTGGCTAACTCTGCGTGGCCAACTCGAAAGAGTTACAGGTTTTCCATTCATGATCAGACCTACCATGAGATGTAAAAGCTCATGCACGAATGTGCCGGGTAACAAAACGATTGCTCGCATAGCTGGATGAGCAATGACAAGCTTTAACAGAACTCCAAGAACCAGAGACGGCATCTGGTACAAAAAGGCAAAGAGGACGGCGTCGGTGGTCAAAATCGGAAATTCAATAGATGAGTTCAGGCTAAAACGAACCTTTACGCGATCTCACACCTTGTGGTAACTCCCACCTTGCAATGCCAAGTGCTTGGCAGACTAAATGGCTTCCAAAGGCCGCCACCTGATGGGCAAGAGCATTCACGTCGCCGCTTATCACCACCGTTCTCGATTCTGGTTGCGTACTCAAACAGAATCAGACTGCAGGCCCCAAAGCTCGATCACCGCCTGTATCCGCTTGTCGCCATCGGGCACGAGCTGGTAGAGATCGGCCTTACCCCAGCGCAGGGCGTCCAGACAGATAAGCATGTCGTCGCTGATGGCGATGTCCAGCGTCCTTAGGCCAAACAGATCGAACGAGAAATCTGCTCCGTTGTAGGTTGCTGCAAGGAATTTGGCGATTGTGCGTACTTGACCAGAATCGCGGGTCTCCGCTAGGGTCAGTAAGCGCGCAAAGGCATGGGCAGCTTTGGCTTGGGCTTCGGCGCTGCGTTGCAAAAAGATGAAAGTTGTGGAGTTGTCCATGACGAGATGAGTGTGTTCTGCCGTTCAAAACTCGCTGTCCAAAATAGGCGCTACATCCTGCTGTTGCCCCAGCAATCGAACGAAATCAAGATGGGATGGGTGTTCGATGTAAAGCCAAATCAAGGGGAATCCTGTCAGCCTCCAAGTGCGAAGGTTCTCGATTTCCAGTTCCTTGCCGAGTATTGGAGAGCCCAGGCCCGGATTTTGTTCGAGAAGACGCAGGGAACTTTCTGCAACAGTTCGAAGTTGCAGTGCGACCTTTTCCGTGGCCTCACGCCGGTAGTACGCCAACTGGTGCCGTAAGTCGTATCTTGCCTTCTCGCGAAGCAGTGCCGGCTTCAAGCTTGAACCTCACCGCGGGCGACTGTTTCCATGTCCGCCCAGTCTGCGGAATTCATTGGTGTGGCTGAACCTGATGCAAGTCCTTCTGCCACAAGATCCCGTAGGCGGCGCTTTGCCTGCTCACGCTGGTCAATACGTACCAAGTCACGGATGTACTCGGAACGATTCCCGTAACCACCTGTGGCCACCCGGTTGTCGATGTATTCAACGATGGGCTCGGGGATGGCGAAAGAGATTGTGTTGGCCATTGTCTTGGATTCCTTCTGTTAAGGGAATAATGGCAATAAAGACAACAGTTGTCAACTCATGACATTCATTTTTGCGACTGCGTTTGATCGCAGCATCAACCCATCAGCAATACACCGGGCCAAATTTCCATTCGCTTGTGAATGGGTGGAACACATGCTTGGCCTGCAATGGGACTTTCTTGCCGTCGTCGTCGGTCCGCCGGCAGGCGGCTTTCATGCAACGCGTATTGCAAGTCGTTAAGACCGGGCGATTGGCTGGACGCTGCGTAAAGGGAACAGAGGGGTACAGTCGGGTACTGAGATCTTCGTGGCTGGACTTGAACTCACGCATTACCTATTTCTCAAAGGTGCAAACAGAACATTAACTGTCGGGTGAAACCATGGACAAGAAAAAGATACTGATCGTCGAGGACAACGTCTATGTGCGCCGATTGTTCGAGATCTCACTCGCCACTGATTACAAGGTGATAGAAGCTGCATCTCGCGAAGAGGCATGGTCCAAGCTTCACGAGGAACTTCCGGATATCGCCTTTGTCGATATCGGACTTGATGAAGCTCAAGGTGGCTTGATCCTTCTCGACGCGATGCGTAAGAATGAACGCTTCTGCCACATTCCAGTCGCGGTCGTCTCAGCCAGGTCATTGACTCAGGACATACAGTTGGCAAAGGAACGAGGGGCAAATGCTTATCTAACCAAACCCTTTTCGGCTGACCAGTTGATGGAGTTAGCCCAGAAGTTGTTCCTTTTAAATCTCCCCCATAGTGCGTAGGCTGCCTGCTAAGCTGAGGCGCACCCCCCAGTCGCTCCCACACACAGCGCACCACTCTGGTCATACATCCCTTCGCGCATCTCGGCCTGCTGAACATTTTCTCGCACCATGGTTGTGGCCACCACCTCCTCCCATTCGATGTGCACGCAGGCATCCGCAAACACCGGGCGCTTGAACTCCACCCCAAACGAGACCCCGACCACCGAATAGCCTTGCGAGTAATGTGAAGCCGTGAGCCCCAAGATCAGCGCGGTCGTGTGCGTCCCGCTCACAATCAGTTTTTTTACCTGCTCAGCGATGCAATGTCGGCGTCATGGTGTAAGGGATTGGTATCACGCAGCCTGCGTTGCAAATGCTTGCACCTGGTCTTCATGGAAGCGGTGCGTTTTCGCGAACTTATCGCTTACAACGGCCCATGTTTTCGATGTTTCAGTCATGCCTATGGCCTTCATTCTTGTCACCAGCACCGGGGGCAACTGTAGGCCACGGCCCCTTGGCGCGTTACCCATTTGCTACCACCCTTCTCTTCATACCCGCCACCGCCTTGATCTTGCGAGCCAGCTCCTGCGTGGAGTAGATCGATGTCGTATCAATCGAGGCATGCCCAGCCAGCTCAGAGGCTACCTCAATCGGTACGCCGTCTACCAGGGCTTGGCGTACAAAGGTGTGGCGCATCCAGTGGGTTGAAGCCTTCTCAAATCGGCGTGAATCCAGTCCAACCACCTCGGCCGACTTGGCTGCCTGGCGGAAGAATCGCTTGAGCACGGCGTAGATGCCCGCGTCAGACAGAGCGGTACCAGCACTTCCTTTTGAGCCGATTACCAGTTCACCGCCCTGCCCTCTGCTCCACTTCGCAACTGAGGCGTGCAGGGTTCGGATGAGTGGCAAGTCAGCCTGATCCTCACTCGCAAGGTCACCGGCCAGAAAGTCACCGCCATGGTTGGCCAGCAGCCGCACCACATCAGGATTCAAGGGGACTTCGCGCGTCTTGTTGCGCTTGCCCGTAACCGTCAGGATCCAGGTCTCAGGCAAGTCCGGTAAGGTTTCCAGCCTCAAGTCCTTGTGCGTTGCGTGGGCCAGCTCTTCCAGGCGGATGCCGGAGGTGACCAGCAACTCCAGGATGCATTTCAATCGTAAGGTCTTGGGTCCTGCCGGCATGGCGTCCAGACAGGCCAGAACGTGTGACCACTCCGCTTCTGTGAATGAGCGCCGGATGTCCATCTTCGTGGCCGGCAGGTCAAAGCTCTTCATAACCGACCTGAACGGGTTGGCCACCAGATAGCCCGCATCCACCAGACCACCGTAAAGTGTTTGCAGGATCACCAGCGCCTGCTTTTGTGAAGCGGCACTGGGCTGCGTACGAAACGCCCTCCAAGCAGGATCAGTTCGTTTCAATGGAACCTTTTGAATCCATGTGCTCGGTACGTCTTGCAGGAATGCGCGGTACTTCTGCACATCCGGCGCGTTCACACTTGACAGGGGTTTCCTCAAATCTTGTGCGCACCAAAGCAAAAAGCGTTCAGCTTCTTTGCGGTAGCTGCGTTGCGTGGATGGCTTCTCAGCGTATCGACCCAGCCACATATCTACGGCTTCCAGATCGTTCTTTGCGCCCAAGGTGTTAGCCATGTGAGAGCGGAAGTCCCCGCGTTCGCCAGCCAGTTCAGGCGATGCTTGCATTCTTGCCAGTCCGCTGCTCACCAGAGTTCCAGCACCGAATTGGCTTAAGGCTTTGGGAGTTCCAGCAACCGGAACCAGGGAGGCTACACGTAGTTCCTGTCTCGACTTAGGCTCATGCACGCGTGCGGAAATTACTACGTTGAGATGGTCCTGCTCCAGGATGAGCCATTGCAGAACCTGCTTGGCGCGCAACACGCCAAAGCCTTTGAGTTGCGTATGCCAGCGGTAGCCGTACACGTTGATGAAGCGCACCAGGTCACCAAGCGTTAAGAGGCCCACATTTCGCATGCCCTTCACGACCGTTTTGGCAAACCACGACTCCAGCCGATCAGTCGCCGTTGGAATTTCAGACAGCACTGTTTCCAAGTAGTTCAGCGCCCTCACCCGTTCGGCCACCACGTCTTTGAGACCGGCTCCAGCCTCTTGCGCATCTTCGTTGTCCAGACCAAAGTGCGCCTTGTATTCGTCCAACAGGTCAGCCTCGCTCCACATGTCGGCATCCATCCCCTCGGCGGCAATCCAGTCATCCAGACTAGGAAGCTCCACCGCTGGTTTGGGTTTGGCGTCCGATCGGAGCAGGTCAAGCAGGGTTGTGATTTTGGCCCCACCTACAAGGGTTGCGTCGTATTGCCGCCCTGCTTCGATGATTTGCTTGAGCAGCGCATCCCGGCGGTTCTGCACAAAGCGCAAGTCCGTTGTGGTCTCAGCCCATGCCATGTAGCGCGCAAAGGAATCCGCTAAGTCCAAGCCCAACAGGCTTGAGCGCACGAATGCGAACTGGTGAACACCCAGGGCTCGGGCGTCCTGCATGACCTTGGCCTTGGATCCCGCAGGGCGACCGGGCTTGCGTTGCAAGGCAGCCGCGCTAAAAAACAGAGGATCAATCAAACCGGGGGTTGTCATTTTTGGAATCATGATGATGTGCCGCTATGGGTTCGTGTACAAGTGTTGCAAACGCTCATGGAGTGCCAGACTTGGCACTCAGGCCCAGACCTCTCGAGTTGACTGCAAGGCTTGAGCCCAGGCAATCAGATGCTTCCACAGTAACTTGGGAGATACCTGGGCCTGCGATGCGACCTCCTCGACGGCTGCCACGATCAGCGTCAGCGGGGCCTCGTCCAGCAGTGTGGCCACATGCGGTGTGATGCTTGCGGGCAATTGCCCGTCAACCAGGGCTTTGGCCAAGGTGGCGGCATCTATCACAGTCTTGTAGCTCACACTGGCCGTCTGACAAAGTGACTGCAGCGCGTGATGTGGCCCCTTGCTCGCCCCAGTAATCAGCCGTTTTCCGACCAAGTCCAGGAGCGCCATCAATTTGGCATCATCCAGACCTATTTCTAGTTCTTTCAGAGCTCCGCGTTCGAGGCGACTGATGGTGGCGCGCGACAGACCACTGAGCAAAGCCAGACGCGCTTGTGAGAGTCCCAGCGCCGTGCGCCGCGCTTGCACCACTTTGCCAATCTCCAAAGGATTCATGCCTTTGGTCGGCTCACGCATCGAAACTCTCATTGATTTATGGCAACCATGTGATGGAGCTTTCAAACCCACGTCTTGTGACACCAGGCAGCAGTGGCTCGCTCCCGGGTCCCTGATCGATGATGGTTGCACTCACCGCAGTGGTGTCCTCCATGATTGCACGCAAACCCCGGGCAAGATAGGGTGAAGTGGCGCGCGAAGTCTTAATTTCAACTGCATGCAACGCACCTTGGCACTCCAACAGCAAATCCACTTCAGCTCCAGCAGCCGTCCTCCAGAAGTGGGCAACGCTGTGGGGGTATGCGACCGCCTCGCGTCGCAGGATGTCTTCCATCACGAATGTCTCCCAGCTCGCACCCCTCACCGGATGGCTATCCAAAACTTCTTGCGAGTCAATATTGAGGAGGTGATGCAATAGCCCGGTGTCGCGCAAGTACAGCTTGGGTGCTTTGACCAGACGCTTGCCCACATTGCGAAAGTAAGGGGGCAATCGCCGAACTAAAAAGCTCTGCTCCAGAATGTCGACATAGCGCGCAACGGTGGGTTGTGAGATTCCCAGCGCAGCTGCGAACTGACTCAAGTTGGACAGTCCGCCTTGGGCATGGGCCAGCATGGTGAGGAGCTTGCGCATCTGGATGGGGTCAGCGCCCACGCCCATAACTGGCAAGTCGCGCTCAACATAGGTGCGCAAATAGGCTTCCCACCAATCCCTAAAACTCCCCTGCCGCTGCGCCGCACCCAGTGCATCCGGGAATCCCCCGGCCAGCCAGTTCTCACGGTAGTCTGCCACCGCATGCTCACCCGTTCTGGTTTCCTGCACCGTCAAAGCTGAGAGCTCCAAAATGCCAACACGTCCTGCCAAGCTTTCTGCCACCTGGCGAACCAGCGTAGGTTGCGAGGAGCCCAAAATGATGAAGCGCCCCATACGTTTGCGATCTGCATCGATGGCGCCGCGCAGTGTATCAAAGAGCGCGGGCATGCGCTGCGCTTCGTCCAATATCAAGCCTGCACCTTCGGAGCGCGCGTCCAACTGAAACCTTGGATCCTCGGCAAACAGGCCATAGGTTCCGGGGTCTTCCAAGTCCAAGTACGTAAAGCCTGAAAATGTCTGGCGCGCCAGAGTGGTTTTGCCGACCTGGCGAGCGCCCAGGATAAGAACCGCCGGGAACTGCTGGGCGAGGTGTTTGAGACGCGTTGCGCTAAGCCGGGTATACATAGATTGCTAATTTAAAGATAAATTTTAATTATGCAAGTTATCTTCAATTTAGCAAGCGCCTATAAAGGCCCATTCCCATTGAAAGGGGCAAAGTGTCCGATTTTCGAATGAAAGGGAATGAGCTCACCTGGGAGAGTGGACAAAGCAAAAATTTGCCTCGCAATTGCTGCATCGCAACAATTCAACAAAGGTGCCCACATGTTTAAAAATACCCCCTTCGAAGCAATCGCCAAGACCATGACCGAGTCCATCCCCCAGCTCAGTCCAGCCGCGTTGCAGGATGCAATCAAGCCCGCTCAAGACAACCTGAAGGCTTGGGCAGATCTGGCACAACGTCAAGCCAAGGATGCACAGGCGATTTTTGAGGAGTCTGCTGAGTCCATGAAAAGCGTCAAGGACCCACAAACTGCACTTGACGTTTTCAAGGCCGCCTCGGAAGCTGGTAAGGCACTGATTGCGAAGAACCTTAAAGAGGCCACCTCGCTCAGCGTCGACCAGTTTCACGCAACCGTTGACGCTATTGAGAAGAACCACCCGGCCCCAGAAGCATTTGCCGAAATAGCCAAAAACTTGAAAGCAACTGCCTCCACAGCTGAGAGCACGCTAGTTTCCGCCTTGGACAAGACAAACCTATTGGCAGCATCCGGTACCAAAGCACCCAAGGCAAAAAAAGGCTAGCCAAACTCTGTGCCCCTGACGGGGTACTGTTTGTCCAGCTCTGATGCGGCTTACTTGAAACACCCAGCGCTGCTGGGTTTTTCAATTGCTACGTCCCGGCATCGCGCACAACGCCACCAAGCCCAGTATGTGTCCAATGGGCCTTGCGACGGAACGATCCCATCGAAAGGCCTATCAGGGCTACTCCAAGGCAGTCAGCAACGCTGAGTCCTTGCACCTAGACCTAGGGTTCAAACGGCAACCTAAGTGAAGTGGACGGCTACCAACGAATGTGAAATGGGAACTTCAAATCGAGTGGTCCAAAATGCATGTGCATAGAGCCCATGCCCAGCATCGAAAGAATGGCTGCAATGACAAAAGCCCAGCCGACAATGGTCATGACGGAATGTAGAAATCTCATGGGGCGTCAAATGCCTTTGCGTAATCGCGAATAAAACTTCGCCCAACAAACTCCGCAACGCCACTTTCCCGGTGAAATCTCAACGCCGCCTCCAGTCGGCCGCTCGGCTTGGCAACTGCCCGTGCAGAAGCGGTAATGCATCGAACCTGTAAGTGATGGTTCATTGAAAATGGTGCGGGGGATTGAAACATTGGCAATCTGATGCTGAAATCTGGTCGGCAACGCGATCTTAGCGAATCACGGTTAGCCAAGTCCGCAGGCGTACCAAGTGTTTACCCTTGTCGAAGGGAAATTGCCATCGAACGCACATCAGATGGCGCGTGTCCCCACTCAACCAACAGTTAAAACCGCATTTTCAGCGTCTGCTTTGGCGCGCATCGCTTGACCGCGTGCAGCCCAATGCGGGTCTACGTTTTTGGCCATTATTATCCCTTCGCCAGAGGAGAAATCCGCTCGTTTTATCTTATAGGAGGAGGGATGAGCTCATTTAGGCTAGCAATTTGCTGGACTTGGGAGAGCTTTTCGGGTGAAAGCCCATGCAGTTCACATTCCTCAATCCGGCCCTCGCGCAGTAGTCTGCCAAAAACGAGAAGGATCTGTGAATATCTGTAGTCATATTTCGAATCAATATCGCGTCGTTGCCGAGTTAGGTAATCTTCAATATCCCACATGTCCTGCGTCGTCCTGGCTTCGGATGCTCGCATTTTGAACTCGCAGAGAATTGATGCGCATTCTCTTTTTAGCGCAGCATCAAAGACGGCGCGCGCAAGCTTCTTTTCGGAGGTGGACCACTTCAAATCATGCACGGCTGACATTTCAATTGCGCCATTGCAGTGGTGCAGGTCGAGCGACAAACTTGCGACGATACGTAATTCCACCGCGCCATGACTCTCATCTTGCGTCCCGTCCAAATGCTTCAATCGGCGCAAACAAGGCATCCAAATCCGCCGGTGAGAACTTCACGGCCGCCGTCCCATCGTCTGAGAGAATGCCCTGGGCCAAAGCGGCCTTCTTTTCTTGAAGGGAGACGATTTTCTCTTCGATGCTTCCAGCCACAATCAGCTTGTATACGAACACCGGTTTATCCTGCCCCAGTCGGTGTGCACGGTCCGTTGCCTGATTCTCGGCTGCCGGGTTCCACCAGGGATCGTAGTGAATGACCGTATCCGCAGCGGTCAGGTTCAAACCGACACCACCTGCCTTCAGGCTGATCAGGAACAGCGGTACTTCACCATTTTGAAAACGCCGCACTGGCGTGGCCCGGTCGTTGGTGTCGCCAGTAAGCAAGGCATAGTCAATGCCCGCCTTTTGGAGCGCTTGAGCGATCAGGTCCAACATTCCGGTGAACTGAGAGAACACCAGCACCCGCCTGCCCTCTTCGATCAGGCTGGACAACATGGACATCAGCAAGTCCAGCTTGGCCGATTCCTGGACGTTGGCTGCCTTTTCCAGTTTGACCAGCCGCGGATCACAACACACCTGGCGCAGCTTCAACAGCGCATCAAGTACCACGATATGGCTGCGATCCAGCCCTTGGGCAGCAATGATGGAGCGCACCTTCTCCTGCATGGCAGTGCGCACGATCTCATACAGATCGCGCTGGGCACCCTCCAAATCGACCGCACGCACAATCGTGGTCTTGGCTGGCAGCTCCGTGGCGACTTCATCTTTGCGCCTGCGCAGCATAAAGGGTCGGATGCGACGGGCCAATAAGTCCCGTCGAACAGAGTCACCGGCTTTCTCAATTGGCGTGCGCCAGCGCTTGGTGAAATCCTTCTGGCTTCCCAAGAAGCCGGGTAGCAAAAAGTCAAATAGCGACCACAACTCGCCAAGGTGGTTCTCTAAAGGCGTGCCGCTCAGGCACAAGCGGTGGCGCGCTTGCAGCGCACGAATGGCAAGCGCCGCCTTGGTGCTTGCGTTCTTCACAAACTGCGCCTCATCCAGTATTAGCAAGTGGTAGCTGTGTTTACTCAAAAGGGCCTGGTCTCGCCATAGCAAAGCGTAGGTCGTGATCACCAGATCGTGCTGGCCAATCTGCTCAAAGCGCTCTTTGCGAGTATCGCCGTGCAGACTTAGCACGCGCAGACTGGGTGAAAAGCGTCTGGCCTCCTCGCACCAGTTATGCACCAGCGAAGTCGGCACCACAATCAGTGCAGGACGATCTAACCTTCCCGCTTCCTTCTCCACCAGCACGTGTGCCAAGGTCTGGACTGTTTTTCCAAGACCCATGTCGTCGGCCAGAACGCCACACAGGTTGTGTTCCCGTAAGAACTGCATCCAGTTCAGACCTTGGTGCTGGTAGCTGCGCAGGGTAGCCAACAGGGTAAGCGGCAGCGCCACCTCGCGCACGCCGGGGCCACCCTTTAAACGCTGGGCCAACAGCCGAATCGAATCGTCGCCATGAAATTGCCATCGTCCGGTGTCGTTCAATGCTTCGAGTCGACCCACGTCCAGTCGCGAGACGCGAATTCCACTTTCAATGCCCCCCAGGCCCTCGAACAGATCGATGAGCACTCTGACGACCGGCTTTAAGCGCTGTGCCCGAAAACGAAGCCTCTCGCCGCGCTCTGTCTTGAGGTCAATGGCCTCCTGGTCAGCGATGTCTTCCAGCTTGCCGTGCAGCCAGCGCACATCACGCGCGAACAAATCAGCCAAGAGCGTCTCAAGACGCACGGTGCGCTCGCCCACCACGATGCCCATCTCTACATCGAACCAACCGTCGCTGGCCTGACGGACCTGCCCGGCAATCGATTCGATTTCGATGACGTTGAAGCGAAATTCCTCATTCATCTGCACCTGCCAGCCGCCACCAACCAAGTCAGGCAAGGTGTGCTGCATAAAGTGCGGCCAAGCATTGGCGGCGCGAAATCCCCAAGTCGATGCCGGAAAGCTCCTAGGACCATTTGCGTGTGCCGGCGAAAGAATGTCCAAGCCAACTTTACGCAGTTGCGCCAGTCGGTGCTTTTCTGAATCCATTTGCCGTTTGATCTGAACCATGGTCCCGTCTGGCTTCTTTATCAGCGTGGTATGTTCCTCGGCTTTGACCTTTATGCCCTCGTAATCAAAGCTCACGCTGGCGTGGTCGAGAACTTCCGGCTCGTAGCCATGTCGGCCATACTGGGTCCCATAGGCATAGAGCGGCAGTGAATTCAGGTGTAAAACCGGCACCGGCTCGCACGCAATCACCTGCATTTGCATCTCGTCGGCGCCGGGCGGCGCTGGCAGATCCGGAGCAATGTCACGCAACACCGCTGCAACCAACGGCGCCTCAGTCAGCGTGACGGGCGGCATAGTCAAAAAGTCCGCAATGCGTGTCGCGTCCCACGCCAACTCCGCCAAACCGGCCGTATTGCTAGCCTGGTCGACATACCATGGCGGCTCCACCATGACCACACTGGTACACGGCGGATTGGTTTGCAAAACCGGTTTGAGTCGGTCGTCTATGAGCGGCTGCCATTGAATCTGCCCAGGGCGGGCACTTCCCGCACGCAGTGGCACCGTCCCAACGCTGTGGTTTGACTCCAGCAAAAACAGGCGCCCGCTTGCCAACATCTTTTCTAAGGCTGCAGCGCCGTTGGTGCCCAACAGCTCGAATGCACCACTGTAGCTACTGCTGCGTGCGCGTCCAACCCACAGTAGCCGCAAAATAGCCAGGTCCTCGTCGCTGATGTATTGCGCAGGTTTGAGTAGGCTCTTCTCGACGTTGTTCCAGGAATCCACGACCGAGCGCACGCTGCCGTCTTTGGCAACACTGGCCTTGAAGAATTGCACCTCGTGATGGCTGCTATATGTCGAGCACGACAGGGCATAGACCAGTGCGTGTGTGGGTTTGGTCTTTTTGGCTTTTGCGGCAATTGAGCCCACGCGAATGCGAAACCCCTCCAGCCACCCTACCAACTCATTGCGGATTCCTGTTGTATTGGATGGCTGGCGAGACAGGTTGGCCATAAGCAGTGCAGCAACGTGGACGCAGTCGTAACCCTTGCTGCAACTGCATGTTCCGAATGCGTCTGTCTGATCGCCATAACGCTCAAAGTCGATGTCAATATCGTAAATATCACCACGCGCGCCATAGAGCGACCCGCTTAAGGTTGTCCCTTTGCATGAAATGTCAAACACCGACGCAATCAGGGGCAATGCCTTCGCCATGATGTTCGTACCAACCCATGCCGCTACTTGGGCTTGGTTGTACGCAACTGGGGTGGCTGGCAGGGGCATGAGGTTGAAAGAATATTAATGTCGAATCTGATCGGTGAAAAATTCAGAAGCAAGGGTAATTTACGCAGGACCACATTCACTTCTATTGCCAATCATGCAGCAGCGTCATCAATCCGTAGGTGCGCGGTACCCGCTTCAATGGTGCCTTGTTCCGCCATGTCGATATCGACCACCCTGCGAAGGTACGCATAAGCCACCCCAAGCGCTTCTGCCTGTTCGCCTTTGCTCAGTGCAAACCACGATTCAGCCATGCACGCTGCCCACACTGGCTTCACTCACAGCGCGCGCCATCCAACTCGGCAGCAGTGCCCTGGCTGCGCGCAAGGCGCTCCACTCGTCCGGCGGAAATTGGGCATGCAGGATCCGCGCCGCGGTGGTGGCTTCTTGTGGCCCCAACCAGGACAAGGCGCGGATGGCCTTGCCCGCAGGGCGCTTTCCCAATACCAAGAGCCAACGTTTGGCATGTTGAAGCTCCACACTGCGCTGCCCCAAGTGCAGCATCTTTGAAGGTCCCGCTGTCAAGAATACCTCGCGCACGGGCACTTGCGTGGTTAGCCCCAATGCGTTGGCCTCAGCAGCGCCGTTTGGCACGATCGCTTCCCCTTGAGCAGACTCAATGGCCTCAACGACCGACTCGGTAGAAGGTGCTCGACTTCCAAATCGGCTTGGCACGGGCAGTGCGTACATGCCACGCCCTACGCGCAACAACTGGCCTTCGCGTGTGAGGCGTGTAAACGTCTGATCGACCGCCGCACGGCTGCCCAGATGCAAGAACTCTTTGGGCGCGAGCAGTCCTCCCTCGGGAAGGTTCTGTATCGCGTTCAGGATGGAAAGTGCAAGTTGGCTCATAAAAGCTACGTTTGTCAGAAGTGTATGATAGTTTCTGACAAATAGCAAATTGGTGTCACTGTCTGACTGCGCAGAACTCCATGCTCCCATTGGTAGCTGTTGGCTTTCAGGCTTGTCAAACCAGATGCTCTGGCATTCAAATCATATGTCTAGCGCGATCTCTTGGTCGAGCTTGTTAGGAAACGCAAATGCATGCATCGCAGGGCTGCAACTCGCGCATAAAAGAGCCGTTTGCATTACTGCGATACCTTCATACGATCTAGAAGTTTTATGAAATTTCGCTTTGCCCGAACCGTCTCGCGCAGGTCCTTCACATAAGCGGCAAGCTCTGGCACCTGACCCAGGCGGGTCATCAATTTTTGGATTTCTTGCACCAAATTGATGGCCCGCGCATACGCATCGTTACTGGTCTGCCCAACGATTTCAAGCACCAGTTGACGGTACAGGTCAATGGCATCCTGCACTCTGGTGGCCCCCAGGGCCTTAGCCAAACTGATGCGCGAGTTCTGCTGGCAGTGGCCACTTTGCGCCGCCACCCAGGCCGCCTCAAGGTCGCCCTCCCATAAAGCGATGTCCACCCGACGCGATGTGTCCGGGACGCTCGGTTTTAGCTGGTAGCGACTGGTCGCGCTGGTTTCATTTGCAATGGCGCGATTCAGCCAAGTAAGCGCCCGCGCGCGTTGAACTGGCCAGACGCCAAGTTTCACCGCCAAAGCATGCAGCTTTTGGTAAGAGCTCAGCCCCGGCTGTTCTTCAAACTGAATCCAGGTGAGTTGTAAGGCCTCGGCAGATCGCTTGCGCTTTAGATAGGACGCTATCAAAAAGTCTCTCAATTGGTTGTCGGTGCGCGTGGGGTGATCTTTTAGCCCCCGCTCGCACCATTGCAACGCCTCTTCGTGGCGCTTGTTTTCAGTCAAAATTTGTGCAATTGTCAGATACGTGTGAGCATGGGTGAGGTCTTGCGACTTGATCGCGATCAGCTCGTCTACGTCGCCACTTGCAATGGCCAATTGCTCCATGACATGGGTAATTCGGAATCGTTTATGGTCAAATTTAGCTTTCGTGCCGACCGAGTCCAATGCAGCCCATTGTGCTTGGGCAAGGGCCCGGTAACGCTGCAAGCCCTTGGTACCCAAAGCATCTTTGTAGGTCTGCGCACTGAAACTGCAGACCCCAAAGGGCAAGGATGTCTCCAGTCGAAACAGGTTTTCCGCCAACGCAACTGTATCCGGGCGCGCCATCTTGCAAGCCTTGAGATGCAACTCCCCCAATTCACTAAGAATACCGCCTACTTCCCCACCAGAATCATCGATCTGCTCCAACACGCCTTCAGTTCGCTCAATTGCATATTGAGCCAATTCCACCAAGACGCCCGCACGCTCTGGTGTGAGTAACATGGCCAAGGTGTCCACCGCACGGCTCAATGGGTCGGAAAAACTGTGTGTGGAGCGCCAGTCAATAAACCCATCAACAAACGTCACGCCGTCAATCACCTGCCGCATCTCGCTCACAAGACTATCTTGCTTGCCCAGCGGTGTGGATTTGACCAACAGTGATTGCGCAAGTTCTTCATCACGCTGCGCCACATCCATTAGCATGGCCACGAGCGTCTCTTTCGTTTGGGCGGCCAAGTAGGTCTTGAAGCGCTGTTGCTTTGCTGTTAACTTCTTTGACATTTCAAATCCCAAATCCAATTTGCAACGTGTTACTGGCCAACTGCGATACCATCTTCTACGCTTGCATGCGTTTGACCAGCCGATACTTTTGGGTCGGACTGCTGGGTGAATCCGGTTGCGTCATTTCGACAAGACCGGATGTAAGTGCAGGTTGCAGATAGCTGGCCAAGAACGTGGGGCGATGCTTCAGCTGCAATCGCTCCAAGGCTTCGCGCACGCTCAATGGGCCATCTTGCAGGCAAGCCAGAAGCCGCTCTACCTGTTCGGTTACCTGTTCGGTTACCTGTTCGGAGACTTGATTCACTGCGAGCAATTCTGCAAAGCGCACCACCACCCGTAAACGCATCCCCACCTCTAGGAATTGTGGCTCCGGCAATCCTAGTGCCAATGCTTCTGAATAGATGCGCCGCACTCCACTGCCCCACTGCTCAATCAGGTTCAGCTCCCGAAAGACACGGGCAATCACATGGTTGCGAATCTTGGAGACTCCCAGTCGCATATCTTCCACGGTCATTCCAGGCAGCAAGATGCCGGGGTTTTCAATTTCGATTCGATCGTCAAAGAATGCAATGCGAATCGGGGCTCCGCGCTGCGAGTAGTCCGAGTGCACCAGTGCATTGATCACCGCCTCGCGCAAAAGGGTAAGTGGAATGCTCCAAACGTCTTTGCGCCGAGCCTCGGTAAAGTCGGCTCCCCGCATGGCGTGCTTTTTGAGGAACAGCATGATGCTGTCCACGGCCTGCGGCAAGGGCTCGTGAATATCGATATGGTCAAAAATGGCTGCCTTATCCGTGCCGACAAAGCGGCCACATTGCACCCATGCATCGGAAAAGTGTTGAGTGCGCTCCTTGCCAAACAGCAGCACTGCACCCTTGGTTGGCACCAACCTACCCTGATACTTGGTCACCAGCTTGAGCGTACGCAGTGCCTGGTCATCTAGAGCGCTGATTCCCCCAAACAGTCTCTTGGCCGACACCAAATCCAAATCTTCCAAATCAAGTTCTGGCATGGGCAACTCATCAAACACGACACCTTCTGCCGTGCGACGCAGTTCGTCAATCAGTGCCTGATCGGCATGCCGACTGGAAGAACCCAGTCGCACATACACACCATGCTCCGGACCTTCAGCCTTGAGCCAATGCGGGCGTGATCCGCTGACAAACACGTCCACCATCAGCAGCGTCTTGCCATCCACCGTGATCATTTCCACATTGGGGACGAGGCGCGGAGCTATGCCATCAGCAATCAGGCTGCAAAGGCGCTCCTCTTCATCCAGGGGATGGGATACACCAAGGACCTGGTGATCATCTGCCACACCAACGATGAGTTTCCCGCCCGCTGTATTGGCAAAGGCCACCAAGGTTTTCAGCAAAGGCTTGGGCGATGAGAGGTCACGCTTGAACTCCAGCGTTTTTCCCTCGGGTTGAGACAAAAGGGTTTCGATCATGGTTAGGACTATTGTCCCGATTTTCTTCTGACTGTCTGGCGGTATTTGCAGCAATTTGCGACGGACCATTCAAGCCGCAGCTCGCCGCTTCATCGACTGGATGGCCTTTATCTTTCTGCTCAACTCCTGCGTGCTGTAAATGGAGGTCGTGTCGATGGATGCATGCCCGGCCAACTCGCTCGCAACCTCGATGGGCACGCCATCCACTAATGCCTGGCGCACAAAGGTGTGGCGCATCCAGTGGGTACTGGCCTTTTCAAACCGCCGAGCGTCCAGTCCTGCAGCTGCGGCCGACTTCGCAGCCCGCTTAAAGAAGCTTTTCAGGACAGCGTAGATGCCGGATGCCGACAGCGCCAGGCCCGTTTGCTCAGTGCGGGACGCTGCCACCAATTGGCCATCCGCTGCCCTGCCCCACTGCGGCACCGGCGCGCTCAAGGTACGAATCAGCGGCAAGTTGCCTTGATCCTTGTTCTGCACGTCGCCATCCAAAAAACCCTTCCCGTGGGCTGCAATCAGCTCCACCACTTCCGGCTGCAACGGAACCTCGCGGGTTTTATTGCGCTTGCCGGTCACCGTCAGAATCCAGGCCTTTGGCACATCGGGCAGTTCCTCAATACGCAGGTCCTTGTGCCGAGCCTTGGCCAACTCCTCCAGACGAATGCCGGAGGTCACCAGCAGTTCGAGGACGCATTGGATGCGCAGCTGCTTGGGGCCAGCCTTCGTCTTCTGCAGACAATTCAGCACATGGCTCCATTCGGCTTCCGTGAAAGAGCGGCGAATGTCCATCTTGCTGGAGGGCAAATCGAAACTCTTCATGAGCGCTCGCATGGGGTTGGCCACCAGGTAGCCCGCATCCACCAGGCCGCCAAACATCGTTTGCAGAATCACTAGTGCCTGCTTTTGTGAAGCTGCACTGGGTTGCGAGCGAAAGGCCCTCCACAGCGGGTCGGTACGTTTTACTGACAAGCACTCCATCCAAGTGGCAGGGACGGCCTGCAGGAATGCCCGGTATTTCTGACAATCCGGTGCGTTGACGCTGGACAACGGTTTCTTGAGCTCCTGGGCACACCAAAGCAAAAAGCGCTCGACCTCTTTTCTGTAGCTGCGCAAGGTATGGGGCTTCTCCTTGTAACGCTCCAACCAGGCGTTGACTGCTTCGAGATCGTTCTTGGCGCCCAAGGTGTTGGCCATGTGGCTTCTGAAGTCACCACTCGCTCCTGCCAAGTCGGCTGTGCGTTGCATGTGCGCGAGCTCCAAGGACACCCGGGTGCCGACGCCAAACTGCGACAGCGCAGGAGATGCCTGTCCCACGGCCGGCAGCAGGTCAGCCACACGCAGTTCCCGTTTGGACTTCGGTTCATGGACGTTGCCCGAGACCTGCAAGTTAAGATGGTCCTGCTCCAACACCAGCCAGACCAGCACCTGGCGCGCTCTCTCCTTGCCAAAGCCTTTGATCAGGCCATGCCAGCCATAGCCATAGGCATTGATGAAGCGCACTAGGTCGGTCAGCGTCACCAGACCCACGTTACGCAAGACCTTGGCCACGGGGCGTGCAAACCAGGACTCCAGTCGGTCGTTGGCGGATGGGATCACCGAGAGCACGGTTTCCAGAAAATTGAGCGCCCTCACCCGCTCACCCACCGGGTCTTTCAGACCCACGGCCGCGTCGATCGCGTCGACATTATCCAGACCGAAGTGCGCCTTGTATTCGGCCAGCAGGTCCGCTTCGCTCCAGCCTTCGGGGTCCATGCCTTCGGACTCGATCCACTCGTCAAGGGACGGCAACACCACCGCCGGTTTGACGGTGGCATCACTGCGCAAGAGGTCCAGCAAGTGCGTGATCTTGGCACCACTTGCCTGGCTTGCATCGTACTGGCGCCCGGCCTCAATGATTTGTTTTAGAAGCGCGTCTCGCCGGTTCTGCACATGGCGCAAATCGGTGGTGCTGTCCGACCAAGCCATGTAGCGCGCGAAGGCGTCTGCCAGGTCCAGGCCTAGAAGACTGGAGCGCACAAACGCGAAGTGGTGCACGCCCAGGGCGCGCACTTCGCGGATCACCTGGGCCTTGGAGCCAATCGGGCGACCACGTGGGCGCTTGGGAGCCTTTGTCTCTGGCATGGGTCCATCAAAGAGCGGCGTTGCAGGCTGCTCTTCGGAGGGAAATCGGGCCAAGGAGGTGGGCATGGGTGCGGCTACTAAAACGCTCATTTACTCAGTGTAATGGAAAGTGCCACTTTAGAAGATTAAAAAACGTTGCCCGATTATAGGGATAATCATGACGCTATCAAAGATAATTAGACCCTGAGGACCGCCAAAATCCCCGGAAAAGCGGCTTTTGACCACAGGCTAAGCTCCGGGCGATTTGGCGGCCCCAGAGCGCTTGAGGACCCACAACACGCTCTAGGGCCATGAACCCACCGCTAAAGAGCACACAGGCCGCTTTGAGCGCCCTTCCCTGCCCTCACCGCACTGCACTGCAAGTAGAAGCCCGCTCGTGTGGCCTTTTCGAGGTGTCGCGCTCAGTTGTCCAATGTCTCCAGCGTCGGTTCTTTGAGTAGATCTCCATTGATAGGATTACGGTCTCTAATCGAATCACGTAGTGATATGATTAATCCATGAAATCATATCAACGATGGATCTGGCAGTTGCCGCAATGGCCCAACCTCACCTTTGAGGCCGAGAAATGCCAGGCAATCTTGGCAAAGGCGCGCTTATCTCAAGGCTTGCTTTTGGGTAAGGCCAGTGCTATCGGGCTGGAGGGGCTGCAACTCCACATTCGTGACGCCCTAACCGATGAAGCGACTACGACCTCTGCCATTGAAGGTGAAAAGCTGGACCCTCAAAGTGTGCGCTCCTCTATTGCCAGGCGACTCGGGCTCGATACTGATGGCGCCCCACCAGCTGAAGGCAAGCGCAACATTGAAGGGCTGATTGATGTCTTGCAGGATGCAACACTCAATACGAGCGAACCGTTAACAGTCGAGCGCATGTGTAACTGGCATGGCGCCCTTTTTCCAACCGGCTTTTCCGGCATGACCCGCATTGCGGTTGGTGAACTTCGAAGCGTCCCTATGAACGTGGTGAGCGGCCCCACTGGTCGAAGCAAGGTCCACTATTCAGCCCCACCTGCCGACAAATTGCAAGGCGAGGTTGAAGCCTTTGTGAGCTGGTTTAACGAGTCGCACCCGACATTGGGAAAGCGCCCTATGGACGGCTACTTGCGCACCGCCCTATCCCATCTCTGGTTCGAAACCTTGCACCCTTTTGAAGATGGCAATGGCCGAATCGGAAGAGCCATCATGCAGCTCGCAATCGGTCAAGACATGGGCCAACCGGGCCGGATTGTGACGCTCTCGCGCCAGATTGAATCGCGCAAGGCTCAGTACTACAACGAACTTGAACGCGCCCAGCGCAGCCACACGTCAGACGTTACGCCATGGATGTGCTGGATGCTGGAGCAGATTGCCTTAGCCAGCGACTATGCAAGCCAGACCATTGAACACTCCTTGCAGCGAATTCGGTTTCAAATGACCATGTTCGAACACGCGCTGAATGAGCGCCAACTCAAGACCATGAAGAAGGTTTTGGATGCGGGTCCAAAAGGGTTCAAGGGCGGCATCACCACACGCAAGCATGAGCAGATCGCCAAGACATCCACTCCAA
>SERZ01000792.1_pt1 | contig 20219 bp, 18 predicted proteins | sample 3171461 | NCBI WGS metagenome assembly SERZ01 (sample SAMN06051861, study PRJNA518727) | freshwater metagenome | biome: subpolar coniferous forest; feature: holomictic lake; material: water; isolation source: holomictic Lake 227, 6 m depth | place: Canada: near Kenora, Ontario | collected... | reverse complement strand
GCGTTCTGACGATTGCAAAATTGTTGAGCGCTACAGGCCGTCCCATAATTGTTTATGACCAAATTGGTTGTGGTAAATCGACATCTCTAAAGTCAAAGCCAGCCGAGTTTTGGACGATGGAACTGTTCGAAGAAGAGTTATCAAGAGTTATAAAACATCTCAAAATTGAGAAACGTTACATTCTTGCTGGCGGTTCTTGGGGTGGGATGTTGGCGCTGAATTACGCAGTCAAGAAACCTAAAGGCTTAAAGGGTTTAATCATTGCTAACTCGCTTCCATCTAGTCGTATGTGGATTCAAGAAACTCGTAAATTAGTTGCAAAATTACCAGCAAAACATCGCAATGCAATTTATAAGTATGAGAAGTTAGGGAGGTTCAGCAACAAGGAATATTTAGCGGCAAACACTGAGTTTGCAAAACGTCACATTCGACAGATTCCTCAGCTCGATGACAATGCGCCTAAGCGAAAATTTGGTAAACATGTTTATGAAGCGATGTGGGGACCTACTGAATTTACAGTACAAGGCTCGCTTAAGGATTGGTCGGTAGAGAAGGAGCTCCATCGCATTAAGGCGCCGACTTTTCTTATAAATGGCGAAAGAGATGAAGCAACACCGGCAATGCAGCGATTTATGAAGAATCGCATTAAGGGAGCGCAGTATTACTGCATTAAGGGAGCGGCGCACACAGCTTATGCTGAGGCACCACTTGAGTGGATGCAGGCAACCGAGAAGTGGCTAACCTCCAAAAAGCTTTAGTCAGATGTTGGGACATCCTCCGCACCATCCAATGATTAGGTTAACCCTAATGAATGTGCAAAGAGTGCACCAATCAACTTATTCACTTGAATTTCAAAAATTAAGTGAGGCAAAACTCAAAATAAGTACTCTCTGTGATGTGCCCCAGACATATACGTCACTCACGGTTAAATTTGAAGAGGTTTTACCGAATCGTGGCAACAAGGTTGCAAAAGTCATTTCGAACATAATCGCATAGTTGATGTATCGGGTGTCTCTGACAAACCCAACCCCTTGAACTGTCGAATTAGTGCAAAATAGGGTCATGAGTTTTTATGAAGAACTTCTCACTCTTGGACAACACTTACACGAACGCGAGCGGCTGGCTTTATATAGATTTCTTTTTGAAACTAAGATGGAACTTTACAAGTCTGACGCTATTGAACTCATGAAGTCGCAAGATTTAAAACGTTCTATCGCCAATGGTGAAATTCTCTATTCTTTGAATGGAAACGTTGTCAGCTATGCTGCACGAAAGAACGGATCTTCGGAGTTTCAAGAAAATCTACGCGAGGTAAACCTCAGCGAAATTTCAAGATTCCGAATTAGAAAGCTTATTAAATTCTTTGCCCAGAGCGAGGTTGAAGTCATTTGGAACTACCCTCTTCAGGGTCGAAACCCCCAAGAAGCAGGAAGTTACTGCATCCTCTCCTACCCATACTTTGACCTGCGATATTTTTCGAATGGTAGGGGACGCATTATTGGCCTAGTGAATAAATTGAAAATCGATGACACAGATCTAAGGAAAAAGCTAAAGGCATCTTGAAAAACGTAACGAAATTCTTACAAGGCTACGAATGTCTTACAACTTTTAGATTTCAACGCCTATGTATTTAGTTTGTAAGAACTCATGGATCCCATCGAAGCCACCTTCACGGCCGAGTCCTGATTGCTTCACGCCACCAAATGGTGCCGGCGGATCTGAAATGAATTAAAGTTTAATTCTAAATCTCCTTATTCACTTAGTCTTGTAGCCCACAGGGCAGGCTGGTCTGACTGCGGTCACTTTTTTGACGAGTTTTCCTTTAATACAGGTAATCGTAATTTTCTTCACTGCGGTGGCTTTAGCATCGGCTGCTGCTTTGGTATCGGCGATTACTTTGTCGGCTGCTGCTTTGTCGGCTGCTGCTTTGTCGGCTGCTGCTTTGTCGGCGATAACCTTGTCGGCTGCAGCTTTGGCATCGGCTGCAGCTTTGGCATCGGCTGCTGCTTTGTCAGCGATAACCTTGTCGGCTGCTGCTTTGTCAAAGCCTCCCGTAATTGTTACGTCTACTGGCGGGGAAGCAAATCCGCTAGCTATTACCCGAATTGATGCTGGTCCATTTTCTACTTTTTCATCAAATGTAAATGAGAAAGTGGATGAAATATTTGGGGCAATCGAGGTATTCGAGTAATCGGTAACACGAGCATAGAAAATATGTTGTGAAGCTTTATTTGTAATCTGAACCAATCCGTAATTTGTTGAGTTCTGCTGTTCATCTCCCCAGAAAGTTCCTTGAGTAAGGCCAGAAAGTTGCTTACCTGTCAATTTGTAAGATGTTTTCGGGGAAAGTTCAGTTGTCGAAAGAGAGTCGATTTTGGGAAGCCAGGCGGCATTTGCGGTTCCTGACGGTGTGTACAGCTCCATTGCTCCATATTCGCTAGTGATCATAACTTGGCCGGTCGGTAGAACTAACATATTTGTTCCATTGGCAATACCACTAGATTCTGGCAAAATAAGGTCATCAGATTGTGCGACCCAATTATTTGAGGCAATGTCGTATTCATACCAAGTCGCAGGTGACATCCAATAGGAGTTTTGACTTCCAGATACAAATACAGTGGTTTGAACCAGAACATTTCCATTTGGAAGCACTGCTGCAGGGTTATCTGCAGCAACTGGCTGAAGCCCATTTTTTAATTTTGGAAAATCTGGAACCGAAGACCACGCATTGGTAGTTGGATCGTAAAGAAAGTTAGAACCGGTTGCGCCCATTGCTAGAACTTTTCCATTTGGAAGTGTTATAGCTGGCCCAATTTCACCTCTTGCGAGTAGCCCTGGCGTGTCTGCGGCGGGACTCCATAAACCTGTCGTGGGATCATAGATTTCCACCGTCTTTGTATTTTCAGTTGAAATATTCAATACTTTATCGTTTTGCAGAAGCGTGTAGCCCTCCTCTTGGTTACCCGTAACCTTGTTCGTTCCAGTTAAGGTCCAAGTTCCTTTTACCTCGTCATAAAGCATTGCCGATAATCCCCTGGAGTTCCTAGTACCGTTTTGCCCGACCATTACAAGGCCATTTGCAAGCTCAACAAATGGTGCGGCACCAATTCCAGCCCATTCTCCAGTGCCATTTAGAGGAGCGGGGACATTTGTCCAAGTGTCATCCTTTACGTTGTATATGTAACTTTGATTCGAGTTGTCTTCCATGGCACCAGAAGCAGTTGTATTTTGTTCACCACCAACAATAATAAAATTACCACTATGCAAAACTGCTCCATTTACATTTTGTGGGTTATACCCGGCAGGGGGTTGGGCTGCTTGTGTCCATGTTCCATTTAGATAACTTCCGCTTGAATCCGGTGTGAGCAACCACCATTTCTCGAAACCTCCACCCCCCCTTGACTGAACTAAGACCTTTCCGTTCGTCATTAAGTACATATGTTCCGTATTACCGTTGATGACTGATGGATTCGGAATCAATTGCCAGGGATCCTTACCGCTGACGGTTCTAGTTAGATTTATACTTAAAATCCAATTCCCGGATGAGTCTTGCTTCATCACTTCATCAGCGGCTGACAATACTTTTACGGTTCCATCAGATTGCGGTGAAATCAAATACTGAGTGCCTTCGTTCGATTTGAAATCACTCGCACAATTATTGCAACTCCAAGAGAGGATATAGGCCTCTGCTGGAATATCGAAGCTAACAACTCCTGAAGAATTAGTGCTCGCGTTCTGTCGATCGCTGCGATTTACTTGGTTTATACCAACTTGTGTATTAGCACCGACGTTTGTGCCTGTTTTAGGATTCATGACTAAAAAAGAGACATGCAAATTCGCGGCAGATGCATTTGGTATTAAAGCCATAGAAATGAATAATATAAATGAACTTACGTACACAAGTTTTTTCATGGAAATCTACCTCTAGATTCATTTAACTTAATGGGACTGAAGCGGATCTTTGGCATACTCGGCGGCAAGAACTTGGCCAAGAATTGTTGAACCGCTATCCCAAGTAATTCCATAAACTTTTAGGAAAGCTTGCGCAAAATTATCACCGTCTGCCTGTCGAGCAATCAGTGCCATCGTGGCTTGTGGCCCACCAATTGCAACGAGGGCTTCAGTGGCTGCCATTCCAACGGAATAGCCCATTTTGTATAGAGGTCCATTTTGGTAACAGGATTTTGGATTTGTGTCATCGGTAATTTGTGTGAAGAGATACTTCTTGATCCCTGCAGCGGTAAAACCAGGAAAATTAGGGTCTAAAGAGCCCTTATAAATTTTGTCACGGTTATCTAAATATTTTTCAAGTGTTGGGCTTGCTAATGCAATGCCAGTTGCATTGGGTTGCCCTTCATTGAGCCAACATGGATTCCACATATGCCCGTAATACGAACGGGCCTTGCTGGCCGTTCCAATAAATTGAGCAGCTTGAACCGTATGAGTGTATTCGTGCGAAACTTCTCCATTTTGTGTTGGGTCCCAAGGATGATTTGGATCGGCGATTGTTACACCAAGCATTTCCATGCTGTCGCTGGACTGCTCGATTGCCCCCGCATTTCCACCGTTGCAATCACCCATTGGCCCAGTTACTTGCCCTGGCTTACTCGATGCAGAGCAGGTCTGTTGAACAAGGTGGAAAAACATTTGCGGATCTTGTGGTGCTGGATAACGCCTTGATTGATACACCGATTTGAGTTGAGCCTGGGCCCAATCAGTGTCTTTACTGTTGTAAGCGACAATGCTTAAGAATGTGGTTTGTTGAAAGCCAGCCCACAAACGAAATTCATTACTCAATATAGTTTCTTCTAAAGTTTTTGTGACCGATGTGGTATTCGGACCCACATAGAGCATGTGCGGAACCACCACTGGTGGATTTTTTGCAATAACATCTTGAATTTTCTGCCAAGCAGTTTTTGGTATATCTGATATGTGGGTCATTACATTTGCGAAAGTGATTCCGCCAGCAGTTGTGTCTGGCGCAACCGGCAATGTGATTGGCATCTTGGCAGAAAATTTTAGTGAAGTGCCATCATCCCAGTGAAAATCTGAATAATTTCCTTCATGCTGACAGAGATACCTTTTCCCACCTGAGATTTGAACTAAACCACCAGTGGAACATTTTGAACCTGCCTTGATGGTGGCCGCGTTGGCTGGAATAAATGCAGCAGCGGTCGCAATAAGAATGAGTGAAACTGCAAGGGCAAGTTTGCGCATGGAAATCTACCTCTCCGTAGATTCAACCCCGCGGTGGGGGATCAATTAAGCCCAAAGCTTTAAGCAGGAGGGCTAATCACAAGCATGAGTATGCAGGGTTAACCCATCTTAATCAATCAATGTGAGCCTGAATTTCTGTTGGGTGTCTTGTTAAATCTCGACGCCGATGTACTTAGTTTGCAAGAACTCTTGGATCCCATCGAAGCCACCTTCACGGCCGAGTCCTGATTGCTTCACGCCACCAAATGGTGCAGCGGGATCAGAAATTACACCCTTATTAATGGCGACCATTCCTGACTCCATCGCCTCTGCCGTGCGCAAGGCACGAGTTAAGTTTGATGAGAATACATAGCTAATCAGACCGAAATCAGTGTCATTGGCCATCGCGATACCTTCGGCATCAGTATCAAATATTACGACTGGAGCAACTGGTCCAAAGATTTCATGGTTCAGAATCGGATTATCTTTTTCAACGGTTAATACTGTCGCTGGATAAAAAGCACCGTCCCCACTAGGAGTTACTCCACCGATCGAAACTTTTGCACCAGCGGCAATTGATTCATCAACGATTTCGGCAATCTTATTGCGCTCTTTCATTGAGACGCTGGCACCTAAAGTAGTTGTTGCATCTGTTCCGCGGCCCATCACAAAGGCCGACATTGATTTAGTAAGTTCTGCGATGAATTTGTCGGCGATAGGGCGTTGAACATAAATACGATTAGCTGCTGTGCACGCCGCACCACCATTTCGCATCTTGGCAAGAAGTAGCTGCGGAATTGTTATGGCAAGATCGGCATCATCATGAATGATGACTTGAGCATTTCCACCGAGCTCCATTGAGCAGCGAATTACGTTGTCTGCCGCCTCTTTCAAAAGCACGCGACCAACTTCAGTTGAGCCAGTAAATGAAAGATTCTTCACTCTCTTATCGTGCAACATCTTTGAAATCGCTGGTCCAGTTTTTTCTGGCAACACTAAATTAAGCACTCCCTTTGGCAAACCCGCACGTTCCATGATGTCGACGATATACATCGCAGTTAATGGAGTTTCGGTGGCGGGTTTTAAAATCATTGTGCAGCCCGCGGCCACCGCCGGGCCAATTTTGCGCGTGGCCATTCCAGCTGGAAAGTTCCACGGTGTAATGAGAATGGAGAGACCGATTGGTTGGTGCGTTACTAAAATCCGCTTATCTCCCGATGGAGACTTGCGGAAATCACCCGGTGTGCGTACGGCCTCTTCAGCAAACCAACGGAAGAACTCAGCGGCATAAGCAGCTTCACCACGAGCATCAGGCATAGCTTTGCCATTTTCACGCGAAATTAAAGTAGCAATGGCCTCTAACTCACTTGTCATAATTTCAAAGGCTTTGCGCAGAATTTCAGATCTAAAACGTGGCGCAGTTTTAGCCCAATCCACCGCCGCGGCGTCGGCTGCTGCCACTGCGGCCTCGCACTGGCTATCGGATGCGAGAGAAACTTCAGTAATCACTGAATTATCACTTGGATCGTGGACGGCTACCTTGCTTGCGCCGTCAACCCATTGTCCATTTATATATAGCTGTGTTTGCATAGGGAGAGCATACGCTCCGCCTGCAAGAAGTCGAAGCCGTCGCGCTCTACGATAGAGCCATTGCAATGGAATTGCGATAGTCGCAATTAACTAAGGAGTACTAGTGCCTAAGTCGTGGAGAGATGATGCGCCAGAGCCAATGGTGCTCCAAGAGCATGCGCATCTATCCGATCCATTTTCCTATAAGCTCAAAAAAGCCTTCCTTGGAAATCCGCTTAATAGGCACTCCCTTTCCCACCAACGTTTAAGTAAGCGATTTGCTTTAGGAATTCTCTCATCTGACTGTATTTCATCATCTGCATATGGAAGTGAGCAGATATTAATCGCCCTACTTCCAGCTTTCGGTTTAGCTGCATTTAATATTTTGATGCCGATGACAATGATTGTTTTGGCAGTGCTTGTAATCGTCACTTTTTCATATCGTGAAGTAGTCCAGATTTATACAAAATCTGGCGGTGCCTACGTCGTCTCGCGCGATAATTTAAGTCCGCTGTTTGCACAAATCGCCGCCGTTGCTCTCATGCTTGATTACATTGTGACCGTCGCAATTCAATCATCGGCAGGTATCGATGCAATTATCTCGACATTTACCTCGCTACAGCATTACAAATTAGACATGACTGTTGCAGTCATTTTAATTTTGACTTTTGGAAACTTGCGTGGAGTTAAAGAGGCTGGAGCTGCTTTTGCGCTTCCTACATATCTATTTGTGGGATCAATGGCTGTCGTCTTCGGAATGGGCATTTATCGCACAATAACTGGAACGCTCACTAAATATAATCCAGCAGATTTACACGGTGCCGTACAGATTGGCCAAGCTAAAGGCTTATTGAACTTTGCGGCAATTTTCATTTTGTTGCGGGCCTTTGCCAATGGTGGCTCATCTCTGACTGGCCTAGAAGCAATTTCAGATGGCGTCTCCCTTTTTAAAGTTCCAGAAGGTGTTAATGCTAGAAAAACGTTGCTTACTATGAGCGCAATTCTTGGAACCTTAGTATTTGGCGTCTCATGGTTTGCGCATTCAACCTACTCGACGCCTTATTCAGCTGGATCTCCGACTGTTATATCTCAGATAGCTAAAGCAACGCTGGGCAATGGTGCTTTCGGCTCAGTATTTTTCTTAATCGTTCAAGCCGCAACGATGTTGATTTTGATTACAGGTGCGAACACGGCATATAGCGGCTTTCCTTACTTAGTTAATTTTGTTGCAAATGATGGCTTTCTACCTCGCCAATTAACCAAACGCGGCCACCGTTTAGCATTTTCAAATGGCATTGTCTTGCTTGCATCTGCAGCAACGGTGTTGGTAATAGTCACACGCGCATCTGTCGAGCATCTTGTTGCTTACTACGCACTTGGCGTATTTACTGGTTTCACGCTGGTTGGTTTTGGAATGGCAAGACGTGCACTGACAAATAAAGCCAAAGGTTGGCAATACAGTTATGTAATTAATACCCTCTCTGGAGTGGTCTCTTTTGCAATTGTAATAATCTTCGCAGTTGTTAAATTTACTGAAGGTGCCTGGGTTGTTATCGTGCTTACGCCGATCCTAGTAGCACTCCTCTTGCGTTTAAATCGACAGTACCGCAAGGAGCAATCGGCGCTTCGAGTCACTGCCGCTGAAACACGGGCGACTTCAATTCCAAGGCACGATGTAACGGTTTTGGTCGATAGTGTTGACCTGGCAACGGTGAGAGTCGTTAGATATGCCCGAAGCTTTAATCCCCGCCATTTAAATGCGGTTCACTTTGTAATTGATGACCAGCGTGCGCAAGCCATTGCCGCAGAGTGGGCTACTAACCCCGGATTATCCGACGTTTCTTTGGAGTTAATAGATTGTCCAGACCGTCGGCTTCCAAATGCCGCCGTTGATTATGCAATACGTGCCACAGCTAGCGCTGATGTCGAACTAACGCTTCTCTTGCCTCGTCGTTCATACTCGAGATTCCTTGGAAGAGTTTTACACGATCAGACCGCGGAAGAAATTGCTGCACCGATTTCACAATTACCTCGCGTTGTTGCAACCATCGTTCCTTTCGACGTTGATCGCATTGCCTCCAACGCGCAATTAGTAATACATCCGCAACATGCGGAGGCAAAGATCGCGCCTGCACCGAAGCCTAAAAAGACTCAGCCTATAAATGTCGCACCTGTAAGTCATTATGCAAAAAACGTCACTTTAATTAGCGAAATTCAATGGCGAGAGCGCGCACAAGTTCAGGGTCGCGTTACCTCTATTAAGCCCGCTCCGCGCGGTGATGCACCCGGTTTACAAGTTGAAATCTGGGATGAAACAGGCGGAGTTTCATTGCAGTTCCTAGGGCGCCGAGAAATCGCTGGCCTAGAGGTTGGATCTCAAATGCGTGCAGAAGGAATGGTTGGCGAAGAAGAAGGTGCCTTAGTTATTCTCAATCCTTCTTACGAACTCCTTGTATAAAATCTTTTAACATTGCTGCGCACTCATTTGCGAGTACCCCGGCACGAACTTCTACTTTAAATAAAGAGCGGGGATCGCGTAGCAAATCCCACACCGAACCAACTGCACCCGCCTTTTCATCCCACGCACCGAAAATTACGGTCGAGATACGAGATTGCGCAATCGCTCCCGCACACATTGCACACGGTTCGAGCGTGACAATTAGCGTGTGATCCTCTAATCTCCACTGTTTGTTTTTCTCGCTCGCCCTACGAATAGCGACAATCTCTGCATGCGCAGTTGGATCATGATGAAGTTCTCGCTCATTATGGCCAGTTGAAACAATTTCGCCCGCTTTGTTAATTATTACTGCACCAACGGGAACATCACCACTGGCAAGTGCTTCCTGCGCAATAGCAATAGCTGCACGCATTAACCCTTCATCACTCACAACTGTAAAAGTTCTGCAAACTGATCACCGAAACCTAAGCGGTTAGCGATAGCTTCAAGCTGTTCATCAGGAAATAACTCTGGATCATCACACAGTGCCGAAATCTCCATTCCGCTCATTCCTAGATCCGACAAAATTTCAAGATGTCCAAGTGGAGTCGGCTCATCTTCATCTTCTGGCATTGGTAAATCGGCAATATCTAATAACTCTTCGGCCACTGGATAGTCAAAGGCGCACGTAGCATCACTTAGAAATAGTGAGATGTGTGCTCCGAGTACACGAATCAAAATAAAAAACTCTTCATCAATTGAAATGAGTGCGATTGCTCCGCCGTTTGTCTGCTGAGACTTAAGGCTGGTAATGATTTGGGCGATATCGGTTGGATCGGGCAAGATCCCTAATGTCCAACGGCCATCTTCGTGCCAAGCAGCAACTGCAATATCTATTTCGTTGGAGAGGTTGTCGGTTTTCATTACTTGCGCAGAAACTTCCTCCAAGGCATCGAACTCTTCGATGTCTTCATTGACCTCATCATCGAATTCGGGCATGGCCTCATCGTTTCACTTATTGGAAAGGAATGAAACCCCTGTAGGGTAAGGGGCATGAAGGTTCATGTCGCAGACCACCCACTGATCGCCCATAAATTGACGGTTTTGCGCGACGAACGAACTGATTCGCCAACCTTCCGCCGCCTAGTTGAAGAGCTCGTAACTCTGCTTGCTTATGAAGCAACGCGTGATGTTCGCACCCATTCAGTTTCGATCAAGACGCCGGTGACTAAAACTCACGGTTTGAAGATGGCCGAACCTAGGCCAGTGGTCGTCCCAATTTTGCGTGCTGGTCTTGGAATGCTTGAAGGAATGAGCAAATTGATTCCGACGGCTGAAGTTGGTTTCCTCGGAATGGTGCGTGATGAGACGACCCTGCAGGCTAGTACGTATGCCAATCGCCTCCCTGATGATTTATCTGGCCGCCAAGTTTTCGTCTTAGACCCCATGCTGGCAACTGGAGGAACTTTGATTGCAGCCTTTCACTATTTAATTGATTTGGGAGCAAATGACATTACGGCAATCTGTATTTTGTCCGCACCCGAAGGAATTGCTGCAGTTGAAAAAGAGTTCGCTTCAAGTGCCGTTCCAATTACAATCGTTACTGGCGCCCTTGATGAAAAATTAAATGAGCATGGTTACATAGTTCCAGGTCTAGGCGATGCCGGTGATCGCTTGTATGGTGTTGTGTAGGTGGCATCAACATCTCCTGGTTACGGAATAACAATCCGTGTTGAAGGTTCTCCCTCTTCACAACCCGTAGCTCTAGCCACAACAATTATTTCCGGTGCCGGCGCAACGATTAGCGCGCTCGATGTAGTTGAATCACATGCAGAAAAAGTAGTCATTGATATTACGTGCGACACTATCGACTCAGCTCATGCTGATGAAATCACAATTGCTCTTGCTAAGAATCCGAACTTAACGGTTCGTAAAGTTAGTGATCGCACCTTTCTGTTACACCTTGGTGGCAAAATCGAAATTGCCTCAAAAGTCCCACTCAAGACCCGAGATGACCTATCGCGTGCATATACACCCGGCGTTGCACGTATCTGCCAAGCAATTGTCGATGACCCCAGTGATGCTCGCCGTTTGACGATTAAACGCAATACGGTTGCAGTCGTTACTGATGGCTCTGCGGTCTTGGGCCTTGGAAACATTGGCCCATCGGCAGCTCTGCCGGTTATGGAGGGTAAGGCCGCACTATTTAAGCGCTTTGCCGATGTAGATGCCTGGCCAGTGTGCCTCGATACTCAAGATGTAGATGAAATCGTTCGTACCGTTCAATTAATCGCACCTGTATATGGTGGAATTAATTTAGAAGATATTTCAGCGCCCCGTTGTTTTGAAATTGAACGTCGCTTGCGCGAAATTCTTGATATTCCAGTTTTCCATGATGACCAACACGGTACAGCGATTGTTGTATCTGCTGCGCTAAGAAATGCACTTAGGTTTGTCAAGAAAGAACTCAAGGATGTAAAGATTGTCATGAGCGGAGCTGGCGCAGCTGGAACTGCAATCGCGCGGCTTTTGGTTCTTCGTGGGGCCACACATATCGTCGGCTTTGATAAGGATGGCGTAATTTCAAAGTCATCACCTCGCTCTGACGATGAGATGCGTACCTGGTTTATCGATAATAGTAATCCCGATAATTACACTGGGAATATCTCTGGGGCTATGAAAGCCGCAGATGTTTTTATCGGCGTCAGTGCACCAAATGTTTTGACTGAAGCCGATGTTGCATCTATGTCATCTGATTCGATTATTTTCGCTCTGGCTAACCCGGATCCTGAAATCGATCCGGTAATCGCTCGTAAATATGCAACTGTTGTTGCAACTGGGCGCAGTGATCAGCCAAATCAAATTAACAATGTATTAGCTTTCCCTGGAATTTTCCGAGGCCTCTTAGATGCCAATGCACACAAAATCACCGATAAGTTATTAGTAGCGGCAGCTGAAGCGATTGCAGATTGCGTCTCCCCCGAGCAGCTGAATGCATCTTTCATCGTCCCGAGCGTCTTTGATCCCAACGTGACCAAGGCGGTTGCCGCCGCGGTTAAGAAGTCCGTGTGATTGAACTAGCCGCCTCTTTTGATACTCAATTGGCGCCTTTAGCGCCTTTCTTAATCTACTTAATTGCAGCAGGTCTGATATTCCTTGAAACCGGCGTCTTATTGGGGTTTTTCTTACCCGGTGACTCGCTACTTTTTAGTGCTGGCCTGGTCGCTGCCTCAACTAAGAATGTCAACATCGTAATTTTAGTAATTGTTATTTTTCTCGGTGCGTTCTTCGGTGACCAAGTTGGTTTTGTCTTAGGTCGCACAGTTGGACGCTCATATCTGGACAAGCATGATTCACCACGGATCAAGCGGATGGTCGCCCAATCTGAGCGGTTTTATGAACAAACTGGCTGGTGGGCCGTTGTGGCTGCACGCTTCTTTCCTTGGATTAGAACTTTCGTCCCCCCGATAGCTGGGGCTTCAAAGATGAACTACTACAAGTTCCTTAGTGCAAATGCACTGGGTGGACTCTTGTGGGGAGGCGGCATAACTCTTGCAGGTTATTACGCAGCGACCGTTCCACTAGTGAAGACCTGGTCCTACGCAATCGCAACTTTCTTTATTTGTGCTTCGCTGGTTTCCGCACTCGTGAACTACTTACGCCTCCGGCGATAACACCCAAATAAGTCATCACAATTCCCGTTACTAGGTAGGCACTGATGTGCACACCATCGGTCGGTGAAACCAAATCAATAACAAGCGAGCCAACAAGTTGGCCACCTACGCTAAAGAGTGTAAAGGTCAGAACGCCTAGGTGCTGGACAATCGTTGAAGTAAAAGCAATATAAATAACTCCTATTACACCGCCTGTATAAATCCACCATGGTCCGCTAGGCAGAGCCACTAATTTAAAGTGGTGAGTGAAGAGGCCAATTATTATCAGAATGATTAAGAGCGATGTCCCTGAAATGAAATTGAGGAGTGACGTGGTGAAACTTTGATGAGAGTACTCATTTATCTCCCCATTTAATGCCCGCTGTACTCCAACGACCAAACCGGCGATGCAGCCCAAAATAACGGCTAATAGTGAGAGATTCTTTGCATCTATCCGATCAAAAACTGAGACAAAGACGGCTAAGACAGTCAGAATTGCTGCTGCTACGCGCCTTCGTGAGATTAACTTCTTTCCTCCGCCTGTTAGTCCAATGCGATCGACAATTAAAGAAATAGCAGTTTGTCCAGCAATTGACGCCACCGAATAAATCGCAACTCCAATCAAAGGGACTATCTGGGTCTGAATTGCAACAAAACTTCCTCCGAGGGCACCCGCAAATAACTTCCAACGCGCAATCTCTCCGCGCGCTACTGCGGTCCGAAGATTTGAAAGCCCTTTTTTAATCGCTGGGTTGAACATTGCGATAACTGCGATGATTACTAATCCCGAACCGAATGAGACGAGGGCAGCCTCTAATCCATTATTTATGCGATGTGAGAGTTCACCATTAGCTCGAGCTTGCAAAGCAATTAATACACCAGATAAAGCGGCAAGAAAATCTAATCGCATTGTGGGACTTTATCTCAACTCTCTAAAGAAAGAGTTACCTGGAGCCACTCTTCCTCGATTTTGTTTTTGTCATGACGCAAAGTTTCGAGTTCTTGAGTTAGAGATATCAATCGCTCTGGATCAAAGGATGCTGCTTCCTGCTCAGTCTCTAATTCAGAGATTCGGGTATTGGCTTTTTCTATCTGTCGCTCTAATCGAACTTTGTCTTTCTTTAATTGACGCTCCTCGGCGGCGCTTGATGTCTTCTTTTCCTTTTGAGCCGCTACTGGAATATTCATGGCTGCTTGGCGAAGTTCCAAATACTCATCAACGCCACGAGGTAAGTCACGGACGGCCTTATCGCCGAGTAAACCAACGAAGCGATCACATACTCGCTCTAAGAAATACCTATCGTGAGAGATAACAATCAAAGTTCCACCATAACTATCCAATAAATCCTCAAGCTCGGTAAGCGTTTCAATATCAAAATCATTAGTTGGCTCATCGAGGAGCAATACATTGGGGCTATCCATCAGTAAGCGTGTCAGCTGCAAGCGCCGCTTTTCACCACCAGATAAATCGCCAACCGGCGTCCACTGTGATTCGCGGTCAAAACCTAAACGCTCGCAGAGTTGCGAGGCCGAGAGTTCACGCCCACCACCGAGTTCCACCCGGTTAGCAATCTTTTCAACGGCCTCAAGTACACGCCATGTGGGATCTAACTCATCTAAATGTTGGGTTAAAAATGCAGGTTTAACGGTCACGCCAGTGACTAATTTGCCCGCGGTCGGCGTAATTTCTCCGACAAGAGTGCGCATTAGCGTTGTCTTTCCAGCACCATTAATTCCAACGATTCCGATGCGATCGCCAGGGCCGATATTCCAGTAGAGATCATTAATGAGTTCGTTATCACCGAGTTTGACTTGCAAGTGGTGGGCCTCGTAAACAGTTTTACCTAATCTATTGAGTGCAAACTTAAGTAACTCCCCTTGGTTACGCGGTTCGGGTTCGCCGGCAATTAAAACATTTGCGGCATCCACGCGAAACTTTGGTTTTGTTGTCCGTGCCGGGGCCCCTCGCCGTAGCCATGCAAGCTCTTTACGGATTAAACCATTTCTGCGCGCATCCATTACCGAACTCTGGCGCGCGCGTTCGGCTTTAGCTAAAACAAATGCGCTATAACCACCCTCGTACTCTTCAACTTTTCCTTCAACGACTTCCCAAGTTTTATCCGTAACGGCATCTAAAAACCAACGATCGTGCGTTACTACCGTGACCGCTAAGCCTTTGCGATTATTTAGATAATTCGCAAGCCACGCAACGCCCTCGACATCTAAATGGTTAGTTGGCTCATCAAGTAAAATTAAATCAAGCTCGTTGATAAGAAGTTTGGCTAAACCCACGCGGCGTCGCTCACCACCGGATAGTTGACCGAATTTTCGATCAAAGATGTGGTCATCAAAGCTGCCGAACAAACCAGTAAAGACTTCGCGAATATTTGGCTCACTCGCCCACTCGTGTTTAGCCGTATCTCCAAGGACAACTTCGCCAACAGTGCTCTCAGGATTCTCGAAATCAACTTGCGAAAGAATTCCAATACGAGCGGCGTTTGATTTTGTTACCCGCCCTGAATCTGGTGATTCAATTCCAGCGATGACTTTCATCAATGTGCTTTTCCCAGATCCATTTCGGCCAACAATGCCGATGCGATCACCCTCGGAAACGCCAAGTGAGACGCCTATTAATAGCTCTTTTATATCAAAAGCTTTGGAGACCTCTTCGATATTTACAACGTTGCGCGCCATGATGGGAGAGCGTACCTTTCATCCATGAACGTCACTGACCGCGAATACGCGCTGGCCCTCGATAGAAATGACCCTTTAGCCCATTTTAAGGCGCAATTTGTCATCACAGATCCAGAGATGTGTTATTTGGATGGAAATTCGCTGGGCCGTATGCCAATTGCTACGGTTGCAGCGATAAATAATTTTCTTACGCATGAGTGGGGGGCCGAGCTTGTTACTGGTTGGGGCCATTGGATCGATGAAGCACAACCTACTGGTGACCTGTTAGGGGCCGCGGCCTTAGGTGCAGGACCCGGCCAAGTACTTATCTGCGATACAACCTCAGTTAATTTTTATCAACTGTGCTTAGCGGCAATTCATGCTCGCCCAGGAAGAAAGACAATCATCACCGATACTGCAAATTTTCCTACTGATCGTTACATCCTTGACGGTATCGCTAAACAATTTGGATTAAACCTCGTCCTTATTAATAACGAAGATCCAAATATTGCAATCCATGAGCGCATCACCACCGAAGTTTTAGCACCTTATCTCAACGATGACGTCGCTTTAGTTACCTTGGAAGTCATCCAATATCGATCTGGCGCACGAACTGACATTAAATCAATTACCGATCAAGTCCGCGCGATTGGTGGATTAGTTGTTTGGGATGCTAGCCATTCAGTAGGTGCAATAGAAATGGATTTGGATGCAAGCGGCGCCGACCTCTGCGTTGGATGTACATATAAATTTGGTAACTCAGGACCGGGAGCACCAGCATGGCTATACGTCAATAAGCGGGTTCAAAAAGAGTTACAAGTTCCAATTCAAGGTTGGTTTGCACAAGAGGCGCAGTTTGAAATGGGTCCAGTCTTTGAAAAAGCTAGCGGAATGCGCGGTTTCCAAATTGCAACTCCACCAATTATGGGAATGCGTTCAGTTAAAACTGCATTCACGATGATTGCCGATGCTGGCATTGGCCAAATCGCTAAAAAGGCAGCGGTTGGCACTACTTTAATGATCGATTTATACGATGCCTGGCTCGCACCTCTTGGTATGGAGCTTCACACGCCTCGCGACTCGAATGAGCGCGGGGGGCATGTTTCATTGGGTCATCCCGATGCCGCTCAAATCTGTGTAGCTCTGCGTAAGATATCGAATGTCTTCCCCGATTTCAGAGCTCCTGACACAATCAGATTAGCTATTTCCCCGCTTCCAACGTCCTACGTCGAAGTCTGGGATGGATTCGATCGTCTGCGCGACTTAGTGGCATCGGGCCGCTATAAAGAGATACACGAAGGTGGTTCAAGAGTCACATGAGCGAAAATAACTTCGATTCGGCAATGACCTATACGTCTTACCTGGCTGTAGATGAACTTCTAAATCTTCAGCGCCCAGTATCTGTCGGGCCCGAGCATGATGAGATGCTCTTTATTATTATTCATCAAACTTACGAACTGTGGTTTAAACAGTTAATCCATGAGTTTGCCCAAGCACAGCGCTCGATGGAATCTGGTGATTCACATTATTCGCTAGCCATTCTTGGTCGCATTCGCACAATTATGAAGATCTGTGTCAACCAAATCGATATTTTAGAAACAATGACGCCGTTGCAATTTAATTCTTTCCGCTCATATCTATCATCTTCTAGCGGTTTCCAATCGGCGCAGTTTAGAAAAGTCGAAGCTTTGCTTGGTCGCCGCGATACTAAAATGGCTGGCCACTTGCCCCCAGATGTCCAAGCTGAGATTGCAATTATTACCTCAGGTAATTCGGTATATGACTCTGCCCTAGCTTATTTAGCTAAGCGCGGACACCCAATCCCAACCGATGTTCTTAGCCGAGACAGGACGGCGCCATATGAAGCTAACTTGCGCGTTCAGGATGTTCTCTTAGATATACATCGCAATGATCCAGAGAGCGCCATGGTGTGCGAGCGTTTATTGGATATCGATGAGGGTATTCAAGAATGGCGCTATCGCCACGTGAAAATGGTTGAGCGAACCATTGGGCAGAAAATCGGTACTGGCGGTTCAAGCGGAGTTGAATACTTATCCAGCACGCTTTTCAATCCAGCGTTTAAAGATCTTTGGGAGATCCGTTCGCGCTTCTAGTCCGCACATTATTTAATAGCCTATAGGGTTAGTGCATGTCGGGTTGGATACATCATGCTGCTGATTGGCTAGTTGCTAATAATTTACAGACCCCTTTATTTGTTCTTCTCATTCTTTTGGCCTTTGCCGAAGCTGCGGCTTTTGTTGGCTTCGTTCTACCAGGTGAAACGGCGTTGATTATCGGCGGCGTCCTGGCTCATTCCAAAGTGTGGCCCCTATGGCTCTTCATCCTTTGCGCAATTATTGGTGCCATTGCCGGCGACTCAGTCGGATATGAAATTGGCAAACACTTCGGCCCAAGAATTAAAACTACGCAGTTTGGTAAATTCGTTGGAGCTAAGCGATGGAAGTTAGCCGAACATATTTTTGCAAAGTATCACGGCAGAGCAATCTTTTTTGGTCGGGCACAAGCACTTCTACGTGCCCTCGTTCCCGCTTTAGCTGGAATGAACAAGGTCCCCTACAGAACTTTTCTTAAGTGGAATGCAGCTGGCGGCATCGTCTTTAGTACCATTGTTATTGTTTTGGGATATGAGTTCGCAAATTCTCTTCATACTCTTGAAAAATACCTGAAGTACTGGGCAGTCTTCTTTCTTGGCCTAGTTATCGTTGTAGTTATCATCCTTAAGCGCAAACTCGAGAAAATAATCGAGGATTAGCATGAATCTGGTAGCTGCCAGCGCACTGATTGCAGGAAAGCTAGAGAAGAATGTCTCAATTGAATTTAGCTCTGGTGTAATTACATCCATTGAACCAAATAGTTCTCTTACCCCAACGATTGCTGGGACTCTACTTCCAGGATTTGTTGACATTCATTGTCATGGTGGCGGTGGATTCTATTTTTCTGCGCTAAACCCCGAGCATATTTCTACCGTCATTCAAACTCATGAAGCCCATGGCACAACGTCGATGCTTGCAAGTTTAGTTTCTGAACCTATCGAGAGCTTGCTGACTCAGATACAAACCCTTCGACCCTTTATTAATCAAGGCTCCATTAAAGGGATTCACTTGGAAGGTCCCTACCTTGCGCCTTCCCACTGCGGAGCGCACGACCCAGCTTTGCTTAAGGCGCCAACAATCCCTGAGTTGGAAAAACTCATTGAAGCTTCAGATGCAAATATCCGAGTGGTAACGATCGCTCCTGAGTTACATGGCGCAATTGCGGCCATCGAATTCTTAGTTAAACAAGGCGTAATTGTTGCCCTCGGCCATACTGGCGCCGATGCAATAACTACGCGTGCAGCAATTGCTGCGGGTGCAACAATTATCACTCACTTCAATAATGGAATGCCTAAGTTAGATACCGGAGAGAATATTTCATCAGTCTCCCTTAATGACTCCAGTGTTGCACTAGAGCTCATTCTTGATGGTGTCCACCTCAATGAAAGTAGTACCCAAAGGATCCTTGATGCTGCGCCTAGACGATTCATCGCTGTTACCGATGCGATGTCAGCGGCCGGTGTTGCTGATGGTGCTTATAAGATAGGAAATCTTGAGGTTCTTGTCGGCAATGGCGTTGCGCGCTTAACATCTAATAACGCTTTGGCCGGGAGCACGTTGACGATGGATCGGGCTTTTCTTAATTTAGTTAATAACTTTGGGGTTTCGATAATCGATGCGAGTTTTGCAACGTCAACGTTACCCGCAGAAAGAATTGGGCTAAGAGATGTCGGCAGTATTGAAGTCGGCAAAATAGCTGATTTTGTTGAGCTAACCCCTGCTGGCAAAATTACACTTATTAGTTAGTTACACATTTAGAGTTCTTGGGTAGAGTATTGACTGTGCCTAAACCCGTAATAGTTTCAATTCGCGGATTGTCCAAATCATTTGGTGAAGTCCGCGCTGTCTCTGGGGTTGATTTAGATATCTTTGAAGGAGAATTCATAACTTTGCTAGGACCATCGGGCTCTGGTAAAACAACTGTCCTTAGGATGATTGCTGGCTTTGAAAAACCTGATGCGGGAACAATTCTCTTGAGCGGCAAAGACGTCTCACAACTTCCCCCTTATGATCGCGACGTTAATACGGTTTTCCAGGATTATGCGTTGTTTCCGCATATGGATGTCATTTCAAATATTGAGCACGTTACGTTCTCATGGCACTTATGGGTGTTGGTCTTTCATTTATTTATGTTCCGCTCTCTGTTGTAGTTATTAACTCTTTTAATTCAAGCAAGGTTTTTTCGTGGCCCCCAACTAGCTTTACAACGCTCTGGTGGTCTAAAGCCATTGAAAATACGGGGGTCCGCTCGGCACTGAAATGGAGCCTTCTAGCTGGTGTATCGGCCACTTCCATCGCTTTATTGCTTGGCACAACTTTAGCTTTTGCAGTAAGCCGATATAGTTTTTTCGGACGCGAAGTGATCTCTTTGTTGGTCGTTCTCCCTATTTCACTTCCTGGAGTCGTTACTGGAATCGCCTTAAATAATGCTTTTACTAAACAGTTAGGCATGTCAACTGGCTTGTTGACGGTAGTTATTGGACACGCAACTTTTTGTATTGTAATTGTCTATAACAACGCGATTGCTCGTCTGCGACGTATGGGAACTTCACTTCAGGAAGCGTCCATGGACCTCGG
>SERZ01000790.1_pt1 | contig 20272 bp, 16 predicted proteins | sample 3171461 | NCBI WGS metagenome assembly SERZ01 (sample SAMN06051861, study PRJNA518727) | freshwater metagenome | biome: subpolar coniferous forest; feature: holomictic lake; material: water; isolation source: holomictic Lake 227, 6 m depth | place: Canada: near Kenora, Ontario | collected... | reverse complement strand
TTTGGCTCGGCGGCCTATTTCACTGGCTACGCCATCAAGTCGCTGCACGTCACCCCAGAGCTGGGGCTTCTGGCGGGGGCTTTCGGTGCTGGCCTGATTGGTCTGGTGGTCGGCTTGGTGGCCATTAGGCGCCAAGGCATTTACTTCGCCATGATCACCCTGGCGATTGCCCAAATGGTGTTTTTTGTCTGCCTGCAAGCGCCCTTCACAGGCGGTGAGGACGGCCTGCAAGGGGTGCCGCGCGGCGCGTTGTTTGGCCTGCTGTCACTAGAGTCGGACACCACCTTGTACTACCTGGTGCTGGTGATTTTTGTGGCCTGTTTCATGTTCATCTCCCGCATCGTGCATTCGCCGTTTGGCCAAGTGCTGAAAATGATCCGAGAGAACGAACCGCGCGCCATTTCACTCGGCTACCAGGTGGACCGCTACAAGCTGTTGGCCTTTGTGCTGTCTGCTGCGCTGGCCGGGCTGGCAGGCTCGCTCAAGACCCTGATCATGGGGTTTGCCACGCTCTCGGATGTGCACTGGTCGATGTCGGGCGAAGTCATTCTGATGAGCTTGCTGGGCGGCGTGGGTACTTTCTTCGGGCCGGTGCTGGGGTCGGGCATTGTGATCGCGCTGCAAGACATGTTGGCCGACAAGGTGGGCTCCTGGGTGACCGTCATCATTGGCGTCATCTTTGTCATTTGCGTGATGGCCTTTCGCAAAGGGGTGGTCGGCGAATTGCAGGCTTATCTGGAGCGTCGTCGGCAAGCCGTCTTGAAATAATTAGAATATTTCATATTTGGGGAAAATATGGAATTCTCAAACCTGGATGCCATCGACCTCCAACTGCTTGACCTGCTGCAAAACGATTCTTCCCGCAGCAACCAGGACTTGGCGGCGCTGGTGCACACCTCGCCGCCCACTTGTTTTCGGCGCGTCAAACGGATGCGCGATGCCGGGCTGATCGAGCGCGAAATCGCCGTTCTCAGCGTCGAAAAACTCCAAGAGGTCGCGGGGCACGGTTTGTGCGCCATTGTGGAGATCACACTTGACCGCCAGGACAACGCGGCGCTGGAAGCGTTCGAGAAGCGCGTGGCCGGGGATGAGGCGGTGCAGCAGTGTTACCGGGTCTCGCCGGGGCCGGATTTTTGCCTGGTGGTGCACTGCGCGCACATGCCGGACTATCTGGCGCTGGCTCAGCGGCTGTTTACATCGGATGCCAATGTGCGCAACGTCAAGACTTTTTTCAGCGTCAAGCGCAGCAAGTTTGGGGCGCGGGTGCCACTGCCGCTATAACGCCGCTTTAACGTCTGCCAGAGGCAGCGTCACGCTGATTCGGCAACCGGCATCAAGCACACCGCTGGCAGACACCGTGCCACCATGGCGTTCAATGATTTTGCGGGTCAGCGCCAGTCCCATCCCAAGGCCTTCAAACTCACGCGCGCCGTGTAAGCGTTGAAACACATGGAATAACTTGGCGGCGTATTGCGGATTAAAACCGACCCCGTTGTCGGTCACAGTCAAGGCGCACAGACCACTGGCGTCCAGTTGCCAGTTCACTTGGATCACAGCCAAAGCCCGGCTGGCGGTGAACTTGCAGGCGTTGGATAACAGGTGCGAGAAAACTTGGCGCAACAGCGCGGCATCGCACATCAGGACAGGAATATCGGTGTCCACTTGCCAATCCACCACTCGATCGGCTAACGCCGACGCCATTTCAGCGCAGACATCACGCACCATTGCCACCACGTCCACCGGCGTCAATTGCAGCCCGACCTGCGATAGGCGTGACAGAGCCAACAAGCCGTCAATCTGGCGACCCATCTGTTTCGCCGCTTGGCCGACGGTGCCCAAATGGCCCCTGATCCCCGCCGGGGCAGCGTCGCCCAGGTCTTCCTGAATAATCTGCACGTAGGCGTTGACGTGCCGCAGCGAGGCCCGCAGGTCGTGCGACACCGAGGCGGTGAACTCATCCAGCTCGGCCCGGGCTTTCAACAATTCACACTTCAGATGTACGTTTTCCAGCCTTAAGGATTCCAGCGCATCCTGTGGCAGCAACCGGTCCTCGGGCTGCTCGTTCATTTGGAGGGTCGATTCCAGTTGGCGATGCTCACCTGCTTGCCCCGGGCCACACTCAAGGCCCGGGGGGGCGTGCTCTTGGTCAGCGTAGAGCCGCCGCCGACCGTGCCACCGGCACCGATCGTGATCGGCGCCACCAGCACGCAGTTGCTGCCAATGTGTACATCGGCCTCAATCACCGTACGGTGCTTGAAAGCACCGTCGTAGTTGGCGGTGATGCTGCCCGCCCCATAGTTGACGCGCTCGCCCACCGTGGCGTCGCCCAGATACGCCAGGTGGTTGGCCTTGGCACCCTTGGCCAGGGTTGAATTTTTGACCTCGACAAAATTGCCGATGTGCACCTCGGCGCCCAATTTGGCACCGGGTCGCAGTCGGGCAAACGGGCCGATCAAGGCGCCCTCACCTACTTCAATGAAGTCTTTGCTGCCCGGCTTGCCGCCTTCGATGTGGGTGAACGGGTGAATTACCGCCCCGGCGGCGATGCTGGCGTTGGCAATCACGCAATTGGCGCCAATCTTCACGCCTTCGCCCAAACTCACCTGGCCTTCAAAGACACAGTTCACGTCGATCGACACGTCCTGGGCGCAGGTCAGGCTGCCCCGCACATCAAGCCGCGCCGGGTCGGCCAGACGCACGCCCTGCTCCATCAACTGCTGGGCGTTGCGCAACTGAAAGGCCCGTTCGAGTTCGGCCAGTTGCACCGGGCTGTTGACGCCCGCCACTTGGGCCGCGTCGGTGATTTTGTGGGCCACCACTGGCACGCCATCGGCCACGGCAAACTTCACGATATCGGTCAGGTAGTACTCGCCCTGCACGTTCTGGTTGTCCAGCCGCGCCAGCCATTTTTTAAGTTGAGCGGCGGGCACCGCCATGATGCCGCTGTAGATTTCACGAATTTCACGCTGCGCAGCACTGGCATCCTTGTGTTCGACGATGGCCTGCACCACCTCGCCGTGGCGCACGATGCGGCCGTAGCCGGTGGGATCGGCCAGATCCAGCGTCAGCAGCGCCAGTCGGGTGCCGTCGCAGGCCGCAATCAATTGCTGCAACGTGGCGGCTTGGGTCAGCGGCACATCGCCCGAGAGCACCACCACGATGCCATCATCCTTCAACACCGGCACCGTCTGCTGCACCGCATGACCGGTTCCCAGCTGCGGCTCCTGGCGCACAAAATTTATGTCAAATAGGGCTCTAGCCCCCGTGTTACCTGCGAGAGCCGCTTCTACTTCGATAGCACCATGACCGGTGATCACGACCACCTGACGGGCGGCCAACTCAGCGGCGGTGTCCACCACATGCTGCAACAAGGCACGCCCGGCTAAAAGATGCAACACTTTGGGCAATTTGCTTTTCATGCGCGTGCCTTTTCCGGCCGCCATGATCACCACGTCCACCGGGGGTAGCGCTTTTGAGTTTTCTAAAATATCAACCATGACTCATTTCTCTCCATCACTGTTTCGACTATTTCACCGTTTTCATATTATCGGCGCGCTGTTGGCCTTGCTGGCGGTGGTGCTGCCAGGGTGCAGCGCCGTCAAACTGGGCTACAGCAACGCCCCCGAGATCACTTATTGGTGGCTCGACAGCTACCTGGATTTCAATTCTGCGCAAACCACCCAGGTGCGCGCCGACCTGAACACCCTGCAAGCCTGGCACCGTCAAAACGAGCTGCCTGCGTACGTCACTATTCTGGGGAAACTCCAGCGACTAGCAGCCAACAACGTCACGCCGGCGCAATTGTGCGAGGTCTACACCGACGTCATGCCAAGGTACCAAAAGCTGGTCTATGAACTGGCGCCTACCATCGTAGCCGTGGCACCGACCCTGCAAGCCGATCAGATTGATCATCTGGCGCGACAGTTGGAAAAGCGCAGTGTGAAATGGCGTGAAGAATGGGTAGACGGCACACTGGATGAGCGCAACGCCCGGCGTGTCAAGCAGTGGGTGGACCGGGTCGAGTTGATTTATGGACGACTGGACGAACCACAATTAGCCGTTCTGCGCGCCAGTGTGACCGCGTCTGTTTTCGACGCAGCCATCACTTACAACGAATCGCAACGCCGTCACCAGGACGCTCTGCAGACCCTGCGCCAACTCCAGCCCGGCATGCCAGGGGTTGCGCGCGCCAAGACCGAGGTGCATGACTTGCTCAGCCGCGCCATGAACGCGCCCGACCCGGCCACCCGAAGTTACATAGAGAAGATCGCCCAGGAAAATTGCGCCACCCTGGCCAAGTTGCACAACAGCGCCACGCCCGCGCAGCGCCTCAAGGTACTTGAAACGCTGAAAGACTACGAGGCCGATGCGCGTACCCTGATGGCGACCGGGCGCTGAGCGAAGCCTGGTACTCACAAACCCTTTGCGATGAGCCCTGATCCCCAAAATTCATTATTGTTCTGGCACCTGCTGACCCGCTTGGGCGAGATGCAAATCCTGTTGCCGGCAGCACTGCTGGCCATGCTGACCATGCTTCGGCGACCCGAGGCACGGCCGCTGGCGGGCTGGTGGGGCGTGCTTTTAATGGTAGCGGCGCTTATTACCACCGCCAGCAAATTGGCGTTTATGGGCTGGGGCATTGGCAGCGCTGAACTGGACTTCACCGGCATCTCGGGCCACGCCATGTTTGCCGCCGCCGTCTACCCGCTGCTGCTGGGCACCCTAGCGTCTCATATTTCGACTACCGGCCAACGGCTGGCCGTGGGCGCAGGCTTTGTACTGGCCTTGCTGGTGGGCCTATCGCGGCTGGAGGTCGGAGCGCATTCGGTCTCAGAGGTGATGGCAGGTCTGCTTTTAGGCGGTGCAGTCAGCGTAACGACCATAGCCCGTGCTGGCTTGCCGCGCGCGGTCATGGGGATGGTGTTGCCGGCGCTGGTGACCGTTTGGCTCCTGGTGATGCCAGTGCACGCAGCGCCAACAAAAACACACAACCTGGTGACGCGCTTGTCGCTGATGCTATCGGGACACTCCACACCGTATACCCGCGCCAGCTTGTTGCGCGCAAAGCGCCACAGCACTCCGCCAATCAGTGAGTCAAGCCACGCCGACAACCGGATTTAAACCGGCCAAACCACCCCGTAGTCATTCAGGATCGCATCCATCGGCAAGTCATGCGACTCGGGCTCGAAATCAGGCAAAAAACCCTGAGAAAAACCCAAGCCCACGGTGACGGGACGGGGCTCCAGTGTGGCCAGCATACGGTCATAAAAACCACCGCCGTAGCCCAGCCGGTACCCGCCTGCGGCATAGCCCACGCACGATACAAATAGCAGGGTCGGTACGATCACTTCGGTGTCTTTGGGCTTGGGAATGCCATAAGCATCTTCTTCCATCGGACAACCGGGATACCAGGCATGAAACGTCATTGTTTTATGAACTTTATCGACCACCGGCAGTCCAATACGGCGAGGCTGGGGTTGATCGAGCAGTTCGCCGTCTTCCTTCCAGCGGTGCAAGGCGGGAAGTGGGTCGAACTCGCCCTTGATTGGCCAATAGGCGCCGATGACTGCATCTGGGCGACCCACGAGCCAGATTCGCATGACGCGTTGTAACAAGTCAGCGCGCTGTAGGCGGTCTGGCATGTTAAGCCGTTGCTCTATAAGTAATTTGCGTAGCGCCTTCTTGTCGAGCGCCCTTTGATCATCAGAATTATTCATAATCCTCACATGCAGTTATCAACCATTTTGACATCGATTCCCTTGTTGGCGAGCTTGATGCTTTCAACCACAGCCTCGGTACACGCCCAATCCAAATCAACGGGCAAAGTCGCCTCAGACGATGTGATTCTTGAAATGAGCCAGGCCTTCAAAAAAGGCGAGCGCAAACGACTGACCAGCTTGCTGCCCCAAGTTCGGGGCCATGCGCTGGAGCCGTGGGGTGCGTATTGGGAGTTGCGGGCCCGGCTGGACTCGGCCTCCGCCATGGAAGTGCAGGACTTTTTCAGCCGTTTTGCCGGCACCTACCAGGAAGACCGCTTGCGCAATGACTGGCTGCTACTGCTGGGCCAGCGGCGCGATTGGGCCAATTTCTCAGCCGAGTTGCCCAACTTTCGCATGAACGACGACCGCGAAGTGCGCTGCTACGCCATCGCTGCAGATCAAACACTGTCCGGTGCAGACCTGTCCGCCAACCTCAAACGGGAGTGGTACGCGCAAAAAGACGCTGACGACGGCTGCAACCTGGCGGCCACCCGTCTTTATGGCGCCAAAAAACTCACCGACGCCGACATCTGGCGCAAGGCGCGCCTGGCGATGGAAGCCAACCGGCCGCGCGCCGCCCGAATGGCCGCTGAAATCATCTCGCCCGAGGCGGCCGCGCCGCTGGACGAGATCGTCAACAACCCGACGCGCTACCTCTCCAAACGCGTGACCGCGGGCGGCAAAACCGGCAAGGAAGCCGTGGTACTGGCCTTGATCCGCATGGCCTCCAACGACCCGGACCTGACGGCCAGCGTGCTTGAAAACCATTGGAGCGTGCACCTGAACCCCGAACAGCGTTCCTGGGTTTGGGGCGTCATCGGCAAGCAAATGGCGCAACGCCTCACCCCGGACGCGATGGAATCCTTTGCCAAAGCCCGGGACAGCGAGTTGAGCAACGATCACCTGGGCTGGAAAGTGCGCGCCGCCTTGCGCCAGGGTCAATGGAAAACCGTGCTGGAGGCCACCAACGCCATGAGCCCTGAAGTACGCCAGGAGTCCACCTGGGTTTACTGGCGCGCCCGGGCCCTGCTGAAACTGGCCAAAGGCGACGCCGACCGTGCCGAGGCTGCCCAACTACTGCAAGGCATTGCCGGCGTGCGCGGTTTTTACGAGCAACTGGCACTGGAAGAACTCGGCCAGCGCATCAATACCCCGGCCAGACCGGTTGCGCTCTCAGCCGAAGAAAAAGACGGCGCCCGACTCAACACCGGACTGAACCGCGGCCTTTACGCCATCCATGCGGGTTTGCGGTCCGAGGGCGTGAAGGAGTGGAACTACAGCACCAACCTGCACCAGCGCGGCGGCATGAATGACCGCGACCTGATGGCTGCAGCCGACCTGGCCTGCCAGCACGAGGTCTGGGACCGCTGCATCAGCACCAGCGACCGGACCAAGATCGAGATCGATTTCGAGCAACGCTTTCCCATGCCCTTCAAGGACGCAGTGGTGCAACGGGCCACCAAAATCGGGCTGGACCCGGCCTACGTTTATGGCCTGATCCGCCAAGAAAGCCGCTTTGTGATGGACGCCCATTCCGGCGTGGGCGCTTCGGGACTGATGCAAGTGATGCCCCCTACTGCGAAATGGACCGCCAAAAAAATCGGCATGACCGACTTCAAACCGCACCAGATCACCGACCGCGACACCAACATCGCCATCGGCACCGGCTACCTCAAGCTGATTCTGGACGACTTTGCCGGCTCGATGCCGATGGCCACCGCCGCCTACAACGCCGGCCCCAGCCGCCCCCGCAGCTGGCGCGGCACCACCGGTGGACCGGTGATGGAGGCCGCCATCTGGGCCGAGAATGTGCCTTTTGCAGAAACGCGTGATTACGTGAAAAAAGTGCTCTCCAACACCACCAACTACGCCGCGCTCATCACCGGCCAGCCGCAATCGCTCAAGCTGCGACTGGGCAACATCGGCCCTCGCGATGCCAGCCAGCTGGTCGCTAACCAGGACCTGCCTTGACCCTGCGCCGTCGCCCTTTGGTACTGGGCCTGCTGACCGCCTTGGTCGGGTGCGACGCACGTGAAGAAAGTAAGGCACCCATCTACACCTCAGCCCCGGCAGTGGTGGCCGGCAAGCCGGTGTACCGACTGGCGGTGCACCCGCTGCACAACCCGCAAACCCTGCACCAGCTCTACACCCCGCTGACCGACTATCTGGGGCGCCAGTTGACGGAGGTCCATTTCGAGGTGGAAGCGTCCACCTCCTATGCCGACTTTCAGGACAAGTTCACATCACGCGGGCCGCACCTGATCCTGCCCAACCCGTACCATGCGCTCAAAGCGGCCGACAACGGGTACGAGGTGATTGCCGAAGCCGGTAACAGTGCCGATTTCAGGGGTATTTTTTTATTGCGCAAAGACAGTGGCATCACCAGCCCCTTGCAGCTCAAGGGCAAGACCGTGGCCTTTCCGGCACCCACCGCCCTGGCTGCTGCCATGATGCCGATGGTCTGGCTGGCCAACCAGGGATTGAAGATGCCGCAAGACATTCAGAGCAGCTTTGTGGGCACGCACCAGTCCGCCATTCTTAATGTTTACCTGGGCCAAGCTGCGGCAGGCGTCACATGGCCGTCGCCCTGGAATGATTTTCAGAAAAGCAACCCCAAGGAAGCGGCCGCGCTGCACCTGGTCTGGCAAACCCCGGAGCTGATCAACAACGCCCTGATGGCGCGCTCTGACTTACCCCCCCACCACATCGCCCGCATTCGTGAGTTGCTGCTCGGCCTGCACGAGCACGAGGAAGGCCAAGCTATTCTCAAAGGCATGATGACACCGCGCTTCAACCCGGCCGACACCGCGCGCTATCGGCACGTGGTCGGCGGCTTTTTAAAAACCTACATCGCCCAGGTTGGACCCCTGCCGTGACCTTGCGCCGTTTGTTCACGGGCTCGGTTCGCCGCCAACTGGTCTGGGGTGTGGCCACTGTGCACGCCGTGCTGATGGGCTTCTTTGTGACCGACCTGGTGCATCGCCAGCAGGTTTTCATGCAGCAACAGCATGCCCGCGCGGCCCAGACGCTGGCGCACAGCCTGGCACTCTCGGTCACCAACGGCCTGCTGACGCGTGACCTGGCGGGCCTGCAAGAGCTGGTGCAGCTCAAGACCATTGATTCGGGCGTGGCCTATGTGATTGTGCTGGACCACACCGGGCGCATCCAGGCGCACACCGAGAGCACACGCGTGGGCCAGTACATTGGCGACATTGCGACCCTGCAAGCCCTGCCTGAACGCAGTGCGGCGGTCCTGAGCCAAAGCCAGGAGCTGACCGATGCCGTGGCGCCGGTGTTGGCCGGCCCCCGGTCCATTGGCTGGGCCCGGGTCGGCCTGCGGGCTGCCCCGGACGAGGCCACCGGCCGCTCGGTGCTACTGCAGGGTTTAGGCTATACCCTGGCCGCCATTTTGGCCGGCACCTTGATGGCGCTCTGGATGGCGCGGCGCCTCACCGCCCGGCTTGACACCATCCGCACCACAGCCCAACAAGTGCAGCAAGGCCAGACCGAAGCCCGCGTGAAACTGCAAGGACAAGACGAAACCAGTGATGTGGCGCGCAGCTTCAATCGCATGCTCGACAGCCTGGCCGAGCAGCAAACCCAACTGGAGCAACTGGCCAACTACGACCCGCTCACCGGACTGCCCAACCGCCGCCTGTTGACCGACCGGCTGGACCAAGCCATGTCCCACACCCAGCGCACTGGCAGCGCCATGGCCACGGTGATGCTGGACCTGGACGGGTTCAAACTCATCAACGACACGCACGGTCACGAGGCAGGCGACCGCTTGCTGCGCGACATTGCCCATCGCATCCACACCCAGTTGCGTGGTGGCGACACGGCAGCTCGCTTGGGCGGCGACGAGTTCGTGCTGGTGCTGCAGGACCTCGACGGCAACAATGCGGTGCAGCAATGCCAGCAAGCCCTGACGCGCATGCTGACCTCGATTGCCACCCCGATGCAGTTGGACGGCTCCAACGTCACCCTGTCCGCCAGTATTGGCGCCACGCTCTACCCGCAAGATCCATCAGACGCCGACACCTTGCTGCGCCACGCTGACCAGGCCATGTTCATTGCCAAACAGTCTGGCAAGAACCGTTTTCATCTTTATGACACCGAACACGACCGCCAGTTGGGCGTGCGCCGCGTCGCTTTGGAGCGCCTGGCCCAAGCCCTGCAGGATGACGAACTGCTGCTGTACTACCAGCCCAAGGTCCACATGCGCACCGGCGAACTGCAAGGCGTCGAAGCCCTGATCCGCTGGCAGCATCCGGACCAGGGGCTGTTGGCGCCCGCCCTTTTCCTGCACACGCTCGACGGCAACCCACTGGAACTGGCCGTGGGTGATTGGGTGATTCGCACCGCGCTGGCCCAGGCAGCCGCCTGGCGAGCGCAGGGTTTGCCGATGTCCATGAGCATCAATGTATCGCCGCGCCAAGTAGCGCAGGCCGGTTTTGTGGCGCGTCTTGCACAACTGCTGGCCGAGCAGCCCACGCTGCCACCGCAGGCCGTTGAGCTGGAACTGCTGGAAAGCGCGGCCGTCGATGACCGCGACGCCACCTCCTCTGTGTTGCAGGCTTGCCGCCGACTGGGCGTGCGTTTTGCGTTGGATGATTTCGGTACCGGCTATTCCTCTCTGGTGCACCTGCGCCGCATGCCGGTCGACACCCTCAAGATCGACCAGAGCTTTGTGCGCGACATGCTCGACGACCCCGACGACCTGGCGATTGTGGAGAGCGTGGTGCGCCTGTGTGCCTCGTTTCGTCGCCACGTGGTGGCCGAGGGCGTTGAAACCGAACTGCACGCCAGCGCCCTGCTGGCGATGGGCTGCAACACCGGCCAGGGCTACGGCATCGCCCGACCCATGCCGGCTGAAGCACTCCCTGCCTGGCTGAAGAAATGGCGCGTACAAGGCTTTTGGCAAAACATGAGACTCCCACAACGGAACCCTGAATCATGAAACTTTATATTGGCAACAAAAACTACTCTTCCTGGTCGATGCGCCCGTGGGTGCTGCTAACCCAGGCTGGCATCCCGTTTAAAGAGGTCATGGTCAGGTTTGACTCGTTTGAGGCGGGCTCCTGCTTCAAGTCCACGCTCAGCACTCTGTCACCCACCGGCAAGGTGCCCTTGCTGGTGGACGGTGAACTGGTGGTGTGGGACACGCTGGCGATTTGCGAGTACCTGGCCGAGCAGTTTCCCGACCACCACTTGTGGCCGCGTGACCAGGCCGCCCGGGCCCGGGCGCGCAGCGTGTGCGCCGAAATGCACGCCGGTTTTACCAACTTGCGCAGCCACTGCCCCATGAACATTGAGGCCACGCTACCCGAGATCGGCGCCCTGATCTGGCGCGACCAAGCGGGCGTGCGCACTGACGTTGCCCGACTGGTAGCCCTGTGGACGCAGGCGCTGGACGCCCATGGCGGACCCCTCCTGTTTGGCGAGTTCAGCATTGCCGACGCCTACTTTGCACCCGTCTGCATGCGCCTGAAAACCTATGCGCTGCCGGTACCCCCGGCAATTTCCGCGTACGTGGATCGGCTCTGCGCCCTGCCCGGCATCAAGGCCTGGATCGATCAAGCCAAGGCTGAACAGGACTTTCTTGATTTTGAAGAACCCTACCGCCTGACCCTGGACTAAGCCGGCACCATGCAAATTTACCTGGTGGGCGGTGCGGTGCGCGATGCGTTATTGGGCCTGGAAGTCAAGGACCACGATTGGGTGGTAGTCGGCGCCACGCCCGAGGCCATGGTTGAGCAAGGCTACCTGCCAGTCGGCAAAGACTTTCCGGTGTTTCTTCACCCGTACACCAAAGAGGAATACGCGCTGGCACGCACCGAGCGCAAAACCGCGCCCGGCTACCACGGGTTTGCCATCCACGCAGACCCCAGCGTCACGCTGGAAGAAGACCTGGCGCGGCGCGACCTCACTATTAATTCAATAGCTGTTAGCGCATACCCCATAAGGGCTAGAGGTCGATTTAATGCTTATGAGACGCTGGACGCCAGTCTGTGGGACTCGGCCGGCGTTTTGTCCGACCCTTATGGCGGACGGCAAGACCTGGCCCACAAGGTGTTTCGCCATGTCACCGAGGCCTTTCGGGAAGACCCGGTACGCATCCTGCGCGTGGCCCGGTTTGCGGCGCGATTTCATGACTTCACCGTGGCGCCCGAAACCTTGACCCTGATGCGCGACATGGTGCAGACGGGCGAGGCCGATCACCTGGTGGCCGAGCGTGTCTGGCAGGAGTTGGCCCGGGGCCTGATGGAAGCCACGCCCTCGCGCCTGTTCGAGGTGCTGCGCGACTGCGGCGCGCTCAAGGTGCTGCTGCCCGAGGTCAACGCCCTGTGGGGCGTGCCGCAACGCGCTGAGTACCACCCTGAGATAGACACCGGCATTCACCTTCTGATGGTGTTGGACATGAGCGCCCGCCTCAACGCGCCCTTGCCGGTGCGCCTGGCCTGCCTGTTTCACGACCTGGGCAAAGCCACCACCCCGGCCGACGTGCTGCCGCGCCACATTGGCCACGAAGAGCGTAGCGCACGCATCCTCAAAAAAGTGTGCGAGCGACTGCGCCTACCGGTAGAGTGCCGCGAACTGGCCGACGTGGTGGCGCGCGAGCACGGCAACATTCACCGCAGCGCCGACCTCAATCCGGCCGCACTGGTGCGCCTGCTGGAACGCTGCGACGCCTTTCGCAAACCCCAGCGTTTTGCCGATGTGCTGCTGGCCTGCGAATGCGATGCCCGCGGCCGCCTCGGGCTGGCCGAGTCGGCCTACCCGCAAGGCCCGCGACTGTGGGCCGCCTTGACGGCAGCTCAGTCTGTCGCTACTAATTTAATAGCTTCCAGCGCAATAGCGACGGGGGCTACAGGCCCAAAAATAGGCGAACTGATTCATGCCGCCCGGGTCGAGGCGGTTCGCCTCAACCTGCCGCCCGCCCCGCCCACTGCGGGATAACACGCATACAGACCTGAGGCGCTTTTCACAAATTTAGCGCTTTGGTGGTTATGCTCTTCATATGACAAGTTTGCTGATAGTTGAAGACGACGAATTGCTGCGTGATGGCCTGAGCGCCCAACTGGCCCAAGCCGGTCACAGCGTGACGCTGGCCGCCGATGGCGAATTGGCCCAATCGCTGCTGGAGGCCCATCGTTTTGATGGCGTGATCCTGGATTTGGGCCTGCCCAAAGTGAGTGGCATGGAGGTGCTGCGCTGGCTCCGGCGCCGCTTCCCGGCCCTTCCGGTGTTGATACTGACGGCCCGCGACGGTGTCGAAGACCGGGTACAAGGCCTCAATGCCGGGGCCGACGACTACCTCACCAAACCCTTCAACATGGCCGAATTACAAGCCCGCCTGGGCGCCATGCTGCGCCGTGCCCGCCTGCCGGCTTTTGGCGGCTCGCTTGAATTGGCCGCCAGCGCCACCCAGCGGTTGCGGGTCGATGCCACCCAGCCCCAGGCCTGGCTCGACGACGAACCGATGGAGCTGACGCACCGTGAATGGGCGCTGCTGTCGCTGCTGGTCAGCCATGCCGGACAGGTGGTAAGCCGCGAAGATGTGCTGGGTGTGTGGCAATCCGAACCCGGCGACGGGGCGGTCTCCAACGCGCTGGAAGTCTATGTGCACCGCCTGCGCCGAAAACTGGCCGATTCTGGCCTGACGATTCGCAATGTGCGCGGCTTGGGCTACCTGTTGGAAACCACCGCGCCATGAAGCCCCCGGGCGCACGCCACAGCCTCTCGCTCAAACGCCTGTTGCTGCTGTGGTTGCTGCTGCCGCAACTGGTGCTGTGGCTGGTGGGCGGCGCCCTGACCTACCGCATCGCGCTCCAGTACGCCGAAAAAGGCGTGGACCAGTCCCTCACCCAATCGGTGCTGTCACTGGCGCGACAGGTCAAGCCGGTGGGCTCGGGCCTGCTGATCGACTTTCCCCGCGCTGCGCAAGACATCATAGAACAAGACCCAAAAGACCGGGTCAGCTACATGGTGTCTTCGCCACCTGGCAGCTTTTTGCTGGGCAATGGCAAGCTGCCGCCGCCGCAACTGAACACGATCCCCACCACCGGCGAAACCCTGCTTTACAACGTGAGCATGGATGGCAAACCGATGCGCGTGGCCCTGCTGGACATCAATTACGGTGAGCCCGCCTCACCCCAACGCATGCGTGTGCAAGTAGCCAAAAGCCTGGCTGTACAGCAGCGCATTGCCGCCGGTCTGGTGACCGACATTCTGACGCCCTTGCTGCTGCTGGGCATCCTGCTCAGTGTGCTGGTCTATGCCGGCATCACGCGCGGCTTGCGGCCACTCAAGCGACTGCAAGCGCAACTCGGTGACCGCCGGGAGTCCAGCCTGTCGGCGCTGGCGCCAATTGAGCTGACACAGGCCCCGCAGGAAGTTCATGCGCTGGCCGGCGCCGTCAACCACTTGCTGTCGGCCGTGCGGCGCAGTCTGGGCCAGGAAAAACGCTTTCTAAACGACGCCGCCCACCAGCTGCGCACGCCGCTGGCGGGCCTGATCAGCCAGACCGAACTGGCCCTGGCCGAGACCGACCCGCAGGCCCTGCGTGAGCGTCTGACCAAGGTACTGTCAGGTGCGCAGCGCAGCGCGCACCTCGTGCACCAACTGCTCTCGCTGGCGCGCAACGAAGCCGATGTCACCCTTCAGCCCCTTGACGCGGCCGCACTGGCGCGCGAGGTGGCGCGGGAATGGACACCCCGCGCGCTGTCTGCCGGCGTTGACCTGGGCTACGAAGGCGAGGAAAGCCTGCTGTTGGACGGTGAAAAGCTCCTGCTGCGCGAGGCGCTGAGCAACCTGCTCGACAACGCCTTGCTGTACGCTGGCCCGGGCAGTGTGGTGACTTTGCGGGTGGCTCGCCAAGGCCCTGTGGCCGTGATTGAGGTCGAAGACAACGGGCCCGGCTTGAGCCCTGACGACTTGCTCCATGTGTTTGAGCGTTTCTGGCGTGCCAGCGCCTTGCCCGGTGGCTGCGGTTTGGGCCTGGCCATCGTTCATGAGATTGCCCGCCGCCATGGTGGCAGCGCCACTGCGTTGCCGGTCCAACCCCGAGGCCTGCTGATCCGACTTAGCCTGCCCTTAAAAAATTGAACACCATGTTGAATCAACCCACCTATGAGAGCGAAAACCCCTGGAAATTGGCACTGGAAAGCTCGGGAGAAGGCATCTGGGACTGGAACATGCTCACCGGCGCGCAAAGCCATTCGGTTCGCTGGGAAGAAATGCTGGGCTACCAGGCCGGCGAGTTGAACCAGGGTTACCAGGAGTTCATCACCCGTGTCCACCCGGACGATATCGCGCCGCTGAACGCCGCCTTCACGGCCTACCTCGAAGGGCACACGCCCGGTTACGGCATGGATGTGCGCCTGCGCTGCAAAGACGGTTCCTGGAAGTGGATTTTTTCCAGTGGCAGTGTCGTCAGCCGCGATGCGCTGGGCCGCCCGCTGCGCATGATCGGCACCCATACCGACATCACCGAACGCAAACTGGCCGAGACCGCGTTGCGTGCGTTGAACCTGAAGATGTCAGACAAATCCCAGCTGCTGCAAACCACCCTGAGCAGCATCAGTCAGGGCATCATCGTGTTTGACCCCGATAGCCGGGTGCGCAAGTTCAACCCCCGGGTCTGTGAGCTGCTGGACCTTCCCGAGAGTTATCTGGCCACCCGTCCCACGCTGAAGGAACTGAACACGTTCCAGATCGCCCGCAATGACTTTGGAGCCGGCGCCATGCTGGTGGATGAACGGGCACGCGACTACCTGCTGGCGGGCGGCATGGGCGTCTCGCCACCGCACTATTTGCGGGTGACGCCAGAAGGCCGAACTCTGGAGATCAAGACCCAGACCCTGGCCGATGGGGGCATGGTGCGCACCTTTGCCGACGTGACCGATTACGTGCTGGCCAAGGCGGCCTTGCAGGAAAACGAGTTGCGCTGGAAGCTGGCCCTGGAGAGCACCGGCGATGGCGTGTGGGACTGGAATGTACAAAGCGGCGAAGAGTATTTTTCCAAACGCCTGCTCGAGATGTATGGCTTCAGCGAAACTGAATTGCATGATCGTCCTGACGATCTCGATAGCCGCACCCACCCCGATGACTTGGCGCAGATGCAGCGCGACCGCCAAGCCCATTTCGAGGGTCTGACCCCCGCCTACCACAACGAACACCGCGTGCTTTGCAAAAAAGGCCAATGGAAATGGGTGCTGTCGCGGGGCATGGTCATCAGCCGCGACGCCCAGGGCAAGCCACTGCGCATGATCGGCACCCATACCGACATCACCGATCGCAAAACCTCTGAAGCATTGATCTGGCATCAGGCCCATTTCGACCCGTTGACCGGGCTGCCCAATCGCAACATGCTGCGTGATCGGTTGAACCAGTATCTCAAGAAAAGTAAGCGCGACGGCCAACAACTCGCCCTGCTATTTATTGACCTCGACCACTTCAAGGAAGTCAACGACACCTTCGGCCATGACAGCGGCGACCGATTGCTGATTCAGGCCGCACGGCGTATTCAGTCCTGCGTGCGCGAGGCCGACACTGTAGCCCGCATGGGCGGCGACGAGTTCACCGTGATCCTGAGCGAGCTCTCAGACACGGCCCACCTGGAGCGCATCCTGCAAAACATGCTGCAGGCGCTGGAGGCCGTATTTCAACTCGGGAATGAGCAGGTTTACGTCTCGGCGAGTATCGGCATCACGCTGTTCCCCGGCGATGCAACCGCGATCGAAGACTTATTCAAGAACGCGGACCAGGCCCTGTACGTGGCCAAGGGCGCGGGGCGCAACCGCTTCAGCTTTTTCACGCCCGCCTTGCAAGAGGCGGCGCAAACCCGGGTGCGCCTGGCCAACGACCTGCGCAGCGGCTTGGCGGGGGAGCAGTTCCGTGTGGTGTTTCAGCCCATCATTGAGTTAGCTACCGGCGCCGTGCACAAGGCCGAAGCGCTGATTCGCTGGCAGCACCCGACGCGCGGACTCGTCAGCCCGGCCGACTTTATTCCGATTGCCGAGGCCAGTGGCCTGATCGTCGACATTGGCGAGTGGGTGTTCCAGCAAGCGGCCCAGCAAGTACGGCAATGGCGCACGACGATTCACCCGGATTTTCAGATCAGCGTGAACAAATCCCCGGTGCAGTTTCACCAAAGTGGCCGACTCAGGGCGCCTTGGTATGAGCAGCTGAAAACCATGGGCTTGCCAGGGCAAAGTATCGTGGTCGAAATCACCGAGGGACTGTTGCTGGATGCCAGTGCAAGCGTAGACGCACAACTGCTGCAACTGCGTGATGCCGGCATTGGCGTCTCGCTGGACGACTTTGGCACCGGCTACTCGTCGCTGTCGTACCTGCAAAAATTTGACATCGACTTCATCAAGATCGACCAGTCGTTTGTGCGTCACCTGATGCCGGGGGGAACCAACCTGGCCTTGTGCAAGGCGATCATCGTGATGGCGCATGAACTGGGCATCAAGGTGGTTGCCGAGGGCGTTGAAACAACCCAGCAACGCGACCTGCTGGCCGCCGCTGGTTGCGATTACGCGCAGGGCTACCTGTTTGCACGACCTATGTCGGCCACCGACTTTGAAATTTATTTAGAAGCCAAATAGGCTTCTAGCGCAGGTGCATCCTGCGCTAGCAGCTCTCTTTTCAATAGCATATACAAGTCTATTGATCGATCCGAACGCCGGTCTGGGCGTCAAACCAGTTGTTGTGACGGTTGCTCACCGTCATGCCGGTGTGCTCCCCAACCCGGATGACGGTGTTGGGCGCCACGCGCACCGTGAGCAGGCCGACGGCGGTTTTGACCACCACATAGGTGTCGGCGCCGGTGGGCTCTACCAACACCACTTCACCGCGCCAGGGCGCATCGGCGTCCAGGTGGATGTGCTCGGGGCGCTGGCCCAGCGTGACGGCACCGGCAGGTGCCGGGCAACCCAGGTCGAGCGAGCCGCCTTCAAAGCGAAATACACCGCTAGCCCCCGTGCCGTCTGTGCTACCCGCTATGAAATTCATATTGGGCGAGCCAATGAACCCCGCCACATAGGTGTTGGCCGGGCGTCGGTAAATATCGTCAGGCGTGCCGATTTGTTGCAGGATGCCGTCCTTCATGACTGCGATGCGACTGCCCAGCGTCATGGCTTCAATCTGGTCGTGCGTCACGTAAACGCTGGTGATGCCACTCACATGGTGCAGGCGCTTGATTTCGGCGCGCATCTCGACGCGCAGTTTGGCGTCCAGGTTACTCAGCGGCTCGTCAAACAAAAATAGCTGCGGGTCGCGTGCCAAAGCCCGGCCCATCGCCACGCGCTGACGCTGACCGCCCGAGAGTTGCGCCGGACGGCGGTCCAGCAAATGCTCGATTTGCAGCATGGCGGCGACTTCGTGAATGCGCTTGGTGCGCACGTCTTTGGGCACCTTGCGCATCTCCAGCGCAAAACCGATGTTGTCGGCCACGCTCATGGTCGGGTACAGCGCGTAGCTCTGGAACACCATGGCGATGTCGCGATGGGCCGGGGCTACGCCAACGACGTCTTTGCCATTGATGCGCACCTCGCCTTCGGTCGGTTCTTCGAGCCCGGCAATGATGTTGAGCAGCGTCGATTTGCCGCAACCCGAAGGCCCGACCAGAATCAAAAACTCGCCCGGGGCCACGTCGATATCAATTTTCTTGAGAATTTCGACGGCCTTGTCGCCCTTGCCAAAGACCTTGCGAATACCGGCGATGTGAAGTGAAGCTGCCATGTTGTTTATCCTTTCACCGCGCCAGCGGTGAGACCTTTAACGAAATATTGACCTGCCAGCACGTAGACCAGCATGGTGGGAAGACCGGCAATCACGGCAGCCGCCATGTCGACGTTGTAGCTCTTGACGCTGCTTGAGGTGTTGGCCATGTTGTTCAGGCCCACGGTGATGGGCTTGCTGTCGGCGCCACTGAAGGCCACACCAAACAGAAAGTCGTTCCAGATATTGGTGAACTGCCAAATCAAAGTGACCATCAGAATCGGCGTCGACATCGGCACCACGATGCGGAAAAAGATGCGCCAAAAACCAGCGCCATCAATGCGCGCCGCACTCACCAGTTCTTTGGGAATGGCGGTGTAGTAGTTGCGGAAAAACAGCGTGGTCCCCGCCAAACCGGCAATGCAGTGCACCAGCACCAGACCCGTCAGCGAACTCGATATTCCAAGGAAACCCAGCACCTGGCTCATCGGCAGCAGCACCACCTGAAACGGCATGAAGACGCCGAACAGCATGAAGCCAAACAGCACTTCGCTACCCCGGAACTTCCACATGCTCAGCACGTAGCCGTTGATGGCGCCCCAGGCGGTCGAAATCAGCACCGCCGGCACGGCCATGATCACAGAGTTCCAGAAGTAAGGCTTCAAACCGCGGCAGTCAACCCCGGTGCAGGCGCTGGACCAAGCCAGGCCCCACGACTCAAAGTTGAGAGAGGTGGGCAGGCTCAGCAAATTGCCGGAGCGGATCTGCTCGGCGTCCTTGAAGGACGTGGCGAGCATCACATAGAGCGGCGCCAAAAAGAAGAAGGCAGCCACCAGCAGCACGCTGTAGATGGCGATACGGGGCAAGTGTTTAGCGATCATGGGGTTTGGCGCGAAGCTCGCTGTAAAGGTAAGGAACCACGATGGCGGCCACGGTGGCCAGCATCATGGTGGCACTGGCAGCACCCAGACCAATCTGGCCACGGGTGAAACTCATCACATACATGAAGGTGGCGGGCACGTCCGACGCATAACCGGGGCCGCCGGCGGTGAGCGCCATGACCAGATCGAAGCTCTTGATGGACAAGTGCGAGAGCACCAGCACGGTGGAGAACACCACTGGGCGCAGGATCGGCAAAATAATGCGCCAGTAAATGCGCGGCAGTGAGGCGCCGTCAATTTGCGCCGCCTTGATGATGCTGTCGTCAATGCCGCGCAGCCCGGCAAGCGAGAGCGCCATGGCAAACCCGGCCGACTGCCAGATGCCGGCAATCACCACGCAATAAATGGCGGTCTCGCTTTGCACCAGCCAGTCAAAGCTGAAACTGGCCCAACCGAGGTCGTGCATCAGTTTCTCAAGCCCCAGACTGGGATTCAAAATCCATTTCCAGGCGGTGCCAGTCACAATGAAGGACAGCGCCATGGGGTACAGAAAGATCGTGCGCAACAACCCTTCGGCGCGAATTTTCTGGTCCAGAAAAATCGCCAGCGCCATGCCCAGCAGCATGGAGCCGCCCACGTACAACAGGCTGAAAAGGCCCAGATTTTTCAGGGCCACGATCCAGCGGTCCATCTCCCACAGCCGCACATATTGCTCAAGACCCACGAACTCGTCGTAATTGGGGAGCATGCGCGAGCCGGTCATGGACAAGACGCCATTCCAGATCATGAAGCCATAGATGAACGCAAACCCGAGGACGAACCCCGGCGCGATCACGAGCTTCGGCAGCCACGTTTCAAAGTTATTTTTCATATTGATCACATTTCCTTGGCAGACCTCTGGAG
>SERZ01000788.1_pt1 | contig 20332 bp, 20 predicted proteins | sample 3171461 | NCBI WGS metagenome assembly SERZ01 (sample SAMN06051861, study PRJNA518727) | freshwater metagenome | biome: subpolar coniferous forest; feature: holomictic lake; material: water; isolation source: holomictic Lake 227, 6 m depth | place: Canada: near Kenora, Ontario | collected... | reverse complement strand
GACGGGGTTGTTTTTTTGCCCCGATGCTTTTGCTTTAACGCTGCGGAGATCCGCCTTGCCCATCGACCTCCATGACGGTGATTTGCCCGACGGCTTAACCTGGGGCGACTGCGTCGCGATCGATACCGAAACCATGGGACTGAACCCGCCGCGCGACCGGCTCTGCCTGGTTCAGCTTTCGGCGGGCGACGGCACCGCTCATATCGTGCAGTTCCGTGACGGCGATTATCGGGCGCCCAACCTGCGCCGGCTGCTGACCGACCCCGCCGTGACCAAGCTGTTTCATTTCGCTCGATTCGATATTGCCGCGGTCAAATTCTGGATGGATCTGGTAATCGAGCCGGTTTATTGCACCAAGGTCGCATCGCGACTGGTCCGGACCTTCACCGACCGCCACGGGCTGAAAGACCTGTGCAAGGATCTGCTTGGAGTCGAACTATCGAAGCAGCAGCAAACCTCCGACTGGGGCGCCACCGATCTGACCCCCGAGCAACTGAAATATGCCGCGTCCGACGTGTTGCATCTGCACGCGCTGCGCCGGCGCCTCGACGCAATGCTGGTGCGCGAGGGACGACAGGACCTCGCTCAAGCCTGCTTCCGCTTTCTGCCGACCCGGGCCCTGCTCGACCTCGGCGGCTGGACCGATCCCGACATCCTCGCGCACTGAACATTTACCCCCGGACGGGGCCGAATATTACGACTGTGCGTGACCGGGGCCGCACTTCGCGCTAGGGTATGGCGTGACCGGCGTACGAGGCTCGTGCGCTCGGTCGAAGACCCTTATCAGTGAAGCGATGCACACTTTGACCGGTTCCGTTTCTCAGCCCTCGGCGCCCCCGCCACCCGACCGACCCGACGGTTGCGCCAGCGCTCGCCGCGTACTCACCTTGGAAGCCGAGGCCCTGCACCGGCTGGCGGACGGTCTTGACCTCACTTTTGAGCAGGCACTGACCTGCCTGGAGGCGGTTCAGGGACGAATCGTGGTCACCGGCATGGGCAAAAGCGGCCATATCGCGCGCAAGATCGCGGCAACGCTCGCCTCGACCGGGACGCCGGCCCTGTTCGTCCATCCGGGCGAGGCCAGTCACGGCGATCTTGGCATGATCGCCCGCAGCGACGGCGTGATCGCGCTGTCCAACTCGGGCGAGACCAGCGAACTGAGCGATGTCATCGCCTACACCCGCCGCTTCCGGATTCCGCTGGTCGCGATCACCCGCAATGCCGGCTCCACCCTGGCCGAGCAAGCCGACGTGCTTCTGAAGCTGCCGCCCGCGCCGGAAGCCTGTTCGCTCGGGATCGCCCCGACCACCTCGACCACGATGATGCTGGCGCTGGGCGATGCTTTGGCGGTCGCGCTTTATGAGCGGCGCGGCTTTTCCGCCGATGATTTTTATGATCTTCACCCCGGCGGGCAACTCGGGCGGGCGCTGCTGAAGGTGTCCGACATCATGCATGCCCGAGCCGATGTGCCGTTGGCCCGGCTGGACGCCCCCATGGCCGAGGTATTGCTCGTGATGACCGCCAAGCATTTCGGCTGCGTCGGCATCACCGACGCCGACGGTCGGCTGGCCGGAATCATCACCGATGGCGATCTGCGCCGGCACATGAACCCCGAGCTTCTCGCCGTTCCGGCCGAACGGGTCATGACCAGCCACCCGAAAACCATCCGGCCGGGCGCTTTGGTTGCCGAGGCGATCGGCCAGATGAATGAACTGGCGATCACCAGTCTGTTTGTTACCGAAAGCGGACGGCCGATCGGCATTATTCACATTCATGACTGCCTGCGCACGGGGATCGCCTGACCATGGGCAAGCCTGAGTCCGGCCGCGGCGCGGCTTTAACAGGTTGGCTGCGGCGCCAGCAAGAGCATGCCGGCTACCGGACGCTCAGCAAACGCCACAGCCGGATCGTCCTTGCGCTTAAAATCGGGCTGCCGCTCCTGGCGGCGTTGATGATCTCGCTGATTTTCGTCTGGCCGCGCCTGAGCATGCAGAACAACACCGGCAAGATCGACAAGAACCAGACCTCGCTGGTCAATGCCCGCTATTTCAGCCATGATCGCCAGAATTTACCGTTCTCGATGCTTGCCAAAAGCGCGACCGAGGTTCCGGGCATGGCCCAGCTGCTCGACCTCGTCCAACCCGAGGCCGAAATGACTCGGGCCGATGGCAGCTGGCTCACCATCTCGTCCGAGCGCGGCCGCTATAATCAGGACGATGCCCGCCTGTTGATGCTGGACAATGTCCATGTCTTGCGCGATGACGGCTTCGAGTTTGTCACCGACGAGGCCGAAATCGACACGAAGACCGGAAACGCCTGGGGCAACCACAAGGTGGTCGGCCAGGGGCCGTCGGGTGAAATTCGTGCCGAGGGCTTTGTTGCCACCGATCATGGCCAGACCATAACCTTTACCCGGTCCTCGAAGGCCGCCGTGCAAAACGGGGGCGTCGGCAAAACGGCCCCGGCCGCCAAGGGAAATCCGAAATGATGGCACAGCCGATTCCATATCGCCGATTCGCCGCCCTGCCCGCGGTTCTTTTGACCGCGCTGCTGGCTGCGGGACCGTATCTTGTCGCGAATGCCGCCGAGCCCGCCGCTCCCGCAGCGGCCCCCGCGCCCGGCACGAACGCGCCGGGGGGAGGCACCGGACCGGTGAATGTGCAGGCCGATAACGCTATCGAATGGCACCAGGACCAAAAGGCCTATGTCGCACGCGGGAATGCCGTCGCGACCCGTGGCACCACCATTATCCACGGCGACGTGTTGACCGCCTATTATCGAGAGACCAAGGACAAGGGCAACGATGTCTACCGCATGACCGCGGAAGGTAATGTTCATGTCATCTCGCCATCGCGGGACATCTTCGGCGAGCACGGGGTTTGGGACAACGATAAACAGGTCGGCGTCGTCACCGGCAAAAACCTTAAGATGGTTACGCCGACCGATATCATTACCGCCCGCGACTCGCTGGAATATTATGACGGCGCCAAGCTGGGCGTCGCCCGAGGGGACGCCATCGCGGTCCGTAACGATAACCGCATGAGAGCCGACACCATCGTCGCCCAATTCAAGCAAGCCGCCCCGGCCGACGGTAAGGGCGGCAAAACCCCGCCGCCGCCTGCGGGCAAGGCCCTGCCGCCGCCTGCGGGCAAGGCTGCGACCGGCGGCACCCTGCCCGGCGAGAGCGGCGGCGGCATGGACCTCGACCGGATGGACGGTATCGGCAATGTTCTGATCACGACGCCGACCGACGTTGCCACCTGTCAGCGCGTGATGTACTCGGCCCCGACCGAGATTGCGGTCCTGGTCGGCAACGTCAAAATCACCCGCGGCGAGGATCAGGTCAACGGTGACGCCGCCGAAATGAACATGAAGACCAAGGTCAACCGCGTGCTGAGTACCGGCAAGCGGGTCGAAGGCCTGCTGATTCCCCGTAGCGATAACCAAAGCGCGAAACCCGCCCCTACTCCCGGCGCCCCTACTCCCGGCGCCCCGATTCCCGGCACCGCTTCCGGCCGCAAATGATCCGCCTTTCAAGAGTACCAAGCCCGCAATGACCAAGCGCCGCCCCGATACCGCCCCGCCGCCGGCCCTCGCCAATGGCTTGTCCGCCCATAATTTGGGAAAAAGCTTCAAGCAGCGCCCGGTCGTGCGCAGTGTCAGCGTCACGGTTCAGCGCGGCGAGGCGGTCGGCTTGCTCGGTCCGAACGGCGCCGGCAAGACCACTTGCTTTTATATGATCACCGGCCTGATTGCAGCCGACTACGGTGCGATTTATCTCGACGGCCAGAACATCACCGCCCTGCCGATGTACCGGCGCGCCCGCCTGGGCATCGGCTATTTGCCACAGGAGGCCTCGATTTTCCGCGGCCTGTCGGTCGAGAACAATATCCGCGCCGTGCTGGAGGTGGTGGAAAGCGACCACGACGTGCGCGAGGCCATGCTCGACGAATTGCTGGCCGAATTTTCCATTACCCATATCCGGCGGGCTCCGGCCCTGGCCTTGTCCGGCGGCGAACGCCGACGAGTCGAAATTGCCCGCGCGCTTGCCACCCGGCCCCACTTCATCCTGCTCGACGAACCGCTGGCCGGGATCGACCCGATTGCCGTCAATGAAATCCGCGAGTTGATCAGCCATCTGCGCGACCGGGGCATCGGCGTATTAATCACCGACCACAATGTTCGGGAAACCTTGGATATTGTCGACCGCGCCTATATCATGCACGAGGGGATGGTCCTGATGGAAGGTACGCCCGCCGACATCGTGGCCCATGAGGATGTAAGACGCGTCTATCTGGGCGAGAGATTCAGCCTGTAGCGACTTCCCGAGGCACACCGCAGCCATGGCGCTTTCGCAACGACTCGACCTCCGACAATCCCAGTCCCTGGTGATGACACCCCAGTTGCAGCAAGCGATCAAGCTGCTGCAACTGTCCAATATGGAACTGTCCGACTTTATCGACCACGAAATCGAGCAAAACCCCCTGTTGGAACGGGCCGACGGTGCCGGCAGCGGTGAGGGCGAACCCCCGGAGCGGGGCGAAGCGGACCCGCCGCCGCCGCCCGAGTCGACTCGAACCCGCGATACCGTGGACCAGACCACTTCGGATACCCTGCCCGGTGCCGCGGACGGCCCGCTCGATACCGACTTCGAGAATGTCTGGACCGGCGGCAGCAGCGCCGATAACAGCCTGGGCGACGGGGAAACGCTTGGACAGTGGGCGGCCAACGGCGGGCGATCCGGCTTCGATGAAAGCGACCCCAATCTCGAACAAACGCTGACGGGCGATATTTCACTGCGCGACCACCTGTCGGGGCAGCTCAATGTCGATCTGGCCCACCCCGCCGACCGCCTGATCGGGACAGCGCTGATCGATCTTTTGGATGAAACCGGGTACCTCACCGTCGACCTCGGGGAAATCGCCGAGCAGTTCGGCTGCACGGTCGAGCGGGTCGAACAGGTGTTGGCCGTACTTCAGCACTTCGATCCGCCCGGTATCTTCGCCCGCTCACTTAAGGAATGCTTGGCGATCCAGTTGCGCGACCTGGACCGACTCGACCCGGCGATGCAGACTTTGCTCAACCATCTCGACCTGTTGGCCGCGCGCAACCTGCCGGCTCTGATCAAAGTGTGCGGAGTCGACGCCGAAGACATCGCCGACATGCTGGGGGAAATCCGCAAACTCAACCCAAAGCCGGCGCTGGCCTTCGATCATGCACCGGCCCAACCGGTCACCCCCGATATTCTGATGCGTGCCCAACCCGGCGGCGGCTGGTTTATCGAGCTGAACCCCGACACCCTGCCCCGGGTGCTGGTCAACCAGCGCTATTTCGCCCGAATCAGTGAGGGCATGCGCAGCAAGGCCGAGCGCGACTACCTGACCGAGCGCTTCAATACCGCCAACTGGCTGGTCAAATCGCTGCACCAACGGGCCACCACCATCCTTAAGGTCGCGACCGAGATCGTCCGCCAGCAGGATGCGTTTTTCCTTCATGGAGTCCAGCACCTTAAACCCTTGATTCTCCGAGATATCGCTGAAGCGATCTCGATGCACGAATCGACGGTGAGCCGGGTGACCACCAACAAGTTCATGGTCACGCCACGCGGAATCTTCGAGCTGAAATACTTTTTTACCGCCACGATTCAGGGCTCGGACGGGGGCGCCGGCCATTCCGCCGAGTCGGTTCGACAGCGAATCAAAACACTGGTCGAGGCGGAACCGGCCGATGCGGTGCTTTCCGATGACAAAATTGTCGAAATTCTGCGTAACGACGGGATTGACATTGCCAGGCGAACAGTAGCCAAATATCGTGAAGCCTTACGTATCCCTTCTTCCGTACAGAGGCGCCGTGAAAAGTCCATTCGTCTGTGAACTCCCGGAGTCGACAAATCAGCCGTTCCCCCCGCGGGTTCGGCCGGATCCCGGGTCATGGTCGGGCCGGATCAATGTCGCCGGATGCGACCACGGCGTTTCTTGACAAATCGCGGCGCGCACGACTACTTGTTAGGTCCGCACCGGGTGCGGCGCCGTATCTTCCACACTCGGCGGACCGAATTAAGTCCGGATAAAGTCAGACATGCATCTTTCCGTTAAAGGCAAGCAGCTCGACGTCGGTGATTCCTTGCGCAGCCATGTTGCCGAGAGCCTCGGCGCCGTGGTCGGCAAGTATTTCGGCAAGCCGATCGAAGCGAACGTCGTCTTCTCGCGCGAAGCGCACCTGTTCAAAGCCGACATCTCCGTTCATGTCGGCCGCGGCATCATGGTGCAAAGCTTCAGCGAAACCGACGATCCGTATCGGTCGTTCGACACCGCATGCGACAAGATCGCCAAGCGCCTGAGCCGCTATAAAAGCCGGCTTAAGGACCACCACAACAACGCCGAAGCCACCGCCGCTCAGACGGTCACGGCCGCGAAGTACATCCTCCAGGCCGAGCCGGAGGGGCACCAGGAACTTCTCGAGGTCAAGGGTGACGGAACAGCCGGCCATCAGCCGCTGGTCGTTGCCGAAATGACCACCTCCATCGAGTTGTTGACCGTCGGCGAGGCGGTCATGCGGATGGAGCTGGCCGAGCTGTCGGCCCTGATGTTCCGTAACCGCGCCCACGGCGGCCTTAACATGATCTATCGCCGCACCGACGGGAACGTCGGTTGGGTAGATCCAAAAGGCAGCGCCGGGCCCGGCGCCTGATGCCGCGCCCGACCGGTAACCATGTCGGCCCGCCATGATTGAACTCATCACGCCTGCCAGCATCATCGCAAACCTCCGAGCCGGAAGTAAAAAGCAGGCCCTGCAGGAGCTTGCCCGCAAGGCATCCGAACTCACCGGTCAACATGAACGGGCGGTTTTCGATGTCCTGCTGGAACGCGAGCGATTAGGCACAACCGGTGTCGGTCAGGGCATCGCCATTCCCCACGGGAAGCTGGCGAGCCTCGACCGCGTTTATGGCATCTTCGCGCGGCTTGAACGGCCGATCGATTTCGACGCCATCGACGAACAGCCGGTTGACCTCATGTTCCTGCTGCTCGCCCCCGAGCAGGCGGGCGCCGATCACTTGAAGGCGCTTGCCAGGGTCTCGCGGTTGCTGCGCGATAACAGCATCTGCGAGAAACTGCGTGGTTCGACCAGCGCCGACGCCATCTATGCCCTGCTCACTCACTCCGATGCCGGCCACGTCGCGTAACGCAGCGTGACTTGCTGTCTTTTCCCGGAATCCGGGCTTGAAATCCCGGAGCAGCCGTGTATAGTCCCGCGCTCCAAACTCCTTGCCGACGTCGTGGCGTCGGCTAGGCGCGGGCGGCTGATCGGGATTTCTTACGGGCCATTCACCCGGAAGAATTCCAAGAGCAGCGCCGGGCCATGTAACAGCCAAGGGGAGTCCGATGGCTTTTTATGAATGCGTGTTTATTGCACGCCAGGATATTTCGGCCGCACAAGCCGAAGCCTTGGCGGAAACTTTCGCCGGTATCGTAAAGAATACCGACGGACAGGTTGCCAAGACCGAACATTGGGGGCTCAAGACCCTCGCCTACAAGATCAAGAAAAACCGCAAGGGACACTTTATCCTGTTCCAACTCGACGCACCGCCCGCAGCGGTCGCCGAGATGGAGCGCAACATGTCGATCAACGAAGACGTGCTGCGCTTCATGACCGTTCGGATCGAGGCGCTTGAGCCCGGCCAATCGGTGATGATGCAGGCCCGCGGCGAGCGCGGAGAACGCGGGGATCGTGGCGACCGCGGTGATCGTGGTGATCGCGGCGATCGTGGCCGCCGTGGTGACGGCGATCGCGGTGATCGCGGTGATCGTCCGCGCCGTCCGCTGCGTAGTGAACCCGAAGGAGAACCGTCATGATGAATTCCGGCTCTTCAGGCCCGCGTATGGGCGGCGGCGGCGGTGGTGCTGGCGGCGGTGGTGGTGCCGGTGGCGGGGGCGGGGGCGGAACCCGCCGGCCGTTTTTCCGTCGGCGCAAAACCTGCCCGTTTTCGGGCGCCAATGCCCCGGCGATCGATTACAAAGACGTCAAGCTGCTGTCGCGGTTTATTTCCGAACGCGGCAAGATCGTTCCGAGTCGGATCACCGCGGTTTCCGCCAAAAAACAGCGCGAGCTGGCCAAGGCGATTAAGCGGGCACGCTTTCTTTCCCTGTTACCCTACATGGTAAAGTAGGCAACGACGGACCGAAAGGAAACCCAAGCCGTGCCCCCCGCCCTGCTTGCCGCCCTCGGCTGCGGATTTACCTCCGCTGTCTTGTACCTTGCGGTGTTGACCGGTTCATGGGGCGGGATGGTGCTGGTTTACCTGGCGCCGCTGCCTCTGTTCGTGGCGGGGTTGGGGTTCGGAACGGCCGCTATGGCTCTGGCGTCGGGAGTGGCGGTGATCGCGGTTACCGTGATCGCGGGCAGCTTGGTGCTGGGCGGGACTTTCGCTTTATTGTCGGTTGCACCGGTTCTGCTGTTGGTTCGTCAGGGATTGCTGTCGCGAAGCCGCCCTGACGAGACCCTCGAGTGGTACCCGCCCGGTCTGCTGCTGGTGGCCTTGACCGGTCTCGGCGGCGCGATCGTCCTGGTTGTCGTGCTTGTCGGCATGGCGTTCGGCGGCGAGGACGGGCTGAGGGGGTTGATTCAGGGGGTTTTGGTCGAGTCGCTGACCGCCCTGTTTCCCGGTAAGGAACTTGCCGCGATCGACCCGTCGGGGCTGGCCGCCGCAAACTTGGTTGCCACCGCGCTTCCGGGCATCGTGGTCGTGTCCTGGCTGGGCGGGATAATGGTCAACGGCCTGCTGGCTCAAGGAGTGGTGGCTCGATTCGAACGTCTGATTCGCCCGCCGCTCCGGATGGTGGATTTGGAGCTTCCCGGATGGGCGCCGCTGGTGCTGGCGGTCACTCTGGGCGGTGCTTTCGGACTCGGGGGGCAGGCCGGCTTCGCGCTGGTCAACCTTGCAATCGTGCTGGCGGTACCGTTCTTTTTCGCCGGGCTGGCGGTGGTGCATGCCTTCGCCGGAACGCGAAGGTCGAAGACCGCCATCCTGTCCGTGTTCTATCTGGTTTTGACGTTTTTGGCCTGGCCGGTGATCGCCGTGATCGGGCTGGGGATCATCGAGCAATGGGCCGGGCTGCGGCGGCAATTCCTCGCCGCACCGCCCGACCGGGGAGAGGCATGATGGACATCATTCTGTTGGAACGGGTCGAGAAGCTCGGCCAGATGGGCCAGGTCGTCAAAGTGCGTCCCGGCTACGCGCGCAACTTCCTGTTGCCGCAAAAAAAGGCCATGCGCGCGACCAAAGAGAACCTTGTTTATTTCGAAACAAGGAAAGCGGCACTCCAGGCGCTCAATCTGGAGCAGCGGAAAGAAGCCGAGTATGTATCGACCAAAATGGATGGCGTGATGGTGGTCATCACCCGCCAAGCCGGCGACACCGGTATCCTTTACGGTTCGGTCAGTGCTCGTGATATCTCCGATTCGCTGGAGGAAGCCGGCTACAAGGTCGAACGCCGGCAGGTGGCGATCGATCAGCCGATCAAAACCCTCGGACTATCCAAGGTGCGGGTCATTCTTCATCCGGAAGTCAGCGTCGGCGTAACCGTCAACGTTGCCCGCTCCAAGGAAGAAGCCGCGCTGCAAGCCCAACGTGGCGGCATGGTTACCGCCGCTGAACTGGCCGCAGAAGAGCGTGCCGCAGAAGAAGCCGCCGACGCCGCGGCCGCGGCCGCCGAAGAGGCGAATTCGTAATTCCGTTGACCGCCGGTTCCGGTTTCGACCGGGGCCGGCGTCCCGGCACGCTTGCACGCAGCCGAAAGCTCCGTTAACCTTAGCGCTCCGATCTGCCGGGAGCCGTTTCGGCGTGCCGTGATGGAATGCGATGCCCTCAGTTTTAATCTCCGCGCTTCTGATCACCTTGGCTCTGGTGCTTTCGGCGCCTGAAGTTCGCGCCCAGTCCCGCCCCGCGCCGGAAACTCCGGGCATCTCCGATCCTGTAGAATCGGCCGTCCCTCGACGCCCAACATCCGCCAGTGCCCTGCGCGTGCTGGTCGTGACTACCGGCATCATCGGTGGTTTTATCGCCGCGGATTTTTTTACGGGTGGAGCGCTGACCGCACCCCTACTCGGCCGGACCGGAGCCGTTGCGACTCGCGGTGGCAGTCGGTTCGCCCCCGCTACCGTCAACTTGCGCCCGATTATCCTGCCCCCGGTGCGTTGATATCGGTGCGTTGATATCGGTGCGTTGATATCAACGGCAATCAGATGCGCCGAATCGCTTTCCTCTCGCGAAGCTTCGTGTATAAGGTCTCTGGAAAGCGAATTTCCAGGAGACCGCAGATGCGCATTCTTTTTGTTGCCGCCCTTATCGCTCTATTACCGCTCGGGGCCTTCGCCCAAACCCAAACCACGCCCGCAGCCGCCGAGCCCGTGCCGGCCGCATCTTCCGGATCAGGCTCAACCCTGCTGTTGACCGCTGGCGTGATCGCCGCCGCCGTCGCCGCCGATTACCTGACCGCCGGCGCCCTGTCCGGCCCGGTTCTGCGCGCGATCGGCATGGAAGGCATGATGGCTCCGACCGCCACCGCCCCCGCCGCACGGGTTGCCGCTGCCGCTGCACCGGTTGCCACTGCTCCGGTTGCCGCTGCTCCGGTTGCCGCCCCGGCCGCCGCCGCCGCAACAGCACCGGCTCTGGTCCGGCCCTGGTGGCGTTTCTGGTAAGCTCCCGCCTTGATGTTCCGGCCGGAATCCCCGGTCGGAACACACACCGCGGATAATTATGCCGGTTTCTTTCTTTTTTTATGGGCTGAAGCTTGCACCCGGAAGGCCTGTCGAGTAATTTTCCGACCCGGCCGGACGTGTAGTTCTTGGCCTTCTCCGTTTGGCCCGAGCGGCCCGCCGATTAACGTTGCCGCAGACCCGTGAAGGAGCATGTCGATGTGGAAATTTTTGGTCGCCGTGATGGTTGCCTTGCTGCCCTTTTCTGCTTTTGCCCAGAATCAGACGGCGCAGCCGACCGTTGCCGAGTCGGATAACGGCGGCAGCTTCGGCAAGACACTTGCCGTTACTACGGGCGTTGTCGGCGGTATCGTGATTGCCGACCTGTTGACCGGCGGCGGCCTGACCGGCACGCTGCTGACCACCGTCGGCCTGCGCTCGGCCACACCGGCCGTTGCCGCGGCTGCCGTGCGCGCTCCGATTTCTCCGGCGATCGCCGAAGCCCGCGCCGCCGGTGCCGTGCTGGGCGAGCAGATTCTCGCCGCGACCGAAGCCCGTGATGCCGTCGCCCGCAAGGATATGATCTATGCTGGCGCGCTTGGCCTGGGTGGCTTGGTCGGTGGTTTGTTCGTCAGCCATTACGCACACTGATCGTCCCGATTCGACACTGATCGGGCCCGTTCACGGCTGTTGATACGATAACACCGGCTTTCCAAGGAAGGCCGGTGTTTCGTTTTTCAGACGATCCCGAGTCGCCGCCGGATGGCCGGTGCGATCAAACCTGTCTACTGTATTATTTTTACCGTGCCCCTCACTCGCCGGGTGACCGCACGGATCCGACTGGTATCATGGCGCCATGAATGCCAACTCAGCCGCCCCACCGAGTGATCCGAAGCCACCCGAGTTCCGGATCGACCCCCAGAACGAGGAGGCCGAGCAAGCCTTGCTCGGCGCCCTGCTGTCGAACAATCGCACCTTTGAAAAGGTTAGCGAGTTTCTGAAGGCCGAGCATTTTTACCGTCCGGTTCACGGCCGCATTTATACCCATATTGCCAGCTTCATCGAACGCGGGCAGGCGGCCAATGCCATTACGCTTAAGTCATTCTTCGATAGCGACCCCGATCTGGCTCAAGTCGGGGGCGCCGGCTATTTGGCCGTACTTTCGGCCAGCGTCGTCGCCGTTCTCAATGCAGAGGATTACGGGCGCACGATTCACAACCATTTTTTGCGCCGTCAGCTTATTGCTATCGGCGAGGATATGGTCAACGAGGCTTATTCCCACGATTTAGACGTTTCGGCACAGGATCAGATCGAAGAAGCGGAAAAGCAACTTTTTGAACTCGCCACGACCGGCGATATCAAAGGCGGCTTCGTTCAATTCAACCGTAGCTTGACTGCGGCCATTGATGCCGCCGAGTCGGCCTATCGCCGCTCCACCCATATCACCGGCGTCACCACCGGCCTGACCGACCTTGATCGCAAGCTGGGCGGGCTGCACAAATCCGATTTGGTCATCCTGGCCGGGCGCCCCTCGATGGGCAAAACCGCGCTGGCGACCAACATTGCGGTCAACGCGGCCAAGGCATTTGCCGCCAGCGGCGGCAGCGACGGCGCAACGGTCGGGGTGTTTTCTCTTGAAATGTCGGCTGAGCAACTCGCGACTCGAGTGCTGGCGGATGAAACCCGGGTTCCCGGTGACAAAATCCGGCGCGGCGAACTGAAAGACAGCGACTTTCCACGCTTCATGGAGGCCAACCAGGCCTTGTATCGCTTGCCCCTTTTTATCGATGACACGCCGGGGGTCAGCGTCAATCTGCTGCGAACCCGGGCTCGACGGCTTAAACGCACCGCCAATCTCGGCATGATCGTCATTGATTACCTTCAGCTGATGCGCGGCAGCGGCACCAACCGCTCGGAAAACCGGGTGCAGGAAATTTCTGAAATTACCCGCGGCCTGAAGGCGGTGGCCAAGGAACTGCAAATCCCGGTGTTAGCGCTGTCTCAACTTAGCCGTGCCGTCGAGGCCCGCGAGGACAAGCGCCCGCAACTTGCCGATCTACGCGAGTCGGGTTCGATTGAACAGGACGCTGACGTTGTGATGTTCGTTTATCGCGAGCAATATTATCTTGAACGCGCGGAACCGTCACGCCGGCCTGAAGAAAATGACGATAAGTTCAACGAACGCTATTTGCGCTGGCAGCAACGACTTGCTGAAGTCCATAATGTCGGCGAATGTGTTATCGCCAAGCAACGGCACGGCCCGATCGGCACGGTAAAGATGCATTTCGACGGGCAATTTACCCGATTCTCCGACCTGGAGTCCGATCAATCCGACCATGACCACGAGTGAGTCCAACGCCACCGCCGCTTTGACCCTGTCCGTTGATCTGGGCGCCATCATCGCAAACTGGCAGTCTTTGCGTGCACGCGCCGGGCGGGCGGAGTGCGCGGCCGTGGTTAAGGCCGACGCTTATGGCTTGGGCGCGGCTAAAGTCGCTCCGGCGTTGGCCGCCGCCGGGTGCACGACTTTTTTCGTGGCTCTGTTGGAGGAAGGGGTGGCGTTGCGAGCGCTGCTGCCCGAAGCCGAAATCATCGCCCTTTCCGGCATGCTGCCGGGGAATGAGACCGAGCATGAGGCGCATCGCATCGTCCCCGTGCTCAACAGCCTCGACGATATCGCGCGCTGGCGCTCCTTTGCCCGCACAACCGGGCGCGCGCAACCAGCCTGGATTCACCTCGATACCGGCATGAATCGACTCGGGCTTAGCGTTGTTGAAACCGCCGCGCTGGCGGCTGCGCCCGATCGGTTGGCCGGAATTGCGCTACGCGGCTGGATGAGCCACCTTGCGTGCGCCGATCAACGCTTTCATCCGATGTCGTCGTCACAGCTCGGACGCTTTCATCAATTATTGTCAAAATTGCCGCCGGCTCGCCGCAGTTTTGCCAATTCTTCGGGTATTTTTCGCAGCCGGGCCTTTCATCTCGAACTGGTCCGGCCGGGCGCCGCTCTTTATGGCATCAACCCGACGCCGGAGGCCGAAAATCCCCAACGCCCCGTTATCTCCTTGATTGCGCGCGTGCTCCAGGTCCGCACGGTTGACACCGGCATGACCGTTGGCTACGGTGCGATGTACAAGGTTAAAAATAAAATCAGGATTGCCACGCTTGCCGCCGGGTACGCCGACGGTTTGCCGCGGTCTTTGGCCGGTCAGGGTACGGTTGTGATCAACGGGCGAAAACTGCCGATGGCCGGTCGGGTCTCTATGGATTTGATTACCGTTGACGTGTCCGACCTGCCCGAAGACGGGATACACCCCGGCGCCGAGGTGGAGTTGATAGGGTCCGATCACTCGATTGACACGGTCGCAGCCGAGGCCGGAACAATCGGTTATGAAATTCTGACCAACCTGTCCCGGCGCTGTCGCCGAGTCTGGCTGGAGCCGGCCCGCTAAAGCGGATCGTGAGGGGTTTATACTGTTCCGCAGCGTAATTTCATTCAAATCAAAAGGTTAGCCTAAGGGGGTTAGGAGAAAGATGGACTTCCTGGCGGCAATCGGCCGCACCTTCCTGATCTTCCTTGAGAGCACCGGACGGCTGACCCGCTTTGCGGTGCGCTCGGTGTCCCACTGTGTCCGGCCGCCGATCTATTTTCACCTGATCGGGCGCCAGATGATCGATATCGGCTATTACTCGCTGCCGGTGGTCGGGCTGACCGCGCTGTTCACCGGCATGGTGTTGGCGCTGCAAAGCTATACCGGCTTTGCCCGTTTCCAGGCCGAAGGCGCGGTGGCGACCGTGGTCATCTTGTCGATTACCCGTGAACTCGGGCCGGTGCTGGCCGGGTTGATGGTCGCGGGCCGGATCGGCGCCTCGATGGCGGCTGAAATCGGCACCATGCGGGTGACCGAGCAAATCGATGCGCTCAGCACATTGGCGACCGACCCGTTCAAGTATCTGGTGGCGCCGCGCCTGATCGCCGGCTTGACCATGCTGCCGTTATTGGTGATCGTGGCCGATATCATCGGCGTATTCGGCGGCTTTTTGGTCAGCGTGTATAAGTTGGGCTTCAACCCGGCGGTCTATTTGTCCAAGACTTGGGAATATCTCAAAGTCATCGACGTGGTCTCGGGTCTGGTCAAGGCCGGAGTCTTCGGCTTTGTCATAGCACTGATGGGCTGCTACCACGGTTATCGGTCGCGCGGCGGGGCCGAAGGGGTCGGGGCCGCGACCACGAATGCGGTGGTGTCATCCTCGATCATGATTCTGATCTGCAACTACTTGATCACCGGTATGTTCTTTTCAAAATGACCGAAGAACCCCCCAAGATCGCCCTTAACGGCGTCAAGAAACGTTTCGGTAACAAGATCGTGCTCGACGGGCTCGACCTGTCGGTCGGACACGCCGAGTCTCTGGTCGTGATCGGCGGTTCGGGCACCGGCAAGTCGGTGATGCTGAAATGCATTCTCGGGCTTCTGAGTCCCGAGGAAGGCTCGATCAAAATCGATGGCGAGGAATCGATCGGAAAATCCCGCAACGACCGCGAGAGGCTGTTGAAAAAATTCGGCATGCTGTTTCAGGGCGCCGCCTTGTTCGACAGCTTGTCCGTATGGGAAAATGTCGCCTTCGGCCTGATTCAGGGCCGGCACATGCCGCGCGCCGAAGCCAAAGACATCGCGCTGTCCAAGCTGGCTGCGGTCGGACTTGGTCCCGAGGTCGGCGCCTTGGCGCCTTCGGAACTGTCCGGCGGCATGCAAAAGCGGGTGGGTTTGGCCCGCGCCATCGCCACCGAGCCCGAAATCATTTTCTTCGACGAGCCGACGACCGGTCTTGATCCGATCATGGCCGATGTCATCAACGAACTGATCGTCAAATGCGTCAAGGATCTGGGGGCGACCGCGCTGTCGATTACCCACGACATGGCCTCGGCGCGCAAGATCGCCGACCGTATCGCCATGATTTATCAGGGTAAAATTATCTGGCACGGCCGCCATGACGAGATCGACCACTCGGGTAACCCCTATGTCGATCAGTTCATCAATGGCCGCGCCGAAGGCCCGATCCGGATGCAGATGCGGGCGCTATAGCGCCCGCGCTTTCCCGATCAAATCCGTGATTTCCGAGCGGCAGGAGCCGCAATTGGTGCCGGCCTTGGTGGCTTTGCCAACGGCATCGGCCGAGTCGAGCCCCTTGGCCCGAATGGCATCGAGGATCGTCGCCTCAGTGACATTCATGCAGGCGCACACAATGCGCCCGGCGGGCGTCGCCGCCGAGCCAACGCCGAAACGTTGACTGAGCAGCCAGGGGCGCTCCTCCTCCGGCACGAAATCGAGCGCAAAACGTTCGATCAACCAGGGCGGCGGCTCCGTCGGCCCGTCCGGTCCGACGAATAAACACGCCTCCAACCGGCCGTTGTCAAAGCGCGCCCAACGACGAGCACCACGGCGGGCATCGTGAAACTCAAGTCGTCCTTCAACAGGACCGACCATCGCCGTGGCCCAAGCCTCAATATCTTCGGGAAACACCGCGCCGGCCATTGTATAGACCCGGCAATGCTCGGCCGCAGTCCTGACCCAATACTCGGCCAAAGGCTTTAAGCGCTTGCGGCTGACCAGAAAGCCGGTCCAACCCGGCATCCAGGCACTGACCCGAACCGGAGTATGCTTAAGCTCCGGTTGCCCTGAAACCGGGTCGCTGACCGCCGAAGATAGCGGTCCGACTCCACCGGCCCCCGAATATTGACGGTTCCAATGAATCGGCACGAACACACTGCCGCGCGGCTGATCGGGCGTGACCCGCACCCGCAACAGAGCGCTGCCGGTCGCACCGGTGACACGGGCAATGCCGCCATCAACCACACCATCGATCACCGCATCGTCGGCATTGATGGCGAGAAACGGCTCGTTGGTGTGCGAGGCCAGCCGCGGCACCTCGCCGGTGCGGGTCATGGTGTGCCACTGATCGCGCAGCCGGCCGGTGTTGAGCACCAGCGGATAGGTCTCGTCGGCCAGCCGGCCCGGCGCCCGGACGGAAACCGCAATCAGACGGGCGCGGCCATCGGGAGTCGGAAAGCGTCCGTCGGCACACAGCCGCGCCGTGCCCTGACCATCGGCCCGCACCGGCCACTGAATCGGGTCGAAATCGTAATAATCGGCACTGGCGATCTCGGCCAGCGGTCCGAGATTGAACAAACGTCCGCCTTCATTCTCGAAGGCCGAGAGCGCGGCATGCTCGCGAAAAATCTCGACGGGTTTTGTCCACGCGAAACTGTCCCGGCCGAACAGCCGCGCCGCTACTTGCGCAATAATCCACCAATCGGGCCGCGCCTCTCCCGGCGGCGAGAGAAACGCGCGCTGGCGTGAGATATAGCGCTCGGAATTGGTGACGGTACCGTCCTTTTCACCCCAACCGGCGGCCGGAAATTTAACTTTTGCATAGGCGGTGGTATCGGTCTCGCTGATGCAATCTGAAACCACCACGAACGGACACGCCGCCAGCGCCGCGCGCACCGCATCGGCTTCGGGCAGACTGACCGCCGGATTGCTGCCCATGATCCACAGCGCCTTGATCCGACCATCACCCGCGGCACGAAACAAATCGATCGCCTTCAGCCCCGGCCGCTCGGCCATGCGCGGCGCGTGCCAGAAGCGGCGCACCCGGTCGATGCTGTCGGGCGTGAAGTCCATATGGGCGGCCAACTGGTTCGCCAGCCCGCCGACTTCGCGCCCGCCCATCGCGTTGGGCTGCCCGGTCACCGAAAACGGCCCCTGCCCCGGCCGCCCGATCCGTCCGGTGGCCAGATGAACATTCAAAATTGCGTTGACCTTGTCGGTGCCCTGGCTCGACTGATTGACGCCCTGCGAAAAGACGGTAACCGCGCGGGGAATCCGGGCGAACCAATCATAAAAACAGGTGATTTGCTCAACCGGCAAGGCACAGCCCTCGGCCACCGCCTCGACCGAGGGCGCTTCGGCAAAAGCGCGCTCCAGCGCCTCCTCAAAACCGGTGGTATGAGCGGCGATAAAGTCCGGCCGAGTCGCCCCGCGGCGCACCAAATCGACCAGCAAACCATTGAACAGCAGGACATCGCTACCCGGCTTCAGCGCCAGATGCAAGTCGGCCCCATCGCAACTGGCGGTCCGCCGCGGGTCAATCACCACCAGCCGGGTGCCGCGTTCGCTGCGCGCCCGGTTCAGCCGCTGAAACAGAATCGGATGGCACCAAGCCGCATTCGAGCCGGCCAGCACCGCCATATCGCACAACTCAAGATCATCATAGCAACCGGGAACCAGATCCTCGCCGAACGCGCGCTTATGCCCGGCCACGGTCGAGGACATGCACAGCCGCGAATTGGTGTCGATATTGGCCGAGCCGATGAAACCCTTCATCAGCTTGTTGGCGGCGTAATAATCCTCGGTCAACAACTGCCCGGAGACATAGAACCCCACCGAATCCGGCCCGTGCTCGTCGATCGCCTGCCGGAACCGCGCCGCCACCAGATCGAGCGCCTCGGCCCAGCCGGCCGGGTTGCCGTCGATCTCGGGCGTGAGCAAACGGCCATCGAGCCCCAGCGTCTCGCCCAGCGTGTTGCCCTTGCTGCACAGCCGCCCGTTATTGGCAGGATGCGCCGAGTCCCCGCTGACCTTGACCGCCCCGTCCCCGGCCGGACGAGCCAGCACGCCGCAGCCGGTCCCGCAATATGGACAGGCCGAGCGCGTGACCGCGGCGGCTCTGCCGCTATTCATCGCCGCCGGCGACCGAGAGCCGCAGCACACCGTTTACGACTTCGACCGGAATGGTGCGGGCACAGCCCTCGTCGGGCGCGATCGCCTGCCCGGTGCGCAAATCGACCTGTAACCCGTGCAGCGGACAGGTGACCCGTCGATCGTGAACGATCCCGACCGAAAGCGGGCCGCCCTTGTGCGGGCAACGGTCGCGCAAAGCATAAACTTCGTCATTGCCGGTCCGAAACACCGCAATGTCACCGCCGGGCGCCTTGACCACCCGCGCGCCCCGGCGCGGAATATCCGAAACAGAGCCGATTTCAATCCAGGGCATGAGACTCATCCAATCCGGGCAAGAGGGGCGAAGTCGTGGGCATCGACACCATAAGCGGCGCGCTCGGCCCACGGATCAACTTGCTCATATTTCTGCGAAAGCTTGAAACGGTGAAACAATAACTCGCGGTGCTCCGGATCAAGCACGATGCGGGCGTGGACATAATCCAGACCGACCCGTTCGATCCAGGGTGCGGTGCGCTCCAAATAACGTGCCTCTTCCCGGTAAAGCTGGAGGAAGGCGCCGCAATATTCAAGCACCTCGGCCTCGGTCTCGACCTTGCACAACAAGTCGCAGGCCCGAACCTCGAGCCCGCCATTGCCGCCGACATGGAGTTCCCAACCGTTCTCGACCGCGACCACACCGAAATCCTTGATCGTCGCCTCGGCGCAATTGCGCGGACAGCCGGAAACCGCCAGCTTGACCTTGTGCGGAGTCCAGGAGCCCCAGCACATTTTCTCCAGCTTGACCCCCATCGCCATCGACATCTGGGTGCCGAAGCGGCACCACTCGGAACCGACACAGGTCTTCACGGTGCGGAGCGACTTGCCATAAGCATGACCGGAGACCATGCCGGCCTTGTTAAGATCAGCCCACACCGCGCGCAAATCCTCGCGCCGAACCCCCAGTAAATCGATGCGCTGCCCGCCGGTGACCTTGACTGTCGGGATTTTGAATTTATCGGCAACATCGGCGATGGCGCGCAACTCGTCCGGTGTGGTCAAGCCGCCCCACATCCGCGGAATCACCGAATAGGTCCCGTCCTTCTGAATATTGGCGTGCAGGCGCTCATTGACAAAGCGCGATTGCTGGTCGTCCTTGTACTCGCCCGGCCAAGCACACAGCAGGTAATAGTTGAGCGCGGGCCGGCACGAGGCGCAGCCCTCCGGAGTTTTCCACTCCAAACCTTGCATCACCGCCGGAATCGACTTCAAATGGTCGATCCGGATCATGCGACGAACATCATCATGAGTCATCGCGGTGCATTTGCACATCGGCTTGTCGCCGGCGGCCGCACTGTATTGATCCCCCAGCGTCGCCGCCAGCAACTTTTCGACCAGGCCGGTACAGCCGCCGCACGAGGCCGAAGCCTTGGTGTGCGTACGGATGTCATCGACCGAGCAACAGCCCTTCTGCTTGATCGCGCTGACGATACTTGCCTTGTTGACCCCGTTGCAGCCGCAGATATCGGCGTTATCGGGCAACGCCACCACTGCGGCGAAGGGATCGACCACCGCCGCCCCGGCACCCTGACCGAAAATAATGGTATCGCGCAACGGCGAAATATCGGCGGCGTCGCGCAATAATTGAAAGTACCAGGCGCCGTCTCTGGTATCGCCATAAAGAACAGCGCCTTGAATTCTGTTCTCACTGAGAATAAGGCGTTTATAAACACCGCGGGCGGCGTCACGAAACACGATATCCTCGGTCCCGGCCTCACCGAAACTGCCGGCCGAGAATAACTCGACCCCGGTCACCTTCAGCCGGGTCGCGGTCACCGTCCCGGAATAGCCCGTATTGCTTACATTGGCCAGCCGATCGGCGCAGGCCTTGGCCATGTCCCACAGCGGCGCCACCAACC
>SERZ01000782.1_pt1 | contig 20463 bp, 15 predicted proteins | sample 3171461 | NCBI WGS metagenome assembly SERZ01 (sample SAMN06051861, study PRJNA518727) | freshwater metagenome | biome: subpolar coniferous forest; feature: holomictic lake; material: water; isolation source: holomictic Lake 227, 6 m depth | place: Canada: near Kenora, Ontario | collected... | reverse complement strand
TGCCTTGTTGGCAGCGTATGGTGCGGAAGCGGTCAATCCTTATCTGGCGCTGGATACGCTTTCCGTACTTTGCCACGACATACCCGACCTGACTGAGTACGAAGCGCACAAGCGTTATGTCAAAGCGGTTTCCAAGGGCTTGTTAAAAGTAATGTCAAAAATGGGCATTTCGACTTATCAGTCTTATTGCGGCGCACAAATTTTTAACGCCATCGGTTTGTCAGAGCCGTTTTTGGATCGTTATTTTACCGGCACCACCAGCACGATTGAAGGAGCCGGTCTGCCTGAAATTAGCGAAGAAACCCTGCGCCGTCACCGGTTAGCGTTTGGTAATGCGCCGTTGTATAAAAATGCGCTGGATATCGGTGGGGAATATGCTTATCGCATACGCGGAGAAGCGCATACCTGGACACCGGCCACCATCAGCACCTTGCAACATGCCACGCGCACCAACAGTGCCGAAGGTTATGCGGATTTTTGTCGTTTAATCGATGAGCAAAACGAGGCGTTACTCACCTTGCGCGGCTTAATGACGTTTAAGGAAGAGCCAAATCCGGTGCCGCTGGAAGAAGTCGAGTCGGTTACGCAGATACTCAAACGTTTTGCGACCGGCGCGATGTCGTTTGGGTCTATTTCTTACGAAGCGCATACGACCCTGGCGATTGCCATGAACCGCATCGGCGGCAAATCCAATACCGGTGAAGGCGGCGAGCTTTCAGAACGCTTTACGCCCTTGCCCAATGGCGATTCCATGCGCTCGGCAATCAAGCAGGTCGCTTCCGGGCGTTTTGGTGTAACCACTGAATATTTGGTCAATGCTGATGACATTCAAATTAAAATCAGTCAGGGTGCCAAGCCGGGTGAAGGTGGACAATTGCCCGGACATAAAGTGGATGCGGTGATTGCCAAAGTCCGTCATGCCACGCAAGGTGTCGGCTTAATATCACCGCCGCCCCATCATGATATTTATTCAATTGAAGATATAGCGCAGCTGATTCATGATTTAAAAAACGTTAATCCCCAAGCGCGAATCAGCGTCAAACTGGTGTCCGAAGTGGGCGTGGGAACCGTCGCAGCAGGCGTTTCCAAAGCCCATGCCGATCATGTCACCATTGCCGGTTATGACGGCGGCACCGGTGCCAGTCCAATGAGTTCAATCAAACATGCCGGTTTGCCTTGGGAAATTGGCCTGGCTGAAACGCATCAAACCTTGGTGCTTAACAAGTTGCGGGGTCGAATTGCCGTGCAGGTTGATGGTGGCTTGCGAACCGGACGTGATGTTATCATTGGTGCTTTGTTGGGCGCAGACGAGTTTGGTTTTGCCACTGCGCCTTTAATTGTTTCGGGGTGTTTGATGATGCGTAAATGTCATTTAAACACCTGTCCGGTCGGTGTAGCCACGCAAGATCCCGAGCTTCGGAAACGCTTTACCGGACAACCCGAACATGTCGTCAATTATTTTTTCATGATTGCCGAAGATGTACGCCGCTGGATGGCCAAGCTGGGTTTTCGCAGTTTTGATGAAATGGTCGGACGGTCGGATAAGTTGGATATGCAACGTGCGCTTTCTCATTGGAAAACTGAAGGGCTGGATTTTAGCCGTATTTTCTATCGACCCGATGTGGATAACACCACGGCGGTTTATCATCGTGAACAGCAAGACCATGGTTTGGAACATGCACTCGATCATGTCTTGATTGCACAGGCGCAGCCAGCGCTGGAACACGGGCAAGCTGTTGTCATCAATACCCCGATTCGTAATGTTAATCGTACCTTTGGTGCCATGTTATCCGGTCAAGTCGCCAAGCGTTACGGGCATAAAGGCTTGCCGGACGATACTATCGCCATTCATGTCAAAGGCACGGCCGGACAAAGTTTCGGTGCCTTTCTGGCACAAGGCATTAGTATAGAACTTGAAGGCGAAGGCAATGATTATGTAGGGAAGGGCATGAGCGGCGGTCGTATCGCCATTTATCCGCCCAAAGATTGCCCTATTGATCCGGCTGAAAATATTATCGTCGGCAACACCGTGCTTTATGGCGCAATCAGCGGCGAATGTTATTTTAACGGCGTTGCCGGTGAACGTTTTGCAGTCCGTAATTCGGGGGCTATTGCTGTTGTTGAAGGTGTGGGCGATCATGGCTGTGAATACATGACCGGTGGTGTGGTTGTCGTACTCGGTAAAACCGGACGTAACTTTGCCGCCGGTATGTCGGGGGGTGTGGCTTATGTGCTGGATAAAGACACTAATTTTGACCAGTTGTGTAATTTGGCCATGGTTGAACTTGAACCGATTCCTGTCGAAGATGACCTGCTGGAAACCGTGGCGCACCAAGGCGGCGATATGGAAACGCACGGGCGTGTCCATATCATGACGGACATGACGCGTCATGATGCCCAGCGCCTGAAGCGTTTGATTCAAAATCATAAACACTATACGGGCAGCCAACGGGCGCAACATATCCTGGAAAACTGGAATGAATTTTTGCCACGATTTGTTAAAGTGATGCCGGTGGATTACCGGGCCGCGCTTAAACAAATTCAGGCAGAACAAGCCACCGCGTCTTGCTAACGCCCCTCGCCTACATCCTTGTAGGCGAAGCTACCGCAACTGTGTAAACATTTTTTGTAGAAGGTATTGAGATGGGCAAACCAACCGGGTTTATGGAACTACCGCGAGCCGAACGGCGCTATGAAGCGCCAAGTGATCGTATCAAGCATTATCGGGAATTTACGTTAGCCCCCAGCGATGCAGAAATGGCACGGCAAGGCGCACGTTGTATGGATTGCGGCATTCCTTTTTGTCATCAGGGGTGTCCGGTTAATAATATTATTCCGGAATGGAATGACGATGTTTATCGTGGCGACTGGCAAGAAGCACTGGCCGTTTTGCACAGCACCAACAATTTCCCGGAATTTACCGGCAGTATTTGTCCGGCACCCTGCGAGGCGGCGTGTACGCTTAATTTAACCGATCAACCCGTGACCATTAAATCGATAGAACGGGCCATTATCGATAAAGGCTGGGAAATGGGTTGGGTAAAACCCCTGATACCCGCTCAACGATCCGGTAAACGTGTAGCCGTGATAGGTTCCGGGCCGGCAGGTATGGCTTGCTCCCAACAGCTGGCCCGCGCCGGGCATGAGGTGGTGTTGTATGAAAAAAATGACCGTATCGGCGGGTTGTTACGCTATGGCATTCCTGATTTTAAGATGGAAAAAACCCATATCGACCGACGTATCGCGCAAATGCAAGCCGAAGGCGTCAGGTTTAGACCCAACTGTAATATCGGCAAAGACATTTCTGTAGAAAAAATACTCACCGAATACGATGCAGTGGTCTTAACCATCGGTTCCGAAAAACCGCGTGATTTAGAAGTCGATGGTCGTAATGATTACCAGGGCGTACATTTTGCGATGGATTTTTTACGTCAGCAAAACAAACGCAACGCAGGCGATACCATTCCTGATGAGGTCGCCATTTCTGCCAAAGGCAAGCGTGTCGTGGTTATCGGCGGCGGCGATACCGGTTCTGATTGCATCGGCACATCAATTCGGCAAGGCGCAGTATCGGTCGTGCAACTTGAAATTTTGCCGCAACCACCCGAAAAAGAAAACAAACTGCTCACTTGGCCTAATTGGCCCAACAAATTGCGCACCACCACCTCCCATGATGAAGGCATCAAACACCGTTACTGGAGCGCCAACACTACAAGCGTCACCGGCAAAGAGGGTAAAATTACCCACCTTAACGCCGTAGCCGTGGAATGGAAACAGGACGGTGGACAGTGGAAAATGAGCGAAAAACCCGACAGCGCCTTTACCCTGGAAGCCGATCTGGTGTTGCTGGCAATGGGCTTTGTTCATCCGGTACATGAAGGCTTGTTACAGCAACTGGGCGTTGAACTGGATGGGCGCGGCCAGATAAAAGCCAACGAAAAACACTACAGCACCAGTGTTGATAAAGTCTTCGCCGCCGGAGACGGGAGGCGCGGACAATCGCTGGTGGTCTGGGCAATACGTGAAGGCCGGCAAGCCGCCAGAGCCGTGGATGAATATCTGATGGGGGTTTCAGAATTGCCGAGGTGAGGTTTTTTTATTGGTTAACCACGAAGACACGAAGAAAAAGCCAAGGTAAAAACTTTGTGTCTTTTGGGGTGTAATGGCTTTGAGCACGGTAGGGTGTATAAGCGAAGCGTCATACACCGCTGCATTTAAACAATTGCTTTATTTGTCAGGGAACGGGCATAGACTGAATTGGATTGGATTACCACTTAAGTGTTGAAAGCATGTTCTTGTCACAGATAAAACAACAAGCAGCATAAGATGGTAAGGTGTATTAGCCGATAGGTAATTCATTTTTAAACTGCTTCCCAAGTTGGAGCTTGGGAAGCAGCAGGACGTAGATTGACAAGCACGAATAGTACGCATAATATATGCGCATAATAACACTCCAGAGATACTCCTATGCGACAAATTTATGATACAAAGGCCCCCAAAAAGCCTACAAACTTAAGTGTTAACAGTGACTTGCTTAACGAAGCAAAAGCTTTAAAGATAAATTTATCAGCCACCCTTGAGGCCGCTTTGCTTAATGAGTTGAAAGTCGCTCGCCGGGATCTTTGGTTAGCCGCAAACAAAGAGGCAATAGAGACCTGCAATAAGCTTGCAGATATACACGGACTTTTTGCGGATAAGCACAGGGTATTCTGATGCCTCAATTTGATTATTACGCAAACACAGATAAAGACACGAAAACCGCTTATCCATTTATTGTTGATGTTCAAGACGCTATTTTAGACAAGCTCAACTCAAGGGTAGTGATACCCCTAACACCGTTATCCAACCTTGTAAAAGCCTATCCAAAAAATCTATGCCCGAAAATTACAATTGAAGGTAAGGAATACGTGCTACTTACCCATCAAATGGCAAGCGTATCAACGAGAACCTTAAGCAATTGCAAAGGTTCACTGGCTCATATCAGGACTGAAATTATTTCAGCCATCGACTTTCTGATTACAGGCATTTAACGAAAAACTAACCGTTTGCTGACCATTAAACTCTGAAAATACAAATAGATAGCTGCGCGTTGCCAGTTATGTAAACCGAGTAAAATCGTAGAGCTTAGAGCGAAGGCAGTTTCGCGACAGCAAACCGCTAATCAAAACATAACGTTGATTACAGTCAGTCGAAGTTGTTGAAAACTATGGGGTCAGGTCTTTGAAAACTATGGGGTCACCCATTAGCCTGCCCCTGTCAATAAGCCAAAAAAATCCCCCAAGCAAAATCTGATTTTTTTTCGAGTCTCTCTTCCTGTTATTGAACCTTTGGATTTCATGGGCTAGAGATCCGAAAGTGTGGAGAAGTTATGGGCAGCGTCCACAGCTGACCATAACTTCTCCACACTTTCGGATCAATCCGTAGGACGCGTCCATAAAGTCCACAGGTTATCCCTATAATCCGTTGTTTTTAGACTAAAAATACTGTTTGCCTGTTCATTTATATCGCTTATCCGAGTCATAAGCCTAAATACGCACCCGTCTTCTCGTTTAGTGGTTCGCGCAACGCACTGATGCGCGCCAGTCACCCATCAGGATCAAGACAGCTGGAGCTTGCCCAAAAGGAAAGATTTCAGCGTCCCTGGCTCATTCGAGCCCCAGAAAATTGTCGGTGCCAAGCTTTGTCCAATTGTATTTAATACAACAGGTTTAATGGTTCTCCATCGAAATGGACCAGACCCGGAGTGGTTCAAAGTTTAGGCGTATCAGCTTGTACTCATTGTAAACAATCGATTTTTAGTCGGTTGAACGACCTACCAATCAGGTCTTGTGGTTTTTAGCCAACCCCATTTCCGGTTCAGTCGTCCAACCTTAACTGTTAAGTAAATAACTTCGCAGAATCAAAGGGTACTTGATCCCGCATCACATAATAACTTGCCCTCGCCAGTTTGTGCGCTACCGCTTTGAGTGCAACCACTCGGTTTTGTTTGGCGGCTTTGCGCTGATAAAAACGTTTGGCTTGTTCGTTAAAGCGAATGGCAAAGTTAGCCGCTTCAACAAAAGCCCAAGCCAAATACTTGTTGCCATTTTTAGTATTGCCCTGGCCTTTCTTTTTGCCATTGCTTAATTTCTCACTGCCGACACAGCGGCAATAGGAGGTGAAGTTTCCCACTTGGGCAAAACGCTCAATACCGCCGGTTTCCAACATGATGGTTAGCGCCAAAACTTCGCCTACACCGCCGATACTCAACAAACAACGGTAGCGGGAGTCCAGTTTCGCCTGTTTTAATATGGCTTGCTCCAGCACCTTGATCTGTTGATCCAGAGCATTCATTATAATTCGATTGCTGTCAACCGCCAACGCCACATTCGGGTCATCAAACTGTTGTTGTACCTGTTCTTGGGTCAGGGATTTGGTGGCATTGCAACTCAACCGACTACCGGTGTTGCGGGCATATAAGTTTTCGATGCTTAAAATATGCGTAGTTCGTTGCCTAACCAACTGTCCACGTTTGCGTAACAAGTCTCTGACCGCCCGGCTTTCTTTGGGATAAATATGTCCGGTTGGCAAAATGCCTAAGCGTAATAAATGAGCCAGCCAGAACGCATCGGAATCGTCGTCGGTATATTTTAAACCTTCGTATTGTTTCACGGCCGCCGTATTGACCAAATGAACCTTGTAACCCGCTTCCATCAAGCCATCCACCAGCCAATACCAGTTGTAAGTCGATTCCACAGCAATGCCTTCAATACTTTCTTTGAACGGCTCCAAACCATGCAGAATCTGATCCAAATCACAGCTTTGTTTCTTTCTGTAAAGCACCTTGTCTTCTTCGTTGATTAACTGTGTCACCACGTTCGTTGAATGTAAATCCATTCCGCAGTATAGTTTCATGTCTGTCTCCTCGGTTGTTTAAATGCAGTGTCAGTTTACACCACTGGCACCGATCGGGGAGGCAGGCTAGATGATTATCAGGTCTTGCAAAATTATATTTGTATGTGTTGATAGTGCGGTCAGGCAATGTTGTTTATTCCAGTGGGTGGAACTCCAGCAAGTAACCTCGCTACTGGTGATGTTTCCAATCAATTTTTAAAAAGGTGGGCAGAAAATCGTTGCCCACCCTGCATAGAACAAGAGCAAAGTTACCCTTGCAATTTCTCTTTCAACATTTTATTCACTTCGGCGGGATTGGCTTTGCCCTGCATGGCTTTCATGACTTGCCCGACAAAAAACGCGAACACTTTATCTTTTCCGCTACGGTATTGTTCAACCTGACCTAGATTATCGGCAATGATTTTGTCAATAATAGCTTCGATGGCACCGGTGTCGGTGATTTGTTTTAAGCCTTTTTCGGCAATGATTTTATCGGCTGATGACGTGGATTGCCACAGTGCTTCAAAGACTTGTTTGGCGATTTTTCCGGAAATGGTGTTGTCGCTGATGCGGGTTAATAATCCTGCAAGGCGTTCGTCACTGACCGGTGAATCGGTAATTTCCAAACCGGCTTTGTTAAGTGCGGCGGAAAGGTCGCCGGTTATCCAGTTGGCGCAGAGCTTGGCTTCGCAGCCTGATTTTTTAGATACGGCTTCAAAGTAATCAGCCAGTGGACGCGAGGTCGTTAGTATCGACACACTTTCTTCATCCAGGCTGTATTGGCTTTTAAAACGTTGTTTTTTAGCCTGTGGCAATTCCGGCAAGGCGGCTTTTATCTGCGCTTTAAAGGCTTCGTCAATGATAACCGGTAATAAATCGGGGTCGGGAAAGTAGCGGTAATCATTGGCTTCTTCCTTGCTGCGCATGGAACGGGTTTCATCTTTTACCGAATCATACAAGCGGGTTTCCTGGACGACTCTGCCGCCGTTTTCTATCAGCTCAATCTGCCGTTCAACTTCGTGGTTGATGGCTTTTTCAACAAATTTAAACGAGTTGATATTTTTAATCTCGGCACGGGTGCCAAATTCTGCTTGGCCTTTGGGACGCACGGATACGTTGGCGTCACAACGGAACGAGCCTTCCTGCATGTTGCCGTCACAAATGCCCAGATAGCGTACCAGTTCATGCAATTTACGCATGTAAGCAACGGCTTCTTTGGCAGAGCGCATGTCCGGTTCCGAGACGATTTCCAGCAAGGGCGTACCGGCACGGTTTAAATCGATTCCGGTCAAGCCATGAAAATCTTCATGCAAGGATTTGCCGGCATCTTCTTCCAAATGAGCGCGAGTAACGCCGATACGTTTGGTGATGCCGTCAACGTCAATATCCAAATGTCCGACACCGACAATAGGATGATCCATTTGGCTGATTTGATAGCCTTTAGGCAAGTCGGGGTAAAAATAATTCTTTCTGGCAAACACCGAATGCGGGGCGATATGCGCCTCGATGGCCATGCCAAAAATGACGGCCATGCGCACGGCTTCTTCATTTAATACCGGCAAAACACCGGGCAAGCCCAAGTCAACGGCACAGGCTTGCGTGTTGGGTTCCGCGCCATAAGCCGTAGCCGCGCCGGAAAAAATTTTTGATTGTGTGGCCAGTTGTGCATGCACTTCCAGGCCGATAACTGTTTCCCATTCCATCACGATATCCTTACTCAAAACCTTTAGGGGTGTGTAAATGCCAATCGGTTACTTGCTGGTACTGATGGGCGATATTTAACAAGCGGTCTTCGGCAAAATAATTGCCGATAATTTGTAAACCCACGGGCATACCCGCCACAAATCCGGCAGGAACTGACAGGGCAGGGACACCGGCAAGGTTGATGGCAATGGTATAAATGTCGGATAAATACATTTCTATCGGATTGCTCATTTTTTCGCCAATGCCAAAAGCAGTGGTCGGCGTGACCGGGCCCATAATGACATCAACTTCCGTTAGCGCTTGTTTGAAGTCTTCACTGATTAAGCGCCGGATTTTTTGCGCTTTAAGGTAATAAGCATCGTAATAACCGGTGGATAAGGCATAAGTCCCCATAAGAATACGGCGCTTAACTTCTTTGCCAAAGCCTTCGCCACGAGAGCGTGTATAAAGATCAGCCAAATCCACCGGATTTTCACAACGATAGCCATAACGTACGCCATCGAAACGTGACAAGTTGGCCGAGCATTCAGCAGGCGCAATCACATAATAAGCGGGAATGGCCAGCTTAAGATTAGGCATGGAGATTTCTTTAATCTCTGCGCCTAATTTACGGTATTCATTAATCGCTGTTTCAAGGGTTGCCGCAACATCGCTGTTTAAACCTTCGCCAAAAAATTCTTTGGGCAAGCCGATTTTTAAACCGGCCAGGGAGTTATTCAGGCCTGCATAATAATCGGGTACGGGCAGATCCACACTGGTTGAATCTTTTTCATCAAATCCGGCCATGGTTTGCAACATAATCGCAGCCTCTTCTGCGCTGCGTGCCATAGGGCCGCCCTGATCCAGACTGGAGGCATAAGCAATCATGCCGTAGCGGGATACGCGACCGTAAGTGGGTTTTAATCCGGTAATGCCGCACAAGGCCGCAGGCTGGCGGATAGAGCCGCCGGTATCGGTACCGGTTGCGCACACGGCCAGTCGCGCTGCGACAGCGGCAGCCGAGCCGCCTGATGAACCACCGGGAACGGTATTGATATTCCAGGGATTTTTAACGGCACCGTAATAACTGGTTTCGTTGGAAGACCCCATGGCAAACTCATCCATATTGAGTTTGCCCAACATGACGGCACCGGCTTGGTTAAATTTTTCTACGACGGTAGCGTTATAAGGCGCGGAAAAATTATCGAGCATTTTAGAACCACAGGTGGTTTTAACATCCAGGGTACAAAAAATATCTTTTTGGGCAATGGGTATGCCGGTTAATAAACCAGCGGTGCCGTTAGCCAAGCGGGTATCGGCGGCTTGGGCATTTTGCAGGGCAACCGTTTCGGTGACGGTTATATAGGCGTTAAGGTGCTGGTGTTGCCGGATTCGATCTAAAAACGTCTGGGTTAACTCGACGCTTGAAAATTCTTTTGAACGCAAACCTTGGGCTAATTCTATTAATGTTTTAGTGTGCATTATGTGGCGTTCCTGTTACTCAATGACTTTGGGAACCAGATAAAGTCCCGCTTCGACTTGTGGCGCGATAGCCTGAAATTTTTGCCGGTTATTTGATTCGGTGACCACATCCGCTCTTAACCGTTGCGCCTGATCCATGGGGTGAGCCATAGGCTCGACATTGTCGGTATTTAATTCACTCATTTGGGTCATTAAATCCAGGATACCGGACAGGTCTTTCGCGTAAGATTCAACATCTTGGTGGTCAATTCCCAAACGCGCCAAATGCGCAATTTTGTTCACATCATCTGCCGTTAACGACATCTTTGTCTCCCTAATTAAAATTTCAGTGTAACTATTTACGACGATGCCAGAACTGAAGGTTAGGCGAAAGGCACAAGGCGAAAGGTGAAAAAACCTGATTTTCAACACGCCCGTTCTTTGCCTTTAACCTTGCACCTTGTGCCTTTCATCTTTTACCTTGTATCTTTCACCTTTTACCTTTGCCGCGTATATTACTACAAAAATCATACTTATATCTTGCTCAAATACCCTCTTGATTGATAAAGTACCTCTATTTTTTATTCTTTAAAGGAAACAGGCAAAGATGTTTAAAAGAATTCGCGGTCTTTTCTCCAACGACCTTTCGATAGACCTGGGAACCGCAAATACATTGATATACATTCCAGGGCAAGGTATTGTGCTTAACGAACCCTCTGTCGTTGCCATTAAAGAAGACAAAATTCGAGGCTCAAAAACCATTGCTGCTGTCGGTGCCGATGCCAAACAAATGCTGGGGCGTACACCCGGCAATATTACGGCAATCCGGCCGCTTAAAGACGGCGTTATTGCTGATTTTGCAATCACTGAGCGTATGTTAAGGTTTTTTATCGAAAAAGTTCACAAGAAAAACAGGTGGTTACGTCCCAGTCCGCGTATTTTGATTTGTGTACCGTGCGGCTCAACACAAGTTGAGCGCCGCGCTATCCGTGAATCTGCTGCCATGGCGGGAGCTCGCGAGGTTTATTTAATTGAAGAACCCATGTCGGCAGCGATAGGTGCCGGTTTGCCGGTCGAAGAAGCCTGTGGCTCAATGGTGCTGGATATAGGCGGCGGCACTTCTGAAGTGGCGGTAATATCAATCAACGGGATTGTCTATTCAAATTCTGTTCGTATCGGTGGTGACCGTTTTGACGAGGCTATCATCAATTATGTGCGTAGAAACTATGGCACCTTGATTGGTGAAGCTACGGCGGAAAGAATCAAGCTGGAAATTGGCACGGCTTATCCTGGCAATGAGGTCAGGGAAATAGAAGTCAGAGGCCGCAATCTGGCTGAAGGTATTCCGCGTAGTTTTTCTTTAAACAGCAATGAAATTCTGGAGGCTCTGCAAGAACCCTTATCCGGCATTGTCGGTGCTGTAAAAGTGGCCTTGGAACAAACTCCGCCCGAATTGGGTTCAGATGTTGCCACACGGGGTATTTATTTAACCGGCGGCGGCGCATTACTGAGAGATATTGACCGCCTGATAGCGGAAGAAACCGGTCTGCCGGTGCATATTGCCGATGATCCATTGACCTGTGTTGCCAGAGGTGGCGGTATGGTTTTGGAAATGCTTGATAAAAAAGGATTCTCAACTTTTTCGTTAGAATAATCCAACTATATCAGTAGCTGGCAGCTTCCATCATAGAACACGGATGACACTGATGGCACGGGTTTCAACGGATTTTATTTTTAGTGGTTATGGCTACTCAATCATAAGATTTGAGAGGTTGCTCTTATCTGTGTTTATCAGTCAAATCCGTGTTATCCGTGTTCTATTTTTTAACGACCGAGTGGTTGTAGAATAATAAGCCTCCTATGGGTATGCCTGACTTGAGTTGCTGCATCTTTAACTAATACGAGGCACTGCCATAAAACTTTTATTTGCCACCGGCCCTTCAATCAATACCCGACTTCTGGTAGCCGTTATTGCTTCTGTTGTTTTATTGGCAACTGAATACAGCAGCTCAAACTTGATTCCGTTACGCACGACGATATCTTTTTTTGTTGATCCCTTAAAATATTTGGTCGATTTACCTAGCGTTCTTGTTGATCAGGCGGCCGATTCGGTTAGCTCATACCGAACCCTAAAAATGGAAAATGACAGGCTGCGTGAAGAACAGCTTATTCATCAAACCCGATTACTTAAATTTGAGGCACTGGAAAAAGAAAATATTCGTTTGCGGGCGTTATTGGAAAACTCCTTTAAGCTGGGCGAACAGGTTCTGGTTGCCGAATTGTTGTCCGTTAATATGGCACCTTACGAACATATTGTCGTTGTCAATAAAGGTACCCGTTTTGGTGTGCATCCCCAACAACCGGTACTGGATGCAAACGGGGTTGTCGGTCAGGTTTTTCGGGCCTTGCCGTTCACTTCCGAAATTATGCTGATTACTGATCCCAATCATGCGATTCCGGTTCAGGTTAATCGCAATGGTTTATTAACCATTGCTGTGGGCAGCGGCCAGCTAAATCGACTGGTGCTGCCTTTCTTGCCCGGTAATGCCGATATTCGTCCGGGTGACTTACTGATAACATCAGGCTTGGGCGGTACTTTTCCTCAAGGTTATCCGGTGGCGGTGGTTGATGAATTTACCTCGCAACCCAATAAAGCCTTTGCAACCATTACGGCGACTCCAAAAGCCTTGTTGGATCGTAACAGAGAGTTAATGATCGTCTGGAGCAAATCCACACCGGTTCCGCTCATTTCAAAGCCAACAGCAAACGAAGCGGAGACCCAAACTGATGCAGTTAAATAATTATGTGGGATTTTTTAGAATTATCCTGACGCTGATAGGGGCAATGTGTTTAAGAATTGCGCCTTGGCCCGGCGAAATAGCGGCGTTTAATCCTGACTGGGTGCTTTTGGTGCTGATTTACTGGTCACTTGCCCTGCCTGACCGCGTGGGTATTTTTCATGCCTGGACATTTGGCTTGTTGACCGATGTGTTGACCGGTCGATTATTGGGGCAATATGCGTTGGCTTATTCACTGGTGATCTATATTTGCCTTAAATTGCACAAACAGTTGCGTCAATTTCCTTTTCTGCAACAGGGCTTGTTTGTCTTTTTCTGTCTGCTATTGTCGCAACTGTTGCTGTTTTTTATAAAAAACCTTCAGCATCCGGCACAACTTCACGCTTCTTTCTGGTTACCTGTTTTTACCGGTACGTTAGCTTGGCCCTTGGTTTATGGCGTGCTGCGCTTTGTTGGTTTGTCACAACGCATTAAATAGAATACGCTGTAACTTATGTCCACTCTATACGCCATTAAAGACCACTCAGTAGAAAATCGTCTATTTCTTAATCGCATTGTCGCCGCTTTTGTGGTTATTATTCTATTAACATCGGGTCTGATTGTTCGTTTAATTTATCTGCAAATTGTCGGTCACGAACATTATTCATCACTGGCAAAAGACAACAGCATTAAAATCGTTCCTTTGGTGCCTACCCGAGGCATGATTTATGACCGACACGGAAAAGTGCTGGCCGAAAACATGCCGTCTTATAGTTTGGAGCTTATCCCTGAGCAGATCAGTAATATGGATGAAACCTTGTTACGTCTGCAAAAATTGCTTGATATACCCGATGATAAAATCGAGCAATATCAAAAATTACGCAAACGCCAAAAACGTTTCGTCAGCACGCCGTTGTTATTAAGCATGAACGATGAAGAATTGGCAAAGTTTGCCGTTGTTCGGCCTTATTTTCGGGGCGTCGATATTCATACCCAGTTGGTTAGACACTACCCTTACAGTGATTTAGCGGCGCATGTCATTGGCTATGTGGGCCGTATTAATGAGGCGGAAATTAAAGAGTTGCCCCTCGCTGAATACAGGGGCTCTACGCATGTGGGCAAGCTGGGTATAGAGAGTTCTTATGAAAACGAGCTGCATGGCAAAACCGGTTATGCGGAAATAGAAACCAATGTTCAGGCCCGATTGCTTAATACCCTGCACGAAGTCACGCCAGATCCCGGCACAAATCTCTACTTAACGCTGGATATTGATTTACAAAAAACCGCCTACGATGCGCTGGGTACTTTTAATGGGGCAGTCGTTGCCATTGATATTACAACCGGTGGTGTCTTGACCTTCGTCAGTCGTCCTGGCTTTGACCCCAACCCTTTTGTGGTGGGCATCGACAATGAAGCTTATCAAGCACTGCAAGTCTCTAAAAATCAACCGCTCTATAACCGCGCCTTACGTGGACTTTATCCACCCGGATCGACCATTAAGCCGTTCATTGCTTTGGCGGGTCTTGAGTATGAAGCCATCAGCCCTCAGCAAAAGCTGTCATGTCCGGGCTATTATCAATTACCTGGTGTCAGTCACCGCTATCGGGACTGGAAAAAAGGGGGGCATGGTGCCGTGGATTTAAGTCGAGCCATTACGGAATCTTGCGACGTTTATTTTTATCGTCTGGCATCAATACTGGGTATCGACCGCATGCACAGTTTTTTACAAAAAATGGGCTTTGGTGAAAAGTCCGGTATTGACCTGATTGGCGAGAAAGCCGGATTATTGCCTTCGCGTGAGTGGAAGCAGGAGCAAAAAAATCAGGCCTGGTATCCGGGGGAAACGCTTATCACCGGCATTGGTCAAGGCTATCATCAGGTTACGCCTTTACAACTAGCCAGAGCCACGGCAACGTTGGCGAATAAAGGCAAGGTAGTGACGCCTTTTTTGGTCGATAAAATGGTCAGCGCACAAGGTACCCGTCCAGGCCCGACACTCCCGAATGTTACCCTGCCATTAAATCCTGATAACGTTAGCAAGGTTATCGAAGGCATGGTCAATGTTGTTCATAGCGCACACGGCACCGCAAAAGGCATTAATACCAATATCGACTATCAAATCGCGGGTAAAACCGGAACTGCGCAGGTTTTGGGGATTAAGCAAAACGCAAAATACAATGAAAATGCAATCGACTTTAAATTTCGTGACCACGCGCTATTTATTGCTTTTGCTCCGGCTGCTGATCCTAAAATTGCCATCGCGGTGGTTGTTGAAAATGGCGGGCATGGTGGTTCAGTCGCAGCGCCGATAGCAGGGCTGGTTATTAAACAATTTTTACAGGAAAATAATGAAAACTGAAACCCGTCATGAACAGTTTGAACCGCCTTCAGTACTTGGGAATGTGCTCAGAAAGCTACACATAGACATCCCTTTGTTTATCGGTTTACTGCTGACTTCGATGTTAAGCTTTCTGATTCTTTACAGTGCCGGCGGTCAGGATATGGACACGCTGATGCGGCAGGCGGGTCGTGTCGGTTTGGCTTTTCTGTTAATGACCATATTGGCGCATATTGATCCTTATCAGTTCAAGCGTTATTCCACGTTATTGTTTGGTATCGGTATTTTTTTGCTGGTGGCCGTTTTAATTATGGGACAGATCGGTAAAGGTGCGCAACGCTGGCTGGAGCTGGGGGTTTTTCGATTTCAGCCGTCAGAAATGATTAAAATTACAACGCCCATGATGATTGCGTGGTATTTGGCAGAATACCCGCTACCGCCAAAATCCAGACAGCTGATTATCGCGACTCTTCTTATTGTTATTCCAACCCTTTTAATCGCCAAACAACCTGATTTGGGCACGGCTTTACTGGTTGCAAGTTCGGGCGCGGGTGTGCTGTTTTTTGCCGGTCTTTCCTGGCGCTTTATGTTGGTAATCAGCGTTGCACTGGCTTCGTTAACCCCGCTTATTTGGCATTTTATGCACGATTATCAACGCGATCGGGTGCTTACTTTTTTAAACCCTGAAACCGATCCGTTGGGTAGGGGCTATCATATTATTCAGTCAAAAATAGCGATTGGCTCGGGCGGTATTTACGGTAAAGGCTGGATGGGCAGTACTCAATCAGAACTGGATTTTTTGCCGGAAAGTTCAACCGATTTTATTTTTGCTGTATTTGCGGAAGAATTTGGCTTGTTCGGTTGCCTGGGATTGTTGATTTTGTATCTGTTAATTATCGCTCGCAGTTTGTATATCGCGTCCCAGGCTCAGGATACTTATAGTCGGCTCTTGGCAAGCAGTCTGGCGTTTACTTTTTTTGTGTATGTATTTGTCAATATAGGGATGGTCATCGGGATTCTTCCTGTGGTCGGTGTTCCCTTGCCTTTAATCAGTTACGGTGGCACCTCTATTGTTACCCTTCTGGCCGGATTTGGCATTTTAATGTCAATTCACACACATAAAAAATTTAGGTAAGGGTAATGATAAAGCAGGTTAAAGGTTTAAGGTTCAAGGTTCAAGATTCAAGGGTTTTATTGCTTCAACGCATTAAGAAACTGAAGAGTGACGGGGTTTGCAACCCCGTCACTCACGTTTTGAAAGTTATTGGAGACTTCAAATCATTACCGACATCGGAAACGCCACCAAAAACATTTGGCGCAAAACTAAAGGCGCAAATTTACCCACCGATGTTTGGGTTAAAAAACCTAACTTGTATTCTGTGCTTTTCACTGATTTCGTGTACCGGCAACATCAAGGATACGAAGTCAGTTGATGCGTTTATCAACAAAATGGTGATCACCCATCAGTTCGATGAGGCCAAACTTAACGAGTTGTTTCAGTCTGTTGAAATAAAAGAAGATATTCTAAAAAAGATTTCGAAGCCCGCCGAAGGCATGCCTTGGTATAAATATCGCAAAATATTTATGACCGAGGCGCGTATTGATGGCGGTGTAAAGTTTTGGCGAGAAAATGAGTCTGCATTGAGCGCAGTCCAACAAAAGACAGGGGTTCCAGTAGAAATTATTGTTGCCATCCTGGGCGTTGAGACCTTTTACGGGCAAAAAACCGGCAATTATCGGGTCATTGATGCGCTATCAACATTGGGTTTTGCCTATCCGCCCCGCAGTCCATTCTTTCTTGGTGAGCTGGAAAACTACTTGCTGCTGTGCCGGGATGAACATATTAATCCTCTGGAACCCATCGGTTCTTATGCGGGTGCAATGGGAATGCCACAATTTATGCCGAGCAGCTTTAGGGCTTATGCTATTGATTTTAATGGTGATAGCTACCGGGACATCTGGCATAACAACGGTGATGTTATCGCCAGTGTAGCCAATTATTTTGTCAAGCATCAGTGGCAGACGGGGCAAGCCATCGTAATTCCTGTGAGTGCGACAGGGGATGCCTATAAAACGGCATTAACCCGTGATCTTAAGCCTGACTTAAGGTTAGCCAAGTTAGAATCATTTAACTTAACAATATCGAGGTCACTCCCTTTAAATACTAAAGTAAAGCTGCTTGCTTTTGAACAGGAGCCATTAGGGCAAAAACCGGGGGAAGAACTCTGGGCGGGATTAGACAATTTTTATGTCATTACCCGATACAACCACAGTCCTTTATATGCCATGGCTGTTTATCAGTTAAGCCAATCTATTTTAAATAAAAAAGGCAAAATTCCATGACTAAACTACTATTAGCAATTTTAATGATGACCCTGTTCGGGTGTTCTACAGAACAAATTAAAACAACTAATACGGCTTTTCAGCCCCCGATTATTATAAATCAAGCTCCTCACGCGTTAGCCAGCCAACAAATCAGGCAGCATTCAATAGTGCGAATGAACGCGCGTAACGAATCTACCGAGCTTGCCCAACAAGAAAGCCTGTTTCCACGTATTGCCCATTACATAAAACAGGGTGTGGCTTCATGGTACGGCCCCGGATTTCATGGCAAAAAAACAGCAACCGGCGAAATATTTGATATGTACGCCATGACGGCTGCGCATAAAACATTGCCGATTCCGTCTTATGCCCGGATAACCAATCTGGAAAATCATCGCAGCATTATTGTTAGAATAAATGACAGAGGTCCTTTTGTTGGCAATAGAGAGTTGGATTTGTCCTACGCCGCTGCAAAAAATCTGGATATGGAGCAAGACGGCACCGGTGCCATAGAAATCAAGGCCATATCGCCCAGTCAGGCGTTACCCCAATTGCAACAAATTGCTGCCACACAAGAACAACACGTCTATTTGCAGGTGGGCAGTTTTGGCAGTGAAAAAAAGGCGCTAAGCTTAAAAAATAAAATTGCCGCCAATAATTTGCCTGAGCCGAATATTCGCTCATCGACTTACAAAAAATCCACCCTTTATAAAGTTCAAATCGGACCGGTAAATTCAACGGCTTCTGCCAATCAACTGAATGAACAGTTGGCACGAATAGGCATAACCGATACACAATTTGTTACTGAATCCAAACAATCTGACAGTTCGCATGCTACAATGTAAGGAAATATTGTTTTACTGTCGATTTTAAAGAGCTATGAACCCTTTTAAAAAATTTACCCTATTTTTATTTTTTGGCCTGCTGGTTACGCTCTTTCAGGCAAACGCAGAAAACGCTGAAATTGCAACCCCGCCTGCACCCAATATCGCCGCCACTGCTTATATATTACAGGACTATCATACCGGTAAAGTATTGGCAGAAAACAACGCGGATGCCAAGCTCGCTCCCGCCAGTCTGACCAAGATAATGACGGTTTATGTGGTGTTTAGAGAGCTTGCCAATGGCCACTTACACCTCGAAGATTCAGCCACTATCAGTGAAAAAGCCTGGAAAACATCCGGCTCACGTATGTTTGTTGAGCTGGGTAATAAGGTTAAAGTTGAAGATCTGCTAAAAGGCGTCATTATTCAATCCGGTAATGATGCCAGTGTCGCTTTGGCTGAACATGTTGCAGGCAATGAAGATACCTTTGCTGATATGATGAATCAGCATGCTGCCCGACTGGGAATGACTCATAGCCATTTCAAAAACAGTGATGGCTTGCCAATGGATGATCATTACACCAGCGCACGCGATTTGGCTATTCTTACGTCTGCTTTAATCAAGGAATTTCCTGATTACTATCGCTGGTTTTCGCAACAAGAATTTACCTTTAACCAAATTACCCAGCATAACCGCAACCCCTTGCTGTCGCGTGACGAGTCGGTTGATGGTGTTAAAACCGGATTCACTGATGACGCCGGTTATTGCCTGGTAGCTTCGGCGCTAAGAGAAGACATGCGGCTAATTTCTGTCGTCTTGGGCGCAAAAAGTGCCAATGCCAGAGCCAACGAAAATCAAACACTGCTTAACTATGGCTTCCGGTTTTTTGAATCACACCGCCTGTATGAAGGTAAAAAACCTTTAAACGAAGCCAGAATCTGGAAAGGAGAAAGCAAAACAATACCTTTAGGTTTGGCCGAAGATATTTATGCAACCATACCGCGTCGCCAATATAAAGATCTTAAAGCGGCTATTATTGTTGATAAAAAAATTACTGCACCTGTTGTAGAAGGTGCCAAGCTTGGATCAGTTAAAGTGACGCTTAATGACGTTGTTATTGTCGATAAAGATTTGATCGCTCTCAAGGCGGTGGCTGAAGGCAATATTTTTCAGAGACTTTCTGATAGCGTTATGATGATGATGGAGAAATCTGAAGATGGAAAATAAAATGGTCTATTTAAACGGCGAATATCTACCGCTTAATGAGGCAAAAGTTTCAGTGCTGGATCGCGGATTTTTATTTGGTGACGGTATTTATGAAGTGATACCGTCTTATTCCGGGCATTTATTTCATTTTCAAGATCATTTACAGCGCCTGGAAAACAGCTTGGCAGGTATTCGTTTGGCTAATCCGCACACCCGCGAGCAATGGCAGGAGATATTGACTCCCTTGCTGGATGCAAAGATTGATCAGTATATTTATCTTCAGATCACCCGTGGCACTGCCCCCAAAAGAGATCACGCTTTTCCTGACAATACGCCCGCCACTGTTTTTGCCATGTGCTCGGCTATCGTGCCTTTTGCCGGATTAAATCAAGGCGTAAAAGCGGTCAGCATGGATGATACCCGTTGGAAATTTTGCAATGTAAAAGCCATCACGCTGCTGGGCAATATTCTGCACAGGCAAGAAGCCATAGACCAAGGCTGTGCCGAAGCCATTTTGATAAAAGACGGTTATGTGATTGAAGGTGCGGCCAGTAATGTTTTTGCAGTGATTGATGGCGTTTTGTGTACCCCGCCTAAAGGCAACGACATTTTACCCGGCATTACCCGTGATGTAATTTTGGAGCTTGCACGAAAAAACAACATGCCTTGCAGTGAAGATAAAATTCCCTTTACTGCGCTACAAACCGCCAGCGAAATTTGGGTAACCAGTTCTACCCGTGAAATTATTCCCGTTGTTGAGCTCGATTCAAAAAGTGTGTCAGACGGAAAACCTGGCCTGGTATGGCAAGCCATGCATCAGATTTTTCAAGCTTACAAACAATCGCTGATTATGAGCGAACAAACCTTTTTTGAATTCCCTTGCCAATTTCCCGTTAAAGCCATGGGCAAAGCCGACATGGACCTGGATTTGTTGGTGATAGAAATTGTGCGACGTCACGCGCCTGATGTTAAAGCGGA
>SERZ01000780.1_pt1 | contig 20490 bp, 16 predicted proteins | sample 3171461 | NCBI WGS metagenome assembly SERZ01 (sample SAMN06051861, study PRJNA518727) | freshwater metagenome | biome: subpolar coniferous forest; feature: holomictic lake; material: water; isolation source: holomictic Lake 227, 6 m depth | place: Canada: near Kenora, Ontario | collected... | reverse complement strand
GCGTCTGCCCGGGCTGAAAGCCAAGCACTGAGTTGGTATAACCTTCTTTGTAATTGCCCAGCGGTACGCCGATCAATGCGGCCTGCTGGCCCGAAGCAAACCGCTGTTGCAAACCCTCCCAGTACGCTTCGGGTAGCTGCTGTGGCAGCACCGGAATAGCAGTTTCAGGCGCGATCACCAGCGCGGTGCGTGCGCTTTGCAGTTGTTCGCCATACCACTGCAATGCCAGCGGCACGCCACTACCCGTCTCAAACTTTTCATCCTGCGGGATGTTGCCTTGCAGCAGGGTGACGCCGAGGTGCCCGCTGGACGTCGAGAGTTCCGCCGCACCATGCTGAACCAGCAGGGGCAATGCCAGCAAACCGATCACCGTACCCAGTGCCAGCACCCCGCGCCGCAGTGCGCGATCGCGCCCGGCCTGCACCGCCTGCGCCAGCGCCATCGCCAACCAGGCCGCGGCAAAGCACAGGCCATACACGCCCAGCCAAGGCGCCCAAGCGGCCAGCGGCCCATCGACATGGGCGTAACCCGCGGCACCCCAGCCAAACCCGGTCAGCCAGCGGCCCCGCGCCAACTCGGCCAACAACCAGAATGCTGCAAAAATAATAGCTGCTCGCGCACGATTGACGGGGGCTAGAGCCATATATGATGCACAAACTACCGCGTAAATCAGCGCCAGCAGACCGCTCAGGGCCAGCACCGCCAACACCGCCAGCACGGCCGGCAAACCGCCATAGGTGTGCAGCGCCACGAAGGTCCAGCCAAACGTAGCTGCGAGCCAGGCGGTGGCAAACAACCAGCCCCACAGTGCCGCCAGCCGCCAATTGGCCGGGCTGGACTTCAAGCCCCTTGGGGGGCGGCAGTTTTCCAGCAAACCCGCCAGCAACGCCAGCGCCAGCCACTGCAAGCACCAGACCGGCTCGCCGTGGCGCAATTCAATCCATAAAACAGAAAATACGGGCCCTGCCAGCGGCCATGCAAAGCTGGCGGCGTGGGCCGCGCCGGCCAGCAAAGCCAGCAGCGCAGAAAACCATGAAAAATCTGCCGACAGCGCGGCCCGCAACCGGGCACCGCTTGTCGCCAGCCTAGACAGGCGCATTGGCTACCGGCGACACCTTGAACCACTTCACTGCGCCGCCCTTGGTGTGCAGCACCACAAAATTGAGCCCGGACATCGTGTGCCGCTCGCCGCGCTTGGGAACGTGGCCCATCTCGTGGGCAATCAAGCCGCCAATGGTGGCGAATTCGTCGTCGGGATCGGTACTGATCAACTTGACATCAAAAGCATCGTCCACCCGCTCGATCGGGGTGTCGCCGCTGACGCGGTAGGTGCGGTCGGGCAGTCCAAAAATGTCGCCTTCATCATCGGCAATGTCGAACTCATCTTCGATCTCGCCCACGATTTCCTCCAGCACATCCTCGATCGTGACCAAACCGGCCACGCGGCCAAATTCGTCAATCACGATCGCCACATGGTTGCGGTTGCTTTGAAACTCGCGCAACAAGTCGTTGAGCCCCTTGCTCTCCGGCACAAAAACGACCGGGCGCAACAAGGCGCGGATATTGAGTTCAGGTGCGCGCTGGAGTTTGAGCAAATCTTTGGCCATCAGGATGCCAATGATGTTTTCGCGCTCGCCTTCAAACACAGGGAACCGCGAATGCGCGGTGTCGATCACCCCGTGCATCAAGGCATCGCTGGATTCGCAGATGTCAACCATGTCCATCTGCGTGGCGGGAACCATCACGTCGCCCGCCGTCAGGTCGGCCATGCGGATGACGCCTTCCAGCATGGCGCGCGATTCAGCGCCGATGATCTTGTTTTCTTGCGCCTCGGCCAGGGTTTCGATCAACTCAGCCGTGGAATCTGGTCCCGGGTGGATGAACTCGGCCAGTTTTTGGAGGAAAGTGCGTTTGTCTTCCCGGTCAGGGAGTCGCGGGGAATGGGGGTCTGACACGGCCAGAGGCGCAGGACATGCGGTTGTGATTAAGCCTCTAGCTTAGCGGATTGCTGTGACACCCGGCTGTCGGCGAGGCGCAGCACCTTATTCAGGGGTGATTTGTTGCGCGGCAGGTTGGTCGGGCTGGTAGGCAGGTGCGCCGCTCAACATGTCCCGAAACTGCTTGACCTGCACCTTGATGCGGTAGTCGGTCTTGGCCAACTGCTCTTGCAGCATCTCTGACAAACGACTGTCCAGCGTGGCCGGTAGCAACAGCAAATGCGCTTCGGACTCCGAGCCGTCACGCTTGACGATGGCACCAGCGTTGCGGGCAATTTTGAGCATGGTGGTGTTTTCGCTCAGGGCATGAATAAACAGAGTGCTCACACCCTCGTTACGGGCGTGCATGGAGGCCCGGTCAAACAGCCGTCCGCCGTAGCCCCGGCCGCGCGCCGAATTCAAGACCGACACGCCAAACTCAGCGCAGGCATTCAAGTCGCTGTCGGCCGAAAACGCCAGATGCGCCATGGCAATCAACTCAATGCGCCGGTTGTAAATACCAAATATTTCGTCGCGGTCAAAGTTCAGGCTGTCGGCATAGCGCTGAATTTGCTCGTCGTTGGCCATGAAACCAAAACGCAAGTACCGGTCACGCGGCTCAAGCGCCATCAAATGCCGGGCAATGCGCTGACGGTGATTGGCGCCGAGTGAACGAATAGGCACCACCACCGACGACTTTCGGGTGTACGACGGCTGCGGTGCACGCTCGTAGGGCGCAGGCGTCAAGGGTGGTTTCGTTTCAATCATGGAGGCAACTATAAGGGTTTCCCCTAGGTGCCATCCTCCAAAAAATTAATTTACCTTAATTACAACGGGATTGCCGTCGTGGTTTTCAGACGATCCAGCACAAAACTGGTACGGCAATCCTGAACACTCGGGTGTTTGAGCAGGGTTTCCATCACGAAATGCGAGTACGCGGCCATGTCGCGCACCAGCACCCGCAAAAAATAGTCCATCTCCCCACTCAAGGCGTCGCACTCCACCACTTCGGGCCAGGTTTGCACACTGGCGCGAAACACATCACGCGGGTTGCGCAGCGAACTTTCGGTATTTTTGGCCAGCCGCACGTTGATGTGCGCCATCAAGCCCAAACCGACCGCCTCCGGCTTGACCAGTGCCACGTAGCGGTCAATCACGCCGGTCTCTTCCAGGCGCTTGACCCGGCGCAACACCGCGCTGGGCGACAGGCTCACCGCCTCGCCGATTTGGTCGAAGGTGGCGCGGCCATTGGCTTGCAGGCTGCGCAAAATGCTTTTATCGAGCTTATCCAGTGTTTCCATGGAGAAATTTTGCAGGATTAGTGCGCCTAACGCAAGCAGGTCGCTGTAGACGATTCGTTTTCAGCGCAAACGCAGCGGATCGCGTCGGCGCTCAACGCGGGGCGGTGGGCTGACCGCCAACGCGCCCTCTTGCGGCGCGGGCTCCGCCCAGTCAAAAAAAGCGCAGACCTCGCCGCGTTGCCGGGTGGCATCGGCGTAGCCCAGCGCCATCAACTCCCGGGTGTAGCCCGGCTCAAAAAGCAGGTAGCTGGCCAGCGCGGCCCCTTTCACATCGGCCGCCTTGGACGACACGCCGATGGCGCCGAGCATGGTGCGCACCGGGGCGGGCAAGGTGTCGACATGGCGGGCGGCGATGACGTCCAGCCGTTGCGAGGGGGAAATGACCAGCAACTTGAGCGGGCGCAGGGCGCTGGCGCTGCGGGCTTCGGGCGGCACCAGCGTCAGGGTCTGGTTGATGCGGCGCACGCGCTCAACGTCGACCGCCAGCGCATCCAGAAAGATATTGGACAGCGCGTGACCGGCAATCTGCGCCAGCGAGGGGTAGCTCGTACTGAGCGGCAACTGCGGGTCGCTCTTGGGCTCATGGATGCGCCCGGCCCCGACCACCAGAATGCGCTCGGCGCCCAAATGAATGCAGGGGGCCACCGGGGCCGACTGGCGCATGGAGCCATCGCCAAAATACTCGGCATGACCGTTGATGTGCAGCTCGGTGGCGGGGAAAACAAAAGGAATGGCCGAAGACGCCAGCAGGTGCGCGTGGGTGATTTTGTCGCTCACCGCCAGTCGCTGGCTGCGCACCCAGGGCTGCAAGCGCTTGTCGCCCTGGAAAAAAGTGACGTGCTCGCCCGAGCTGTAGCTGGACGCCGTGACCGCCAGCGCCTGCAGGTGGCCTTTGCGGATCAGGTAGGGCAGGCGCTCCAGCGGCACCAACTGCTTGAGCAACTCGGCCAGCGGGGTGTTGTCGAGCAGGGAGCGCGGTTTGATGCGGCGCCACTTGGCCACCACCCAGCCGAGCGAGAGCAGCGTCATCCAGGTGGCGCCCGAGCGCAGCATGCTCAAGGAATCGGCCCGGTAAATCTGATCTGCGTGAAAATTTTTCCAGAGATCGACGATACGACGCACCGTGGCATCAAAGTCATCTGCCCCACAGGCCAGGGCCGAGGCATTGAGCGCCCCGGCCGAGGTGCCGGCGATGATGGGAAAGGGATTGGGCTGCCCTTGCGCGCCAGCGGCTTTGCGAATATCGGCAATGGCCTCCAGCACGCCCACCTGGTAGGCCGCGCGCGCGCCGCCACCGGTCAACAATAGGCCGGTGCTGGGCGGCGCGGTGGACGACTTGAGCGGCAGGTTCGACATAAAAATATTATCGACCTCCGTTGCTTGCCCCACAGGGGGAATTACCCGAAAACACGACACGACTTCGGGTAAACACTGATTCGCTGACTTCCCCAAGGTTAAATAAGTCTTCGCTAAACTTGGTCGATTACAGGAGAAATAAATGGCAGTGACAGAACAGACGCTGATGGACGCACTCAAGGGTGTGGTCGATCCCAATACCGGACGCGATTTCGTGTCCTCCAAATCCATCAAGAACCTGACCCTCAGCGGCGGCGACGTGGCTTTTGATGTGGAACTGGGCTACCCCGCCAAGAGCCAGATTCCCGGCTTTCGCAAGGCGTTGATTGCGGCTGCCAAGGGCGTGGCGGGCGTTGAAAACGTGTCGGTCAACGTCAACATGAAAATCACCGCACACTCGGTGCAGCGCGGTGTGCAACTGCTGCCCAAGGTCAAGAACATTGTGGCGGTGGCGTCGGGCAAGGGCGGCGTGGGCAAAAGCACCACCGCCGTTAATCTGGCGCTGGCACTGGCCGCTGAAGGCGCCAGCGTGGGCCTGTTGGATGCCGACATTTACGGCCCCAGCGTGCCGATGATGATGGGCATTGACGGCCGCCCCGACAGTGCTGACGGCCAAACCATGGAGCCGTTGGAAAACTACGGCGTGCAGGTGATGTCGATTGGTTTCCTGGTGGCGCAGGACGAGGCCATGATCTGGCGCGGCCCGATGGCCACGCAGGCACTGGAGCAGTTGCTGCGCCAGACCAACTGGCGCGACCTGGACTATTTGATTGTCGACATGCCGCCCGGCACCGGCGACATCCAGCTCACCCTGAGCCAGCGCGTGCCCATGACCGGCGCCGTGGTGGTGACCACACCGCAAGACATTGCCTTGCTCGATGCCAAGAAGGGCATCAAGATGTTTGAGAAAGTCGGCGTGCCCATTTTGGGCATTGTGGAAAACATGGCGGTGCACGTGTGCAGCAACTGCGGTCACACCGAGCATATTTTTGGCGCCGATGGTGGCAAGAAGATGGCGGCTGAGTACGGCATGGACTACCTGGGCGCCCTGCCGCTGGACATGCAGATTCGTCTGCAGGCCGACAACGGCAAGCCGACCGTGGTGTCCGACCCCGACAGCGACGTGGCCAGCATTTACAAAGCCGTGGCGCGCAAGGTGGCGGTGTCGATTGCTGCGAAGAACAAAGACTTTTCGTCCAAGTTTCCGTCCATCAAAATCTCGAAAGAGACCTGAGCCGGGATACCTGCAGGCGCTGGAGAAATATTGATCAAATAGGCCTCTAGCCCCCGTGCTACCTGCGCAAGCAGCTATTATTTATATAGCAACCGGATTGCCTACCGTTATGTCAGTTATTCGCCCCTCCCTTGAAGTCGCCGTGGTCATGCAGCGTGAGCGCACCAGCGGGCCGTCGAGCCACTGGCAGCCTTGGCGCTGGGTACTGGCAGAGGTGGTGGTGCAGGAAGAAGGCTTTGGCAAGGTGCCCCGGTTGCTCTATAAAAATGAGAGCGGCGAACGCTGGCTGCACCCGGGCTTCACCGTTGAATTGTTCAAGGACGATGCCGAGGGCTACCACCTGAACGCCACCACCGAGGCGCCCGGCTGGTTTGTCTTGTGGCGCATGGAGGAGGAGGCCACGCTGTCCGACGAGCCGATGGCCGTGCCCGTGATGGTGAGCCTGAGCTACTTCGACGCCGGCCGCTGGCTGGACGCACAGGAAACCGTGGAGCAAGTGCCCGCCCCGGCACCCGTGGTGGCGTGGTTGCAGGCCTTTGTGGCGGAGTACCACGTCGAGGAACTCAAGCGCCGCAAGCGCCCGGAGAGCTTTCGCTCGTTGACCGACCGCTTTGGCAACCCGGCCTCCATCAGCACCGAGAAAAAAATGGGCGGCGGTGGCCGTGGCTGATGGCTTTTTAGGTCGTTGGTCGCAGCGCAAGCAGGCGGTGCGCGAGGGCAAGCCGCTGGAGGAGCCGGTGGCTGTCAAACCGGTGCTGTTGGTCGAACCGACCACAGCGCCAGCCCCCGCTCTTTCGCCCGATGCTGAACCAGCGGCCATCCCAGCCACGCCGGAGCCGTTACCGCTGCCAACCCTCGAAGATGTGCGCCAACTCACCGCCCAGTCTGACTTTGCCCCGTTTGTGGCCCGCGGCGTGGCGCCCGAGGTGCGCAATGCGGCCATGAAGAAGCTGTTTACCGACCCGCACTACAACGTGATGGACCGGCTGGACATCTACATTGACGACTACTCCCAGCCCGACCCGCTGCCTTTGTCCATGCTGCGCCAGATGGCCAGCGCCCAATTTCTCAATCTGTTTGAAGATGAGAAAGTGGCGAGCCCAGACCAACCGACACCCACCCCGGCCACAGAACCGGCAATAGACCATGACGACCCTGATTTGCGACTGCAACCAAACCATGCCACTGGACCCCAGGAGCCTGGGCGCGGTACTGAATGAAAACCTGACGCTGCATTCCACCCTGTGCCGCCGCGAGGCTGGGGCTTTTCTGGCAGCGGTCAAATCCGGCGAAGAACTGGTGGTGGCCTGCACCCAAGAAAAACGGCTGTTTTCCGAGCTGGCCGAACAAGCGACCAGCAACGCCCCCAGCACGGCCACTTACGCCCCGATCCGCTTCGTCAACATCCGGGAAACCGGCGGCTGGAGCCGCGATGCCGCCCAAGCCAGTCCCAAAATTGCGGCACTACTGGCGGCCGCGCACCTGCCCGACCCCGAACCAGTCGCCACCGTGACTTACAAGAGCGCTGGGCGCTTGCTCATCATCGGCAAGCTGGGTGAGGCCGAGCGTGCCGCCGAGTTGCTGTGCGATGAACTCGACATCACCTTGTTTACCCAAGGCGCCGGCGACTTGGGCGCGATGCAGGAACGGCGCTACCCGGTGCTGGGCGGACAGATTCAGTCGCTCACCGGCTGGCTGGGCGCGTTTGAACTCAAGTGGCTGCGCAACAATCCGATAGACCTTGACCTGTGCACCCGCTGCAATGCCTGCCTGGTGGCCTGCCCCGAAGATGCCATCGGGCTGGATTACCAAGTTGACCTGAACGCCTGCGACGCACAACGCGCCTGCGTCAAGGCCTGCCAGGTGGCGGGCGCGATTGACTTCAACCGTGTGCCAGACTCCGCCAGCGATCACTTCGACCTGGTGCTGGACCTGCGCGCCGCACCGGCCTTTACCCAGCACGCCTTGCCGCAAGGTTATTTGCGCTGGGACGGGGTTGATGCCAAGCCGCTGATGACCTTGCGCGGGCTGGTCGGCGAGTTTGAAAAGCCCAAGTTTTTCGTCTACAAACAAAAACTCTGCGCCCACAGCCGCAATGAGAAAACCGGCTGCAGCGCCTGCATTGACGTCTGCTCAGCCTCTGCCATCAGCAGCGAGAAGAGCCGCCAGCAAATCAAAGTCAACCCCAATTTGTGCGTGGGCTGCGGCACCTGCACCACGGTCTGCCCTACTGGCGCCCTGACCTACGCCTACCCGCGCGCCAGCGACCAGGGCGTCAAGCTCAAAACCATGCTCGGCACCTATACCCGCAGCGGCGGCAAAAACGCCGCGCTGCTGTTGCACAGCCAGCAAGGCGGCACCCGTTTGCTGGGCGACCTGGGCCGCGCTGCGCAGCTCGACCGCGACACCCACGGCGTGCCGGCCCGGGTCATCCCGCTGGCACTCTGGCACACCTCGTCGCTGGGGCTGGAGGTCTGGTTGACGGCCATCGCTTACGGCGCCGCGCAAGTCTGGGTGCTCATGACGGATGAAGAAGCGCCGCAATATGCCGAGGCGCTGCGCAGCCAGATGGCGGTGGCGCAAGCCATCCTGACCGGGCTCGGCTACACCGGCGAACATTTCCGTGTGCTGCACGCCCGTGATGCCCGCGACCTGGCGGATTTGGACCGCGAACTGCAGGCTGCCCCGGCGCAAGGCGTGGGCCGCGCCGCCAGCTTTGCCGTGCAGGCCGACAAACGGGCCACCCTGGAACTGGTGCTGGACCATTTGATCGCTCAAGCCCCGCTCAAACCCGAGGTGATCGCCCTGCCCGCCACCGGCTCGCCACTCGGCACGCTCAAGCTCAACAAGGATGCCTGCACGCTGTGCCTGAGCTGCATCAACGCTTGTCCCGCCAGCGCATTGCAGGACAACGCAGAGTCGCCACAGCTCAAGTTCATCGAGAAAAACTGTGTGCAATGCGGTTTGTGTGTCAGTACCTGCCCGGAGAAAGCCCTCACGCTGGTGCAGCAACTGAATTTGAGCCCGCTGCGCAAAGAGGCCGTGGTGATCAACGCCATGCAACCCTACGCCTGCGTGCGTTGCAGCAAACCCTTTGGCACACTGAAAGCGATCGAGGCGATGCTGGGCAAGCTCAGCGGCCACAGCATGTTTCAGGGCGCGGCACTGGAGCGCCTGAAAATGTGCGGCGACTGCCGTGTCATTGACATTTACTCGGCCCAGAACGAAACCAAAATCACGGACATCTAAACACCATGCCAACGCTCAACGCCCAGCCCAGCTCTGCCCTTGACGAAGAAACCGCACGCTCAGAGCTCTACGGGCTTCTAGCCCTCGTCTACTATGCGCCACCAGCTACTGAATTTATAGCGGAACTGCGCACCTCAGCAACCGAGGCGCCAGCCGCTGGCGCGTTCCTGGAAGAACCCTGGCGTGCTCTGGTGGGCGTGGCCCGCAGCATGACGGATGATGAGATTCAAAGCGAGTTCAGCACCTTGTTTGGCGGCATGGGCAAGCCCGAGGTCTACCTGTATGGCTCTCACTTTTTGAGCGGTTTCCTGAATGAAAAACCACTGGCCCGGTTGCGTACCGACCTCGACCAATTGGGTCTGGCGCGCGACGACAAGATGTCTGAAACCGAAGACCACTTTGCCTACCTGTGCGAGGTGATGCGTTACCTGATCGCCGGTGACGATGTGGCGGTGGCCAACCTGACGCGCCAACGCGCGTTTTTCACGCAACACATTCAGCCGTGGGTGAACACCTTGTGTGACGATCTGCAAAAGCACCCCAAGGCCCGTTTTTATGCCGCCGTGGCCGAACTCACCCGCGCCTTCATGAGCGTGGAAGCGCAAGGGTTTGACATGCTGGAATCCAATTAACGTCGCTGAATCCGTGCACGCTTAGCGATACCGGCTTGAGGCTTGAGGCTTGGTGCTTGAGGCTGGATGCGGGTATGTCCGGCGCGGTTTGGGGGGCCGATGACACCGGGGTAGAGGGCTCCGCTCATGTCCCCCGGACCGGGCTGCGCCCGATCCTCCTCCTTGACTTCGCTGCACCCTCCACCCCGGCGTCATCGTCTGGCAGCCGTGTTGGCCCTCGGTAATTCAACAGCCGATGAACACTCGCAACGGCTTGCAGGCTCAGGACGGTGTGGCATTCAGCGCAGTGAGGTCAAGGAGGAGGCCAAAGGCCGGGGGACACGAACAGCGCTGAGTGCCACACCGTCCTGAGCCCCGCACCATCCTGCCCCCGCGCAGTCCAGAGACCCACACCGTCCTGAGTACCGCCCGCCCAACACCCAGTCACCCTCACACCGCGCTAACACCCACTGCCGGATCCACCGGTTCGCACAACAGCCAAACACTGAATACCGCCCCGCTCACATCTTCCCCATGGTCACGTCGGTTAGCGCCGCGGATGCTGCCGCCGTAGCGCTCCACCAGACCCACGCTGATCCACAAACCCAAGCCGTTGCCCTCTGGTTTGGTGGTGAAGAAGGGCCGGAACAGCTGTTCAAGAATCGCCGGGCTCAAGCCAGCGCCGCTGTCGCAGACCTCAATCACGACGCCATTTCGGCCCTGTTCGTCCTGATCGTCGCGGGTACGCAAGCACAGCGTGCCGCCGTCGGGCATGGCCTGGATGGCGTTGATCAGCAGGTTAATCACGACCTGCGACAGCTCCTGTGAATTGATACCGACCTCGGTGGTGGCCAGCAAACTGCGCTCAAGGCTGATGCGCGTGCTGGCCAGTTGGTGGGCGACCAACACCAGTGCGTTGTTCAGGGTGTGGTTGACATCAACCGCGACCACGTAGCCTGCATAGTCGTTGGGCCGCGCGTGTTGCAGCAACTGGGTCACGATCAGCCGCATGCGCTCCACCTGCTGGTCGAGCAAACTCAGTTCTGTGGTCACGGGTTGGGCGTGCTCGCCCAGCAACTCACGCATCAGGTCCAGATTACCCTGCATGACGGCAATCGGGTTGTTGATTTCATGCGCCACGCTGGCCGTCAACTGGCCGATGGCGGCGAGTTTTTCGGATTTAACGAGTTGCTGCTGCGCCTGCAAAAGCGAGTCGTTGCTGCGGGCCAGTTCGCGCGTGCGGGCCCTTACCTTTTCATCGAGCTCACCGGCCCAGCGTTGCAGCGCCTGGGTCTTGTCATCAATCACATCCAGCAACTGATCCAGGTGACTGGCCAGCACGCCAATCTCGTCGCGGGCGGCTACCGGACCGACGCGCGCACTGGTGTCGCCCTCTTCCACCCGCCGCATGGTGCTGTTCATCTGTTCCACGGGTTTGAAAATACTGCGAGCCCAGCGCACCGAGAACACGGTGGCCAGCACCATCACCCCCAGAAAGATGCCAAGGATCACGGCCAGGGCACCGAACTTCACCCGCCTGAAAGGCTCTTCCAGAAAGCCCACATACAACATGCCAACGCGCTGGCCGGTGGCATCCAGCAAGGGCTCGTAGGCGGACACATACCAGTCGTTCACCACAAAGGCGCGGTCCAGCCAGGTCTCGCCGCGCGTGAGTACCGCATCGTGCACGGCCAGGGAAACGCGAGTGCCGATGGCACGCTGGTCCTGAAACAGGCGCACGTTGGTGGTGATGCGCACATCGTCCATGAACAGCGTAGCCGTCCCATGGCTGCCCAAGGGGAGCGAGCCTTGCGGGTAGACGATCCGGTTGATGGTGTCAATCAGGGGCAGGTTCTGGTTCAGCAACACGCCTGTGCGCAGAATCGCCAGCGTTTCGCCGTGCAGACCCAGCACGGGCGTTGTCGAGAGCATGACCAGCGCCCGGTCTTCAAGGGTGCGCGTGGTCGGCGTGGCGCTTTGGGTGGCAATCAGCGGGATACGAATGCGCTCTGACAAATGCGGCGCCAGGGTCAGCAGGTCGCTCGCACTCATCAAGACCAGGCTGGCTTTTCCCGTCACGATCGGGCCGGTAGCCATCGAACCAGAGGGCGTGGGCTGATTTATTCCCCCATCAGAGGACAGGAGTACACCTTGCGGGTTGTAGAGGTTGACGAAATCAAAACCAAGGCGCGCCCGCGCTTGCGCCAGCAAGTCCTGCAAAGCTTTCTCATCGTGCTTGTCCAGCGCCAGATGCAAGCTGTGTGAACCGGCCACCGCCAGCGCGCCCGCCCCGACATCGCCCAACACTTGGTCAAAGTAGCCGCGAGCCACCGACAGATCGCTGCGCACTTTGGTGATTAACAAGCGGTCATAAGCCGAATTGCCCCAAATAACCAACGCACCAATCAGCAGCGGCAGCACCACCAGCAAGGGCAGCAGCGCCATCGCCAGCAACTTGCTGCGGATGGACAGGGTGACCCACCGTAGCCGCAACAGGTCGCGCCAAGCCGGTGGCCGGGTTTTGGTTTCGGTTTGAATTTGTGTCAAAGGCTGGCCCACTCAGCGTAGCGGCGCTCCAGCGTACGCCGTGAAATGCCCAGCATCTGAGCGGCTTGGGTTTTATCGCCCTGAACCGAGTCCAGCACTGCCAGAATGTGCTGTTTCTCCAGACTTTGCAAGTCGGTGCCACGGCGTTGAAGGGTTGTATCGGTTGTCGATTCGGAGACCGACTGGCCCAGTGAAAATAGTGCCGACACATTGAGCGCGCCCAAAATCAGGGAGCGCTCCATCAGGTTGCGCAGTTCCCGCGCATTGCCCGGCCAGTCGTACTGCTGCAGGTAGCTCATCTCGGTCGGCGTGATGTCCAGCGTCGCCACGCCCAGCAGGGGAGTCAACTGCGCCATGAAATGCTGTACCAGGTCCGGGATGTCTTCCTTGTGCGACCGCAACGGGGGCAGCGTGATGTCCACCACCTGCAATCGGTAGTAAAGGTCTTTGCGAAAGCGCCCGGCGACCACTTCCTCCAGCAGAGACCGGTTGGTAGCTGCGATGATGCGGACGTTCACCGGCAACAACTGCGTGCTGCCCACCGGTCGAATCTTCAGGTCCTCAATAGCGCGCAACAACGTGGCTTGCAGGGCCAGTGGCAGCTCAGCCACTTCATCCAGAAACAAGGTGCCGCCCTGGGCGTAATAAAACAGCCCATCGCGGGCTTTTGTTGCGCCGCTGAACGCGCCTTTGGCGTGACCAAAAAGCTCGCTCTCGATCAACTCCGGCGACATTGAGGCGCAGTTGACCGGAACAAACGGCCCTTGCGCCCGTGGGCTTAAATCATGCAAAGCGTGCGCCACCAGTTCTTTGCCAGTGCCCGACTCACCTTGCAGCAACACGGTGCTGTTGACTGTGGCAAACCGGCGTAGCGACTGATTGAGCGCCACTATGACCGGCGAGTGACCCACCAGGCCATGGGTGATCTGGCTGCGTGAAGACAGCGTTCGTTTCAACACGTAGTTTTCGCGTGCCAGTTGTGAGTTCTCGAAACAGTGCTTCACGGCATTGAGGATTTGCGGCACCCGAAAAGGTTTGAGAATGAAGTCTGAAGCCCCCGCGCGCAGCGCCTCAATGGCCGTCTCCAGATCGGCAAAGGCGGTGATAAAAATTACCTTGCCTGAAAAGCCTTGTTCGCGCAGTTCCTTGAGCCAACTCACGCCACTACGCCCGGGCAGTGAGATATCCAGAATGATCAGGTCCACATGGTGATTGAGCAGGATGTCGGCAGCGTCTTCAGCGCTCGCGGCTTCTATGACCGTGTGGCAACGCGGCACCAGTGTCTTGACCAGAAAGTTGCGCATGCCCGGTTCGTCGTCAACGATCAGGATGGACCAAAAAGGCCAACCATCGGGGTTTTTATCGTTGGTCGAAATAGGTTGGACTTGGTTCACTTTATTCAATCAGAAGGCATAAAAATTCACCAGGAAAGCCGACGAGATTACTCGGGTAATTCGATTAATCAGTGACGATCCCTGGTTGGAGCGACTTGCACTTGATTATCGACAATGGAATTCACCACGGTTTTCGCGACACTTTGTCGCAATACTCGTGACAAATTGGCCAACAAACCGGGATTGTTGAATATCAAAAATGGCTGAACTCATTGATTCATATGTGAAACATCAGTGAAGTTAGTCATGGCACGGTACGTGCTGTAAAACAACTTTTGAAAAGTTGAATTTTTGACGCGACCCAAAGGAATGATCAGGCTTTTTCATTCCGGGGAATAAAGGGTTTTTACCCACTTTCTGAATCTTGCGGACACTGGTAGATTCGAGCCACGTTTTACTATGCAGATCAGTTCCTAGGCGGAACATTCGAGGAGACCCAGCATGACGCAAACCACACAAAAATTATCGCGCCGCACCTTGTTTGCAGGCGCCAGTACGGTCGGCGCCATCGCGGTTGCCACCAGTTTGATGCCGACAGTTAAAGGTCTTGCGCAACCCACCGCGCAGACGCCAAAACCGGCCCCTGAAAAAGGCGGCGGCTACACCTTGAGCGACCACGTCAAACAGTATTACAAGACGACGCTCGTCTGATTGAACCTTTACCCGTCGACTTTGGAGAGTCTCATGTTGTTGACCAAAAAATCGGGCTTGTCTGACACTGCATCCCGCTCCCCGTTTGTGCACAGTCTTCGCCGCGGTCTGTCTCAGGCGTTGCCCACCATGGACCGGCGATCGTTTTTGCGCCGCTCTGGCTTGGGTGTGGGCGTCGGCCTGGCGGCCTCGCAACTGACACTGGTGAAGAAGGCCAATGCCTCGATGGGGGCCACTCTGATCGGTGATGGCAAGATTGAAATCAAACGCACGGTTTGCACCCATTGCTCAGTTGGTTGCGCGGTAGACGCAGTGGTTGAAAACGGGGTCTGGGTGCGCCAGAACCCGGTGTTTGACTCGCCCATCAACCTCGGCGCCCATTGTGCAAAAGGGGCGGCCTTGCGCGAGCACGGCCATGGTGAGTACCGTCTGCGTTACCCCATGAAGCTGGTCAACGGCAAGTACGAACGCATCAGTTGGGACACCGCCCTGACCGAGATCAGCGCCAAGTTACTGGACCTGCGCAAGGCCAGCGGGCCGGACTCCATTTACTGGGTTGGCTCCAGCAAGCACAACAACGAGCAGGCTTATTTGCTGCGCAAGTTTGTGAGTTTCTGGGGCAGCAATAACTGCGACCATCAAGCCCGTATTTGCCACTCCACCACTGTGGCGGGTGTTGCCAATACCTGGGGTTATGGCGCTATGACCAATTCGTACAACGACATGCAAAACAGCAAGGTCGCTTTGTACATCGGCTCCAACGCCGCCGAGGCCCACCCGGTCAGCATGTTGCACATGCTGCACGCCAAGGAATCCGGCTGCAAGATGATTGTGGTGGACCCGCGCTTTACCCGCACGGCGGCCAAGGCAGATGAATATGTACGTATTCGTTCGGGCTCCGACATTGCGTTCCTGTTTGGCATCCTTCACCACATTTTCAAAAATGGCTGGGAAGACAAGCAGTACATAAATGACCGTGTTTTCGGTATGGACAAGATCAAGGAAGAAGTACTGGCCAAGTGGACGCCCGACAAGGTTGAAGAAGCTTGTGGCGTCAAAGAAGCACAGGTTTTGAAGGTCGCCACGATGCTCAACGAGAGCCGTCCTGGAACCGTGGTGTGGTGCATGGGGCAAACCCAGCACAGCATTGGCAACGCCATTGTTCGGGCCTCGTGCATTCTGCAACTGGCCTTGGGCAATGTCGGCAAGTCGGGCGGCGGCACCAATATTTTCCGCGGTCACGACAATGTGCAAGGTGCTACTGACGTCGGACCGAACCCGGATTCGCTGCCTGGGTATTACGGATTGGTGGAGGGCTCCTGGAAACACTTTGCCAAGGTGTGGGGCGTGGACTACGAGTGGATCAAGGGCCGCTTCTCGTCGCCCGCGATGATGACCAAGCCAGGCATTACCGTGTCGCGCTGGATCGATGGTGTGCTCGAGAAAAACGAACTGATCGACCAGGATTCCAACCTGCGAGGGGTGTTCTACTGGGGCCATTCGCCCAACTCCCAAACGCGCGGACTCGAGATGAAGCGCGCCATGGACAAGCTTGATTTGCTGGTCGTGATTGATCCGTATCCATCGGCCACAGCAGCGATGGCCGCCATGCCCGGCAAACCTGAAGACCTGAACCCCAATCGTTCGGTGTACCTGTTGCCAGCCGCCACCCAGTTTGAAACCACCGGTTCTGTGACGGCCTCAAATCGTTCCATTCAATGGCGTGAAAAGGTGATTGAGCCGCTGTGGGAAAGTCGCAGCGACCACATGATCATGCAGCAGTTCGCCGACAAACTGGGCTTTGGCAAAGAACTCTCCAAGAACTTCAAAATGCAGAAGGTCAAGGGCATGGATGAACCCGTGCCAGAAGATATTCTGCGAGAAATTAATGCATCGCTGTGGACCATTGGCTATACCGGTCAGAGCCCGGAACGCCTGAAAGCGCACATGCGCAACATGCACCTGTTCGACGTCAAAACGCTCAGGGCCAAAGGCGGCAAGGACAAGGAAACCGGATACGACTTTACGGGCGATTACTTTGGCTTGCCTTGGCCCTGCTACGGCACGGCGGCCCTCAAACACCCGGGTTCACCCAACCTGTATGACACATCCAAACATGTGATGGATGGCGGCGGTAACTTCCGCGCCAACTTTGGTGTGGAGCGTGAAGGCAAGAATTTGCTGGCTGAAGATGGTTCACACTCCCTGGGAGCCGACATCACCACGGGTTATCCTGAGTTTGACCACGTTTTGCTCAAGAAGCTGGGCTGGTGGGATGACCTGACCGAGGCCGAAAAAACAGCGGCCGAGGGCAAGAACTGGAAGACCGATTTATCAGGCGGCATTCAACGCGTGGTCATGCAAGTGCACGGTTGCCATCCGTTTGGCAATGCCAAGGCACGGGCAGTGGTTTGGAACTTTCCGGATGCCATACCTCAGCACCGTGAACCCATTTACGGAACACGGCCGGATCTGGTTGTCAAGTACCCAACGCATGATGACAAGAAAGCGTTCTGGCGTTTGCCCACGCTTTACAAGACGATTCAGCAAAAAAACACCGCTGACAAAGTATATGAAAAGTTCCCGTTCATCATGACCTCAGGCCGCTTGGTTGAGTACGAAGGCGGCGGTGAAGAAACACGCTCCAATCCGTGGCTGGCCGAGCTGCAACAGGAGATGTTCATCGAGATCAACCCCAAGGTAGCGGCTGACAAAGGTATTCGCAATGGCGAGCGGGCTTGGGTTTCAACACCGACTGGCGCACGTCTGAATGTGCAGGCACTGGTGACTGAGCGCGTGGGGCCAGACACGGTATTCATGCCATTCCACTTCTCAGGTCGGTGGCAAGGGGCTGATATGTTGGCCTACTACCCAAATGGGGCGGCACCGATTGTGCGCGGAGAAGCCATCAACACCGGCACAACCTATGGCTATGACAGCGTGACCATGATGCAAGAGACCAAAACCACGGTCTGCAACGTCGAAAAAGCCTAAGGAGAACACTATGGCACGTATGAAATTTGTTTGCGACGCAGAGCGTTGTATTGAGTGCAATGGTTGTGTCACGGCCTGCAAGAATGAGCACGAGGTGCCTTGGGGAGTCAATCGTCGGCGGGTGGTCACACTTAATGATGGCGTGCCTGGCGAGAAATCCATTTCCGTCGCCTGTATGCATTGCAGTGATGCGCCATGCATGGCCGTGTGCCCTGTCAACTGCTTTTATCGCACAGACGAGGGGGTGGTCCTGCACGACAAGGACGTCTGCATTGGCTGCGGCTACTGCTCGTACGCCTGTCCTTTTGGCGCACCACAATTTCCCTCACTGGGCTCGTTTGGTGTGCGCGGCAAGATGGACAAATGCACATTCTGCGCCGGTGGCCCGGAAGCCAACGGCAGCCAGGCCGAGTTTGAAAAATATGGGCGCAACCGTCTGGCCGAAGGTAAGTTGCCAGTTTGTGCCGAGATGTGCTCTACCAAAGCGCTGATAGCCGGCGATGGTGACATGGTGGCCGACATCTTCCGCAACCGGGTGGTCAAGCGCGGCAAAGGGGCTGAAGTGTGGGGCTGGGGAACGGCCTATGGGTCGAAACCAGCGGGGCAACCAGCCGTGGTGGCTCCTGAGGGAGCCAAATCATGAAGCACGCTTTGTTCATCTTCACAGGGGTCGCATTGCTCTGCGCTTGCGGGGAAAAACCCCAGAATTTAGGGGTCAGCACCAAAGATGATTCAGCCTACTCGGGCACCGGCAAATCTTTTTCGGAGAGCGGTTGGAAATCAGGGGACAAAGCCAGTTGGGAATCGCATCTGAAAGCGCGAGGACAAAACACCCAGAACGAATATACGAAGACTAACTAGGGGAGGCACAGATGAAAAAAGCCTTTTATACCGGTCTCATTTTCTTGCTATTTGCAGGCGGTGTCGTGGCGCAAAGTAAGTCGGCGCCCACCAATGAAACTGCCCAAGCGGTGCTTGCTAATGACACGGGTGCGATTAAAAGCCAAAATATTCTGGATCAAAACCCTGATGCTGGTGTTGAATCAAGATATGCCAAGCAATCGAACGGTGAACGTTCCAAAGTTCAACCCGGCAACAACGCACCGATGTGGCGACAGGTAGGCTCAGGAGTGACAGGCTACAGCAGCTTGCCAGTAAGCCAAGCACCAGAGGCCGGCATTTTGATTCAACCCTTTGTTACCTACCCTGGCTCGCGCATGACGAATGCGGGCGAGGCTTGGCGACAAACTCGCAACAACTGGTTGATTCCTTATGGCGGGTCGTTAATCGTTATTTCTATGCTGGCTTTGGCCATCATGTTTTTTACCAAAGGTCCACTGGGCCACGATTACCCTGTCGACAGTAAAAAGGTAGAGCGATTTACCCCCTTTGAACGAGCGGCACATTGGGCCAATGCCTTTGCTTTTGTCGCCTTGGCCATGTCGGGTTTGACGATCGCGTTTGGGAAATTTATTTTGCTTCCTGTGATTGGTCCCACTCTTTTCGGGTGGCTGACCTACTTACTAAAAAACTTACACAACTTTGTCGGTCCCTTGTTTGCTGTGTCATTATTAATTGTGATCTTGACTTTTGTTAAAGATAATATTGCTAATGCAGCGGATCTGAACTGGTTGATGAAAGCAGGTGGAATGCTCGGCGATAAACAAGTTCCCTCTCACCGGTTTAACGCGGCAGAAAAAGGTGTGTTCTGGTGGGTGGTGACCATACCGGGATTGGTAGTAGTTGTTTCGGGTTTGGTGCTTGACCAATTGGTCCCAGGTTTAGGCCTGTTTCGCAGCGACATGCAGATCGCAAGCATGCTTCATTCAGTGATGGCATTCTGGATCACCATGGTGTTATTGGGACACATTTACATGGGAACCATTGGGACTCGTGGCGCACTTGAGGGCATGAAAACAGGCTATGTCACGGAAGGTTGGGCAAAGGAACACCATGAACTTTGGCTTAATGACATCAAGGCTGGGAAAATTCCAGCCCAGCGTTCGCAGGAAGTGATCGTCAATCCCATCGTTCCGGTTTAAAAAGTAGTTTGAGATAAATTTATGAAACAAGCTTTGAAACAAATATTAGTTGCGACATGCGTCCTTTTGGCTGGATCGGCAGCTCTAGCAAAGTTCCCGGCTATATCGGATGAAGCCAAGGCTAAAGCAGCTGAGACGTCGGCTAAAACCGCCTGGAGCGGTAAGGTCGATGCTTACCTGTTGTGCAAATCTCAAGATAAGGTCGTTGCCCACTACAAGAAGACAAAGCCCGCAGCGAACAGTGCATGCGTTGATCCAGGTCCTTTTGTTTACCTACCACTAGTTGCAAGTGCTACTCCGACAGCATCAGTCACTACACCAGCATCCTCTGCATCAGTTGCTCCTGCTAAAAAGCCCTGAATTGTTGTTACCCAAACTGACACAAGCGCGCGCTCCTTTGACGCGCGAAATTTTCGCAGTCAACGAACTTGGTGAAACAACCGTCGTATCAATACCCGCCGAACGGCCCCTTACTATTTACGTTGATAAGCGAGAGCTTGTCACACTAATGACCTTAGGTGCTCACCCTGAAAAGCTGGTACTCGGGTTTTTACGAAATCAGCGCTTGATTGAGTCAATCGATGAGATTGAGTCCATAACAGTAGATTGGGACGTTGGCGCTGCTGCAGTCAAAACCCGCCAGGGTATTTCTGATATTGAAGCACGCACATCTAAACGCGTCGTGACTACGGGCTGCGGTCAGGGCAGTATGTTCGGGGACATGATGGCTGAGGTCGATCAACTAGTGTTGCCGGCTGCGACCTTGAGTCAGTCACAGCTCTATGGCATCGTCAATGCCATCCGACTTCAGGAAACAACCTATAAGTCATCTGGGTCCGTTCATGGCTGTGCTTTGTTTCGAGGTGAGGAGATGTTGGTTTTTGTAGAAGATGTTGGCCGTCATAACGCCATTGACACCATTGCTGGCTGGATGTGGCTTCAAAACATCACGTCGATGAAGGGAGATGACAAAGTTTTTTACACAACTGGACGTCTTACGAGTGAGATGGTCATCAAATCGGGACAAATGGGAATTCCCATCTTGGTGTCGCGCAGCGGCATTACGCAAATGGGGCATGAACTTGCGCAGCGAATCGGGTTGTGTACGATTGGAAGAGCAACTAATAAGCGGTAT
>SERZ01000776.1_pt1 | contig 20532 bp, 24 predicted proteins | sample 3171461 | NCBI WGS metagenome assembly SERZ01 (sample SAMN06051861, study PRJNA518727) | freshwater metagenome | biome: subpolar coniferous forest; feature: holomictic lake; material: water; isolation source: holomictic Lake 227, 6 m depth | place: Canada: near Kenora, Ontario | collected... | reverse complement strand
GAGCTCCCTGACAACGCTGGGTCTTGGGTATCTGGGGTAATCTTTTTAGAACCCCATACTGTGCAGCCTCGTGTCAGGTAGCTCCCTGTCGGTCGCAACCTGACCTACGTTTGCTGGGATCACATATTTCTCGAATGAAAATGAATTATTTGGAAGTTTGGGTATTATGCGAAGTTTCTCAAACTACCAAGTAATTCATCCTGAATTTATGCAGCACAATGATCAAAATATTATGTATTTTAATTTAGAATAGTTGATTGTGATTATATATCATATATGTTGGCCACATATACCATAGTTTGTTCAAAGTCCAAAATAACCCAATGTCGGAAAAAATTCTCCGACTTTCTATCGCCCAATATAAGGGAGGGCAATCATGACTGTTTCAGCTATTGGCGCAGCCACATCTTCTACGAGTGGTTTATACAGTACAGGTTCTCAGACCCTGGGTAAAGATGATTTTTTGAAACTTCTGGTTACCCAGCTTCAGAACCAGGACCCGATGAATCCAACGGACAGCACGGCGTTTGTTGCTCAACTTGCTCAGTTCAGCTCTCTGGAACAACTGTCCAATGTCAATGATAACCTTAAGGTTGTCCAATTGTTCGATCAGTCCATCAATAATGCGCAGGCTGTCAATTTTGTCGGTAAAACCGTTAAAGCCAGCGGCAGCATGTTTGAACTGGGTACTGGGGAAACTCACGAGATACAGTATCAACTCGGTGAAGATGCTGATACAGTTTACGTCAGTATCTACAATTCATCCGGTGAAATCGTCAAGAAAATTGAAATGGATAAGATGACTGCAGGTTCGCAGAGTGTTGTCTGGGACGGCAAAGATGAAAATGGCAGTGCAGCACCTGCCGGAACCTACTCCTTCTCGCTTCAGGCGAAAAACAAGGATGGAGAGATCATGGAGTCGGCTGCCTTTATCGAGGAAGTCATTACAGGCGTCAGTTACCATAACGGCAACACCTATCTGCTGGCAAAGGGTATTGAAATTCCTTATGCGGCGATTATTGAGGTGTCGGAACCGGAGAAAAAGTAAGCGCAAATTTAAACACAGATGACGATAATTACACAATATCTATAGCTTTTAAGATAATGATAACGCACCCAAAATCTTTATCTTGAAAGCTATAACACCGATACAAAACAATAAAGGAGGTAGTTCTTATGATCGGCTCATTATATTCAGGCGTAACCGGTTTAAACGCTGCGACTCAGCGTATGGGAGTTATTGGCGACAATATCGCCAATGTCAACACCACGGCATATAAGGGTTCAGAGCTTTCGTTCGAGAACTTGATTATGCAATCTGTCGGCGGATATACAGGTATGGAAGTTGGGGGCGGTGTAATGTTGGGTGATCTCAGCTATGATTGGAATCAGGGAACAATGCAAAAAACATCGAATCCCTTAGATATGGCTATTGCAGGTTCTGGATTCTTTCAGGTCCAGGATCCTGCTGACCCAACAAAACTGTATTATACCCGTGACGGTGAATTCAGCGTTGATGCAACCGGATACCTTGTGACTTCTTCGGGTATGAGGGTTATGGGATGTGTTCCTCCGGCTACTACGCCTACGCCCATACAGTGCCCACCAAACACTACCGCTAACGCTCCACCACCTTTTAAAAAAGTTACAGTCGATGCTAAGGGCATATATACCTTTACAGACAGCAAGGGTGTTGTGACCCCAGCAGACACGCGTCAGATTATGATTTTTGATAATACGGATAGATCTGTCATGGCAAAAATGAATAACAACCTTTACACAAAAACCACTGCAGGTGCTATGGACATAAGCGGAATTCCGGGTACAATTGGTTTGGGTTCGGTCGAGCCTGGATCACTTGAAATGTCCAACGTCGATATCGCCAAGGAATTTGTCAACATGATTACAGCTCAGCGCGCGTTTTCAGCCAGTTCCAAGGTCATCACAACCAGCGACGAAATTCTGCAGGAACTGATCAATATCAAGCGGTAATTCAAAAAAACACAGAAAAAAGGGTAAGGGGTGAAATCAGCCCCCTTACCGTACTGACACAAATAAGGAGACTTCCGATGATCAAGGTAACCAGATTAAACAATAGTGAAATGATCGTGAACGCGGAAAGGATTCAATCGCTTCAGTCCACACCTGACACGCTGATCACCTTTACAAACAAGGACCGGCTGATGGTCAGGGAGCCTGTTGAAGAATTGTCCAGAAGAATATTGGATTACCGGCGGATGGTCTTTCAGAATCAAGTTTCGGCAGTAGATATTCTTCAGCAGTTTCCGGATGTCCTTCATTGATGAATTTCGAGGAGACTGTATTTTATGGATATCACGACACTGATGGGTATCCTGGTTTCCGGTGTGCTGGTGGTCAGCGCTATTCTGATGGGCGGGCCTGGAATATGGTTTCTGGATTACCCATCCCTGATGATTGTTATCGGCGGAACCATGGGCGCAACGCTTATCGCTTATCCGATTTCTGAAGTGATGAGCGTTTTTGGCATTGCCAGAAATGTATTTTTACACCGCTATCAATCCCCTACAACGCTGATTCCCATAATTGTTCAATTTGCCAAAAAGGCGCGGACTGAAGGTATTCTTTCATTTGAACCTCAACTGAAAAAGCTGAAAAACCCGTTTCTTATTAAGGGAATTCAAATGGCAATTGACGGAATGGAATCCAGCGCCATTGAAGATGTGTTGACCACGGAAATTGCTTATGTCGGAGAACGCCATAAAATTGGGGCGGAGATATTTTCGACAATGGGAGCCTATGCACCATCAATGGGAATGATGGGGACACTTATCGGTCTGGTGCAGATGCTCAGACAGATGCATGATCCCAGCCTGATTGGCGGGCCTATGGCGCTTGCTCTGCTGACAACGTTTTATGGCTCCGTCCTTTCAAACCTGTTGTTTAATCCAATTGCCGGAAAATTGAGAACCCGAAGCAAGCAGGAGATACTGGTCAAACAGATGATTCTGGAAGGGATTCTTGCGATTCAGGCAGGAGATAACCACCGGATTGTCGAGCAAAAACTGAAAGCATTTATCTCACCCAAAATTCTTCAAAAATTATCATACGGCAATGTAAGGTCGTGGAATTCGGCAGAGTTATGAACCCCAATTCAAGACACGGCATATCGAGCGATCCTCTCCCTGTTTCCAGTAATGATTGGGCTGTTGTATATGCTGGATTTATCATCATGTTGCTGTGCTTTTTTATCGTGCTGTGTTCGTACTCCGTGACAGATAAATCTAAAATGGCTCTGGCAGCCAAATCATTTTCAACGGCTGTAAGTGTTTTTACCGGTGGGCAGCGGTTTGAATCCGGTGAAGTTGCTTTGCCGGTTGCTCCTGATATGGTAAGTGTTGACAGTGAGCTTGCAGGTATATATAGCAATGTTCAAGTAGTGACCAGCAGTCTGGGGATGGAAAATGAGATTAAAGTGTCGATTTCTGAGAAAGGACTTATCCTTCAACTTTCCGACAAAATTTTGTTTGAAGCGGGTCAGGCCGATATTCTGCCGGAAGCCAGAAGGCTGATTGAACATCTGGGAACGATCATTGCAAATCATCCTTCATACAGTCTTCGCATTGCGGGGCATACGGACAATGCACCCATCCGTACCAGCCGCTATCCATCCAACTGGGAGTTGTCCACGTCACGGGCCGTAAATGTTGTTCGGTATCTTCTGGACAAACGCATTATTGCTGCTGATAGATTGCTGGCGGCGGGCTTTGGCGAATACAAACCCCTTTTCCCCAATGATACTCCGGAAAACAGAGCCAAAAATCGCCGGGTCGAGCTCCTTTTTTTTCGAAATGAAATTAAAAAGGTTGTTCAATGAGAGAAAATAGATGTAGAATCAACATCGGAAACGAGCATGAAGCTCAGAATCCTCCAGGATGGTTGATAACCTTCAATGACTTGATTACCCTTCTGATGGTTTTCTTTGTACTCTTGTTTGCAATGGGCAACATCAATACCCAGAAATCCAAAAAGCTTGTTGGGTCAATTCAGGACGCGGGGGTGCTGCTGGAAGGGAGAAAAGTCGGTGTTAAGATTGTCAGGCCAATTCAGCCGACGGAGCCAGCGACTCAGGAAGTTTCCGGAGATTCTTCGAGTACGGTTTCCCAGCTTTCAGAAGTGTCCAGGAATGCTATTGATGATCTGGCCAATCATCCTGAAATTACGGTTATTAAGACCCCCAAGGGGTTGTTTATTACCCTTTCGGACGGTATTCTGTTTCAAAGTGGCTTTTCAGAACTGCGGCCTGAAGGATATCCGGTTCTGAATAAAATCATCAGAGTCCTTCAGAGCAATGGACTTGATGTTCGTATTGAGGGGCACACCGATAATGTGGCGATTCGAAGTGGACGGTTTTCATCAAATTGGGATCTTTCGATTGTCAGGGCTGTGCATGTGGTCAAATATTTTATAGATGCTGGAAAAATTGCTCCCCAGCGGCTTTCAGCAGTGGGTTATGGCGAATCCAAGCCGCTTTACCCGAATGACAGCCCGGCAAACAGGGAGAAAAACCGTCGCGTCGAGATTATTCTGGAGTTGATGGATTCATAATATGTCAAAGAAAAATATCATTATTATTGCAGGGGTTGTATTGATCGTTTTAGCTGTCATTGGAGGTGGCTTTTTCATGCTGTGGCAGAAACTTTCCACGCTTGATAAACCGCAAGGAGAGGAGTCCGGCAGATCTTCTGAAAAAATCAGCCACGGCGGCATGGGCCCTGTTTTCGCTCTTGATTCTTTTATTGTGAACCTGTCGGACCAGGGCGGAAAACGGTACCTGAGAGTTACCATGGGTCTTGAGCTGGGAGACCCGAAACTTGCTGAAGAGCTGACAAAACGACTTCCTCAAATTCGGGACAGCATTTTGATGACCCTTCCTTCCCGGAAGGTGGACGAGCTTCAAACCGCTGAAGGAAAGGGTGCGCTGCGCTCCGAAATTGTCTCCAACTTGAATGAATTGCTGGGTAAAGAGACTGTTAAAAAGATATATATTACTGAATTTGTTATTCAATAACGCATTGAGCCATTATGTCTGACCAGATATTATCACAGGAAGAGATTGACGCACTTCTTGGCGCGATGGCCAAGGGCGAAGTAGATATTGAAGCAGAGGCCGTTCCGCAGGAACTCAAAGCCAAGACTTACGATCTGACATCCCAGCGCATTATCATGCGGGATGAATTCTATGCTCTCGGAGAGGTCTATGACAAGTTTACTGGAACGCTTCAGGGGGCGCTTTCTGCAAGCCTTCAGCGCTCCATTGATGTTTCCCTGGTTTCAACGGAAATGGTTAAGTATGGTGATTTCATCAAGGCTTTTCCAAATCCGACCTGCTACAATATTTTCAGTATGGACCCCTTGATAGGATCTGGCCTGCTCGCCATTGAAACGGATCTGGTGTTTTCTCTGATTGACTGCATGTTTGGCGGCGACGGAAAACCCTTGACCCAAGTCAGGGATTTTACCCTGATTGAGCTACGGATGATGCGGAAATTCGCCATTGAAGTCCTGGCCAATTTCGAGAAAGCTTGGGCATTTCTGTTTCCTGTCAAAATCGCATTGAAAAAAACCGAAACCAAATCCGAATTTGTTCACATTGTTAATTCCAGTGAGCTTGTGATGGTCATTGTGTTTCTACTGCACGGAAAAGAATTTTCAGGCCATATATATCTCTGTATTTCTTATTTGATGCTGGAGCCGATAAAAGAGAAGCTGTCCAGCAAATATCTTCGAGAAAAGGATATGGCTTATGCCTGGAAGCCTCAACTGGAAAACTTGCTGGACGATACTTCCGTTGTGGTGGTAGCAGAACTGGGAAGGACGGTTCAGTCCGTAAACGATTTGCTGAACCTTCAGATTTCGGATATTCTTAAACTCAATTCTGGACCTGATGACTTGATGACCATGAAAATTGCCGGTGTTCCAAAATTCTTTGGATTTGCAGGAGTCGCCAAGGGCAATCGGGCGGTTGAAATAACGGCGTTGTTAAGCCCCAAGGGAGAGCATCAAGACGATGGCCGATCCAAATAAAATGAAATCCGGCGCCGCTTACGCCCCTAAATCCGGCCAAGGTATGCCTGGGACCCAAGGCAGCGGACCGGTGGATAAATCAGCTTCTCAAAAAACCAACATGGATTTTATCCTTGATATCCCTCTGGAAATTTCCGTTGAGCTGGGTCGAACAACCCTCCTTATCAATGATCTGCTGAAACTGGGACAAGGATCGGTTGTTGAATTGTCCAAAATTGCCGGCGAAACTCTTGAAGTACTTGCCAACCAGCGATTGATTGCAAGAGGTGAAGTTGTTGTCATCAATGATAAATACGGTATCCGTTTGACGGAAATCATCAGTCCAATGGAGCGGATCGAGAGATTGCGTTGATGGACCAGCCCAATTTTTTTTATACATCCCTGAAGATGCTGGGAATATTGATTGTTCTTACAGGGGGCTTGTATGCCTGCCTTCAACTTGTAAAACGCCTGCTTAATGCCGCCGGATCCGCCGGGAAGAAAGATCAGTTGCTTAGGGTGCTGAATGTCCGCCCGATCGGTATCAAAAAACAAATTGCCCTTGTCGAAATTCCAGGTGCTGTTCTGGTCATCGGAATAACAGGAGATCGTATTCAGTTGCTGGATAAAATTGTTGATGCGGAAATCCTAAACCGGATATCAACTGGCCATATATCAGAGGACCGGAGCCAGCAGCCGGTTTCAGATAAGGGGTAAGGTGGTAATGAAAATTCAGGACATTCAGACTCCACGACTCTGCATTACAGTTGGTATCATCGGGTTCATCCTGATGGTGATGGTATCTGCGGTATATGGGGCGAACCCTCCGCTGCCATCCAGCAATTTCCCACTGATCTCCATTGCCATGGATAAAGCAAAGGGGCCTGAAGATGTTTCGGTTGCACTTCAGATTTTTGCAGCTCTGACCCTGCTGTCCATTGCTCCGTCGATTCTGATCATGCTGACATCCTTTACGCGGTTTATTATCGTTTTTTCCCTGCTTCGCCAGGCCATGGGCACCCAGCAGATGCCCCCAAATCAAATCCTTATCGGTCTGGCCATGTTTCTTACTTTTTATGTCATGACCCCGGTCTGGCAGGATGTAAACCAAAATGCCGTCCAGCCGTTTATAGAGAAAAAAATCAGTGCTGAACAGGCGATTGATACGGCCTTAATTCCCATTCGCAAATTTATGTACAAGCAGATCAGGGAAAAAGACTTGGCGCTTTTTGTCGAAATTTCAGGGCTTAAACGACCCGATACACCGGCTGATGTCCCGACACTGGTCATGATTCCATCGTTTATCATCAGTGAGCTGAAAACGGCTTTTCAACTGGGGTTTTTGCTTTTTATTCCGTTTCTGATCATTGATATGGTGGTTGCAAGCGTTTTGCTGGCCATGGGTATGATGATGCTTCCGCCCATCATGATTTCCCTGCCGTTTAAATTGCTCCTGTTTGTTCTGGTGGATGGGTGGCATCTGATTGTGGGGTCTCTGGTCAAAGGGTTTGTGTGAAAGGAGCATAGCAGATGACACCGGAATTCGTAACGGGTTTTTTTCTGGAAGCCATGAAAACAGCGGCGCTGCTGTCAATGCCTGTACTCTTGGTTGGTCTGATTGCCGGAGTTCTGGTCAGCGTGTTTCAGGCTGCAACCCAGATTAATGAAATGACGCTGGTGCTGATTCCCAAGATGATTGCAGTCGGGATTGCACTGATCATCTTCTTTCCCTGGATGATGGAATTGATGGTGGATTTTACCCGCAATATCATTGTCAATCTGCCGATAACTGTTCGCTAAATATCAACTCAGTCATTGACCGCTCAAAGTATATCTGCCTCCTGATCCCTGAAAAATATGATCACACTCAACATTTCCTTGCCTCAGATTCAACTTTTTCTGTTTATATTTTTGCGTGTCAGTGCGATGACACTGACCGTGCCGGTATTTGACAGTCGCAATATTCCCGTTATGTTCAAAGTCGGACTTTGCTTTACCATTACCCTGATGCTTTATCCGATTGTCCGTCTTGAGCCGCTTGCATTCGGGATGTCTGTGATTCAGATTGTCGTTGGTATTGCGTGTGAAATACTCACCGGTGTCATTATCGGCTTTCTGATTCGGCTGATTTTCGCTGGCATTCACCTGGCAGGTGAGTTGGCGGCGTTTCAAATGGGCTTCAGCGTCGCCAATGTGATTGATCCAATGTCCAGTAGTCAGGTACCTGTTATATCCCAATTAATTTATATGTTTGCCATTTTGATTTTTTTAACAACCAATGCCCATCACTTGGTTCTTCGCACTCTTGTCGAGAGCTTTACGCTGATTCCGCCATTCGGTTTCCATTCTTCGGGGAGTCTTATGGCCCGCCTCACTCAGGCTACCGGCGAAATGTTCGTGATCGCTGTCAAGGCAGGTTCACCCGTGATCGTTTCTCTTCTTCTGGTCAGTCTGGGTCTGGGCCTGGTTGGCCGAACAGTTCCTCAGATGAATGTGTTTATGGTGGCTACACCGGTGAATATATTGATTGGATTTCTCTTTCTTTCTCTCTCCCTTCCCATAATGGTGACTTATTTAAGTCAACTGCTTAACGGGTTGGGGAAGGAAATAATTCAGATCATGAAACTGATGGGATAACAGGAAAAACCCATGGCGGATAACGACCAGGAGAAAACCGAGAATGCCACCCCCAAGCGTGAGAGGGAAGCCCGAGAAGAAGGCCAGGCCATTAACAGCAAAGAGGTTTCGTCAGCGATCGTTCTTCTTGGAGCGATTGTTGCGCTTTACGCGACCGGATCATGGATGGTTCACAGAATGGCCGGAGCAATGCAACGATACATAAGCGGTATGGGCGAAATTTCTCTCCGGGATGATTCCCTTCAGACTCTTATTCTCAACGTGATGGCTGAATTTGCACTGATTGTTTCCCCGGTGATGTTGGCTACACTCATTTTTGGAATTGCTGCAAGTGTTTTTCAGGTTGGATTTACGATCTCCACCAAGTCCATGTCCCCAAAATTATCAAAGCTTAACCCGATTCAGGGTATTGGAAAATTGTTTTCAATCCGCTCTTTTACTGATGTCATCAAAGCAATTGGGAAAATTCTGGTTCTGGGAAGTATTGCCTATTCTCTGATCAAAGGAGAGGCGCAGACCCTGCCGTTGCTCATCCAGATGGATGTGCAGGAGATATGGGCTTTTATCGGCACGATCTCGCTTCGAATCTGCCTCTATACATTTCTGGCCATGGCCGCCATCGCAGGCATGGACTATCTGTTCCAGTGGTGGCAGCATCAAAAAGATCTGCGAATGACCAAAGAGGAAGTCAAGGAAGAATCCAGGCAGACCGAAGGAGACCCCAAGGTCAAATCACGTATTCGCTCCATTCAACTGGAAATGTCCCGGCGCCGAATGATGGATGGAGTTCCGGATGCAACCGTTGTCATCACCAATCCGACCCACCTGGCGATCGCTCTCAAGTACGATTCAAAAAACATGCAAGCCCCAAAGGTCGTCGCCAAAGGCGCTGGCTTCATTGCCGAAAGAATCAAGGAAATCGCCAGATCAAATCGTATCCCCATTGTCGAGAACAAACCCCTGGCCCGCGCCATGTTTAAATCCGTGGTTGTTGGGGCCGATATTCCGTTCGAGATGTACAGAACTGTTGCTGAAATACTGGCGTATGTCTATCGACTCAAAGGTGTCCGCTAATGTAGACTTTCAGATATTAAATTTCGCTGCGTTATCGGTCGTCAGCGTATTACAATACAGCTTCCTCCCTCTATCCTTGCGAAATGTAATATCTGGAAGTCTATACATTCTTGAAAATCTCATATCTGCACGCATTTCCCCCCACCAGTTGGCACAAATCCTGCATTCTTTTTCTGTCAAATTAACCCTCTTCCTCTCTTAACGGAAAAATATGGAAATCGCCATACAGAATATGTTTTCAGAACAGATTGCACGCTTTTTACGAAGCTCTGACATCTTTATGGCGGTTGCAGTCATCGCCATCCTGCTGATCATGATCGTGCCGATTCCATCAATTCTGCTGGATCTGCTGCTGTCTTTCAATATCACGTTTTCTTTGATTATCCTTCTTGTCGGGATGTATATTCAAAAACCTTTGGAGCTGTCCTCGTTTCCATCCATACTTCTGGTTACCACCCTGTTCAGGCTGGCGTTGAATGTAGCGTCCACCCGAATGATTCTTCTTCATGGCAATGAAGGGACTGATGCTGCGGGTGCAGTTATCATGGCGTTTGGTAATTTTGTCGTGGGTGGCAACTATCTGGTTGGAGTGATTGTATTTTTGATTCTTGTCGTCATTAACTTTATGGTCATTACCAAAGGCGCCGGACGGATTGCCGAAGTTGCGGCGCGGTTTACCCTGGATGCCATGCCGGGTAAACAAATGAGTATTGATGCAGATTTAAACGCCGGTATCATCAATGACCAGGAAGCAAAGATCAGGCGGCGTCTGGTCGCGCATGAAGCCGAATACTACGGAGCAATGGACGGCGCCAATAAATTTGTGCGTGGAGATGCCATCGCCGGTATTCTGATTACCATGATCAATATCATCGCAGGCCTGGGAATCGGTGTTTTTCAGCACGGCATGAGTTTTTTTGACGCAGCCCGAAATTACACCCTTCTTACAGTGGGCGATGGGCTGGTCAGTCAGATTCCCGCCCTGATCGTCTCAACAGCGGCAGGTATCATTGTGAGTCGCGCCGGCTCTGAAATGAGCATGGGAAAAGAGATTACCTCCCAACTGCTGGTTCAGCCGCGCGCCATTGGCATTGCCAGTTCAGCTCTATTTGGATTTTCCCTGATTCCGGGACTTCCAATGATTCCATTTTTGATATTGTCCGCGTTGACAGGAACCGTGGCGTATGTCCTTTCAAAATCTCCCCAATCTGACGGTGCGAGAGAAAACCTCACAGGTCAGGCGGAAACTGCCAAAGCCAGAGCTCCGGAAGCGCTTAAACTCATGCCTCCGCTGGATGTTCTTGCGCTTGAAGTGGGATACGGACTGATCCCGCTGGTGGATGCTACCCAGAACGGCGAGCTTCTGGAACGTATCAAATCCGTTCGCAGGCAGATAGCGCAGGATGTAGGCATACTGGTTCCGTCGGTACATATTCAGGACAATATGCAGTTGAAGCCTGGAGAATACTCAATTTTACTGAAAGGCAACGAAGTCGCAAAAGGTGATCTCATGCTCAATCATTATCTGGCCCTTAATCCAGGAGTGACCCAGGAAAAAATAGAAGGAATTCCAACCAAAGAGCCTACGTTCGGGCTTCCGGCATACTGGATAAAGGAACATGAGAAAGAAAAGATCATGGGAAAAGGATACACGGTGGTTGATCTTCCAACAGTTCTGACCACACACCTTACAGATGTCATCAAAAAACATGCACATGAATATTTGGGAAGGCAGGAAGTTCAGCAACTGCTTGATACCCTTAAGGAAGCTTATCCCAGAATCGTTGAGGAACTGGTTCCCAATCTGCTTCCACTGGGATCTGTGGTGAAGGTTCTTCAAAATCTGCTGGTCGAACAGATTCCCATCCGGGACCTTCTTACCATTATGGAAACCCTTGCAGACTGGGCTCCAGTAACAAAGGATCCGGACATGTTGACCGAATATGTCCGACATGGCCTGGCCCGAACCATCACCCGTCTTTATGTTGCGCCGGAGGGAAACCTTTCCATAATGACCATGGATCATGCAATTGAGAACCTGATGCTGCAATCCCTCCAGCAGACTACCCAAGGCAGTTTTCTGTCCATAGAGCCTGAGATTACTCAGAAAATTATCAGACAAATTGCCAAAAACGTTGAAAAATTCACATCTCAGAACCTTCAGCCGATTATTTTGTGTTCGGTGCAGGTTAGATTACATCTAAGAAAGCTGGTGGACCGGTTTATTCCAAACCTGGTGGTATTGTCCTATAATGATATTCTGCCCAGTATCCGAATTCAATCATTGGGAATAGTGAGGCTGACAGATGCAGATTAAACGATTTGAAGCACCAACGATGACTGAGGCATTGAGGCTGATAAAAAAAGAATTCGGACCTGATGCGGTGATTCTTTCCGCCCGAAGCATGAGTCAGGAAAAAAATCTTTTTGGTGTCAAAAAACCGGCAGGCATTGAAGTTACGGCCGCAATCGACACAATGAACGACACCATGGAAACTCAAGCGATAGAAACTCAAGCAGTCGCAGTTGCCGCAGGGGGTTCTTCCGGCGCAATGAAAGGCCAGAGAATTTCCGTTCGCATTGATGACTCCATCAGCAAAAATAGCCTGAAGGATACCATTCAGGCTGGTTTAAAATCGATATCCATCCGAAAAAACACGCAGTCCGCTTCCCCCGGAATGGACAAGGTCGTGGAGAGGCTTAAAAGCCACTTTGCACTTCAAGGGGTGGAAGAAAGTTTCATTCAGGAACTTTTGGAGAGATTCACTGGCAAATCCAGTTCAGAAATGGTATGGGGGAATGATGCATTTAAATCCCGTTTGCTTGAAGTGTTTTCGGAAATGGGAATATCATCGGGAACGCCGGAAAAATTTTGCAGTTATCCGCAATTGCATGGTTTTATCGGTCCCGCAGGTGGAGGAAAATCATCCGCCATTGCCAAGCTGACGGCGATTTACGCCCATCAGTTGAAACAGAAAGTTGGCTGGATCACTATTGATACCAAGCGGGTTGCAGCAGCAGCTCAACTGCAGGTTTATGCCAAGATTATCGGTGTTCCCCTGGAGCTGGCATCCAACATCAGTGAGTTCAGGGAGTCCCTGGAACGTTTCGAGAATATGGATCATATATTTATTGATACACCGGGTATGGGAATCCGTGATCTGCAGGTGATTGAGGAAGTGTCCGCAATTATGAAACAGGCTCGTGTCGATACGGTGTATCTTGTGGCTGCAGCTACAACAAAAAATGAGGATTTGACCCAACTGATGAAAGTATATAAATCCTTGTCCGTGAACAGCATTATTGTCACCAAACTGGATGAAACCCAGTCTTATGGCAATGTGTTTAATCTGTTGAAGCGTTCAAAACTTCCGGTTTCCTATTTTACCAGTGGTCATGCCATTCCGCTCAGTATTGAAAACGCATCGCTTGAAAAGGTTATGGAACTGATCACGGATCCTGGCAAGGAAAGCAAGCCATGTCATGTTCCACCCGAAAAAACAGCGGAAATCATTCCATATATCAAAAACAACGTCAAGTCTCACCGGTTTCGGGACCATTATGTAGCCAATAACAAATCCGTTCATTTCCATAGTCCTGAATGCGCCTGGGCCAAACGAATCAAAAATGAAAATCGTATTGTATTCGAAAGCTTTGAAGAAGCCATTTCAAAAAAATACAGCCCCTGCAAAACCTGTTGCAGCGATATTCTGGAGTTTCAGAATACTGGAGAGACTGAGGTCCACCAGGTTGGAAACGGCCTACACTGTTACTCAAGATAAGGCATCAATATGACGATATCCACGGGTTCACCAAGCAATGTCATCAACATTATGACAAGAAAACTGGCAGCCAAAAATGCAATAGCCCCTTCTCAGTCTGATAAGGGCTCTCGCACGCGGGTAATCTCCATTTCAAGTGGCAAGGGAGGGGTTGGGAAAACCAATATCGTTGCCAACCTTGGAATTTCCTTGTCTCGACTTGGTAAGAAGGTCATGATTTTTGATGCCGATCTGGGGTTGGGAAACCTGGATATTCTTCTGGGACTGACGCCCAAATACAATTTTTCTCACGTTATACTCGGAGAAAAAACCCTTTCGGAAATCATCGTTGAGGGCCCCTGCAATATCAAAATTCTTCCCGCTTCCTCGGGAATTCAGGAAATGGCCAATCTGTCCAAAGAACAAACCGCCAGTTTTCTGAGTGATCTCTATGATGTGATTGATCCAATTGATATTCTTCTGATCGACACAGCCGCCGGGATATCCTCGCATGTCATGTATTTCAATGCGATGGCTCATGAAGTTCTGGTGGTAGTATCGCCTGAACCCACATCCATTACCGATGCTTATGCCCTGATGAAAATTCTTTCCATCCGCTATGACGTGAAGCAGTTCAAACTGCTGGTTAATATGGTCAGCGATATTCAGGAAGCCCATGAAGTTTACCGGCAACTAAAATTGGTTTCCGAAAGATTTTTGGACATCACCATGGAGTATATCGGGCATGTAACTTACGATAAAAACATCAGGCGCGGGGTCAGACAGCAAAAAGCCGTATGTGATCTGTATCCGGATACACAGGCCAGCAAATGTTTCAATTCCCTGGCGGTGAAATTGTGCCAGTCGCAGGTATCCACCTCAAAGAATACACGGCTGTTCTGGAAAGAACTTATCGGCAATAAACAGGATTTGACCAAACTGTGACGTGTTGTTTTGTAACCGTTCACTCCCTCTCCCAACTGGAGGGGGTCGGGGGGAGGGCAAGTAACTGGCATGACAGCAAGTCCTTACAGGGACGAAAATGAGAAGCGGAACCGGCTGATTACGGAATACCTTCCGTTTGTCAAAAGAATCGTTCATCGGATGGCTGTCCATCTGCCCTCTCATGTGGATGTTGAAGATCTCATTCATGCAGGCGTTATCGGGCTGATCCAGTCTATAGACCGCTTTGACCCGACAAGGGATAATACTCTGGCGACCTTCGCCATGTTTCGAATTCGCGGCGCTGTTTTAAGCGAGCTTCGTTCACGGGATGTTCTTTCCCGCAGCAATCGAAAGAAAGTACGCGAAATGCAGCAAACCTGGATTTATCTGGAGCAAAAACTGGGCAGGGAGGCTGAGGACTCGGAAGTTGCCCTGGAATTGGGAATGACTGCCGGTGAATTTGAAGATGTTCGGCGTATGGCAGGATTTTCTTTTGTCAGCATTGATGATATGGATTCCCCGTCGGACGGCGAAAAGGCAAACCTTCTCAGTCAGCTTGTGAGCGGTGAGGATCAGGACGCACTCGTGTCGATCCGGGCGCAGGAAATCAAGACGGCGCTGGCAAAAGCCATTGACGAATTGTCTGAAAGGGAAAAAATGGTTGTTTCACTCTACTATGTGGACGAACTGACCTTGAAAGAGATCGGTGCAGTCATAAATTTAACCGAATCAAGAATATCCCAGATCCACTCCGGTGCAATAATCCATTTGCGCAAAAAACTAATCAAGAATGGATTTGTGAATAATTGAAGGTGGTTATATCTGTGGTGTCAAAAATGTTCGGGGTAACGTCAATAAAATGACTGAACATATAATCATGCTGGCCTGTCCATCCTCATGGATTAAACTTCATCATTCACCACTCAATGTTTCCCCCGTCGCCACTTAATTTTTGAAGGAAATTATGCCATGACTTATGCCACACTCATGACTTGGGAAATATTTCTGGACGCCCTCGGGTTTGGTTGCTGTGTTCTGACAGTGCTGTATCTGATGAAAATGAAACGGAAAACTGCATCGAAACAGTTGAGAACAGGCGCAACCAGATCAGAGAATGCTGCGCCATTTATTGCCAGTCCGATAGACCTGCCTGCAGATATGCCGTTTGGAGGAGTTCTGGCCTCAATAAAAAATAATCGTAATAAGGGGGAGGAGCGGCAGGGCGGGGCTGCCAATGATCCCTATGATGAAGTCAGGCGTCTTCTGGATTTGGGAATGGGATCAAAGCAGATTGCATCGCGGATAAAAATTCCACAGTGTGAAATTGAGCTGATCGCCAGTTTGCGCCAGATTCACTAAAATCGGGTATGCCATAACTATGGCATATTTTGTGCATTAATAAGTTCGTAAGTTCCGGTGTTGATAAATGCGTTATCTTGTCAACTTGTGAACTTGCGAACTTTTTATTTGAGAGGTCGGCATGAGAGGCGAAATCGGTAGCATTCTGTCAGGAACTATGTCTCAGGAAATGAGGTTGGAGATTTTGTCCAACAACATGGCCAATGCCAACACCGTTGGATTTAAGGAAGATCGGGTATTCCGGATTCCCGAAACACCAGCATCCGTCTGGAATAATCTTTCCGCCAACCAGACAAAAGACGTGTCCATAAACAACATATCGAGTCTGCCTGTCGGTACGTTTACAAATTTTGAACAGGGTCATTTGAAAGAGACCGGAAATGTGCTGGATATGGCTCTGGAAGGGGAAGGTTTTTTTTCAGTTCAGACATCTCAGGGCATGCAATATACGAGAAAAGGGAGTTTTGCTCTCAATTCGAATGGAACCCTGGTAACCCAGGAAGGATACCCGGTTCTGGGCAAGGGCGGCAGTCAAATTCAAATCTCCGGCCAGCAGGTCGTTGTGGATCCCAGCGGTGCCATTATCGTTGATGACGTGGAAGTGGGCACCCTCAATATCGTGGAATTTGCGAATAAAACAGGGCTATTGAAAACCGGTGATTCCCTCTACAGCCAACAAAACCCAAAAGATACAGGATCGCCAGCGAAAAAAACTGTGGTTCAACAAAGATCTATTGAAGGGTCCAATGTGGATCCCGTAAAAATGATGACCGAGATGATCAATGTGGTTCGGGGATATGAGTCCTATCAGAAGGCTCTTCAATCCTTGAATGAAGTCGATACCAAAACCAATGAAGTGGGAAAACTGTCATAAGGAGGCCATTATGTCTCGGGCTTTATCCATAGCAGCATCCGGAATGCAGGCACAGTCATTAAACATTGATGTGATTTCAAACAATCTTGCCAATGTCAGCACTACCGGTTTTAAACGCAGCCGGGCGGATTTTCAGGATATGCTCTACCAAACTCTTCGTCCGGCAGGAGCAGCTTCATCATCCGGCAATCAGGTACCAACCGGGATTCAACTAGGACAAGGTACAAGACCGGTGGCTACGCAGAAAATCTTTATTCAGGGAAATTATCAGCATACTGAAAATGAGCTGGATATTGCCATTGAAGGAAGCGGATTTTTTCAGATCATGCAGCCAAATGGAGAAATCGCCTACAGTCGCTCGGGTGCTTTTAAACTGAACAGTAATGGGGAGATTGCAACTTCAGATGGATACCTCCTGGAGCCCGCAATCACAGTTCCCAGCAACACCGTTTCGGTAAGCATCGGAATGGATGGTACAGTATCTGCTCTTACGGCGGGACAGGTTACACCTAATCAAATCGGCGCCATCGAATTGGCCCAGTTTCCGAATCCAGCCGGACTCAGCAGTATTGGCAGAAATCTCTATTTGAATACCGCAGCCTCCGGTAACGTGACAACAGGAACGGCCGGCAAAGATGGCAGGGGCACCATATCTCAGGGCAATCTGGAAATGTCAAATGTCAGTGTGGTTGATGAAATGGTCAACATGATTACGGCCCAGCGGGCTTACGAAATCAACAGCAAATCCATTCAGGCGGCTGATGAAATGCTACAGTTGGCCAACAATCTGAAACGGTAAAGAGACTGACCAATTGGCGAGCGCCTACAAAAGGGCAAGGGGATAACGATGATGAAAAATAGCCGAAAACATCTGCAGATGACTGGCGCCACCGGCAACAGGCAGTTGGTGCAAAAATGGTGTGGGATGGTCTTGTTGGGGATGCTGGTTATGCTGTTTTCGTTCGAAAAAGACGGTGAAACCGCCGGGCCCGCCCTCGTGACCCAATCTGTGGGGTCCGATACTGTCGATAGCGCATCCATTGAAATCACCCGGAATATGATTGAAGATATTGTGATGGATTTTCTGAATGCGAAAGTTCCCTGGGATAAAAACCGGGTAAAAATAAAACTCGTTCAGATCAGCAATGGTCTGATGCTTCCGAACATGCCTTATTCCTATAAAGTGGTTCCGCCCAGTGATACTCGTTACCTGGGAACGGTTCCTCTGAATATTGTTTTTGATATCCAGGGTCAGCCTCCCAAAAAGGCATGGGCGACAGTCAAAATCGAAGTTGAAACCGATGTCATTGTTGTTAACAAACCCCTTAACCGGAATCAGACAATTGGAAAAGATGACGTGAATGTCGTTTCAATGGATATGGCAGATCTGCCCTCCAATTATATCTCCAGACTGGAGGATGTGGTGGGGAAAAAAACGCTGAGAATTATGAACCCGAAAGAAGTTTTTCGAACCGATATCATTGAACTGCCACCGGTGGTCAAGCGCAACGACAGGGTATCCATTGTTGCCGAGTCCGGAAATTTAAGGATTACCGCCGTGGGAGACGTTAAAGAAAGCGGGGGCATGGGAGATCGTGTCAAAGTGGTGAATCTGAGTTCAAACAAGGAAATTTTTGCCAGGATACTGGATTCAAAAACAGTTCGGGTGGAGTTTTAAGGTGTTATGAACGTATTGATAGAGGAGGTGCTATGATGAATCAACTGCTTTTGGTCTTTAAGTCAAAACAAAGTATAAAAACACAACCGATAGGTACTGAATGTGAGGGGCGTACAGATGGAAATATTTCAAACGCCTTTCGCAGATCGACCTGCGCTCCGCGCTCATGGGGCTTGTCGGTTATCAAACTTGTATGTCTGTGTTCTCTGTCTATGGGATTTCTCTGGGGGTGCGCCGCCCCGACGATAAGGCAGGTTCAGCCGATGGTCGAACAGCAGCCTACATTTATGGCGGCGGAATCACCGCCGGCATCTGTTGAAGGATCTCTGTGGCAAGAAAATGGCACAATGGGAGAACTCTTTGTTAATCCAAAAGCCAGAAGGGTTGGGGACATTGTGACCATCAAAATCGTGGAATCCTCAAAAGCCTCCAACAACGCTACAACCAATACCGGCAGAGATTCATCTGTGACAGTTGGCATTGACAAGTTTTTAGGTCTTGAAAATAATGGGTTCAGTGCTACGTCGGGATTTAATCCTTTTGGGAAAGTCGCAGGCGGGGCAACCACCAAATTCACCGGCCAGGGCGGAACGACCCGAAGCGGCGACTTGAGTGCATATATCACCACAAGGGTGATTGGGGTACTGCCGAACGGTAACCTAGCCATTTCCGGATCCAGGGAAGTCATTGTCAATAATGAAAAACAACTGATTGTGGTAACTGGCGTAATCCGGTCCAGAGACATTTCTGCTGAAAATGTAGTTCAATCAACGTTCATTTCTGATGCCAAAATAGCTTACAGCGGTTCAGGAATAGTGAACGATCAGCAGCGCAAAGGCTGGCTGGCCAATATTGTTGATGTCATCTCCCCATTCTAGCCCAATAAAAACAGGTATCCGGTTGTGGTGACTGGGCTCTCTCAAACCATAACAGATAAATTTTATTACGGTGATTCCATGAAAAAAATAAGCTTGAACAATCGCTTAGTCTTGATCCAGGCAGTGATCGCACTGGGTATCCTCTTGGGTCAGGTCGCCGCTGCCCATGCGGTAAGGATCAAGGAAATAACTGAAATTCAGGGGGTTCGTCAAAATCAGCTCGTCGGTTACGGTCTGGTTGTTGGTTTAAATGGAACGGGTGATGGGGATAAAGCCAAATTCACGGTTCAGTCCCTGGCCAGCATGCTTGAAAAAATGGGGATGACGGTTAACCCAATAGATATCAAGGTGAAAAACGTTGCAGCAGTGATGATTACCGCCAATATGCAGCCGTTTTCCAGGCAGGGTATGCGAATGGATGTTTCGGTTAGCTCGATTGGCGATGCAAAAGACCTACAGGGGGGAACTCTGTTGTTTACTCCGTTAAAGGCTGCTGACGGCCAGACCTATGCCATTGCTCAGGGTCCGGTAAGCACCGGGGGATTTTCTGTTCAGGGCGCCGGGGCCGGCACGCAAAAAAACTTTCCAACTGTGGGCCGAGTTGCCGGAGGCGGCCTGATTGAAAGGGAAGTTTCATCCAGTTTCAAGAACAAGGAAAGTCTGATGCTTACATTAAACCATCAGGACTTTACAACGGCTACGCGGGTTGCAGAATCCATCAATACTGCTTTTTCATCTCAAATCGCCAGGACTTCGGATTCGGGCAGTATCGAAGTGCGCGTTCCTCCCAAATATGTGGATAATGTGGTTGGGTTTGTAACCTTTATCGAAAGCCTTAGTGTAACGCCGGATGTGGTATCCAGGGTGGTTGTCAATGAACGGACTGGTACGGTTGTGATCGGTGAAAATGTTCGGATTTCGAAAGTCGCCATTGCTCACGGAAACCTGAGCATACAGATTAAAGAATCAGCCGATGTTTCTCAGCCAATGCCATTTTCCCAAGGCCAGACAGTGGTAACCCCCGATACCAATATTGCGGTTAAAGAAGAAAAATCCCCAATCTATCTGATGGAGTCTGGCGCCAGTATCGGAGAAATTGTCCGGGCGCTTAATGCGCTGGGGGTCACACCGCGCGATTTGATTTCCATCTTTCAGGCCCTGCAAGCTGCCGGTGTGCTGCAAGCCAAGCTGGAACTCATGTAAAAACTGATAAGAAGCATGATTATTAGGTATAACGCTGTCAAAAGGGGATGCCAGAAATGGATATATCGCTTAAAACAA
>SERZ01000774.1_pt1 | contig 20565 bp, 20 predicted proteins | sample 3171461 | NCBI WGS metagenome assembly SERZ01 (sample SAMN06051861, study PRJNA518727) | freshwater metagenome | biome: subpolar coniferous forest; feature: holomictic lake; material: water; isolation source: holomictic Lake 227, 6 m depth | place: Canada: near Kenora, Ontario | collected... | reverse complement strand
ATTTTCTTGGTTGACCCACGTGGGCGAGAAGCGTTCAAAAGCGGTCAGTAATTTATTTCTACGACATCAACAAAGATTGCCGGGTCGAGCCCATCCTCAAAGCACGGATCCCGTAATGCATCAGCGATGTTCGCTTACGGGCGTAGGAACGAGATGCGGTGGAGGGGGGATGACGGGCAGTGCGGCGTAAAGAGCCGCCCGGTCGATCAAGGGCGAGACTGAGCAGGGGCGGTTCAGGAAATCGAGTTGAGTGGGTTTATCTTTTCGTTGGAGATAGAGTGGCCACACAAGAGTGGCACCAGCGACAGCTACGGCTGCAGCCCATCTCAGGGGTTGATAGATTCTAGTCCGCATGTGTTCGGGGAGGCGGACGGCCTGACAGGTTTTTTTGAGCGAAGCAGGCTCTTGCTGTTCATAGAAAAATGCTACAGCCATGAGTGCTTTTGCTAAACGGTTTTCGGTCTGCTCTTGCTCTTCTTCTGACACTCGAGTGTTCATGGTTTTTCCTCCTTGGGCCAGTGATGCGCGGCAACCTTCAATGCATAGTGGATTCGTGACTTGACCGTGCCTTCAGGGATCTTCAGCAGATGGCTGATTTCGGAGACTGTGTAGAATTCCACATATCGAAGGATAAGTACCTCTCGGAGTGCAGTCGACAGCTCGCGAAGGATCAGTCGCACCGTTCGGATATCATCTGCCAAGCTACTCTCCTCGCAGGGAGCTGGCGTGATTGCTGGTGACTGGGCAAGGAGTGTTTCATAGGATTCTGTCTGCTGGCCGAAGATTCTCCACCAGTGTCGCCGACGATGACGGGCGCACGCTCTTCTCAGGATAGTATAAAGCCAGGTAAAGGGATCCGAACGTCCTTTGAATTGTGAGCCTCCTCGCCAGGCTTCCATGAATACCTGTTGCGTGATATCTTCAGCATCGTGCGGATTATCCAGAAGCAGGCAAGCAGCCCGATAAATCCGCGTCCGATACTGGTTGACCCATGCCTCAAAGGATGTGGTGTCCATGGACATGGCGCTACTTTGAGATAAATAACACAGTGTTTCCCTGGATACGGATGGAGGCTCCTGCGATGTTGGCGATTAATCGGACGGCATCGTAGAGGGTAACCTTGTTTAGGGAAAGGGTGATTAGATTCTCCTTGTTCGCGGCATCGCCTGCTGGTCGTATATAGGAAAAACTGATCGTTAAGGGTTCTGCTTGCTTGTTTAGAAGAACCATGGCCTCTGAAAGGGGGGCGTTTTTCAAACACGCGCTGAAGGTTTTTTTCTTGAGTTTAGCGATGAGCGCACTTTCTTCGGAGGCAACGACATTCGCCTTGAGCAGGATATATGTTTGTTTCGGAGGAACCGTTCCTTCATCGCTGTCGAGTCTTCCTAATACGATCGTTTTGCCGCTCTGAATATCAAAGGCTGCCGTCAAAGAGGTGGTTGAAATCGTCGGATTTTGCAAGATCAAGTTTTTTTCTGTTCCTTGGGGCGTGAAGGTTTGCTCCTGCATCTTGAGGAGCCGAGAATAGGAGATTTCTGCCGCGCCGTGTAGACGTTCAGGGTCATACGGGTAGGGTGTTGCCACGACGGTGACAAAAATCCCGAGATCCATCTTTTTATTCTCCAGTTCATAAAGACCGTTTGTTGCATTGAAACGAAAACCAGAAGCATACTGGATTTCATTGGCGATCTTGATTTGAGCAGTCTGTCCTTCTAGTGTACAGATGCGAGGCGCGGACAAAATATCCGCCTCCTTTGTTTCTAATAACGTCCGAAGCGTTGTCTCTGGCACTTCGCCTGAGAAGGTCTCCCCTTTTTTCTGTCCAAACACAGCGTCGAAAATTGTTTTAGGCGCTTCGATCAGACGAAACTCCAAATCGATCTGAGACGATGTAAAGCTTTCATGGCTGGGCGCAGGTCTGTCTGTAGCCACGGGTTCAACGGCTCTGCAGAGGCTCGCAGTAAAGCCGAGTAGTACAATTAAGGTTACTCGATTGCTGAATACGTTCATGAAACTCCTTGTTGGGTTTGATGTTATGAACCCATCCCTATTTTTCAATAGCTGAATGGTTTGTCTATCCAGTGAGTGTCAGCTCGACAGAAAAACGTTCGGTAATAATGTGAAAAACAAGGTTCTTTTATTCAATCTATGAAACACAAGCCAATCATACATCTCTGATTGGCTCAAAAAGAGATGTTGTTTGAGTCGATCAGTTTTACATCTTCTGGTCGAGGGATTTGCCGGTCTCGATGTGAGAGAAGTTGGGAAGGTAGTCTTTGAGGACCTCGACGATGTCTGTTTTGCTGACGTGAGGTTTGGCGAAGGAGGCACGCAGGGCGTTGAAGATTGTATCGATTTCAGCCAGCTTTCTGCGCGGCGCATTCTTGACCACGCCTAGATTGACAAAGGTCGTAGTGTCCAGGGTTTCCCCTGGCACAAAGAACTCCTCGAAGGTCTTCTCGCCGCTCGTGTCGGAGGCGAAGAAGTAGACGGGCCATTTTTGGGGCGAAGAGGATGTGGACAATGCTCGACATTTGGCACGCGCTTCCTCTTCGGATGAGCAGGGGTCCGGTTCCATGCCCCGCGCCTGGAGCAAGTCGATGGCCACTTGGTCAAAGGGGATCATGTCACGCGCTTCGTCTAGCTTAGGATAGACGATGTCGCCGCTTTGACCCATGATGGAGGCCATCAGGCAGAGTTCGCCGGATTCGATCGGCGAGACAAAGAAGCGCCGAATGCCCAGCGGACATGACCACGGCTGATGTTTGTTGAGGCGGTCGAGGAAGCCCACGGGTAAGCTTCCGTTTGAAAAGGCAACGTTTGCAAAACGCGCAGTCTTCACCGGCAACCGATCCGCATAGGCCATGATGAGCTCTTCCATAAGCTTCTTGCTCGCGCCCATGATGTTTACAGGGTTAGCGGCCTTGTCTGTTGAAACACAGAAGAAGTGCTGTGGCGGTTTTTCCATCAGCAGATCGAGCAGTCCGCGTGCGCGTAGGAGATTATTTTCCATCATGGCTTCAATGGAAAAAATATCTTTTTCGCTTCGCACATGCTTATGCGCAGCGAAGTTCGCAACGATGTCAAAGGGGCCTTGCGCACGGAAAAGTTTTTCAAATACGCGATCCCCAAAATTAACGGGGTAGGTGATAAAATCTTTTGGGATAGTGTAGCAACCTGCGCTGCGCAAGTCGCGCACCAGTTCCGTGAGTCCGTTTTCGTTGATATCGACGACGCAGAGCGAAGCAATGTTAAACCGCAGGAGCGCCTTGATATAGTGCGAGCCGATGGAACCTGCGCCACCGATGACAAGCACGCGCTTGTTGTCAATCCGATGATGAAGTTCAGCATCATAGCGCGCGAAATCCGCCGCTAGCAAACTTTTCTCGCGGCGTGTTACCTTCTGCTGGATGAAGCGGTTCAGATCAAAATCCATGTTCATGGCAACTCCTTTGGAATGTATCACAAGACACCAGAATAAAGAATGCGGTCTTTTTCCGCTTGCTGAAATTTTTCAGGATCGATGAGCCGTCTCTTTGCGCGGCGTTCAGCAAGCACCTTGTGCGGATCAGCGCCCAGCGATTCAAGCGCATCTTCCTTTGTGCGCGGTTGCGGGTTTTCAATGCTTCCGTTGAGCGTGGCATCTGCACAGAAAGGGAAGATGAGCGCGCCTGTCGGACAGAGACGTGAACACGCAGGACATCCGGTCTTGCAGTTTAAGGGTGCGCACACGCGAATGCGCTCAGGAGCTTCACGCTGAGGGTCTGTCGTGTAGACCGAAAAAAGGCAATAATCCGCACAAGTTCCACAACCCGTACAGCGCGAGCGGTCGATTACGGGAAACCACGGCACACCGTATTCGTCCTTTAGAGCCTGCTCGCTAGAGGACAAGGTCTCCCAGGTGATACGCTTTGCATAGATGTCAACCCTTGCGAAGGAGAGTAGAGCTTGCGCTGCGCGTGGACGAGAGGCGCCTGCGATGTATTCCATCGGTGCATCAAATAAAGACAAAAGCGACGGGTCATTTGAGACGGCACGTTCGGCAAGATTGTCCACGATCACGAGATCCGCAGTCGCAATGCCAGCAGCGGATGCCAGCTTCGCAGAACTTCCCTGTGTGAGCTGGTCGCGGGATCCAAGGATGAAGAGGTAGGCTTTCATGCGGGGGTTAACGAATCTTGATGAGGATCACGAAGAGTAGGGGGATCAAGAAGGCTTGTAAGAGCGCGAAACGCATGAGCACTTGAGCATTGCTCCAGCTCAAGTTTTTACGGCAGTGGTCATGAAGTGGAAACCGAATACTGTGTAACGCCTTGACAAGCACATGCTGTTGCGTGGCTTCGTCAGGATGTAGCGTGTGTGTGGGACGCACATCAAAGCCGATGCGACGTAGCGAACGCAGTAATCCGAGTTTAAAGAGTCCCGTTCCACCATTGACGAGCACGACGGGAGAGACCACGAAGATGAGGAACGGATTGCCAGCGACCAACACAGCCACGCCCACTAGCATACCCAGCAACCTGGAGCCGGCGTCGCCCATCAGTACACGGCTGGGCTCCGCGTTGAACCACAAATAGCCTGCTAATGCGCCAGCATGGATTGCAACAAGAATGGCCCAGCGCGCGCCTGCTGAATTGTGCGGAATCAGCAAATAATTTGCAACAGGATAGTAGCCCACAACTCCGTACAACAGGGCAACCAGGGCAAAGAGGGACAACAAGGTCAATGTGCCGGCCAAACCGTCTACACCGTCCGAACAATTGGTTGCGTTCATGGTAAACCAGAGTAACATCGCTGCGCCTGGCAGATAGAGCCATAAAGGGATGATGATTGCCTCCTTGACAAAAGGTAGCCAGAGGTGTGAGCCTTGCGCCCAATAGATGCAGGCAGAGGCGATCACAGCGACGAGCATATCGAGTAGGCCCTTTTTCATTTCGCCCCAGGGGAGCTGACTTCGATCGTCAAAATAACCAAAGGCCATGCAGAAATAGAGGCAGACGACGACACCCAGTTCAGGGAGGCGAAGTGGCGCAAATAACAGCGTCACCGGCAAAAGCACTAAGGAAATCGGCATACCCGCGCCGGTCGGTTTACCGATGGATTTTAAGCCGCCATCCGGTGCCAAGATTTTGCCCTTGTCTGTTGGGAGGAGTTTCCAAAGTTTGGGCAGCAATAGCCATGTTGCTGTTCCGGCAATCATCGTGCCTGCCGCCAGCAACATCATGTGAGAGGACATTAAACGGAAGGGTCCCCACACTTTTATCAGATACGGTGCGATCCAGTAGAGCATAAGATAAGAAAATTACTTTGTTTTTACGTGTGCTTTTGCTAAACGGAGGTTTAACAGTAAAGCACGGAACTCATCGCGCTTATCCGGCGGCAATATCTCATTGCATTCGCGCATGAGGTGTCCGGGTTGGACCGTGAGCATCAGATCGTCGACCTCTTCTACGGTCAACCCAGTTACCAGCCCGATTGAAACGCCAAAACGCAAGGCCGACAGCAATTCGATCGCTTCGCCGGAAGGCATCATTAAGACATACTGCAACAAGCAAAGCGAGCGCATAAAAAAATCTTGTACGATACGTGGTGAATCCTGGATGATGCGTGCCCGCGCATTACATTCTTGACGCACAACCTCTTCGCAGATTCGTTTCATGCGTGCGAGGATAGCCTGTTCATCCATGCCCAGAGTTTCCATGTTCGAAATCTGGTAAATATGGCCGGACGAATCAGAGCCTTCGCCGTAAAGGCCACGCACAAGGAGACGCATGCGTTCAAGGCCGCGGATAACCGCTTCGAGCTCCCCAGTCATGCGCAGCCCCATCAAATGAAGCATAATACTTGCGCGCATACCCGTGCCGAGATTGCTGGGACATGCGGTGAGGTAGCCGAGACGAGGTGTCCAGGCAAACGTGAGCTTCTCATCCAACAAAGAGTCCATAACATCCGCTTTGCGCCAGGCACTTTCAATGTCCATCCCCTTTGCAAAACCCTGGATGCGCAGATGGTCTTCTTCATTGACCATTACCACCATGGTCTTGTCGATGGAAATCGCGATACCTGCGGTTTCACGATCCGTCAGTTCCTTGCTGATGAGATGAGCTTCGAATAGATTTAACCGTTCCTGTTCGTTAAAATCTTTTATGGCCGCCAGCAAGGTTTTTTGATGGGTGTCGGCAATAACATTCATGATTTTATTAAGCACATCGGTTGCTTGACCCGGAGTTGCACGGTCGGGGAAAATATGCGATTGCACGTTTCGTGCGAGACGTACACGACATCCCATAGGAATATCTTCTGCGGGAATTCGCGTCACCTTTAATCGTTTCGAACGTTTCCGAATGATAGAGCCGAGGTTCGTCATCGTTATGTCATCTCCTCTGTGGGTTCGGGACCCCAGCCAAGCTGGCGAATGCGCACTTTCAATTCCTCTGCGTCGGTTTGTCGTTGCTCCTGCTCGGCGGTGCGTAATTGCTCCATGAGTAAGGATACGTGCTGAGAAGGTACGGGATGTTTGGGTGCTTTCCCGATGTGGCGCGGTATGCGATGCATATCATCCACGAGGCCATCCAGATCCTTTACAAATGCTTCATAGCACTGGGCACACCCTAGACGTGTCGCCTTTTTGTATTCGCTACGGGATAGACCGCATATAGGACAGACAGGATCTTTAATAGATTGGATGCGGCCACTGAATTCAACGGTTGCCCCAAGAATCATGCCCATAATTTCTGGCAATGTTTCCTTGATAACATCCATGACATCTACCGGGGGTTCCTCTGGCACAACCGGTTTCTTAGGCAAAAGCTGCGTTTTGGCGCAAGCATTGCAAACATAGAGTTCCTGCTCTTCGTTGTTTACAATCTTTCGAATAGCACGCTGAGCATCTACGTTATGGCAAATTTCACACTTCATCGACTACTTCCTAGTTAAAAATCAAGTATAACAAAATATTCCCCATCCATGCGAGACAAAGAGAAAAAAAAGAACCAATGATTTGAGTCGAAACTCAAATCATTGGTGATGAGATGGAGGCACGAAGCGGAATCGAACCGCTATACAAGCTTTTGCAGAGCTCTGCCTAACCATTCGGCCATCGCGCCTAAAAAATTATTTCTTCATGCCTGCACGTAGACGAGCTTGCACACGTTTATTGCGTGCATCGCGGCGTTGACGTTTCAGACGTTTGCGTAATTGTTGTCCCATAAGAGGCGCACACATTACCAAAAATAGGCTGGCCCTGTCAACGCCCAACTTTGAAAAAAGAGCGGAAAATTACACGTTTTTTGCTTTTGGCCGAAAGCGCTTGAAGGGGTAGGGGGAGGGCGTGTACACTATGGCCACCCAACAAGGAACAGGATGTACGTATGAATGAGCAGGCTGAGGATAGATCAGAAGCAAGTATGCAGAAGGCGCGACAGGCGATGGTGGACCAGGTCCAGCGCTATGGCGTGACGGATGAGCGGGTGCTCGCGGCCATGCGAAAAGTCAGACGCGAGGTTTTTTTTCCGGATACCGAGATGGCGTTGCCCATGGTCGCCTACGGTGACTTTCCGTTTCCGATTGGTTGGCGGGCAACGATCTCGCAACCTTACATTGTGGCCTACATGACGGCGCGGTTAACACTTCGTCCAGGGGAGCGCGTGCTGGAAATTGGCACGGGGTCTGGCTATCAGGCGGCTGTGCTGGCGGCTATGGGAGTAAAAGTCTGGTCTTTAGAGGTGGTTCCAGAACTGTCTGCGCATGCCCAGCGCGTTTGCGCGGCTGAGGGTTTTGATGGGGTGAATGTGAGGTGTGCAACGGGCGTTGAGGGCTGGAAAGACGCTGCGCCGTTTGATGCGATCTTGGTGACGTGTGCGGCTGAAATGGTGCCGGATGAATTGGTGAATCAGCTGGTGATCGGTGGACGCATGATCATTCCGGTCGGGCCTCTCATGGAAGCGCAGAAGCTGGTGATGGTCCGTCGGCAAGAAAAAAAGGTCACTTGCGAGGACGACCTGGCCGTGCGGTTTGTTTCAATGGTCTGCGGAGAAAGTTGAGTATGCAGTATACCGAGCGTCTGTTTCGTCCGCCGGCGGAGGCGGAGAGTCTGATCTTCCAAGTTGCGCTGGGGTGTCCGCACAACACCTGCCGCTTTTGCGCGATGTACAAGGGGGTGCCTTATCGGGTGGTCAGCGAGGATGAGGTCTTTTCGACCTTTGCACAGGCATCTCGCCGATATCCGGAGACACGGCGCATCTTTTTGGCGGATGGGGATGTGATGATGCTCTCGTTCGAGCGGATACGCCGAATGTTGGAGGAGATCAACCGACTTTTCCCAGCGTTGGCCCGGGTGAATCTCTATGCGAATGGCTCGTCGATCTTGGCGAAAACGCCTGAAGAGTTGATGCAGTTGAGACAGCTCAAGTTACAGACACTCTATATGGGACTTGAGAGTGGCGACGAGGCACTGTTGAAGCAGGTGGATAAGGGCGAGACAGCGGAAGGGATGTGCGAAGCGGTTCAGAGGGCGCAGGCTGTTGGGTTGAAGTGCTCAGTGATGATATTGCTGGGGCTTGGGGGTCGCGGAGGATCGGGACAACATGCCGAGGCTACGGCGCGGGTGCTCAACCGGATGCAACCCAAACTGCTCTCAGCCCTCCGCTTTGTCGAGGTTCCGGGGTGCTCGATGTTTCCAGGCTATCAGACGGTCACGGAATATGAGGCGATTAGCGAATTGATCGCGTTGTTGCGCGGCTTGAAGTTAGAGCAGACGGTTTTTAGAGCCAATCACTCCTCAAATCCAGTACCCTTGGAAGGACGTCTAACGAGGGATCGCGAGAGGCTGATCGCGGGGTTGGAGTCGATTCTGCCGAGGCTCGATCGGCGAGGACCGGGGCGTTTGCCGTTTGCGTTGTGATTTTTTTGTTATCGGCGAGCAAACTTCAGGCGTACTTTCCAGATGAGGATATCAGCTGCAACGGCCGAGCAAAGTACTATCCATAAAACGCATAGGATTTTACTCGAAACAAAGTCGAGTCCAAAGAAGATCTGATGAAAGAAGAGCATCGGAACCGCGACATACATGAGCCAATGAGTTCTTTTAAATGCGGGGAAAAGTATTTTTTTGTATAGAAAAAGGACGCTCATGGTCAGCGCGAACAGTAAAACCAAAATCCCGATTCCCGTCAGTGAGCCCCATTGTCCGTCCAGATAGAAATCGCGAAGCGTTGTGAGGGTCGAATCCTCATAAGCTAGACTTCTGCCGTATACGACAAGAGAAGCATGGAGGGGAATCAAGAATAAAATAGACCAAACGCCTTTGCGGTGGAGGTTAACAAGGCGTTGTTTGTTGACGAGCGTTTCAAGTGTTCGGCCCTTCCCCATGGACAGCATCTGGAAGATGATGATGAACATGGCAAAGAGCCCAACCCAACGAGCTATTGGTAACAGCAAATAACCATCCATAAGATTCTTAATTGAAGCTCTTGAACTTGGCCTTGGGTGCAGCGCAATAGGGGCATGCCTTTATACTGTCATCGTTGGTCGTAAAGCCGCAGACGCTGCAGACATAGAAGGTCTTGCCTGCCGCTTTCCAGGCTTCAAGGTTGGCCAGCGCTGTGTTGTAATACTCGGCATGGACGACCTCTGCCTTCATTGCCTGCGAGAAGGAGTGTACAGCCGCTGATATTTTTTTCTCTTCTGCCGTTTTGATAAATCCCGGATACATTTCCTTGGATTCATGCGTCTCGCCTTTGATCGCATCCGCCAATGCCGTCTTGATATCGACCCATTCTGGCAACTTGATTTCCGCCTTTGCCTCGACTTCAAACGACTTTAAGACCTTGGCATGTTTTCGCGCGTGAATGCCTTCTGCGAACGAGGCTGCTGAGAAAAGGGCGGCAACGCTTAAGTAGCCGGCTTCCTTCGACTTCTGGGCATACATCGTATATTTTGCTGAGGCATTGCTTTCACCATTGAAAGCGGAGAGAAGATCGGTGATGACAGCTTTTTCAACTTCCGCTTTGCTGACGCCTGCCATTAAGGCTGCGGTCGTGGCAGTCATTGTATACGTGAAGGAACGACGAGTCATGATCATGGTAGTTTTCCTTTGTGAGTGCAGCTAGCATTACTTGATTACTTGAGTATAATCAAGCTGATTTACATTTGGGGCAGAACCCTTTGTAATAGAGGTGCTTCTCTTGAATTTCAAACGATCCTCCCATTTTCGGGAAGGGGTGATTTTGGGCGTAGAAGAAATCAAAGACCTCTCCGCACTTGACACACTTAAAGTGTCCGTGGTCGGAAGTGTCTGCATCAAAGCGCATCTCGCCATCTTCGATTACGATCTTCTGTGCCAGCCCTGTCTCGTAGAGTTTTTCCAATGTCTGGTAGACGGTTGTCCGCGAGAGCGTCGGATAGTTCGGTGACAGGGCTGCATAGATGGTCTCTGCCGTGGGGTGTGTGTGATGGTCGAGCAAATACTTCATCACAGCCATACGCTGTTGCGACGGCCTCAGATTATGATCTTTAAAATGTTGTACAAGCTTTTCCATCGTGGCACCCCTACAGGCTTTATTTATGACTGGCCGCGTTTGCCGAGCTTCTTGTCCGCCATGTAGAGCGCTCCTTTAGAGCCTCCGCACATGTCGAGTGTCCAGAGGACATCGGTCAGGTTGGCTTCTTCTTCAACTTGCTCGTCGACGAACCACTTGAGCATATTTTGGGTTGCGTAGTCCTTTTCAGAGACTGCCACGTCAACAAGCTCATTGATCCATGCGGTGACCTTCTGCTCGTGTGCCTGTGCATCCTTGAACATGGCAACCACGTCAGCCCAGGTAGACGCGGGCTTTTCGATGGCAGCGAGTGTGACCTTAGCTCCCTGTTCCTGGAGATAGTTCGAGAACTTCAGGGCATGTGTCTGTTCTTCCTTGAACTGTACCGTGAACCAATTGGCCACTCCCTTGAAACCCTTGTCCGTGGCATCATTGGCCATTGCAAGATAGAGGTAGGCGGAATAGAATTCACGTGTAATTTGTGTATTGATGGCTGCGGCCATTTTGGGACTGATCATAGTTGCTCCTTTTTATTTTGAAAAATAGCGGTTTAAGAGACCTTGGAAAGCAGAACCGTGACGGGCTTCATCTTTACACATCTCATGTACCGTGTCGTGGATCGCGTCGTAGTTAAGCTCCTTCGCCTTCTTGGCTAAGGCCAGCTTGCCGGCTGTTGCGCCGTGTTCAGCCTGAACGCGCTTCTCGAGGTTCGTCTTGGTGCAAGGATCAACAACTTCACCAAGCAACTCTGCAAACTTCGATGCGTGTTCAGCTTCTTCAAAAGCGATGCGCTTGTAAGCTTCAGCAACTTCTGGATAACCTTCGCGGTCAGCCTGTCGGCTCATGGCCAGATACATGCCGACTTCTGTGCATTCACCCATAAAGTTTGCTCTAAGACCCTCAACTATTTCCTCGTTCACGCCTTTTGCGACACCTATCTTATGGGCGTCCGCCCAGACCAGTTCCGTTGCCTTGCTCTCAAAAAACTTCTCCGCTGGAACTTTGCACTGAGGGCAGAAAGCCGGAGGGGTGTCGCCTGTATGAACATAACCACATACGCTGCAAATAAACTTCTTCATTCTAATCCTTTCTTTGTTCGGTATTAACCTTAATTGGCTTGGTTGAGAATGAAATTACTACAAACCTGTAATGATTACAAGAATAACTTCCTATTTTCTCACACATTATAATGTGTGAGAAAATAGTACGTGATGTGTTTTTGCTAATAATGTCCGGTTTAGGGGGGAGTGTTACTGGAAGATATTTGATATGTTTTTTAATCAACATGTGTGGAGTGGTGCTAACATTGGGATTAAAAGATATAACGGGAAATTGACATATTATAAAATTATGATATGATGATATTAATTTTAAGAGACATTAGGACAAGGAGAGACTATGAGTAAGATTGTTATTGTTGGCGGTGTTGCGGCTGGAGCGAGTGCGGCGGCACGCTTGAGAAGACTGGATGAGCAGGTCGAGATTGTCTTACTTGAGCGCGGGCCCTATGTGTCATATGCGAATTGTGGGTTACCGTATCATCTGGGTCAGGTTATTCCTGAACGCGACAGTCTGTTGGTCATGACCCCGGAACGCTTGAAGGCTCGCTTTAACATGGATGTGCGCGTCCTTTCAGAGGTCACGGCGATTGATACGCTTTCAAAGGCGCTCACGGTCAGGACACACGATGGACAAACCTACACAGAGTCGTATGATAAGTTGCTGCTTGCGCCTGGCTCTTCCCCGATCATGATGAATCTGCCTGGGTCGGATGATCCCGCAATCCTTCGTCTCTGGACGATCCCGGATATGGATGCTGTGCTGAAGCGCGTGGATGCTGGCGCGAAACGAGCTGTTGTCGTCGGAGCCGGTTTCATTGGCCTTGAGGTGGCTGAAAATCTGCGCCTGCGCGGCTTGGATGTGACGATCGTGGAACTGGTCGATCAGGTGTTGCCCACTGTTGACAAAGAGATGAGTTCGTATCTCGCTCAGGAGTTGACCAGCCAGGGTATCCGTCTCGAATTAGGACGGAAGGTTACAGCGTTTAAACGTTCAGGCGATTTGAAAGCTGTCCTGGATGATGGTCGCGAATTGGCCGCTGACTTTGTGATCATGAGTGTCGGAGTGAAACCCAACTCCGAACTGGCGCAAGCCGCAGGGTTACAGGTCGGGCCGCGCAAGCACATCATTGTGAACGCGGAGTTGCAGACCTCGAACCCCGACATCTATGCTGCGGGCGATGCGATCGAGGTTGTTGATCCGATCACGGGCCTGGCTACGGCGATCCCGCTGGCTGGGCCGGCCAACAAACAGGGACGCATCGTTGCGGACAATCTGGCAGGCGGCCATTCAACCTATCGCGGAACATTTGGCTCTGCAATCTTGAAGGGAGGTAATCTGAGTGCGGCGAGTATTGGCTTGACCGAGCGTAGACTGAAGCAGTTAAAAATGGATTATCACAAGATCTATGCGCATCCCGGCTCGAACGCATCGTATTATCCCGGCGGCGCGCAGATGCATCTGAAACTGCTCTTTGGCTTGGACGGCACGATTCTGGGCGCGCAGGGCGTGGGCAGCAAGGGTGTCGACAAGCGAATCGATGTGATTGGCGTAGCCATGCAGTTCGGAAAGAAGGTGCGCGATTTGGCTGAATTGGAACTTGCTTATGCGCCACCCTTTAACTCCGCAAAAGATCCGGTCAATTTTCTGGGCATGATGGCCGCAAACATCCTAGATGGAAGAAGTACGGTTGTTCATGCGGATGACATACCATCTGCAGCAAAAATAATTGACGTTCGGGAACCGGCAGAGGTGGAAATGGGCAGTATTCCTGGTGCGACGAACATACCGCTGGGACAGCTTCGCATGCATATCAGTGAACTGGACAAGCAGAGCACGTATGTGGTCTCTTGCCAGGTAGGATTACGCGGGTATGTCGCAGAGCGGATCTTGAAGCAGAAGGGATTCAAGGTCGCGAATCTGTCCGGCGGATATTTGACGTGGAAAAGTTTTCACATGCAGGTGCCGGCTCCAGCAGGGAACGCATCCAGTTCAAATAAGAGCGTCAAGGATGCGGCTATGCAGGAGGCCATGAAGCAAGCTGGACCCGATGACGGATTGTCGATGACACCGAAGAAGATGTTGGATGTCCGTGCCTTGGCGTGTCCAGGTCCTGTGGTGCGGTTGAAACAGGAGATTGACGGTTTGGAGAATGGAGAGACCTTGCAGTTGACGGCGGCGACCTCCTTTGCGTCGGACTTGAATAGCTGGATAGCTGCGAGCGGACACGAATTGCTTTCGCAGTCGCTGACAGATCATCACCTGGTCGCGTTGATTCGGAAACAGACGGGGCAGACGTTTGCAACTCAGCAAGCCAAATCCGATAAGGGGGCCATCATTCTGTTCAGTAATGACCTCGACAAGGCCTTGGCGGCGTTGATCATTGCGTGTGGCATGGCTGCAGGAGGACAGAAGGTCGGGATCTTCTTCACCTTCTGGGGGTTGAGTGTGCTTCGCAAACGTCCTGCTCCATCCGTCAAGAAGTCCTTGCTATCCACGATGTTTGGATGGATGCTTCCCAAGGGTGCACAGAAACTGGCGCTCTCCAAGATGCACATGGCGGGCATGGGCACAGAGATGATGAAGGTCGTCATGCGCCAGCAGAAGGTGCCCACACTTCAGGAACTCCTCGTACAGGCAAAAAGTTTAGGCGTTAAGTTCATTGCGTGCGAGATGGCCATGAATGTGATGGGGCTCACACGTGAAGAACTGATCGATGTGGACGATGTCGCGGGCGTCGCAAGCTTTGTCGAAATGGCCAAGGGTGGTACGACGCTGTTCATTTAGAGAAATGCGCGAATGCGGGAATTCGAGAATGCGCGAATGATAGATAAAATACAAGAGATTGCGCTGGCGGTAGTAGGTGTCATCTTAATGATGGCGCCCTATCTGTTGCTGGGCTTTGCTATAGCAGGCGTACTCTCGCTCTTTTTCACCCCTGCTTGGGTGAGCCGTAATCTTGGACGTAGGGGGCTGTGGCAGGTTGTGAAGGCGGCTCTGATCGGCGTGCCGTTGCCTCTCTGTTCATGTGGCGTACTCCCCTTGGCCTTTGCCTTGCGCAAGTCTGGCGCGGGTAAAGGCGCGACTGTCAGTTTTTTGGCCTCGACACCTCAAACGGGTGTGGATAGCATCTTCCTGACCTATTCGTTACTGGGACCAGTGATTGCGTTCCTCCGGATTATTGCAGCCTTTGTGTCGGGGATTGTAGCTGGACTGTTGACCGACTGGGTCTGTCTCAATGAGTCAACCGATTCAGTTATGCCTGCTCCCCCTGTACCAGATTCGTGCTGTTGCGAAAAAGGGGTATGCACAGGTGATGAGACTTCGGAACGAATTGTGTGGTCGCGTGAATCATGGGAGTATGCCTTTCGGCAAGGTTTTGTCGTTCTTCCACGCGATATGGCGCGGCCATTACTGGCCGGTGTCCTTGTTGCAGGTCTCGTGTCAGCATTGGTTCCGGAAGGACTTCTTGCTACCTACATACCTCCCGGTCCGATGGGGTACCTACTTGCGCTTCTCATCGGAATTCCGATGTATGTCTGTTCGGCCTCCTCCGTACCCATTGCAGCTCTGCTGATTCAGGCAGGTGTCTCCCCAGGTGCGGCTATGGTCTTTATGATCGCTGGCCCCGCGACCAATTCTGCTGCCGTGATCACGCTCTGGCGCGAAATCGGCCACAGAGGTACGCTTGCCTATCTTGCCGCCATTAGCGGGGTCGCAATTTTGTTTGGTTTCATTCTGGATGGTTTTCTTACGGTCGTGATTACGAGTGCTCCCATCCTTCATCATCATGTGGCCAGCGAAGCAGCCCATGTACCCGTCTTGCAATGGGTTTCAGCCATTATCCTCTTAATCATCTTGATTCCAGGACTCTTTACACTGCAAGAAAAAACAACGCAACACATGGAGATTTAAACGTATGGTCATGAAAATAGTGCAGTTCTTTTTGAAAGGCCCTTTCTCTGCAATGCTTATCGTAACAGCGATGATCATGGGCGTTCTAGCGATGTTTTATACGCCACGCGAAGAGGATCCGCAGATTGTCGTCCCAACGGCCGATGTGGAGGTCGCGTTTCCGGGGCATTCGCCAAATGAAACCGAGGAATTGGTCACGCGTCCCCTCGAACGGTTGTTGTGGCAGCTCGACGGTGTCGAGCATGTATATTCAGCAAGCGCGCGCGATGGCGCACGAGTCACCATCCGTTTTCATGTCGGAGAAGATCGTGACCGGGCTATGGTTCGGCTGCGCGACAAGATGAGCGAGAACATGAACAGGGTGCCTGACGGGGTCACAGGTTGGAGGGTGATCCCTGTTAGCATCAACGATGTCCCGATTGTGACGATGGCTCTGACCGGCATAAAATACGACGGTGCACAGCTTCGTCGGATTGCAGAGGAACTGGGTGCACGACTTGACAGCATTGCAGATATTTCACGCACGGATGTAATAGGGGGATATCCCCGTGCGATTCGCATTGAACCTGTCTTGGAGAATCTCGCCGCGCGCCAGCTCGGTCTGAGCGATATTCAAAATGCCGTGCGCCGGCAGAATAGCTCCTCCATCGTCGGCAAACAGATTCAAGCTGGACAGGAAGTCCTCGTCATGACCGACACCGGGCTTACGAGTGCCGAGGAGGTTGCGCGCCTGATCGTCAAAGCGGAAGGGGATCGACTCGTGCGGTTGAGCGATGTGGCGACAGTGATTGACGCGCCACGTGTTCCGGAATCTTATGTGCGCTACAATGGACAGCAGGCCGTTACACTGGCTTTCAGTAAAAAAGCAGGGATCAACGCCGTTACGCTATCGGAGAAAATCATTGCACAGGCGCAGGCGGCCAAGGGGAGTATTATTCCTGCTGACGTGACGTTGAATATAACACGCAATGAAGGGGCCTCTGCTAATCAGCGCGTAGATGATCTGGTGATGGGAATGTTTTTTGCTATTGTGACGGTCGTGCTGTTGATCGCGCTGACCATGGGATGGCGAGAGAGTCTTGTGGTGGGCTTTTCGGTCCCAGTCAGTTTTGCGCTGGCACTGTTTACGAACTATCTGTTTGGCTATACGTTGAATCGCGTGACCCTCTTTGCGCTTATCCTCAGTCTGGGCCTAGTGGTGGATGATCCGATTATCAACGTGGACAACATTCAGCGTCACATCCGCATGGGCAAAAAGAAACCATTTGAAGCAACGCTTGATGCTGTTCAAGAAGTGTTGCCGCCCGTCATCATGTCGACCGTTGCCATTATTGTGTCCTTCGTCCCCATGTTTTTCATTTCGGGCATGATGGGTCCTTATATGGCACCTATGGCGATCAACGTACCGTTGACCGTAACCTTCTCAACTGTCTGCGCATTGACGTTCGTCCCCTTTATGGCGTATAAATTGATTGGTAAGAAAGCGAGCACGGAGACAGGTGGTTCCGTCGACGTGACACCCGTATGGGTTAGCAAGCTCTATGCCGCCATGATCCGCCCGTTCTTTTCGCGGCGGCGGGCCATCCTTCTTCTGGTTACCGTAGGCATCCTGGTTGTCGCGTCAACGGGTCTGATGCTGTTTAAGGTTCCACTCAAGATGCTCCCGTATGACAACCGTGATGAATTCCAGCTCGTTATCAAAACGCCTCCTGGCACATCGCTAGAAAAGACGACGCGCGCGGTTGCTGAGTTTGAAGGATATCTGATGAGGCAACGGGAGGTTGTGAGTGTGCAAAGTTATGTCGGCGTGGCTTCGCCGATTGATTTCAACGGACTGGTCCGGCATTACAGCCTTCGCAATCAGTCGAATCAGGCGGATATGCGTATCAATCTTCTGCCCAAGGCGCAACGCAAGATGCCGTCCCATGAGATCGCCCTGCGCCTGAGGGATGGAATAGGGACAATGGCCAAGACGCATGAGGCATTGGTCAATATTGTCGAAGTCCCAGCAGGGCCTCCAGTGCTCGCGACGATCACGGCGGAGGTGTACGGTTCGCCAGATATGAATTATGAAAAACTTCTGGAGGCCGCCAACGGGCTCGGCGCACGACTCGCGGCAACAGACAAGAGGCATGTCAAGGAGGTTGATCTCTTACAGGAGCCTTCGGCAGAGCGTTGGATATTCCGTGTGGATTCTGAAAAGGCTTCGGCCCACCAGATTAGTGTGCAGGACATAACAGGGTGTCTCGGCATGGCGCTGGGCGGTATGTCGCTGGGGAATCTGTCGATTCCGGATGAACGCCAGCCTTTGAGTCTCCATCTGCAACTCGCGTATGCAGACCGGAATAATGTTGAACGGTTAAAACAACTTTCTATTCGGGGCGCAAGCGGGTCGGTGGAACTGGCAGAGCTGGGACTGTTTGAACGTGCACCTCAGGAAACGCCGATCATGCATAAGAATTTGAAGCGTGTCGTGTTTGTAACCGCCGAGCCTGTTGGTCGAGCCCCGGGCGAAATCATCCTGAGTACGATTTCTGGCACGTTGAAGCGTGACCCTCTGCCAGCAGGGGTCACGGTCGAGTGGGCAGGTGAAGGCGAGTGGGAAATCACCTTGCGCGTGTTCCGTGATCTGGGTATTGCTTTTGGGGTCGCCTTGATGGGTATCCTCCTGTTACTCATTGTCCAGACGCGGAGTTTCAGGATATCGCTGATTATGATGTGCGCAATACCGCTAACCATTATCGGTATTGCTCCAGGCTTCTATTTGCTGAATGGTGTTTCGTCGTCGATGGTTGGCGGGTATCTCTCGCCAGTCTTTTTCACGGCGACGGGTATGATCGGCATGATCGCGCTGGGCGGCATTGTCATCCGCAACAGTATTGTCCTGTTGGAATTCATCAGCGAGAGCCGCGCAGCAGGCATGGGCCTGCACGAGGCGGTTTTGAAGTCGGGTGCTGTAAGGTTCCGTCCGATCATGCTGACGGCTATTACAACACTCATGGGCGCATGGCCCATTGCGCTTGATCCGATCTTCTCCGGACTTGCATGGGCCTTGGTGTTTGGCCTGATTGCCAGTACGGCGTTTACAATGATCGTCATCCCGACGATTTACATGCTTATGGAAAAAAAGGAAACAGTATGAGAATAAATAAGAAAAAAGTCGGTTATGGATTGTTTGTATTTGCCACCCTTTCGTTCATTCTCTGGGCTATGCTCTATCAGTCGGGTACCGTGGGAGGGCCCGTAAAGATCGCGCCAGGCGAGGCGAAGCCACCGGTTGTGAGCGTTGAGTGGACGGAACTACGTCCAACGCGCATCCCTATAGTTTATCGGGCGGTCGGCACGGTTCGCAGTCGCGAAATGGTAGAGATATTTTCGCGGCTTCCTGCTGCACGGATCACGCAGATTGCTGTAAACAGCGGCGATGCTGTCAAGAAGGGCGATGTGCTTGTCCGGCTGGAAGACAGCGAATGGCAGGCGGCTGTGGCCTCCGCTGAAGAAGGTCTTAAAGGTGCTGAAAGCCGCTTGCGTCTTGCGGAGTCTGATATCAAACGTTTGGAGAAAATTGTTGAAGCAGGCGGCATTTCGCGGCGCGACTTCGATACAGCGCAAAATGCTGCGACAGTGACGAAGGCTGATGCTTCTATGATGCGTCATGCGCTTGAGGCAGCAAAAATTAACCTTGCATATACGGAGATCCGTGCACCCTTTGATGGAATTATTTCCGGGCGTTTGCATGATCCGGGTGATCTTGCGACACCGCAACAGCCGATCTTGAAACTTTTTAATCCGGAACGACTCCTTGTTCGCGTGCCGGTGCGCGAAGGACTTGTGCGTACAGTTAAAGCGGGAACGTTTCTGGATGTCAATTTGGAATCACTCAATCGTTCCATTCGTGCTGAAGTCAGAGAAGTGATTCCGTCGATTGACGCGGGAAGTCGCACGGTCTCTGTGGATGCGTGCTTGATCGGAGATATCAAAGGCGTGATTCCCGGAATGTTTGCGCGCTGCGAGTTGGCCATCGGAACAGAGGATGCGCTGTTGGTGTCTCGGGAAGCGGTCAAAGAAATCGGTCAACTCGACTATCTGACGGTCAAGACTCCAAGCGGCGCGGTGGATCAACTGGTGACTACAACACCCTATTCAGATAAACAGGTGCGCATTATATCAGGTGTTCGCGCAGGAGACTCGTATCGGAATGGAGGCAAATGAAAGTAACAAAACTGCCCATCAGTTTTCTGATTCGTATGGCAGATGTCATCAAGATCATTGGCCATCCGCAACGCCTGCAGATTTTAGAGCATCTGGATCTCCATGACGAGTGCATGGTCACCGAGATTGTTGAAGCAGTCGGTGGTCAGCAAGGCGCGATCTCGCAACACTTGAACAAGATGCGCCGGGCCGGGATCATTGACTGCAGGCGCCATGGGAAGAAGGTCTATTACCGTATTGCCGCAGTCAACGCAGTCACCATCCTCAATTGCCTCCGCAAAAATTGCGCACAACAGTCCGCAGTTCTGTGAGGCGCGGAATAGAGCGTTGGCAGATAATATCAAAAATGATGACGGTGTATTTAAGAAAGATGTTTCTTTTTGAAGAAACGCATTGACTCTACATGTAGAAACAGTTATAGTGAGCGCTGTTTCTATTTGAAGTAACAAGGATTTGACATGACAACACAGATTATATTATCGCAGCAGGGACGTTACCTTGAGGGTGACACCGACACACCGATCAGCCTCTTTCTCCGCAATCCGCAGGGCATTCTGCTGGAGAGTGCGGAGGTTGACGGGCGTTGGGGCAAGTACAGCATCCTTGCGACAGGCTGCCTGCTGTCGGTCAATTGTCGTGCAGGACAGCTACACCTGGAGATCAAGGATGAACGGCTCTCGTCGTTGTCCGCTTTTGAGGGAATGCCTTTCCTAGAGGGCTTGCGCGCGGTATTGAAAGCGATCACCATTCAACCTGATCCGAAATTTGCAAACCAGCCGCCCATTACGCGGGGGCTCTATGGTTATTTGGGGTATGGGATTGCAGGGTTGACTTTGAAGCG